>Ga0183096_1000041_pt1 | contig 369235 bp, 359 predicted proteins | sample Biomet5_FD_127791 | JGI IMG/M metagenome (GOLD analysis project Ga0183096, IMG submission 127791) | Microbial communities from bioreactor (seeded with sewage sludge) at LBNL, California, USA - Biofuel metagenome 5 (version 2) (version 3) | ecosystem: Engineered > Bioreactor > Anaerobic >...
GCTTCTAGCAAATACTCAAGAAATTCGTTGGCTATTCTATGAATTGACATTCAAAGAACAACTTACTTAAAAATTGTCCAAGGTGTTTGTTCATGTTTCTCGTTGTTTAATTTACAAGGTGCACTTCACTTTTCGTGATACCCGCCATCAGCGAGCTTAATGATTATATCCCGGAGGGTCCTCTTTGTCAAGAACTTTTTTGCGGTTCTTCACATTTTCTGACGACCGGTTTCTCATGGGCTCCGCGAGTGGGCAAGTGTTATAATACCAAACCGGTCAAAAAATGTCAAGCTGATTTTGTCGTACAAAATACCTAAAATTAGGCGTCCGTTCTTGTCCAAATTCGGTGCACCGCCGGGCGGTCTTCACCGGCGCGAGTCAGGCATAGCGGTACCTCTTTCTGTTTTTGACCAGCAGAGACACGGATACGAGCAGCGCCGCGCTCTCGGCCGCCGCGATGGCCAGCCAGATCCCGTCCAGGCCCAGCAGCCGCGGCAGGAGCAGCACGGCCGACGATTCAAAAACAAGCGTTCTCAAAAAGGAGATGAGCGCCGAGAGCAGGCCGTTGGACAGCGCGGTAAAGAACGCGGAGCTGAATACGTTGAACCCGCAGATCAGAAACGAGCAGGCATACAGCCGCAGGCCGTGCACCGTCATCGCCATCAGACCGCCGTCATAGCCGACGAAGAGCGAGGCGAGCGGAGCCGCCAGGACGATCGCCGCGGCGGTCATCAAAACGCCCGCGATCCCCGTGAGCACGAGGCTCTTTCGGAACATGTTTTTCAGCTCGTCCGTATTGCCCGCGCCGTAGTCGAAGCCGACGATGGGCGCGCAGCCGATGGAATAGCCGATGAAGAAGCTGAGGAAGATCAGATCGACGTACATGATGACGCCGTACGCGGCCACGCCGTCTTCCCCGGCAAAGCGCATCAGCTGGAAATTGTAGAGCATGCCGACCAGCGACATGGACAGGTTCGTCATCATCTCGGACGAGCCGTTGAAGCACGCCTTTCCCAGCGCGTTCAGATCCGGCGCAGCCGGCGCCAGCTGCAGCAGGCTGTCGTTTTTCCGCAGAAAATACGCGACCGGGATCAGCGCGCCGATGCCCTGGCTGATTGCCGTCGCCAGAGCCGCGCCGAAGACGCCCATGTGGAGGACGTATACCATGAGAAAATCAAGAACCATGTTGCAGATGCCGGCGAAGGCCGAAACGGCCAGCCCCAGTTTCGGCTTCTCCGCGACGACGAAAAAGCTCTGAAAGGCGTTCTGCAGCATGAAAAACGCGCCCGCGGCGACGACCGTTCTGCCGTACAGCACGCAGTTGCCGAGCATCTGCTCTGTGGCGCCCAGAAATTCCGAGATCTGGCGCATGAACGCGAAGCCCAGCGCCGACAATACAAGCCCCACGCCTGCCGTCACGGCGATCAGCGTGGAAAAGTACCCGTTCGCCCTGGACCGGTCGCCCTCCCCCAGCGTCCTGGATACCAGCGCGCTGCCGCCCGTTCCGATCATAAAGCCAAACGACGCCAGCGCCATCAGAAACGGCATGATCAGGTTGACTGCGGCGAAGGCGGTCTTCCCGACAATGTTTGAAATGAACAGGCCGTCCACGATCCCGTAGATCGAGGTGACAATCATCATGACGACCGTAGGGAACACGAATCGCAGCAGCCGCCTGTAGGTGAAGTGGTCTGACAGCTGTATCCTCATCGCGCCGGAATTCCTTCCGCTTCTTCATTCAAAAAGACGAGCTGCTTTTCCATCAAAAGAAGAAAGGTCCGCCGCTCCTCGCCGCTGAAGCGCAGGAGGGCGCGCTCCTCCGCCTGCAGCAGCGGGATCACCGTCCCGGCGCAGAACGCGCTGCCCGTCTGGGTCAGCAGCACATTCTTCCGGTTTCGCGTCCCCGGCACCGGCAGCAGAGAAATCATCCCCGCCTTCTCCAGCGCCCTGATCGCCGAATTCACCGTCTGCTTCGGAAAATACCAGGCGTTGGCCAGGTCGTACTGCGAGGCGGGCTTTTCGGAGGAACAGACGGCGTAGAGTACCCACATCGCCGTATCGGACAGACCGAAGCGCACGGCGAGGTCGTGGTAAAATGTATGCTGCTGCTTGTACAGCCGGTTGAGCTTTTCAAGCTGTGTTCTGGTGTTTTCAGGCATGGCGTTCTCCCGATCAAAAATGTATCCGAAATTGGACTCTTCGTATCATAGTCCGATTTCGGATACTTGTCAATACAGGGATTCCCATACCGTGCGGATGCGGTGTTCTCAGAGCGGAAATTCCCGGACGGCATACCGGGTTTTTCCGGACGGCGCGGGTGCGATCGACGCCGCGCGCTCGAGCGTTACCGCGACGCCCGGCAGGTGCGCTTCCACCTCGCGGCGGAATGCGGACAGCCCGCTCTGCGCGTCATCGCCGCATACGACATACAATACCGCGCGCTCCTTCGTCTTCTGCACAAGCTGGAACTGCGCGAGGCCGGGATACTTTCTGGAGAGCTGATTGACAAAGTTGCCGTGCACCAGCGTGCCGTCCGGCAGCGCGAACAGCGCGTCCTCCCGCCCTTCGACGCTTTTGAGAAGCGGCAGCCCCAGGCCGCAGGGGCAGGCCTCCGCCGAAAGCGCCGCCACATCGCCCAGCACGTAGCGCAGCCGCGGCATGACGAAATTGTGCAGGTCCGTCACGACGACAAGCCCGCTCTCACCCGTCGGGACCGGCGCTCCCGTCACCGGATCGACGATCTCCACGACGGCGTTTTCCGCCGTCAGATGCAGGCCTCCGCACGGGCATTCATATGCCAGAATCCCGGCATCCCGCGCGCCGTATTCGTTCGCCACCCGGCAGCCGAACGTCTTTTCCAGCAGCGCCCGCTGCTCCGGATACAGCGTTTCCGAGGTGGAGACGACCGCCTTGAGGCGGTTGAGGCGCAGGCTGTCCGGCTGCTCCAGCAGCCGCGCGAACTGCGCGAGCGCGTTTGCATAGCCGTAGAGATACTCCGGCTGGTAGCGATTGAGAAACCGCACGCCGTCGGCTGCCGTCTGCTCGCTGAGCTCGTAGGCGGAGAGAATCACGCGGTTTTTTAAAAATCTGTCCCGCAGCGCCGCCGTCCGGCGTGCCTGCTCGTCCAGCTCGATTGGATTGCCCCAAAGCATCGCGCACCGGCTGCCGAAGCTGAGTCCGTACCAGGACAGGCCCCGGAAGCGCGCGGCCTCGTAGTGCTCCACCGCATACCGGCTCATATAAAATGTCACCGGCTCCCCTGTGGAGCCGCCCGTCCTGTTCAGGATGCGCGCGCCGGCGTTCGGGTCCTCGCTGCAGTATCGCCCGGCGTTTTCCCGGAACGCGCGCCGGCGCAGGAGCGGCACGCAGGAGAGCGCCGAAAACGGGTCCTTTTCGATCTGCTCCTCCGAAAGCCCGCAGTCCTGATAGGCCGGGACGCTGTGCAGGCAGACGCGGAGCAGTTTTTTCAATTTTTCCGCCTGCAGCCGGCGCAGCGCCTCCGCGTTCCACGTCTGCGACTGCAGGAGCTCCCGGCAATAGGTCCGCACGCGGTTGCCTTTCACCGCCTCCATCGCGGGATAGAGCGCTTTTTCGATGAACAGTTTTTCCGGATCTGACTGCATACCGCGCCTCCTCCTGAAAAAATGGACTTCCCATGGTCAGTATGCACCATGGGAAGTCCGGATTTTTTCACGAATTGCGCAGGCGCTCAGAGCAGCTCCAGCAGCTCGCCCGCCTCGTCGGGCGCAAGCGAAGCGAGCAGGCCGCGCATAAGGTCAAGCGCGGCATCCGCCTCGTCCGGCTCGCTGTGATAGGCCGCGGCGGTATATTGGCCGATCAGCGCGCGGCACTGCGCGCGAACTGCCGGCTCCGGAGAGACGAGCAGCAGCCGGGCGGCGCTGTCCATCTCCAGCTCCGGGTGGCACAGGGCAAGCTGCTGCAGCACATAGATCAGAATGCACTCCACGCGGTTTTTCGCGCACAGCGGCTCCATGCCCGCAAGATGCAAAAGCTCGTCCAGCTCGTTTGGCAGCAGGCCCAGCCGCACGCCCAGCGCGATGAGCCGTTCGCGCCGCGGCACGACGCCGCGCGTCATCAGCAGGGACACGTCCTTCTCGTATCGCACCGAGATGCCCTCCTGGGCGAACAGGCTGTGCACCGGCAGGCTTTTCCCGCTCACCGGGTCGCAGCCGCAGGCCAGCAGGCGGACGCGGAGAAATTCGCGCAGCTTTTCATGCGGATCGCGGAACAGGTCTGCGTGGCTCAGCGCAAACGCCTCGAATTCCCGGTCGGCGGTCATCCGGCGCAGGGCCTGCGCCGCACGGGTCGTCCCCTCCGGTGGGCCGGGCGTCTGCGTCTGCCCGGCGCACCTGTCGCAGAGCGCCAGCGCGTCGTCGTAGCGGCGGCCGCCGCGCGAGAGCTGATAGATGCACGCCGCGTCGAACAGCTCGCGCGGATAGAGGCCGGGATAGCCGCCGTAGCGCGTGAGCAGCAGACTGGTCTGCTCGGGCGTCATCGAAAAGCCGAAGCCGAGGCGGATAAACGAGCTCCGGCAGCGCGGCGCGCCGCCGGACACGCACCAGTGCCGCAGCGTGTTGCGGCTGATTCCGCTGCACTCGGAGAGCCGGGCATAGCTCAGGCCGCTCTCGTCCAGAAGCCGGGAAAATTCCCGCTGCCAGTTTGTGTAGAGCTGTTCATACCGCCGCAGCAGCGCGCGCAGATCCTCCGCGTCCTCGGCCCTTTCCGCCTCGTCGCGGAGCTTCACGGTGGGAAATTCGCCGCTCACGAGGCTCCCTCCCACTCGCAGACGAAGCCGCACGCGGAGGCGTCAAAGACCGTGAAGCCGTCGGCGCGCGAATCGTTCCAGACCCAGCCCTGCCCGTCCTTGTTCTGCAGCATCAGATAGTATTCCACGCCGTTGTCGTTGTTCGGCTCGCCGGCGCCCCACTCGGCATAGGAAAACGGCTCGCCCGTCACCCATTCAAAGCCGTAGGCCGCGTTCCGGTTGTCCGCGCCCAGCCACACGGCCTGCATGCCCGCCTCGTCCAGCAGGGCGAGCACCTGCGCAGACTCCTCCTGCGAGGTGATCGTGGCCAGATGGCCGCCGCGCGACTCGCACCAGATTCTGGCGTCCTCCCAGCCGAGCGCCTGGCGGATGAGCTCGTACCGGTGGACAACGGCGTCCCCGCTGTCCACGGGCTCCGGCTCCGCGCGCTCGGTGACCGCCACCGGCGTGTCGGACGCCGCCTGCCCGGTCTGCAGGGCCGTCTGCTCCTCAGCGGGCGCCGGCTCGGCGGCGGCGCGCCGCGTGCCCAGCAGCCTGCCCGCCGCGAGACCGGCGGCCAGGGCCAGCGCGCAGAGAAGGCCCGCGGCCCACGCGGGCGGGCGCTTTTTCTGCGTCAGCGCGGCGAGCATCTGTTCGGCGCTGCCCCAGCGCTTTTTCGGATCGGGGCTGCACGCCCGCATGACCGCTCTGCGCAGTCTCGCCGAACGGCAGGATACGCGGGGGATTCTCTGCCCGCGCAGGCGCGCCGCGATCGCATTCTGCACCTGGGTATGACTGGAGCCGTCGTGCGTCATGGGCAGGAAATTCCCGTTGAGCAGCTGGTAGAGCACAATCCCCAGCGAATACAGATCCTCCGGCGCACCGGAGGGCTTCCCCGCCGCCGCCTCGGGCGCCATGTACGCGGCGGTCCCGGCCAGCGCGCCCGGCTCGCGTTCGTCCGTCCGCGCGGAGACGCCGAAATCTCCGAGCTTGTACCGGCCCGACGGGGCCCGGTAGATGTTGGCGGGTTTGATGTCCCGGTGGACGATATTCAGCCGGTGCGCGAAGACCAGCGTATGCAGCAGATCCTCCGCCAGTCTGCAGACCTCCGGCTCCGACAGCTGCGCGCCCTCGCGCATCAGCTCCGCCAGGCAGTCCAGCCGCTCCAGCCGCAGCAGCACGAGCCAGCCGTCCGGCGTCTGCACGGTGAGATCGTCCAGAATCGCGACCGCACCGCCGCTGTCGGCCATGCGCTCCTGCACCCGGCGCTCCTCGTTCGCGGCGGACAGCGCCTCCGTATCGCCGGCCGCGATGCGCAGGCACTTGACGGCGCAGGCTCTGCCCGACCCGCCGCGGCGCGTCAGCGCCCAGACCTCCGTGTCTCCGCCGGCGTACAGCTGTTCGCCCAGATACCACTGGCCCCAGAGCGGCTCCCGAATCCCCTCCATGTGCCCGCCTCCCGCTTCCTGATTGACATTAGTATAGAATCGAACGCAAAAAATGTCAAATCCCGCGCCGCGTCGGGCAAGGCATGTATAAAATGAGCGGGCGCCGAAAGGCGCCCGCTCCGCGTGGGTGGACAATTTACCTGCTATTCCGCGTCCTCGATGAGGCCGTAGCCGCCGTCGGTTCTCTTGTAGACAACCGCGAACGCGCCGCTGGAATCCTCGTCACGGAAAGCGAAGAAGGTATGCTCCAGCAAGTTCATCTGCAGGATGGCTTCCTCGCGGGTCATCGGCTTCATGTTGAATTTCTTCTTCCGCACGATCTCGAACGCGCCTTCCTCCGGCTCCTCGGGGGCGAAGGAGGTGACGTCCGGCGTACGCACAAACGCGTCCTGGCGCAGGCGTCTGGCAAGGCGGGTCTTGTTCTTGCGGATCTGGCGTTCGATGGTGGCGACTGCCGCGTCGATGGAGGCGTACATGTCGGAGGTGCTCTCACTGGCTCGGAAGTAGGTGTTGGCAGCGTGGACGGTAAGCTCCACGGTATTGAGGTTTCTTTCAATGCTGAACGCGATGAGGGCGTCGGCGTCGTTCCCGAAGAAGCGCTCCAGCTTCATGACCTTTTTCTCCGCGTATTTATGGACACTCTCCGGAAGGCTGATCTTCTTTTCGGTATACTGAAATCTCATAGTTGCCGCTCCTTTCGTTATGGACCTTGTCCGTAGTCGAGGTTTCCCTCTTGATTTTATTATAACACGAATTTGCCGCTGCGCAATGCAATTCTCCAAAACGGACGGGCGGTTTCGGTAAACTTTCTGTGAATTACGACAGCAGGTCGATCATCTCGGCGAGGCTGCGGCCGAAATACCGGGCCAGCGTGAGCATGTTCCGGGTGCTGACCGCCTTCTGCCGGCCGGACAGGATCGCGCGCAGGACGCCCGCGTCGATGCCGGTTTCCCGGGAAAATTCAGCCGCGCCGAGCCCCCGCTCCTGCAGCAGAGCCGTCAGCGTGCCGGCGGCGTGTTCATACGTCCGCATCTTCTCTGTGCTCCGCCACGCCCAGCAGATCTGTCATGACGTCCTGGAATATGTGCTCCGCGCTCTTGTGGAAGGCGCGGGCCAGCGCGCGGGCCTGCTGCTGCGTGGGGGCCATCAGCTCGAGCGTCATAAGGTTTCCGACCTCGTCGTCCAGTCCCAGCACAACGGAGTAATCGCCGCTTTCGCGCGGCAGAATCTCGGTGCGGATGAGATTGTCGCGGCGGATCTCGCGGTTGAAGCGCTCGACGGCCTGCCGGGCGCGCTGCAAAACGGGATAGGCGATGGAGTCGTGTGTGACCTCCTCCGCGTCGCGCCCCTTCTGCGTAATGACATACCGGTCCTCTTCGACCTTTTCCAGATGCCCGGACTCCACCATCTGCGGCACGGCGGTGCTCAGATCGAAATAGCTCAGGCAGTCGTCCTGATAGCAGAGCTCATACAGCTTCTGCACGTCCACCGGATAGAGCGCCTGCGACATGACATACAGGATCAGCACCTTCACGTCCATCATATTGTGAATGAAACCATGCTGTTCCATGATACCCGCCTCCCCGCGATTTTCTGTTTTCTATTGTATCATAAACAGTCGGCAAAACACAAGACCTACAAAAAGGTCCCGCTTCTGCGCACCCCGCGCGCGGCCGGAATATACTGGAGGGAAAGGGGGAATTTTTCTTTGATTTCCAAATTTGCCGTTCTCGGCGGCGATGCGCGGCAGCGGTGGCTGGCGGAGAAGCTGCTGGCCGCCGGGTTTGAGGTCTGCTGCTACCATGTGCCCGGCATCGGCGATACCCGGCGCGGGCTGTATGAATCGCTCTGCGGCGCGCAGGCCGCCGTGCTGCCCATGCCGGCGCTGCTGGGGCCGGATCTGGTGCGGGCGGAGGGCGGCGGCATCCCGCTGGAGTCCGTGCTGGCCAGCCTGCCGGAAAACGCCGTTGTATTCGGCGGAAAGCTCGGCGGCGCCGCGGCGCTCCTCTCGCGGTATCCCGTGCGTGCGGTGGACTACGCCGAGCTGGAGCCGCTCGCGACGCAGAACGCCGTGCCCACGGCGGAGGGCGCCATCCAGCTCGCGATGGAGGAGCTGCCGGTTACGATCTTCGGCAGCCGTCTGCTCGTGATCGGCTTCGGCCGCATCGGCAAGGTACTCTCCGCCCGCCTGCTGGCGCTCGGCGCAGAGGTGACCGTCTGCGCGCGCAGACCCTCGGACTGCGCGCTTGCGGAGGCCTTCGGCTGCAAAACCGATCGGACGGGGCTCTACTTACGCGGGCTCGCCCGCTACGACTGCATTTTCAATACCGTCCCCGCGCCGGTGCTCACGGCGGACAATTTCGCGTCCATGCGCCCGGACTGCCTGGTGCTCGATCTGGCCGCCGGCGCCGATACGGACGACCCGCGGTACCTGCGCGCGTCCGGCCTGCCCGGAAAATGCTCCCCGGCCACCGCCGCGGAGCTCGTCAAAAACGCCATTCTCGACGCGCTCGCCGCGCCATAGGAGGCTGCCATGCAATCTGTCACCCTGGGCTTCGCCATGTGCGGGTCCTTCTGCACCTTCGACGCCGTTCTGCGGCAGCTTGCGCTTCTGAAAGAGGAATTTTCAGAGATCATTCCAATTATGTCAACCGTCAGCTACGAGACCGACAGCCGTTTCGGCACGGCGCTGTCCTTTCGCGAGCGGCTGGAGGCCATCTGCGGCCATGAGATCCTGCACACGATTCCGCAGGTGGAGCCGATCGGACCTAAAAAACTGCTGGACGCGCTTGTAATCGCGCCCTGCACGGGCAACACGCTCTCCCGCCTGGCCTGCGGCGCGGCCGACACGCCCGTGACGCTCGCGTGCAAGGCGCACCTGCGGAACGAGTCGCCGGTCATTCTGGCCGTGTCCACAAACGACGGCCTGGCCGGCAACGCGGAGAGCATCGGGCGGCTCCTGAACCGCCGCCACTTCTATTTTGTCCCCTTCCGGCAGGACGCGCCGCAGAAAAAGCCTCGCTCCGTGGTCGCGGACTTTTCCCTGCTGGGCGAAACCGTCCGTCTGGCGCTGGAGGGTAAACAGCTTCAGCCGATTCTGATGTAAAAAAAGCGGGTACCCGATTTCTCGGATACCCGCTTTGCCTGTAAAACCCTAAAAAGGCCGCAGCTCTTATGGCCGTCAGTTATTTCTCCATCAGCCCCACGCAGTCGTAGTACGGCTTGGAGGCGATGAGGTTCTTGTTTTCCTTGAAGATGTTGTGCTGCAGCGTGATGACGGAATAGTCGCACGCGGCGACGGCCTGCTCAAGCGTGTGGTTCGGATACCCGGCCACGTCGCCCTCGATATACGGCTCGCAGGCAATCACCTCGTAGCCGCGCTCCTTAAGGACGTTCGCGAAGATCACGGACGGGCTCTCGCGTGTGTCGTCGATGTTGGCCTTAAAGCTCATGCCGAGTACGGCGATCTTCGCGCCGGGCTTCACGTCGCGGGCGATGCGCTCTGCCACCCATTCGGGCTTGCCGTCGTTGACGAGGCGCGCCTCGTAGATGAGCGGGGTGATGTCCTCGAACTTCTCGTGGATGAACCAGGGATCGACCGCGATGCAGTGGCCGCCGACGCCGACGCCGGGCGAGTGGACGTTCACGCGCGGATGGCAGTTGGCCAGCTCGATGAGCTTGAACACGTCGATGCCCAACCGGTCGCAGACCTTGCTGAGCTCGTTGGCGTAGGCGATGTTGATGTCGCGGAAGGTGTTCTCGGTCAGCTTGCACATCTCCGCCGTGAGATCGTCGGTCAGGCGGATGGTGCCCTTCGTGACGACCTTTTCATAGATCGACTTGGCGTAGGCGGCGGCCTCGGGACGGTTCGAGCCGATGATGCGGTCGTTCTCGCGCAGCTCGACGAGCATGCGGCCGGGTATGATGCGCTCGGGGCAGTGCGCCGTCATGAACTGCGTGGGATCGAGCCCGCTGCCCTTCGCGACGATCGACTCGACCAGGCGCGTGGAGTACGGGGGCGAGGTGGATTCGAGCACGCAGAGGTTGCCCTCGCGCAGCACGCTCGCGACCTCGCGCGCGGCGGACTCGACGAAGCGCATATCGGACACGCGCTTGTGCTCCGGCGTTTCGCGATACGGCGTCTGCACGGCGATGATGAACACGTCGGCAGGCTCCGGCTGGTTGGTGAAATGCAGACGGCCTGTCGCCATTGCCTTCGTCATGGCGTCCTGCAGGCCGGGCTCCACAATGTGGATCTTCCCGGCGTTGAGCTTGTCCACGACCTCCTGCTTCACGTCGAAGCCGCAGACCTCGTAGCCCGCAAGCGTAAAGGTGATGGCCGTCGGCAGACCGATATAGCCGCAGCCCATGATTTCTATTTTCTGCATATGAAACGCACTCCTTTGTATAAAGACAGCGCTATCATACCCCATAATTCACGCTTTTGCAAGCAAGTCCTGCACACGGTCGGTATTTTCCCACGGAAGATCGAGCTCCGGCCTGCCGAAATGGCCATAGGACGCGACCTGACGGTAGATCGGCCGGCGCAGATCGAGCGTGCGGATAATGGCCGCTGGACGCAGGTCGAAGCATGCTCGCACCAGCTCGGACAGGCGGCTGTCCGGCAGGCTGCCGGTGCCGAAGGTATCGACGAGGATGGAGACCGGCTGCGCCACGCCGATGGCGTAGGCCAGCTGGAGCTGACATTTCTTCGCCAGACCCGCCGCGACGAGGTTCTTCGCGATATAGCGCGCCATATAGGCCGCGCTCCTGTCCACCTTGGTGGGGTCCTTGCCCGAGAACGCGCCGCCGCCGTGCGCGGCATAGCCGCCGTAGGTGTCCACGATGATTTTGCGGCCCGTGAGGCCCGAGTCCGCCGCGGGCCCGCCCAGCACGAAGCGGCCGGTCGGATTCACGAGGAAGCGGGTTTCGGCGTCGAGCAGGCGCGAGGGAATGTTCGGCTTGATGACCTCCTCGATCACGGCCTCGCGCACCTCGCCGATGGAAACCTCCGCCGCGTGCTGGGTGGAGACGACCACGGTGTCGATGCGCGCGACGCCGCCGTCCGGCGCGTACTCGACGGACACCTGGCTCTTGCCGTCCGGGCGGAGCCAGGAGAGCTTACCGGACTTGCGCGTCTCGGCCAGCGCCTTCGTGAGGTTGTGCGCGTAGGAGATGGGCGCGGGCATCAGCTCCTTCGTCTCGTCGCAGGCGAAGCCGAACATCATGCCCTGGTCGCCGGCGCCGGTCTGGTCCCTGTCGTCATACGAGCTGTTCACGCCCATGGCGATGTCCTCGGACTGCTTGTCGATCGCTGTCAGCACCGCGCAGGCGCGCCCGTCGAAGCCCGCCTCCGCGCTGTTGTAGCCGATGTCCTCGAGCGTCTTGCGGGCGATGCCCGCGATGTCCACGTAGCATTCCGTCGTGATCTCGCCCATGACGAGCACGAGGCCCGTCGTCGCAGCGCACTCGCACGCCACGCGGGCCTGCGGGTCCTCCGCGAGGATGGCGTCGAGCACGCCGTCGGAGATCTGGTCGCAGACCTTGTCGGGATGTCCCTCCGTTACGGATTCCGAGGTAAAGATTCGTTTTTCCTTGTCCATTTTGTTTTCCTTTCCGGGATATGAAAAAATGCGCTCTGTCGGATGACAGAACGCAGATCGCACATTCCCTCATCTTTCGATTTCTTCGCCGGATTTGGCACCTTGCAAATGCAGGTTGCCGGGTTTCATCGGGCCGTTCCCTCCGCCACTCTTGATAAGGCTATGAAATTGTCGATACCTATTATATAATGACAGCGGAAAAAGTCAACGGCTTTTTCTGGATATTCTCTGTGCAGAACGCGATTTTTGTCTGTATGCCCCGATAAGTTCATACTTTTATGGTAGACTTTCCCGGCATTTTCCTGTACGATAAGGGTACTCTTCATCATGGAGGATGAAACATGAAGGATTTACGCAAGAATTTTGAGCGCTTCTGTCTCCGGAACCGGGACAAGGGCATCCGGAACCTGATGCTCATCATCGCCATCGGCAACGTCGCCACCTACCTGCTCTCCGTCATCGACCCCAGCAAGGTGGTGTATTCGTTTCTGTACTTTGACAGCACGGCCATCCTGCACGGGCAGGTCTGGCGGCTGTTCACCTATGTGTTCACCTACCTGCTCGACACGAGCGGCGTCACCCTGTTTCTCTCGGTCGTTTCCCTGTTCTGCTACTATCAGTTCGGCAAGATTCTCGAGCAGTACTGGGGCCCCTTCAAATTCAACCTCTACTACCTCTGCGGTGTGCTGCTGAACGACATCGCGGGTCTCGCCCTCGGCGCGCAGGTCGATACCAGCTATCTGAACCTCAGCCTGTTTCTGGCCATCGCCACCATCGCCCCGGAGGCGAAGGTGCTGCTGTTCTTTGTCATCCCGGTCAAAATGAAGTACATGGCCTGGGTGGATTTCGGTCTCACAGCCGTCTCCATCTTCACGCTCATCCGCTACTCGGGCTTCCTCAGCTTCACGTGGCTGCTTCCCATCGTGGCGCTGCTCAACTATTTCCTGTTCTTCGGCAGCGACATCGTCAACGTTTTCCACACCGGCCCCGTGTACCGCCGTCCGAAGCCCCGTCCCGCGGCCAGGCCCAACGCCAACTGGGCGGGCGGCTACCAGTCGAAGACCGGCGAGAAACCCTACCGCCACAAGTGCACCGTCTGCGGCCGCACCGATACCGACTACCCCAATCTGGAGTTCCGCTACTGTTCCAAGTGCAACGGCTACTATTGCTACTGCATCGATCATATCAACAATCACGTGCACATCCAATAACATACAGGAGATGATTCCATGAAGGTCACGTTTCTCGGCGCAACGCACGAGGTCACAGGGAGCTGCTCCTTCCTCGAGGCCGGCGGAGAGTATTACCTCGTAGACGACGGCATGGAGCAGGGTGAAAACATCTTTGTCAACGAACCGATCCCCGTGGCGCCCGGAGAACTCACGGCGGTCTTTCTGACGCACGCGCACATCGACCACGCGGGCAATCTGCCGATCCTCTATAAAAACGGCTTCCGCGGCCCGATCTACGCCACGCCCGAGACCTGCAGCCTCGCGGGCATCATGCTCCGCGACAGCGCGCACATTCAGGTCTCCGAGGCGGAGTTCCAGTCGCGCAAGGCCAAGCGGGCCGGCGGCGAGCCGGTCGAGCCCGCCTACACGCTCGAGGACGTCGAGGGCCTTATGCAGCTCTTCCGCCCCTGCGATTACGGCAGGGTCATGCAGCTCTCCGAGCACCTGTCCGTCCGCTTCACCGACATCGGCCACCTGCTCGGCAGCGCCTGCATCGAGCTCTGGCTGCGCGAGGGCGAAACGGAAAAAAAGCTTGTCTTCAGCGGCGACGTCGGCAATACCGACCAGCCCATCATCAACGATCCGCAGCCCGTGGCGGAGGCCGACTATCTCGTGCTGGAATCCACCTACGGCACGCGCCTGCACGGGCCGCGCACGGAGCACCTGAGCACGCTGGCCGGCTATCTGCAGACCACGCTCGACCGCGGCGGCAACGTCGTCATCCCGTCGTTCGCCGTGGGCCGCACGCAGGAGCTTCTGTACTTCATCCGCGAGATCAAGAATTCCGGCATGGTGCACGGGCACGACGGCTTCCCCGTCTATGTCGACAGCCCGCTGGCCGACGCGGCGACCTCCGTTTTCATGCAGTGCAGCATGAGCTGCCTGGACGACGAGATCAGATCGGTCATGGCGAAGGGTGAAAATCCCCTCTGGTTCGACGGTCTCAAGACCTATGTCTCCGTCGAGGAGTCCAAGGCGCTCAACACCGACACCGAGCCGAAGGTCATCATCGCCTCGAGCGGCATGTGCGACGCCGGCCGGATCCGCCACCACCTCAAATACAACCTCTGGCGGCCGGAGTGCCTCATTCTCTTCGTGGGCTATCAGGCCAGCGGCACCACGGGCCGCGCCATTCTCGAGGGTGCGAAGAGCGTGAAGATCCTCGGCGACGAGATCGCCGTACAGGCCCAGATCGCGGAGCTGCCCGGCATCAGCGGCCACGCCGACAAGCAGGGTCTGCTCGACTGGGTGAATGCCTTCACGAAAAAGCCCGGCCAGATCTTCGTGAACCATGGCGACGACGAATCCTGCATGGGCTTTGCAAAATGTCTCTCGGAGGAGCACGGCATCCCCGCCATGGCCCCGTTCAGCGGCACCGAATACGATCTGGCGAAGGGCGAATTCACCCGCGTGACGGAGGGCGTCCCGTTCGTCCGGGACAACGCCGAGCGCAAGCGCCGCCGCGCGGACGAGGTCTTCGGCAAGCTCGTCGCCGCCGCGGAGCGTCTGCTCTCCCTCGTCCGGGCCAGCGAGGGCATGTCGAACCGCGACCTCGGACGCTTCGCCGATCAGATCAATCAGCTCACCGACCGGTGGAAAAATTAGCCATTTCCCTCCCCTCCCGGCGGCTTTTCGCCGCCGGGAAAAAGGGGCCAAATTTTTCAAAAGCCCCTTGACAATCCGTCGTTCATTCTGTATAATAACACCCGTCGCTGAGAATTGCGGCGGTGGACTGGAAGGTTAGCTCAGCTGGGAGAGCACTTGCCTTACAAGCAAGGGGTCACAGGTTCGAGCCCTGTACTTTCCACCAATATAACCTGGCCCGGTGGTGCAGTTGGTTAGCACGCCAGCCTGTCACGCTGGAGGTCGACAGTTCGAGTCTGTTCCGGGTCGCCATAATGTGTGTTGAGGCGAGTCTTGTCACTCGCCTCAATATGCCTCTGTAGCTCAGTAGGTAGAGCAGCGGACTGAAAATCCGCGTGTCGTTGGTTCAACTCCGACCGGAGGCACCATTATGCGGGTGTAGCTCATCTGGTAGAGCGCCACCTTGCCAAGGTGGAGGTAGCGGGTCCGAGCCCCGTCACCCGCTCCAAAGAAATAGGAATGCGATTGCATTCCTATTTTCATAATCGGTGCTGTAGCCAAGTGGTAAGGCAAGGGTCTGCAAAACCCTGATTCACCCGTTCAAATCGGGTCAGCACCTCCACGTCGGAGCGCATTCCGCTTCCGCAAAAAATCACCGGTCTTTGGACCGGTGATTTTTCTTGTCCGCTCCATGGCTCCTCCTTTTCAAATCGCAAACGCGGTTTGCGATTTGAGGGGACCGGGAATACGGAGCGCATTCCGCTTCCGCAAAAAATCACCGGTCTTTGGACCGGTGATTTTTCTTGTCCGCTCCATGGCTCCTCCTTTTCAAATCGCAAACGCGGTTTGCGATTTGAGAGGACGGGTGTTGCGGAGCGCACCCCTTTTGTGTATGACGCCGGTCTGCGCGTGCCGGCTACTTCTCAAACACATGGTCTACGATCAATGCAATGGTTGTGAAGACCGAGCCGTTAAAATTCTCGTCTGCCGTGATCGATACAAAATCCGCGAGCTTCAATACCTCCAGAAACAGTGGAATCGTCTGTTCGTCAAAGGCGATTTCCGCAGCCGCCGCTTCCCCGCTCCCGTCCCTTATGAGCTCGACGCTGGCGAAATCGGTAAAATTGTCCGGCGCATGGGGAACGAATCGGATGTTCTGGTCCTTCGCCCTGTCGGCCAGGATCTGCGCCGCTCCGGACAGCGCATTGAATCTGTCGAGATTGCTCTGGTTTACCTTCGTGCCCTTGAAGCCGTAGGCGTCATCCATTTTTTCAAGGAACTTCTTCCAGAACCTCGATTCCTCCGGGTCAAAGTATTTTCTGCCGTTGAATTCAATCATTTTTACGCGCTTCCTTTCGTGTTCGTCTTTTTACGTCTGTGCTGTTTTCCACATATGCAAGGAGTCCGGCCGCGGAAAAAGGGCATACGGGCGCATGGCAAACGAAAACCGGGCGGGTTCTGTCCCGTCCGGTTTTCGTTTCCTTTGCGCCTTGTTTTTCCCGCACTATATAACATTGCGACAGCGAAAAAGAGGCGGTCGATTTGAATGAATTTTGCTCTGTTAATTCAAATTCTTTTATGCATTCTGCTGCCGAATTCGGTTTTCATCTGTTTTCGCGGCAAAAAGCCCGTTTTCAAACAGGTTTTGCTCTGCGCGATGCGCCTTCGCCGGCGCTACACGAGCTGGAAACGCGTCCATTTCTGTGACCGCAGGCGCGCGAGGAAAATCGCGCCGCGGATGACGAGGTCGATGCTCATGCCGATCGCGACGCCGATCACGCCCCAGCCCAGCCACAGGCCGAACAGGGCGGAGAAGAACAGCCGCGCGGCGACGGTGAGCGCGATGGAGACGATCATGGTGAATTTGACGTCTCCGGCGGCCCGAAGCCCGTTTCCGAGCGAGCCGGCAAAGGGATACGCCAGCGCGTTGAAGACGTTGTTGATCAGCACGAGCCAGATCACCAGGGATTTTGCCTCGGGAGAAATGGCCGAACGGCCGATGATCAGCGGCGTGACCGCAAACACGAGCGCATTCCAGAGTACGGACAGGGCCAGGGTGATGCGGTTGAGCTTGCGAAAATAGAAGTTGGCGCTGCTTACATCGTGGGCGCCCATGCACTGCCCGATCACCGTGGTATAGACCGGCGCCATGGCAAGCCCCATGATGGAGGCCAGCGACCAGATGCTCTGCGCCACGCCGTTGGCGGCGATCTGATAGGTGCCGAACAGCGCGACCATACTGGAGAGCGCGACCTTGACAAGCTGGTGGACGCCGTTTTCCACGCCGTTCGGAAGGGCGATGTGCATGATCTTTTTCAGGATCGCGCGGTTCCAGACGAAAACATCCGCCGCCCGGGCGTGCACCTTCCAACGGGGATTTCGGCAGCATGCCGTCACCGCCGCCGCGGAGAGCGCGCGGGAGATCAGCGACGGCCAGGCGACGCCCGCGGCGCCGAGCTTCAGCACAAATACGCCGACGCAGTTGCCGACGATATTGATGCCGTTGGCGGCCAGCGAAATGTACATCGTCACCTTTGCCTTTCCGATGCTCCGGCACAGCGCCGCGCCCGCGTCGTAGACCGCCAGCGCCGGCAATGAGCAGGTCAGGATGCGCAGGTACACCCTGCAGGCCTCCATAACAGCCCGGTCCACATTGCCGAACAGCAGCGTCAGCAGCCGGTCGGCAAAGAACAGGATCAGCGCGGAGAGCGCACAGGAGATCAGCACGGAGATCATCAGAAGCTGGCTGGCGGATACGCTCGCCGCCCGCTCGCCGCCCGCTCGTCCCCGCTTCCGATGTACTGGCTGATGATGACCGCGCCGCCGGCCGAGAGCGCGGTGAACAGGAACACCAGGACCGTATTGAAGGAATTGACCAGCGACACGCCGGACACGGCCGCTTCGCTCGCAAAGCTGACGACGACCGTGTCGGCGATCCCCACGAGCATCAGAAGAAACTGCTCCACAAACACCGGGACGATCAGGTTCCGCAGGGCTCTGTCGGAAAACACCGCCTACGCCTCGAATTCCCGGGTGAAGCAGGCTCTTCCGTCCGCAAGCATCCGCTCGATCTTGTCCGTGTCCCAGACGCAGAAATCGGTCGCGGCCATGGCCGCAATGCCGTGCGCGTGCATCCAGAGCTGGTCGTGGAGATAGTCCGCCTCCGCGTGGCCGATGCGGTATTGCGCCATCAGCGCGGATATGGACCGCTCCATCATAGGCGCCAGCGCCTCTCTGATCTCCGCCAGGGCGTTCGGGCGCATGAACAGATACCGGAACAGCGCCTTTTCCTCCATCGCGAAGCGGATATACGGCATCCCGAACAGATCGGCCGCCGAGTCGCCGCATGCCTCCATGCTCTGTTTGAAGAAGCCGACGGCCCTTGCCGTCAGCTCCGCGCGCAGCGCCTCCATTCCGGGAAAGGAGAGGTAGATCGGCTGCGTCGAGCAGTTCAGCCTCTGCGCCAGCGCCTTCACGTTGACGGCTTCGGGTCCGCCCGCGCGCAGCAGCTCCAGCGCGGCGGAGAGGATCATTTCCTTTGTGACTTGCTTTTTGGCCGGCATTTGGTGCTCACCTCGTAAAATAAATTTATTTATCAATAAACTAATTTATATTATACGCCCTCTGGCTGCATTTTTCAACCGCAGTCTTCCGGTTTTTATTGCTTCCGCGCGGACGGCGCAAAAAACCTGCCGCAAACCGGCGGGGCCAGGCCCCGGCCGTTTTGCGGCAGGTTTTGTCTCTACAGCAGCTCGCCGTACCGGCGGACATACAGCTTCTTGACGGCGGTCGCCAGCAGCATGTAGCACACGACCGTCAGCGCTAGCCAGGCGAAGTAGACCGGCGGCAGCTTCGCGAAGCCGAGGATCGTGCCGAGGCCGGTGAACGGAATGGCCGTGACCGCCGCGATCCCCGCAAAGCTCAGCAGCAGCACGGGTGTCGAGGCCCTGCTCTGTACGAACGGGATCTTCGGCGTGCGGATCATATGGATGACGAGCGCCTGCGTCCACATGGACTCGATGAACCAGCCCGCCTGAAACACCGACTCGAACAGCGCCCGCGCGGACGGGTCGGCAAGCCGGCTGTACGGCAGTCCGCCCGTGACCAGCGGGCAGATCACGCGGAACAGGACGAGGAAGGTCGAAATGTCGAACACCGAGCTTGTCGGGCCGATCCAGAGCATGAATTTGCTGACCGAGGAGGCGTCCCATCTGCGCGGCTTCTGCAGGAACTCGCCGTCCACGTTGTCCCAGGGGATCGCCGTGCAGCACAGATCGTAGATAAAGTTCAGCAGGATCAAATGGATGGCCTTCATCGGCAGAAACGGCAGGAAGGCGCTGGCGGCGAGGACGGAGAACATGTTGCCGAAGTTGGACGAGGCGGTCATCTTGATGTACTTGATCATGTTGGCGTAGGTCTTTCTCCCCTCCACCACACCCGCCTTGAGTACGGTAAGATCCTTTTCCAGCAGAATGACGCTGGCGGATTCCTTCGCGATGTCCACCGCCGTATCGACGGAGATGCCGACGTCCGCGGCCTTCATGGCCGCCGCGTCGTTGATGCCGTCGCCCATATAGCCGACGCAGTGGCCCCGCTCCCGAAGCAGGCGCACGACCCTGGCCTTCTGCGCGGGCGACATCTTCGCAAAGACCGTGATGTTCTCGGCCCTGGCGGAGAGCGCCTCGTCCGTCATGCTGTCGATCTCCGAGCCGAGCAGCATGTGGCTGGCCTCGAGCCCGACCTGCCGGCAGATGCTCTGGCTGGTCTTTTCATTGTCGCCCGTGATGATCTTCACGCGCACGCCGTATTCGTTGAGCGCGTGGATCGCGTCGGCGGCCGTTTCCTTGGGCGGGTCGAGGAACGCGAGGAAGCCGAGCAGCACCATATCGGTCTCGTCGGCGACGGAGAACTGCCCCACCGGGGCGGGATTCGTCTTGTGCGCCACCGCGATGACCCGCATGCCCTTGTCGTTCAGCTCTGCGGATTTGCGCAGGATGAAGGACACGACCTCGTCCGTCAGCGGGACGACCGTCTGGTCCAGCTCTGCGTACGAGCAGCATTTGAGCATCTCCTCCACCGCGCCCTTGGTGATGAGCTGCGTCTTTCCGCTTTTGTCGGCGACGACCACGCTCATGCGGCGGCGGTTAAAATCGAAGGGAATTTCATCGACCTTCGTATAGGCCGATTTGACAAGTTCGCTCCCCAGCTCGTTCTGGTGGGCGATGATAGCCAGGTCGATCAGGTTCTTCAGGCCAGTCTGAAAATAGCTGTTGAGAAACGCATGCCGCAGCACCCGCGTGTCCTCGACGCCGTGGATATTGAGATAATACTCGAGCACCACCCGGTCCTGGGTCAGCGTGCCCGTCTTGTCGGTGCAGAGCACGTCGATCGAGCCGAGGTTCTGGATGCCGTCGAGATTGCGGATGATGACCTTTTTCCGGCTCATCGCCACGGCGCCCTTGGCGAGGTTCGTCGTGACAATCATGGGCAGCATCTCCGGCGTCAGGCCCACGGCGACCGAGATCGCGAACAGCAGCGCGGACAGCCAGTTGCCCTTGGTCAGGCCGTTGATGACAAACACGATCGGCGCCATGACCAGCATGAAGCGGATCAGCACCCACGATACCGCGTTGACGCCCTTTTCAAAGCTCGTCTTCGCCGGTTTCGCGCTGAGCTCCCCCGCCATGCCGCCGAGCATCGTGTCGTTCCCGACGGCGACCGCGACCGCTCTTGCGCTTCCGCTGACCACGTTGCTGCCCATAAACGCGAGATTCGGCACCTCGGCGAGCGCCGCTCCGCCCCGGCAGGGCTGGCCCTGCTTTTCGACCGGGGCGCTCTCCCCCGTCAGCGCGGCCTGGCTGATGAACAGGTCCTTTGCCGCGAGGATGCGGACGTCGGCGGGAACCATGTCGCCCGCCGAGAGATAGATCAGATCGCCCACCACGATCTCGCCGAGCGGAAGCTCCTGCCTTCCGTCGGGGCTTCTGAGCACGCTGGCCGTGGTGCAGATCATCTTCGACAGCTTCGCCGCCGCGTTGCCGCTCCGCGTCTCCTGCACGAAGCGCAGAACGCCGGACATCAGCACCATGGCCGCGATAATCAGCACCGTGGCGTAATTCCTGTCCTCCGGCGCCACCAGCACGATGTCCGTGAACACGGACACCAGCGCCAGCACCAGCAGGATCGTTGTAAAGGGGTTCACGAACGCGCCCAGCAGGCGCTTGAGCACCGAATCCCGGCGGCCCTGCGCCACGACGTTGCTGCCGTATGTCTGCCTGGCTTCCTCTGCCAGCTCCTCCGTGAGTCCCTGCGGCGCCGTATCGAGCGCCCGCAGTACCTCCTCCTCCTGGAGGGCCGACATCTCCAACAGCCGCTTTTTCGCCGCATTTCTGCGGAGATAATCGGCAGCCGCCGCTTTTTTTGTCATTCTTTTCATGGGTCCGTACCTCCGTTTCTCAGTTTGCCCCCGGCATCTCAGAAAGTACGGCGCAGATCGGAATCGCGTTTTGTCTATCGCGGCAGGGCGAACGCAGTCCGTCCCGCCGTATCGATACTTCGCCCCTCTGATCGTCCGCCGCAGCCGCTTTCCGCGTCCATTCCCTGTCACCCCCCTTTCGGCCGGCGCGCTTTCCGCGCCGGCGATTCTAAGTCAATCCCGCAAAATGGGCATAAAAAACCCACCGTCCCCACACGCATACGGACGGTGGCCACAGGCAGCTGCATCGCGTCAGGGCAGGCAGAGCCCGCCGCAGGCGTTTCCCGTGGCCGTTTTCTTCCGTATCCGACTTCGGCTGCCATCCATGGCGGGCACCGTCCTTTCCCCAAAAAATAAAGCGCTTCCGTATATTCGGCAGAACATACGGGAGCGCATTGCTCCGATATTATCGTTTGAGCTTTAGCTCAGCAGGGCGGTGAAATTGCATTATACCATACCTTGTTGCGATATGGTCTGTTCAACCTTCTCATCGTGTCTCCACGACTCCGCGGCAGCAATCCGTATCCCTGCAGTAGCCTCACCTACCGAATTTCCTTTTCCTTATAACATATGGAACCCTGCTTGTCAATATCCCGCGAAACTTTTTCAGCTCTTCTTTTTGAGCCGTTTCGCGTTTTTGAATATCTCGATGACGGACAGCGTCATACTGATGCCGGCGGCGATTCCCAGCGCGTACAGGGCCGTCTGGAAGCCGCATTCCCCCGCCTTGGCCAGGTTCCTTTCCATGAGCTCCCGCATCGCGTAGTAGAGGCTCCCGCCCGGCACCAGCGGCAGCAGGCCCACGATGAGATACTGGATCGCCGGCGTCTTTTTGAGCCGCGCGAACGCCTCGGAATAGGCGGTGACGGCGGCGCTGGCCGCGGCCGTCGGCAGGAAGATGTCCGGCGCCAGCGTGCCGACCGCGAGATACACGCCCCAGGCCAGCATGCCGCCAAGGGACGCCGTGACGAGGTAGCGTCCCCGCACGTTAAAGATGAGCGCAAAGCCGAGCGAACCCAGAAGCGCCGTCAAAAGCTGTGTTGCCTGTCCCATTCTCACACCCCCAGCAGCCAGCTGGCCAGCACGAAGCCGATCGTCAGCGCGGCCGCCCACAGAAGCGTCTCGATCATCCGCATGATGCCGGAGAGCGTGTCGCCCACAAACAGATTTTTGACGGAATTCGTGAACGCGATGCCAGGAATCAGCAGCATGATGTCGCCGATGATGACCTTGTCGCTGTGAACAGACGGCAGCAGCCGTCCGCACAGGCTGATGAGCAGTCCGGTCGCGAATGCCGAGAGGAAGCTGAACATCACCTTGTTCCGGCACAGAAGCGGCAGGTAGAGCTGCAGCGCGCAGACGAGCAGCGCGAAGACCGCCGCGAGCAGTCCGTCCGCCGCGCTGCCGCCGAAAAAGACCGTAAACGCGAAGCCCGCCAGCATACTGCCCAGCAAAAAACGCGGGACGGACGGCTTCGCGTACTTCACGGCGTGCATCCGCTCCGACAGCTCCTCCGCCGGGAACGGCTTTTCGCAGTAGGCGCGGCTGAGCGAGTTGATGTCCTCGAGCTTGCGGAAATTCGTCATGCCGCTCTTCTCGATCCGTCTTGTCTGCGTGGCCGACGTGCCGTCTGGAAAGCACATGGTCAGCACGATGCTGGACGTAATTACAAACACGTCCATGCGGACCGCTCCGTAGGCCATGCCCATCCGACGCAGCGTATCCTCCACGCTGCGGATCTCCGCGCCGTCCGTCAGCATGCTCTCGCCGAGCTCCAGCAGCGTGTGCAGCATCAGCGGCGTATCCTCCATGGACCGCGGCCCCCTTCCCATCCGGAATTCCGGCTTATTTCTTCCAGCCGGTTCAAAGAATACCATATCCCCCGCGCGTTTGCAAGCGCCGCGTTGTCCTTTGCGGACAGAAAAAAGCGGGCGCGCAAAAATGCCGCTCAGCTCCCGCGAAAGGAGCTGAGCGGACATCTTTTACCGTGACAGATTAGTTGTCGTTGATCTCGATGACGACGCCGGAGCCGACCGTGTGTCCGCCTTCGCGGATAGCGAAGCGGAGGTTCTTCTCGATGGCGATCGGGGTGATCAGCTCGACTCTCATGTCGATGTTATCGCCGGGCATGCACATTTCGACGCCCTCGGGCAGCATGATGATGCCGGTCACGTCGGTGGTGCGGAAGTAGAACTGCGGGCGATAGTTGTTGAAGAACGGGGTATGGCGGCCGCCCTCTTCCTTGGTCAGGACGTACACACGGCCCGTGAACTTCGTGTGCGGATGGATGGAGCCCGGCTTGGAAATGACCTGTCCTCTTTCGACGGACTTCTTGTCAATGCCGCGGAGCAGAGCGCCAATGTTGTCGCCGGCCTCGGCAAAGTCGAGCAGCTTGTGGAACATTTCGATGTCGGTGACGACGGAAGCCTTCTTCTCGTCGGACAGGCCGACGATTTCGACCGGCTCGTTCTTCTTGATGACGCCGCGCTCGACACGACCGGTGGCGACAGTGCCGCGGCCGGAGATCGTGAAGACGTCTTCAACAGGCATCAGGAAGGGCAGATCGTCGTTGCGGGCGGGGGTGGGGATCCAGGTATCGACGGCGTCCATCAGGTTGCGGATGCACTCGTACTCGGGAGCATTGACATCCTTGGACTCGGAGGCCAGCGCGTTCAGCGCGGAGCCGCGGACGATCGGGGTGTCGTCGCCGGGGAAGCCGTAGAAGGACAGCGTCTCGCGGACTTCCATCTCGACCAGCTCGAGCAGCTCGTCGTCGTCAACCTGGTCGACCTTGTTCAGGAAAACCAGCACGGAGGGCACGTTCACCTGACGGGCAAGCAGCAGGTGCTCCTTGGTCTGCGCCATGGGGCCGTCGGAGGCGGCGATGACGAGGATCGCGCCGTCCATCTGCGCGGCGCCGGTGATCATGTTCTTGATATAGTCGGCGTGGCCCGGGCAGTCAACGTGGGCGTAGTGGCGGCCGATGATTTCGCCGTCGGTGCCGTCCTTGTAGTTGTGGCCCTTGCGGTTGGCGGTTTCATATTCCACATGCGCGGTGTTGATCGTGATGCCGCGCTCTCTCTCTTCCGGAGCCTTATCGATGGAAGAATAATCCGTGTACTGTGCCAGACCCTGCAGGGCCAGCCACTTCGTGATGGCGGCGGTCAGGGTGGTCTTGCCGTGGTCGATATGACCAATGGTGCCGATGTTCACATGGGGTTTGGTTCGGTTGAATTTCTGCTTCGCCATTGAAAAAATCCTCCTTAGTTATATGAGTTGTAAATGTTTCTGTTTTGCTTCTCCATCATACACGAGAAATCCGCGTTTGACAAGAAGATTTTAATTGCCCTTGCGCTTGGAAACGATGGTCTCCATCAGGCTCTTCGGGAGCTCGACGTAGTGGCTGGGCTCCATCGTGAACTGGCCGCGGCCCTGGGTTCTGCTGCGCAGATTGGTGGCGTAGCCGAACATTTCGGACAGCGGAACGCTGCAGTCGATCTGCTGCGCGCCGTTGCGCTGGGTCAGGCCCTGCACGCTGCCGCGCCGCGAGGTGATGTCGCCGATGACGTCGCCCATGTATTCGTCCGGCACGATGATGCAGACCTTCATAATGGGCTCGAGAATGACGGGGTCCGCTTTCTGGCAGGCTTCCTTGAAGGCGATCGAACCGGCGATCTTGAAGGCCAGCTCGGAGGAGTCGACCTCGTGATAGGAGCCGTCGTACAGCGTGACCTTCACGTCCACCACCGGGAAGCCGGCAAGCACGCCCGCCTCCATGGCGCCGCGCACGCCCTGTTCCACCGCGGGGATGAACTCCTTGGGAACGGTGCCGCCGACGACCTTGTTGATGAACTCGAAGCCCTTGCCGCTCTCGTTGGGCTCGACGATGATCTTGACGTGGCCGTACTGGCCCTTGCCGCCGGACTGGCGGACGTAGCGGGTCTCCTGATCGACCTTCTTGCGGATGGTCTCCTTGTAGGCGACCTGCGGCGCGCCGACGTTGGCTTCCACCTTGAACTCCCGCAGGAGCCGATCGACGATGATCTCCAGATGGAGCTCTCCCATGCCGGCGATGATCGTCTGGCCGGTTTCCTCGTCGGTGTAGGTCTTGAAGGTGGGGTCCTCCTCGGCGAGCTTGGCAAGCGCCAGGCCCATTTTCTCCTGGCCGGCCTTCGTTTTCGGCTCAATGGCCACGCGAATGACAGGCTCGGGGAACTCCATGGACTCCAGCGTGATCGGATGGTTCTGGTCGCAGAGCGTGTCGCCGGTCGTGGTGTTCTTGAGGCCCACGACGGCCGCGATGTCGCCCGAGTAGACACACTCGAGGTCCTCTCTGTGATTGGCGTGCATCAGCAGGATGCGGCCCATCCGCTCACGGACGTTTTTGTTGGTATTCAGCACGGTTTTGCCCGCTTCGAGCGTACCGGAGTACACCCGGAAAAACGCGAGCTTGCCGACGTAGGGATCGGTTGCGATCTTGAAGGCCAGCGCGGAGAACGGCGCACTGTCGTCCACCTCGCGGGTCTCCGGCTCATCGGTCTTGGGGTTGACGCCCGCGACCGCTTTTTTGTCCAGCGGGGACGGCAAGTACTCGACAATCGCGTCAAGCAGCTCCTGTACACCCTTGTTCTTGTAGGACGACCCGCAGGTTACCGGCACGAAATGATAATTGATCGTGCCCTTGCGGAGCGCTCTTCTGATCATATCCTCGGGGACGTCCTCCCCTTCCAGGTAGCGCATCATGATCTCTTCGTCCTCTTCGGAGACCTGCTCCAGAAGATGATCGCGGTACTGCTTCGCCAGCTCGAGCATGTCGGCGGGGATGTCCTCCTCGCGCATGTCCTTGCCCAGCTCGTCGTAAAAGACGTAAGCCCGCATCTTGATGAGGTCAACGACGCCGCGGAAGGTATCCTCCGCCCCGATGGGGAGCTGGATCGGAACCGCGTTACACTTGAGTCGGTCGTCCATCATCTTCAGGACATTGAAGAAATCGGCGCCCATCATGTCCATCTTGTTTACGTAGACAAGACGCGGAACATGATAGCGGTCGGCCTGTCTCCAGACAGTCTCGGTCTGCGGTTCCACGCCGCCCTTTGCACAAAGGACGGTCACGGAGCCGTCGAGCACGCGCAGGGAACGCTCGACTTCCACAGTGAAGTCCACGTGTCCCGGGGTGTCGATGATATTGATACGAACGCCCTTCCAGTGGCAGGTGGTCGCGGCCGAGGTGATCGTGATGCCGCGTTCCTGTTCCTGCTCCATCCAGTCCATCGTAGCAGTACCGTCGTGGGTTTCGCCGAGTCTGTAGTTGACGCCGGTGTAGAACAAGATCCGTTCCGTTGTGGTGGTCTTGCCTGCATCGATGTGAGCCATGATGCCAATGTTCCTCGTATTCTCAAGTGAGTATTGTCTTGGCATGCTGTTGCTCCTTTATAATTACCAGCGGAAATGCGAGAAAGCCTTGTTGGCATCCGCCATTTTGTGGGTATCCTCGCGCTTTTTGACGGCGCCGCCGGTACCGTTGCAGGCGTCCATGAGCTCGCCGGCCAGGCGCTCTCTCATGGTTTTCTCGCTTCTTGCGCGGCTGTAGTTGGTCAGCCAGCGGAGACCGAGCGTCTGACGCCGTTCCGGTCTGACCTCGATCGGGACCTGGTAGTTCGCGCCGCCGACACGGCGGGTCTTGACCTCGACAGAGGGCATGATGTTTTCCATCGCCGTCTGGAAGGCTTCGAGTCCGGACTTGCCGGTCTTCTCTTCCACGATTTTGAACGCTCCGTAAACGACCTGCTGGGCGACGCCCTTCTTGCCGTCGAGCATGATGCTGTTGACAAGCTTCGTTACCAGAACGGAACCGTAGATCGGATCCGGTAAAATTTCTCTCTTGGGAACATTACCTCTTCTGGGCACTTTGCTTCCCTCCTTCATATAAAAATGATTTCATAGGTACTTCGGAAGACTTCCCTTCCGTGGGTGCCTGCCAAGAGGTTTTATTATATAAAACTCTCAGCAAGGCGTTTGCCTTGCAAAAGGCAAAATTGCAGTGACTAGGGAAAGAATTACTTCTTCTTTCCGGCCTTCGGTCTCTTCGCGCCGTACTTGGAACGACCCTGCATACGACCCTGAACACCCTGGGTATCGAGCGTACCGCGGATGATGTGGTAACGCACGCCAGGCAGGTCCTTGACACGGCCGCCGCGGATGAGAACGACGGAGTGCTCCTGCAGGTTGTGGCCGACGCCGGGGATATACGCGGAGACTTCGTAGCCGTTCGTCAGGCGGACACGGGCGATTTTCCGAAGCGCAGAGTTCGGCTTCTTAGGAGTCGTGGTTCTGACGGCGGTGCAGACACCTCTCTTCTGGGGAGAAGACAGATCGGTGGTATGGTTCTTGAGGGAGTTGATTCCCTTCTGCAGCGCGGGAGCCGTGGACTTGTAGGTAGACTGCTCTCTGCCCTTTCTGACAAGCTGGTTAAAAGTGGGCATGGTTTTCCTCCTTTCCTGAATGGTTGCTGGAATCCAGCATTTATTATCCCGAAATATCGCCAGGATATTCCGTTGGGACCTTGTTTTACCGCAGCACGGCGGCTGCCGCCGCACCGACGTCGATGGAGCACGCCCTTCCGAGCTCCTGCATGGTGGGAACCTCGACGAGCTCCGCGCCTGCCGACAGGCACTCCGCCCGAAGCGGCTCGAGCAGCTGCGGATCGGCGTCCAGAGCGAGATACACGGTGCGTGCAGTGCGCTCTTTCAGGGCGCGCCGGAGCTGTTTGATCCCGACAACTTTCTTGGAAGTTTTCAGTTCCTCCAGCATATCTGTACCTCCGGGCATGGATACGGGCATACCCGCACAATCATGGATTATAGCAGAATGAACGAATTTCGTCAACAGAAATCGTCACATGCGGCGGGATTTTTTAAAAATATCCCCAGTTTTAGGGGCTTTCCGCCATTCGGCAGATTGTCCAAACCGGCCGGCGCCGCGGAACGCCCGGACAAGAAAGAAAATCTGCCATTCCGAAGCCGTCCGGCCGGAGAAGCCTTCCCGCGCAAAAGGGCGGGAAGGGCTTCTCCGCTGACGCTCAGAATGGCAAATTTCACGTCCGCCGCGTTTCAGCGGCAGCGCGCGGATTCAAATGGATGCCTTACAGCTTCTCGTCGTCGATCATTTCCTGCGTGACGATCGACTCGGGCGTCGCGCCCGGTTCGTAGTCGCGGTAGGCCGCGAGGCCGGAGCCCGCGGGGATCAGCTTGCCGATGATGACGTTCTCCTTGAGGCCGACCAGGTGATCGACCTTGCCCTTGATGGCGGCGTCGGTCAGCACCTTCGTCGTCTCCTGGAAGGACGCGGCGGAGAGCCAGGACTCGGTCGCCAGCGAAGCCTTTGTGATGCCCATGAGGATGAGCGAGTCGGTCGCGGGGCGGAGGTTCTCCTCGCCGGCGGCGATTCTCGCCTCGATGGCCGCGTTGGCGTCTTCAAACTCGTAGACGTCCACGACGGTGCCGCTGAGCAGCTCCGTGTCGCCCGGCTCCTCGATGCGCACCTTGCGCATCATCTGGCGGATGATGACTTCGATGTGCTTTTCGTTGATGTCGACGCCCTGCTGGCGGTACACAGCCAGAACGCCCTGCGTCAGGTAGTCCTGCACCGCTTCGACGCCCGAGATGCGCAGCACGTCGTGCGGATTGAGCGCGCCGTCGGTGATGGGATCGCCCTTCCTGACGCGGCTGCCGTGCGAGACCTTCAGGCCCACGGAGTACGGGACCTGATACTGCTTGACTTCGCCGTCGTCGGCGGTCACGGTGATGTTGCGGAGCGCCGTCTTGTGCGAGTCGTCCACGTCCACAACGCCGTCGATCTCGGAGATCTGGGCCATCTTCTTCGGCTTTCTGGCCTCGAAGAGCTCCTCGACACGGGGAAGGCCCTGCGTGATGTCGTCGCCGGCGACGCCGCCGGTGTGGAAGGTCCGCATGGTCAGCTGCGTGCCCGGTTCGCCGATGGACTGCGCAGCGATGATGCCGACCGCCTCGCCGAGGTTTACAAGCTCGGAGGTGGCCAGGTTCATGCCGTAGCACTTGGCGCACACGCCGCTGCGGGCCTTGCAGCCCAGCACGGAGCGCACGTAGACGCGGTCGATGCCGTGGTCGATGAAGCGCTGTGCGTCCTCTTCCTTCAGCATGACGTCCTTGGACTGGAGCAGCTCACCCGTCTTGGGGTCGGTGATGTCGTGGACCGGATAGCGGCCGCGGATGCGGTTGCCGAACGAGTCGATGAGCTGGCCCTTTTCATAGTAGTCGCCCTTCCAGCTGCCCTGCGTGGAGCCGCAGTCGAACTCACGGATGATGACGTCCTGGCAGACGTCCACCATGCGGCGGGTCAGGTAGCCGGAGTCGGCGGTGCGCAGCGCGGTATCGGTCAGGCCCTTGCGCGCGCCTCGGGATGAGATGAAGTATTCCAGAACGGACAGGCCCTCGCGGAAGTTGGCCTTGATCGGGATTTCGATGGTGCGGCCGTTCGTGTCGGCCATCAGGCCGCGCATGCCGGCGAGCTGACGGATCTGGTTCATGCTGCCGCGGGCGCCGGAGTCGGCCATCATGAAGATCGGGTTGAAGCGCTTGAGGTTGCCCTGCAGCGCGTCCGTGACGTCCTTGATGGATTTTTCCCACTGCTGGACGGTCAGGCGGTAGCGCTCGTCGTTCGTGATGAAGCCGCGCTTGTACTGGCGGTCGATCTTGACGACCTCCTGCTCGGTCTGGTGGATGAGCTCGTATTTCTTGCCCGGGATCTCCATATCCGCGATGGATACGGTGATCGAAGCCTTGGTGGAGTATTTGTAGCCCAGCGCCTTGACCTTGTCGAGCATTTCCGTCGAGCGGGTGAAGCCGTTCGTGCGGATGCACTTGTCGATGATCTTGCCGAGCTGCTTCTTGCCGACGACGAAGTCGATCTCCAGCTGGAACAGGTCGTCCGTCGTCACGCGCTTTTTGAAGCCGAGGTTCTGCGGAATGGCGTCGTTGATGATGAGCCGGCCCACGGTCGCGTCGATGATGCGGTGTTCCTTCACGCCGTCGATCTCCAGCTCTTTCCACACCTTGATCGGGTCGTGCATGTCGATAAGGCCCGCGGTGTAGGCCATCATGGCCTCGTCCTCGTCGTGGTAGTGCTTGAAGATCTCTTCGGGCTTCTCGCCGCCGTTCTCCAGCGCGCGCCTGGCGAATTCGCCCACGGTGCGCACGTAGATGTGGTTCTCTTCCTTGATGTCCTCGTCCTTGTCCCAGACGTTCCAGATATAGATGATTCCGTCCGGATCAAAGCTGCCGGCGTCATAGGCCGCCACAGCCTCGGCGAGCGTCTGGAAGCAGTTGTCGGCCTCCGCGGGCTTGTCGGTCTCGTTTTCCAGATCTGCGCCGGTCGTCTTGATATAGAGGTGGAAGTTCTCGCTCTCGGGGGCGTCCCAGACGTTTTTGATCCAGATGGGCTTGTCGGGATTGAGCTTGCCGCACTCGAGCAGCGGCATGACCTCGTGGATCGTGTCGAAGGCGTCGATGTCGTAGCGCTGGTAGGTGAGGTAGTAGGTGCCGAGAATCATGTCCTGCGTCGGCACGGTGACGGGCTTGCCGTCCTGCGGGCGCAGCAGGTTGTTGGCCGAAAGCATCAACATTCTGGCCTCGGCCTGCGCCTCGGCGGACAGCGGCACGTGAATGGCCATCTGGTCGCCGTCGAAGTCGGCGTTGAAGGCGGTGCAGCAGAGCGGATGGAGCTTCAGCGCGCGGCCCTCGACCAGCACCGGCTCAAAGGCCTGGATGCCGAGGCGGTGCAGCGTCGGCGCGCGGTTGAGCATGACGGGGCGGTCCTTGATGATGTCTTCAAGGGCGTCCCAGACCTCGTCCTTGCCCTTGTCGATCATCTTTTTCGCGGACTTGATGTTGTTGGCGATGCCGTCCTCGACCAGCTTCTTCATGACGAACGGCCGGAACAGCTCGATGGCCATTTCCTTCGGCACGCCGCACTGGTAGAGCTTGAGCTCCGGGCCGACGACGATGACGGAACGGCCGGAGTAGTCCACGCGCTTGCCGAGCAGGTTCTGGCGGAACCGGCCCTGCTTGCCCTTGAGCATGTCGCTGAGGGACTTGAGCGCGCGGTTGTTCGCGCCGGTGACGGCGCGGCCGCGGCGGCCGTTGTCGATGAGCGCGTCCACCGCTTCCTGCAGCATGCGCTTCTCGTTGCGGATGATGATGTCCGGCGCGGAGAGCTGGATGAGCCGCTTGAGGCGGTTGTTGCGGTTGATGACGCGGCGGTAGAGGTCGTTGAGGTCGGAGGTGGCGAACCGGCCGCCGTCGAGCTGGACCATCGGGCGCAGCTCCGGCGGGATCACGGGCAGCACGTCCATGACCATCCAGGTCGGGTTGTTGCCGGACTGGCGGAAGGACTCGACGACCTCGAGCCGCTTGATGATGCGCAGCTTCTTCTGACCGGACGCGTCCTTCAGCTCCGAGCGCAGCTGCTCGGAGAGCTCGTCGAGGTTGATCTGCGAGAGCAGCTCCTTGATGGCCTCCGCGCCCATGCCGGCCTTGAAGTCGTCCTCATACTTTTCCCGCATGTCGCGGTATTCCTTCTCGGACAGAACCTGGTTCTTGCTCAGCGGGCAGTCGCCGGGGTCCGTGACGATGTAGGAGGCGAAGTAGAGCACCTTTTCCAGGATTCTCGGGCTGATGTCGAGAATCAGGCCCATGCGGGAGGGAATGCCCTTGAAGTACCAGATGTGGCTGCACGGCGCGGCCAGCTCGATGTGGCCCATGCGCTCGCGGCGCACCTTGGCGCGCGTGACCTCGACGCCGCAGCGGTCGCAGATCTTTCCCTTGTAGCGGATTTTCTTGTATTTGCCGCAGTGGCACTCCCAGTCCTTCGTCGGCCCGAAGATGCGTTCGCAGAACAGGCCGTCGCGCTCGGGTTTCAGGGTACGGTAGTTGATCGTCTCCGGCTTTTTGACCTCGCCGTAAGACCATTCGCGAATTTTCTCCGGAGAAGCAATACCGATTTTAATGGCGTCAAAGGTTGCGTAACTCATTGTATTGTCCCCTCCTTATTCTTTCTCGTCCGTATCGTCGGACGGTTCCGGCTCTTCGTCGGCGTCGTCGGTATCGGCGTCGGTATCGGCGCCGTCGAGATCGAACACGTCGTCCTCTTCCTGGATCTCATAGCCGGCGTCGTTGGCCTCGTCGGCGGGAACGTCGTTCGGCACCGGATCGTCATACAGCGACAGCTCGTCGTCGCTGAAGTTCGGGCGCTCGCCGTTGTAGCCGGCGTCGTCGTCCTCGTCGTCCTTGAGCTCGATCTCCTCGCCCTGCTCGTCGAGCACCTTCACGTCGAGGCACAGCGACTGCAGCTCCTTGACCAGAACCTTGAACGATTCCGGCACGCCGGGCTTCGGGACGTTGTGGCCCTTGACGATGGCCTCGTAGGTCTTGACACGGCCTGTCACGTCGTCGGACTTGACGGTCAGGATCTCCTGCAGGGTGTACGCCGCGCCGTAGGCCTCGAGGGCCCAGACTTCCATTTCGCCGAAGCGCTGGCCGCCGAACTGCGCCTTGCCGCCCAGCGGCTGCTGGGTCACGAGGCTGTACGGGCCGGTGGAACGGGCGTGGATCTTGTCGTCCACCAGATGGTGGAGCTTGAGGTAGTACGGGTAGCCGACCGTGACGCGCTGGTCGAAGGCCTCGCCGGTGCGTCCGTCGTAGAGGATGGTTTTGCCGTCCTCGGCCACGCCGGCCTGCACAAGCAGCTCGCGGATCTCTTTTTCGTTCGCGCCGTCGAAGATCGGGGTGGACACCTTCCAGCCCAGCGCGTGGGCCGCATAGCCCAGGTGGACCTCCAGGACCTGTCCGATGTTCATACGGGACGGAACGCCCAGCGGGTTCAGCACGATGTCGAGCGGCGTGCCGTCGGGCATGAAGGGCATGTCCTCCTGCGGCAGGATGCGGGACACGACGCCCTTGTTGCCGTGGCGGCCGGCCATCTTGTCGCCGACGGAGATCTTCCGCTTCTGGGCGATGTAGACGCGCACGACCTTGTTGACGCCGGGGGACAGCTCGTCGCCGGCCTCGCGGGTAAAGGTCTTGACATCGACGATGATGCCGGCCTCGCCGTGCGGGACCTTCAGAGACGAGTCGCGGACCTCTCTGGCCTTTTCGCCGAAGATCGCGCGCAGCAGCCGCTCCTCGGCGGTCAGCTCGGTCTCGCCCTTCGGCGTGACCTTGCCGACGAGGTAGTCGCCGGAGGTGACCTCCGCGCCGATGCGGATGACGCCCGCCTCGTCGAGGTCCTTCAGGGTGTCCTCGCCGACGTTCGGGATGTCGCGGGTGATCTCCTCGGGGCCGAGCTTCGTGTCGCGGGATTCCGTTTCATACTCCTCGATGTGGATGGAGGTGAACACGTCCTCGCGCACCAGGCGCTCGTTGAGCAGGATGGCGTCCTCGTAGTTGTAGCCCTCCCAGGTCATGAAGCCGATGAGCACGTTCTTGCCGAGGGCGATTTCGCCCTGCGAGCAGGCGGGGCCGTCGGCGATGACCTGGCCCTGCTCCACGCGCTCGCCCACCTTGACGATGGGGCGCTGGTTGATGCAGGTGCCCTGGTTGGAGCGGGCAAATTTGGTGAGCGTATAATCGGCGGCGGTGCCGTCGTCATAGCGGACGGAGATATAGTTGGCCGACACCTTCGTCACGACGCCCGCGTCCCTGGCGGTGATGCAGACCTCGGAGTCCACGGCGCACTTGTGCTCGATGCCGGTGGCGACGATCGGGGCCTCGGTGACCATGAGCGGCACGGCCTGGCGCTGCATGTTCGCGCCCATGAGCGCGCGGTTGGCGTCGTCGTTCTCGAGGAACGGAATGAAGGCGGTGGCGATGGAGGTCATCATCTTGGGCGAGACGTCCACGTAGTCGATCACGTCGCGCTCGACGGAGATGATCTCGTCGCGGTGACGGCAGGTCACACGCGCGTTGGCAAGCCTTCCCTCGGCGTCGAGCGGCTCGGCCGCCTGGGCGATGTAGTAGTCGTCCTCGACGTCGGCGGTCATGTATTCCACGATGTCCGTGACCTTGCCGGTCGTGTGGTCGATCTTGCGGAAGGGTGCTTCCACGAAGCCGTACTCGTTGATCTTCGCATAGGAGGCCAGATAGTTGATCAGGCCGATGTTCGGACCTTCCGGCGTCTCGATCGGGCACATGCGTCCGTAGTGGGAGTAGTGCACGTCGCGCACGTCGAAGGACGCGCGCTCGCGGCTCAGACCGCCGGGTCCGAGGGCGGAGAGTCTTCTCTTGTGCGTCAGCTCGGCCAGCGGATTGTTCTGGTCCATAAACTGCGACAGCGGAGAAGATCCGAAGAATTCCTTGATGACCGCCGTGACCGGGCGGATGTTGATGAGGCTCTGCGGCGTGACGGAGTCGAGATCCTGAATCGTCATGCGCTCGCGGATGACGCGCTCAAGGCGCGTGAAGCCGACGCGGAACTGGTTCTGCAGCAGCTCGCCCACGCAGCGCAGGCGGCGGTTGCCGAGATGGTCGATGTCGTCGGTCGTGCCGGCGCCGCGCACCATGCAGATGAGATAGTCGATGGAGGCGAGAATGTCATCTTTCGTGATGTGCTTCGGAATCAGCTCGTCGTGCCGGTCCTCGATGGCCTCTTCCCAGCCGTCGTCGGGCACGGTCTCGAGCATTTCCTTCAGAACCGTGAAGCAGACCTTTTCCTTGATGCCGTACTGCTCGGGGTCGAACTTCACGAAGTGCTTCATATCGACCATGCCGTTCGAGAATACCTTGACTTCCTTGTCGTCCACCAGAATGGACGCGCTGCACACGCCGCGCTCGGAGATGTCATGCGCCTGCTCGCGCGAGAGCACGTCGCCGGGCATGGCAAGGATCTCGCCGGTCATGGGATCGGTGATAGGCTGGGCGACCGTCTGTCCGGACAGGCGGCTCCAGATGTCCATTTTCTTGTTGAACTTGTAGCGGCCGACCTTCGACACGTCGTAGCGGCGCGGGTCGAAGAACAGCGCCTCGAGATAGCTCTCGGAGCTTTCGACCGTGGGCGGTTCGCCCGGACGCAGACGGCGGTAGATCTCCAGCAGAGATTCCTCGCGCGTCTTGCAGGTGTCCTTGTCCAGCGTGGCCGTGACGAGCACGTCCTCGCCGAACAGCTCCTTGATCTGCGCGTCGGTGGAAACGCCGAGCGCGCGGATGAGGCTGGTCACGGGAATCTTGCGGTTCTTGTCGATCCGGACGTAGAACACGTTGTTGAGGTCGGTCTCATACTCCAGCCAGGCGCCGCGGTACGGGATGACCGTCGCGGTGTAAATGTGCTGGTCGGCCTTGTCCACCTCGTCGCCGTAGTAGATGCCGGGGCTGCGGACGATCTGCGAGACGATCACGCGCTCGGCGCCGTTGATGACAAAGGTGCCGCCGTTCGTCATGAGCGGGAAATCGCCCATGAAGATCTCCTGCTCTTTGATCTCGTCGGTCTGCTTGTTGTGCAGGCGCACGCGCACCTTGATGGGCTTGGCAAAGGTCGCGTCGCGCTCCTTGCACTCCTCCACCGTGTACTTGGGGGGCTCGTTCATGCTGTAGTCGAGGAAGCTCAGCTCCAGGTTGCCCGTGTAGTCGGTGATGGTATCGACGTCTTTAAAGACCTCGCGCAGCCCCTCTTTCAGAAACCACTCGTAGGAATCCTTCTGGATTCTGAGCATATTGGGGATCGCCAGCACCTCGTCGTGCTTCGCGAAGCTCTTGCGGAGGGTCTTGCCGAACATGACGTCTTGTGTATTCGCCATTATGGTTCATCACAGCCTTTCTGTATGGTTCTGTGTTCTCAACAAAATGATACGCCCGGATATGTTGCTTTTTATTTTTCTTCTCTGCTTGCATCCCACACATGCCGGTGCTATAATGGATATATCAAATGGTGGAGTATGCGCGGGCCGCACTCAGGCATTATGGAAATCTATTCTACCATGCCGCCGCCCGCTTGTCAATCGCTATGCGCAAAAATATACCAAAAACGTGCTGCAGCCGCAGCACGTTTTTCAGACTGTCGAAGAAGGCCCGATGGGCCTTCTTCGACAAAAAGATGCAGCCCGCCGCGCGCATAATTTTCGCGGCGTAAGACGCGAAAATTCCACACTTGCGGGCTGTAAAGTGCTTTTCCCGACGTACCAGCCGCCGGGAAAAGCGGATTTACAATTTTTTTGCGTCTGCGGACGCAAACTCTGCGAGGCTTTTTAACATATCGCAAAAACGTGCTGCAGCCGCAGCACGTTTTTTTGTGTGATTTTGGTCTTTCAGATGCGGCAGTCGGGAAAAAGCCGGGGGTTCCGCAGACGTCGGCGTCTGCGGAGCCCCCGGCTCTGTTTCTTGTCTGTCTGCGCGCGCAGGCGGTTACTGCGTGACCAGCTCCACCTTGTCGTCTTTGGCCGTCGCCGCAACGGAATGCAGCGGCGTGATGAAGCTGTCGATGATCTTCTCCGCGATGGGGTCCTCGAGATCCCGCTGGATCGTGCGGCGCAGGTTGCGCGCGCCGTAGGTGACGGAGTAGGATTTTTTGACGAGGTAGTCGATGAGCGCCGTGTCCCAGGTGAACTGCACCTCGCGCGACGCCAGCGACTGCTGCAGCTCCTTGAGCATGATCTCCGCGATGCCGCGGAAATTCTCCTCCGTGAGCTTGTTGAAACAGACGACCTCGTCCACGCGGTTCAGGAACTCCGGGCGCAGGAACTCGCCCAGCGCCTTCATGATCTTCTCCTTGCTCTGCTCCGTGAGCGTGCGGCCGAAGCCGACGGAGCCGTCCTTGCGGTCGGAGCCGGCGTTGGAGGTCATGATGATGATGGTGTTTTCAAAGTTGACGGCCCGGCCCTGCGCGTCGGTGATGCGGCCGTCGTCAAGGATCTGCAGCAGAATGTTGAGTACGTCCGGGTGCGCCTTTTCGATCTCGTCGAACAGGACGACCGAGTACGGCCGGCGGCGGATTTTCTCCGTGAGCTGGCCGGCCTCGTCGTAGCCGACGTAGCCGGGAGGCGAGCCGATCAGCTTGGAGACGCTGTGCTTCTCCATATATTCGGACATGTCGAGCCGGATGAGCGATTCGACGGATTCAAACAGCTCGTTCGCCAGCCGCTTGACGAGCTCCGTCTTGCCGACGCCCGTGGAGCCGACGAAGATGAACGACACCGGGCGCTTCTTGACCGCGATGCCGACGCGGCTCCTGCGGATGGCGGAGGCGACGGCGTGCACGGCCTCGTCCTGGCCGACGATGTGCTCCTTGAGCCGCGCCTCGAGGCTGCGCAGCTGCTCGTATTCCTGGGCCTGAATCTTGCTGGCGGGGATCTTCGTCCAGAGCTCGATGATGCGGGCCAGGTTCTCGATCGTGAGCGTCGGCGCGGGCAGCTTTTCCAGCTCGCTGAGCTCCCGGTCGATCTTCAGCTCGTGGCTCTTGAGAATCGCCATGCGCTGGTAGTCCTCGGGCGTCTTCTCCGCGGCATCGGACAGCGCGTTCCACTCCAGCTCCAGATCGTTGCGGTCTTTTTTGAGCGACGCGAGGCGGCTGATGTTCTTGTCGCGCAGGTTCACGTCCGAGCACGCCTCGTCGATGAGGTCGATGGCCTTGTCGGGGAGGAAGCGGTCCGTGATGTAGCGCTCAGAGAGGATGACGGCCTGCCGCGCGATCTCCGGCGGGATGACGACGCCGTGGAACTGCTCGTAGTAGTGCGAAATGCCGCGCAGGATCTCCACGGATTCCTCGATTGTCGGCTCCGCGACCGTGACGGGCTGGAAGCGCCGCTCGAGCGCAGCGTCCTTTTCGATGTGCTTGCGGTACTCGCTGAACGTGGTCGCGCCGATCACCTGGATCTCGCCCCGCGACAGCGCCGGCTTGAGGATGTTCGCGGCGTTCATGGAGCCCTCGGCGTCGCCCGCGCCGACGAGATTGTGCACCTCGTCGATCACGAGGATGATGTTGCCGAGCCGCTTCACCTCGTCGATGAGGCCCTTCATGCGGCTTTCAAACTGGCCCCGGAACTGCGTGCCCGCGACGAGCGCGGTGAGGTCCATGAGATAGACCTCCTTGTCCTGGAGCTTGAACGGCACGTCCTTGTCCACGATGCGCTGGGCCAGCCCCTCGGCGATGGCCGTCTTGCCGACGCCCGGCTCGCCGATGAGGCAGGGGTTGTTCTTCTGGCGGCGGTTGAGGATCTGGATGACCCGCTCGGTCTCCACCTCGCGGCCCACGATGCGGTCGAGCTTGCCCTCGCGGGCCTTCTGCGTGAGGTTCTGGCAGTAGGTGTCGAGGAACTTGCGCTTCTTGTTCTTCTGGCCGTTGGGCTTTTCCTGCCGCTCGGAGCGCTCGGAGCGCTCCTCCTCGGTCTTGGCGGGCAGCTCCTCGTCCGGCTGGTTGTTGAAGAGCTTGTTGAGGAACGGGAAGGTCGCCGTCTGGCTGTCCTGCTCGTCGTCGTCCGAGTCCTGGTCGTTGTTTTCGTTGTTCATGAGCCCGTCGAGGGCGTCGTTCATCTCTCCGTTCAGGTTCTCGAGGTCGTCGTCCGTGATGCCCATGCGCTGCATGATGTCGTCCACCGGCTTGATTCCGAGCTCCTTGGCGCACTTGAGGCAGAGGCCTTCGTTGAGCGTTTTGCCGTTCTCGATCTTCGTGATGAAGATCACGGCGAGATTCTTTTTGCAGCGGGAGCAGAGGGTTGGTTTCATATCAGGTTTCTCCTTCATGGGGCAACGCCGCACGATACCGGGCGCGGGATTGCGCAGTAGATTTTTTGTCAGAGGCGGCGCTGGTGTCCGGCGCCTGCCGGCGTTCCGGGCGCGGATGACGGGACGGGCGCGGTCGCTTTCGGCGTGCTACGGCACATAGAGCCGGCCCGTGCCGTTCGCGATCAGGATGGCCGTGCCGTCCGCGCGCATGACGACGTCGGTCGCCTCGCCGGTGTCCGCCGTTTTGGAATAGAGCTTCATCGTGCTGTCAAAGATGGACAGGCCGGAGGCCGTGAGCACCGCGACGTATTTGCCGGCAGCGGAGAGGTCGAGGATCTCCTCGCCCACGTAGACGGTGCCGAGCTCCTTTCCGTCCGTTCCCACGGACGCGACGGTATACCGGTTGCCCGCTTTATACATATTCATGCTCAGGGTCAGAAATCCGCTTCCCCCGAGATCGTAGTCCTTGAGATAGGCTCCGTCGTAGCTGTAGCTGCCGAGCGCCTTCCCTTCCGCCGTGAACCACTGGGCCCCCGTCTCGCCCACGGCCACCAGTGTTGACGCGTCTGTAAAGGCGAGATCGTAGACGAGGTCGTTTCCGAGCGGGAACGTCTTGTACACGGCGTCGGCGTCGGTTTTGAACACATTGGCCGTGCTCTGGAAGATGCCGTTCGCCTGGCCGACGGCCACGGCGGCCAGATACCCCGCGCCCTCGGACACGGCGCAGACGGGCAGGTACTGGCTCGACGAGAGCCAGCGGTAGATGAGAGTCTGGTCCTGGTTGTAGACGCAGAGCACGGTTTTATAGCCGGTCTCCGGCGCCGCGTAGCAGACGCAGCCGTCCGGGGAGATGTCGGCGTCCAGAATGGGCTTTTCCGCCGTGACGCTCAGCACCTGGCCCGCCGCGTGGCCCGCGAGCGTGAGGCTGTAGCCGCCCACGTCGAACGCCAGCGCCAGCTTTCCGCCCACCCGCAGCGCGGGCGTGGTCATCTGCATCTGCACGGTCACGTCCTCGGCGCCGCTTTCCTGGTAGGTGCTGAGGCCCGAAACGGAGGCCAGCGCCAACCCGTTTTCGTAGTCCGCGTACTGGTTGCCGCTGTGCGAGTCGAAGCGGAACGTCCCGTTGGTGTCGGCGCCGGACACGTTGAGGTATTTCACATACCGGCGCAGGGCGTCGAGATTCAGTTCGTCCCGGAATACGACGAGCGCGACGGCGCCGCACACCAGCACGACGATCAGCAGCATCAGCAGCACGCGCTTTATGATCTTTTTCGGCTTCTTTTCGCCGAGCTCCGATACGTTATCCGACATGAAACGCTACCTTCCCATCGTCATACCACAGCTTTGTGAGATAGAGCCCGCCGGCCGGCGCGGTCGGGCCGGCCGCCGAACGGTCGCCCTTCTGCAGGATGTCCCCGACTTCCTCCGGCCGGATTTTTCCCTCCGCCGCGTAGACGGCGGTGCCGACCATGGCACGGGCCATATTGTAGAGAAAGCCGTTCGCGCAGATGTAAAAGCGCAGCAGGTCTTCCTCGCGCGTAATGTTATAATAGTATACGGTGCGCACGGTGGAGCGGACCTCCGTGCCGACCGAGCGGACGGCCGCGAAATCGTGCTCGCCCACGAACCGGTCAGCTGCCCGCTGCAGAACCGCCTCGTCGAGCCGCACCGGATACTGCCACGCCCGGTTTACATAAAACGGATCGCGCAGGCTGGAATTGTAGATGAGGTAGGTGTACTCCTTTTTCACGCAAGAGCCGATGGCGTTGAATTCGTCGGGCACCTCCATGGCGCCGGTGACGGAGATGTCGTCGGGCAGATGCGTGTTGAGCGCGTACGGCAGCCGGTCGGCGGGGATGCGGGAGTCGGTGCGGAAGTTCGCCACGTAATTCTGCGCGTGCACGCCCGCGTCCGTCCGTCCGCAGCCGGTCATGTGTACCTCGTGGCCCACGACCATCTGCGCCGCGCGCTCGAGCGTCCCGCCGACGGTGACGTCCCGCTTCTGCACCTGCCAGCCGTGGTAGGCGGTGCCGAGATATTTCAAAAACAAAGCGATGTTCCGCATGGCGTCTCCCGTTGTGAAGGATTTTTCTACAGACCGGAATTCCGCAGCACAATGACCGCGGCCAGCAGCAGCGCGCCGACGGCGAACGCCGTCCAGTCGCGTCCGGCGTAGCGCAGCTCGCGCAGCCGCGTGCGTCCGTCGCCGCCGTGGTAGCAGCGGCACTCCATCGCGGTGGCCAGCTCGTCGGCGCGGCGGAAGGCGCTGATGAACAGCGGCACGAGAATCGGGATCATGGCCTTCGCGCGGGCGATGATGCTGCCGGACTCGAAGTCCGCGCCTCTGGCCTTCTGCGCGCTCATGATCTTGTCGGTCTCCTCGAGCAGCGTGGGGATAAAGCGCAGCGCAATGCTCATCATCATCGCCAGCTCGTGCACGGGCGCCTTGAGCTTTTTGAGCGGGCTCAAAAGATTCTCCAGCCCGTCCGTGAGCGCGATGGGCGAGGTCGTGTAGGTCAGAAGGAACGTGCCGGCGATCAGCAGCGTGATGCGCAGCACCATATAGGCCGCGTTGAAGATCCCCTCTTTGGAGATCTTGAAAATCCAGAACGAGACGATCGGCACGCCGCCCGCGTAGAAGAGGTTGAGGATCGCCGTCAGAATGATGACGAACAGCAGCGGCTTCAGGCTCTGCAGAATGACGCGCAGGCGAATCCTCGAGATCCGGATGACCGCCAGCAGAAACACCAGCACGAGCGCGTAGGAGGCAAACCGCTTCGCCAGAAACAGCGCCGTGATGTATACGATCACGAGCACGAGCTTTGTGCGCGGGTCGAGCCGGTGCACAACCGTCGTGCCGGGGAAATACTGGCCGAGGGTGATGTCCTTAAGCATGGGCCGTTCCCTCCTTTTTCGCCAGGAGGATGACCTGCTTGGCCTGCTCGACCGTATAAACGGACGTATCGACCGGGACGCCCAGCTCCCGAAGCTTCAGAAACACGCGCGTGATCTCGGGCACGTCGAGGCCCATCTGCACGAGCTCGCCGGCCCGGGCGAACACCTCGCCGGGCGCGCCCGACATGGCGACGCTTCCGTCCTTCAGCACGATCAGCCGCTCCACGTTGGAGGCGATCTCCTCCATGCTGTGGCTGACCATGACGACCGCCGCGTGCTGGGCGCTCTGGTAGTCGCGGATGTTCTGCAGGATGCTCTCGCGGCCCGCCGGGTCGAGGCCCGCCGTCGGCTCGTCGAGGATGAGCACCTCCGGCTCCATGGCGATGACGCCCGCGATGGCCGCGCGGCGCTTCTGCCCGCCCGACAGGTCAAAGGGCGACGCCTCCAGCAGCGCCGGCTCGATGCCGACAAATTCGGCGGCCCGGCGCACGCGCGCGTCGATCTCTTTTCCGGTCAGTCCCATGTTCTTCGGCCCGAAGGCGATGTCGCGGTAGACCGTCTCCTCGAAGAGCTGGTATTCCGGATACTGGAACACGAGCCCCACCTTGAAGCGGATGCTGCGCGTGAATTTGGCGTCCTTCCAGATGTCCTCGCCGTGGAACAGGACGCTGCCGGAGGTCGGCTTCAGAAGCCCGTTCAGATGCTGAATGAGCGTGGACTTTCCCGACCCCGTGTGGCCGATCATGCCGATGAATTCGCCTTTTTCAATGGAAAAGCTCACGTCGTGCAGCGCCTCACGCTCAAAGGGCGTGCCGGTGGAGTAGACGTGGCTGAGATTGCGGATTTCAAGAATCGAAGACAAAATGTTGTTCCTCCGGAATTTCTGGGTCAGGCCTCCATCAGGTAATCGCGGAGTGCCTGCGCACATTCCTCAGTGGACAGTGCGGTAAGCGGAAGGCCGCAGCCCTCCCGGTTCAGCTCGTACAAAAGCCCGGTCGTCTCCGGGACCGTCAGTCCGACGCTCCGCAGCAGCTCCACCTGCGTGAAGACCTCCTTCGGGGTGCCGTCGGCCACGATGCGGCCGTCCGACATGGCGATGACGCGCTGGGCCCGCTCGGCCTCGGGCATGTGGTGCGTGATGAGCACCACCGTGATGCCGGATTCCCGGTTGAGCCGCTCGACGGTGTCGAGCACCTCGCGCCGCCCCTGCGGGTCGAGCATGGCCGTCGGCTCGTCGAGGACGATGCACCGCGGCCGCATCGCGATCACGCCCGCGATGGCGATGCGCTGCTTCTGTCCGCCGGACAGCAGGTGCGGCGCGTATTCGCGGAATTCATACATGCCCACCTGCCGCAGCGCCTCGTCCACGCGCCGGCGGATCTGCTCCGACGGCACGCCGAGGTTTTCGGGCGCGAAGGCCACGTCCTCCTCGACCACGTTGGAGACGAGCTGGTTGTCGGGATTCTGAAAGACCATGCCGACGCTGCGGCGGATCTCGAGCAGCAGGTTCTCGTCCCGCGTGTCCATGCCGTAGACCGTGACGCTGCCGCCCTGCGGCAGCAGAATCGCGTTGAAATGCTTGGCCAGCGTGGATTTTCCGCACCCGTTGTGGCCCAGGATGGCCACAAAGCTGCCCTGCTCGATCGACAGGTCGAGTCCCTCAAAGACCGTCTGCCCCTCGCGTTCGTCCTGGCCGGGGTAGGCGTAGACCAGCTTGTCGGCGATAATTGCCTGTTTTTCCATGATGCTCCTATTTTGCGGCCCAGCGGCCCGTGCTGCCGCAGGGCAGCGCCAGCCCGGAATCGCGCACGGGCAGGCCCAGCTCCCGGCATTCGCTGCCGCCGCCGTGCCGTTTCGTAATCAGCGTGTCGAGAAGATAGCCCAGCACGGACGGCGCGAGGCCGGTCGTGTAGGAATTGATGAGAAAGAAGAGCGGCTCGTCGGACAGGACGCGGGAGACAAGCTCCACGAAGGGATAGAGGTTTTCCTCCAGCTTCCAGATCTCGCCCGAGGGCCCGCGGCCGTAGGACGGCGGGTCCATGATCACCGCGTCGTAGCGCCGTCCCCGGCGCAGCTCGCGTTCGACAAATTTGCCGCAGTCGTCCACAATCCAGCGGACGGGTCTGTCCTCCAGCCCGGAGGCCTTGGCGTTCTCCTTCGCCCAGGCCACCATGCCCTTCGCGGCGTCCACATGGCACACGCTCGCGCCCGCCGACAGCGCCGCGAGCGTCGCCGCGCCGGTGTAGGCGAAGAGGTTCAGGACGCTTACGGGCCGGCCCGCGCCCGCGATCTTGTCGCGGATGAAGTCCCAGTTGGCGGCCTGCTCGGGAAACACGCCCGTGTGCTTGAAGCTCATAGGCTTGCAGTTGAAGACCAGGCTGCCGTAGCGCACCTGCCAGCGGTCCGGCAGGCCGCGGTTCTGCCACTGGCCGCCGCCCTCGTTCGAGCGCAGATACCGCGCGTCGTACTTCTCCCAGCGGGGGTCCAGGCGCGGGGTGGTCCAGATCACCTGCGGGTCCGGCCGCACCAGAATATACCGGCCCCAGCGCTCGAGTTTTTCGCCGCCGGAGGCGTCCAGCACCTCATAGTCTGTCCATTTGTCGGAAAGCCACATGGCAATGCTCCTGATAAAGAGATTTTACGGCGTTGTGCCGCCGGTCGTTGTCGTTGTGCCGCCGGTCGCTGCTGTGCCGCCGGTGTCCGCTGCCGCGCCGCCCGTGTCGCCCTCTGTCGGTGCAAGCGGGTCCTCGGTCACGGGGTCCGGCTTCGGAATATCGGATTCGGAGTGGACGTAGCACGAAACCGCAATGGAATCGACGTCCGGCGAGACCGCCGAATAGTAGCCGTTGGGGATGACCGCGTTCGGCAGCACGTAGCTCTGGTCCTGCACGACGATGCCGCGCACGGGGAACGCGCGGGAGATGTCCAGCAGGCCCGCCTTGTAGGTGGTGTTGCCCGGCACCTGCGAGCAGTACTCGTTGGCCAGATGCCCGGAGGCGGTGCAGATGTCCACCTCCTTGTGCGTTGTGCAGTACTCGGTCGGCACGTCGTAGATGCTCAGCTCCACCGTCTCGACCCGGCTTCCGCGCGGGTCCTCGCGGCAGGCCTCGGTGGGCAGCAGACCGGAGTCCTTGCAGACGCTGCACTCGACGACGTTGGTCGGCTTGGTGAAATCCTTGTTCTCCAGGCCCTGGTGCACCTTCTCCATGACCTTTTTCCACAGCACGATGGCCGGGTTCGTATCGGAGTCCGTCAGCACGACCTCCTCGGGGTCGTTGTAGCCGCACCACACGACGCCCGTGTAATAGGGCGTGTAGCCGGCGAACCAGCGGTCGAAGTCGCTCGTCGTGGTGCCGGTCTTGCCGGCGACCGTCATGCCGCTCAGCTGGGCGGCGGTGCCGGTGCCGTTGGTGACTGCGTTTTTCAGCATGTCGGTGATATACCAGGCCGTGATGTCCTTCATGGCGACGTGCGATTCCTGCGTGTTGTCGAGGATTACGTTCTTGCCGGTGGAGTCCATGACCTTCGTGTAGGTCCTGGCCTCGCGGTAGACGCCCTCGTCGGCGAAGGCCGCGTAGGCCGCCGTCATCGCGCGCACCGTCACGCCGTTCGTCAGGCCGCCCATCGCCATCGGCGCCAGATCGACGTCGGAATACTTCGTGCCGTCGCTGCTGACGTACTCCGAGATCAGCGTGGACAGGCCCATCTTTTCCTTGGCGAAGCTGTAGCAGAAATCGGGCGTCAGCTGCGCCGCGATCTTGACGGCGACGGTGTTGAGCGATTCCGCCACGGCTTCCTTGACGGAGACGAGGCCGCGATAGGTGGAATCGGAATTCTTGGGCCAGTAGTTGGTGTCTGTAAAGGAATAGGGCGTGTCGTCGTAGACCGTCGCCGGCGTGATGATCCCCGTTTCGAGGGCCGGCGCGTAGACGGAGATCGGCTTGATGGTGGAGCCGGGCGACAGCAGGCTCTGCGTGGCCCGGTTGAGGGTCAGGCTGCCCTCCTTCTTCCCGACGCCGCCGGACACGGCCACCACGTCGCCGGATTCGTTGTCCACGATGACGATGCCGGACTGGAGCTGCTGGGAGCTCGCCGTCTTGGGCACGTTGTTGAGATTTTCATAGATCTCGTCCACAGCGGCCTGCACGTCGGGGTTCATCGTGCAGTAGATGGAATAGCCGCCGGTCATGACCATTTTGTAGACGATGTCATAGTCGTAGCCCGTCTTGTCGCACAGGTCGTTCACCACGTCGCGGATGACCTGATCGACAAAATAGGAATAGTATTCCCCGTCGCCCGTGTCGGTCGTTTCGCTGCTGGCGTTCTGGAAGACCAGCTTCTCCGCGGCGGCCGCGTCGTACTCCGCCTGGGTGATCTTGCCCTGCTTGAGCATCTCCGAGAGGATGAGCTGCTGGCGCTCCTTGTTGTTGTCGGGGTTGATATAGGGGTCGTACAAGGATGGGTTGTTCGTGATGCCGATGAGCGAGGCGCACTCGGCCAGGTCGAGATCCTCGACGTTCTTGCCGAAGTAGACCTGCGCCGCGCTCTGCACGCCGTAGCACTTTTCACCGAGATAGATGATGTTCATATAGTCTTCCAGGATCTCTGTCTTGGTGTGTGATTTTTCAAATTCCAGCGCGCGGAATATTTCGACCAGCTTCCGGCGGACGGTGACCTGCTCCTCGCCCGTGATATTTTTAATGAGCTGCTGGGTGATGGTGGAGCCGCCGGCGCTGCCGGACCCCAGGAACATCTTGATGCAGGCCTTGATCGTCGTGTACCAGTCCACGCCCTGGTGCTCCTCGAAGCGCTTGTCCTCGATGGCGATGCAGGCGTTGATGAGGTTCTTCGGCAGCTTATTGTATTTGACCCAGACGCGGTTTTTGTCGCTGTAGAGCTTCTGCAGCACGACCTGCTCGCCGGTCTTGGGGTCCTGGCAATAGATCGTCGTCGTCTGATCCAGCGCGAAGCCCTCTAGGGAGAAGGGAATCTGCGAGGACAGATCGTTTTTGACATAGAGCGCGAACAGGCAGGTGAACACGAGCAGCGTCAGAAACAGTACCAGAAATATCGTACCGATCGTCTTGCCGAATACAGCCCAGCCATGTCTGGCCCGGCTGTGTTTCCGCGGATAGGCTTCCGGATTGGTTTTGGACATAGAAGAGTTCCTCCAAGGCGCGAACGCGGCCGGTTTTCAATGATTCTGCGTCAAACCGGCGGTCAGCATACACCATTGTAATTTTCTATTCGTATATTATAACATGGCTGTCAATTCTTTTGGAAACAAATTTTAAACAATGCGCGTCCGCGCCCGCCGGCGCATGAACGGCAGAAAAGCGGGGCAAGCTACCGGAACAGATTTTAAAACCGGAGGGATACGCGATGAAACGTACATGGCTGCCCGCGCTGGCGCTGGCGCTGCTGCTTGCGGCGCCTGCCTACACGCTCGGCGTCCGGGACGGACAGATCGCCTGGCGCGGCGCGGCGCCGGACGGCTGGCACCTGACCGGCGCGAGCGCGGACGCGCTGCCCGCCGCCGCGGACCGCGCGGCGCTGTCGCAGGGACTCGTATTCGGCACGCGCGCCGCCCTGACGCGCGCGCTGGAGGATTTCTGCTCCTGAAGGCGGCAAATTTACACCCGGAAATGGACGCAAACAAATTCCTCTTGATTTTGCGGCTGCCGGGGATTAAAATAGAACCATCAAAAGAAGTGTACGGAGGCTCCTCACATGGATCAGGAATACGGCGACGACTATATCACCATCACCGACGAAGACGGCAAGGAATACGAGCTGGAGGTCCTGGCGGAGCTGGATTACAACGGCAGCCACTATCTCGCGCTTGTCCCCGCCGACGCGGACGGGGCCGAGGGAAGCGACGACGAGCTGGAGGTCAGCATCCTTCGCTCCGTCGAAGAGAACGGCGAAGAAATGCTCGAGACGATCGACGACGAAAAGGAACTCGACGAGGTCTACAAGGCCCTCATGGACATGGTCTATGAGGAGGAACAGAATTCAGACGAAGAAAAATAACGGCGGTTCCCTGCGGGGTGCGTGACGGGTCCTCTTAAACCCACATTATAACTCAGGGATGCTGTACGTCTTCCGTGGATCGCAGGCCTCCTGCTCCGGCGCGCATGCGCGCCGGGCGGATGTTGGAAGCGATGAAGCGGCGGAGAGGCAACCCACCTGCCCGATTCGTGCAGGTTATAATTGGATTCGCACGGCTTTTGCGGGGCTTCCCGGCGGTTCCCGCCTCCTTTGGGAGGCGGGAATTTATTTTATCAAACGCACTTGAAAGTGCAGCGTATTTTCGCTATAATACGCATTGTATCGCTTTGGGGCTGTCTGCCCGGGCGAAAACTCCGACAATGAGAGGAATGATCCCGAATGAGCGCATCGCGCGAAAAGAGCAGGCGCAAGGAGCAGCCCGACAATGCGGGCAGCAAAAAGAAGGGCATGAGCAAGGGCCTGAAGTGGACGATTGTCGTCGTCTGCGCGGTTCTGGTGATCGCCGTCATCACGTTTTTCACCATGCTGACGAGCGGCTTCTTCGTCAACCATACCACGGCCGCCGTTGTTGACGGGCACAGCATCTCGCCCGCGATGGTGAACTATTTCTATAAGGATGCCTACAACACCTTCTACCAGAATTACTCCAGCTACATCAGCTACATCCTCGACACCACCAAGGCGCTCGACGAGCAGGTCTACGATCAGGATACCGGCGAGACCTGGGCCGATTACTTCACCGACGAGGGCCTGAAGAACGCTTCCCAGGTCTACGCCATCCACGACGAGGCCATCAAGAAGGGCTACACGCTCACGGACGACGACCAGTCGAGCATCGATTCCACGATCGCCACCTCGAAGTCCTACGCCACCTCCTACGGCTACTCGCTCGACGCGTTTTTGGCCGCGCAGTACGGCAACGGCTGCAACGAGAAGAACTACCGGTCCTATCTCGAGCTGACCACGGTCGCGCAGAGCTATGCCAAGCAGATCTACAACGGCTTCACCTACACGCAGGACGACCTGAAAACCGAATACGCCGCCAATCCCAACACCTATGACGGCGTGGATTTCCGCGTATTCCCCGTGACCGCGTCCCTGTTTACCACGACGGATACGACGTCCGACAGCTCCTCTGACGCGTCCTCGTCCGCCGCTTCCTCGTCCGCCGCTTCTTCCTCCGCCGCTTCTTCCTCCGCCGATACGTCGGCTGCCGATGCGGAGGTCGCCGCCAAGGAAGAGGCCATGGCGTCCTCCATGGCCGAGGCTGCCAAGGGCGACGAGCAGGCGTTCATCGACCAGGCGTATCAGAACGCCTCCTCGGACACCAAGGATTCCTACAAGGACGACGCCTATTCGCTCAAGAGCGACATCCGCTACAGCAGCGCGACCAGCAGCTACAATCAGGATCTGGCCGACTGGCTGTTCGATTCCTCCCGCCAGAATGGCGACACGACCTATATCGCGGGCAATGACGGCTACTTCGTCGCCTTCTATGTCGGCCGAGAGACGCACGATTACAACCTCGTGAACGTCCGCCATATCCTCATCTCCGTCTCCGACACCACCGACACCACGGCCATGGACACCGCGAAGGCGAAGGCCGAGGATCTGCTTGCGCAGTACGAAGCCGGCGACAAGACCGAGGACGCGTTCGCGGCGCTCGCCAAGGCGAACTCCGAAGACACCGGCACCGCCTCCAACGGCGGCCTGTATGAGAACGTTGTACCCGGCGCGACCGTCACGAGCTTCAACGACTGGTGCTACGATTCGGCCCGCAAGCCCGGCGACACCGGCGTCATCGAAAGCACCTACGGCTACCACGTCATGTACTTCGTGAACGCCGACGGCACCAACTACCGCGACTACCTGGTCGAAAACGGACTGCGCAGCGGCGACTACTCCGACTGGACCACCTCCGTCACGGGCAGCGTGACCTACACGCAGAACGCGCTCGGCATGCGCTTCACCACGAAGTAACCGCTCTCCGGAATAAAAGTTCCCTCCGCTGCCCATACTGGCGGCGGAGGGATTTTTTATGAAAAATGCAAGCTTCTGGCGCTGCGCGGCGGCAGGCGCGGCGGCGGGCTTCGTCAACGGCTTCTTCGGCGCGGGCGGCGGCATGGTGCTCGTGCCCCTGCTCATCCGTCTGGCCGGTCTCGACGACCGGGATGCGTTTGCCTCCGCCGTCGCCGTCATTCTGCCGCTCTGCGCCGTCTCCATCGCCATGTACGCGCTGCACGCGGCCCTGCCCGCGCGCGAGGCGCTGCCGTACCTGCTGGGCGGCGCGGGCGGCGGCGTGCTGGCGGGGCTTCTTTTTCAGAAGGTGCCCGTGCGCTTTCTGCATCTGGGCCTGGGCGCGCTCATCGTCTACGGCGGCCTGCGGCTGATCCTATGCTGAGCTTCTGGCTTGCGGCCGCGGCCGGACTGCTGTGCGGCGTGCTGTCGGGCTTCGGGGTCGGCGGCGGAACGCTGCTCATGGTGTGGATGACGGTCGCCCTTTCGCTCGAGCAGAAGCTCGCGCAGGGCGTCAATCTGCTCTTTTTCCTCCCGACCGCGGCCGCGGCGCTCGTGTTTCACGCAAAGCGGCGGCGCGTCGTCTGGCGCGCCGTTTTGCCGGCCGTCCTGTTCGGCTGCCTGACCGCGGCGCTCGGGGCGGCGCTCGCGCTCGGCGTGGCTTCCGCGCTCCTGCGGAAGCTCTTCGGCGCGTTCCTCATCCCCGTCGGCCTGTCCGAGCTCTGGCGCGGCCTCCGAAGGGAATCCGGAAAAAAAGAAGCGTGAAGAATTTTTATCGCGCGGCGATTGCTGCATTCTTCACGCTTCTCCCGATCTTATTCCGCCGCTTTGAACGGCTTCTCCACATATTTATAATACGGTATCAGAAATTCGAAGTCCCTTTTGAGCAGTTCCGCCAGCTCATGGGAGTAGGAAATCGCGTCATACTTCCGGCCGCAGCAGAGCGCCCAGGATTTTTTGTTGTACCACGGGCCGAGGCCGTCGTCGGCATGGCCCTTCGGGCGGGCATAGCTGTCCCCCTCCAGGCGGAACGTCGTCTGCGCGCGGTACGCGGCGTCCAGCTTCTCCAGCGCCGCAGGAGCGCGGTCGATCTCGCGGCGGTATGCCGCCATCTGCGCGGCCGAGGCGCAGTAGAAGCCCATGCCGTAGCCGTAGCCGTCCGCGCCCAGCTCGAAGTAGAAGCAGGGCACCGTCCCCTCCCAGTCGTCCGTCTGGAAGGAAAACCACAGGTGGTCGTTGAGCGGCGGCGCGCCGTGCAGGCGTCTGGCGTCCTTGTAGACGCGCGAGATGTGCACGTTGAGCTTCAGCTCGGGATGCTTTTCCAGAAACCAGTCGAGCAGCTCGTCCGCGAGCGCGCGAACCGGCTCCTGCACGGCGCTGCGAAATTCCGGCTTGTTCTGCGCGAGCCACTCGCGGCTGTTGTTGAGGCGGATCTTCCAGAAGAAGTCCACCGTTTCGTCACGAAATCCGTTAAACATGTTCCGAGTCCTTTCGATTGCGGAGCCAGGCCAGATACCCCTCCAGAATGAGCGAGGCCGCCACCGCGTCCACGGTGTTCTTCCGCTTCTTTCCGCGGCATTGGTTGTCCGTCAGGATCTGGTGCGCCTCGATGGTCGTCCGGCGCTCGTCCCACAGCACGGGCTCCATGCCGCACGTCTGTTTCAGAAGCGCCGCGAAGTCGCGGTACAGCCCCGCGCGGGCGCCCTCGGAGCCGTCCATGTTCTTCGGGAAGCCGAGCACCAGCGTGTCGACCCCGTTCTCCCGCGCCAGCGCCGCGAGCTGCTCCGCCGTTTTCTGCGGGTTCCACGAATGGATGACCGCGGTCTTGCCGGTCAGCATGCCGAGGCTGTCCGAGATGGCGGCGCCGGTTCTCGCGTCGCCGTAGTCGATGGCCATGATTTTCATAAGCGCACCTCCGAATTCCGGAGTCAGTATACCACAAACGCGGCCGAAACGGAACCGGAAAATCAGGTTCCCGCCCGTTTTGCGGCCGCCATGAAATTTTCCGCAAATTTTTGTTGACCCGCGAAACCATCTGTGATAGAATAATCGCACCTGCGCAAAAGGGCGTATTCTGCCCTTTTGACCCGCGGATGGATGCCATGTAGTTTCGGCGTCCGCTAAATTTTTGATAGCCGCGGGGTTACAGGGAGGCAAAGTTTAAGGAGGTGCCGAGTATGCGCGTGAAGGTTACGCTCAGATGCAACGAGTGCAAGCAGAGAAACTACAATACCATGAAAAACAAGAAGAACGACCCCGACCGTCTGGAAATGAAGAAGTATTGCAGATTCTGCAAGAAGCACACGCTCCACAGCGAGACGAAGTAAGCGGAAAGGGTGATTGACAACATGGCAGAAGCGAAAAAGGAAAACTTCTTTGCCCGCACAGGCAAGCGCATCAGCCGCTGGTTCCGCGAAATGAAAAGCGAGCTGAAAAAGGTCGTATGGCCCACCAAGAGCCAGATGATCAACAACACCGTCATCGTTCTCGTCTGCGTCCTGATTGTCGGCATCTTTATCTGGGTGTTCGACGCGGTCGGCGGCGTCGTGGTGAACGGCATTATCACCCTCTTCAAAGGCTAGGGATCGTCATGGCGGAAGGTGCAAAATGGTATGTCGTCCATACCTATTCCGGCTATGAAAATACCGTAAAGGCCACCATTGACAAGACGATCGAGACCCGCCACCTGGAAGATCTCATCCACGTCGTCTCCATCCCGATGGAGACCGTCACCGAGATCACGGACAACGGCCCCAAGACGTACGACCGCAAGGTCTTCCCCGGCTATGTGCTCATCAAGATGATCATGTCGGACGAGACCTGGTACATCGTCAAGAACGTGCGCGGCGTCACCGGCTTTGTCGGCGAGGGCACCAAACCCACGCCGCTGACCGAGGAAGAGGTTGCGCAGCTCGGCGTTGAAAAGCACGAGGTCGTCGTGGCCTATACAGAGGGCGACAGCGTCAAGATCAACGACGGCCCGCTGACCTCCTTTGTCGGCGTCGTCGATTCGGTGGACATCGAAAAGAACAAGGTCCGCGTTATTGTTTCCATGTTCGGACGCGAGACCCCCGTGGAGCTGGAGCTCGATCAGGTCGAACTGGTCAAGGCCTAGCCAAGGAACGTGGGAGGGGCTTTGCCCCGCCAAAAATACGCGCGAGCGTATCACCACATTTTTTCAGGAGGTGCTATTATGGCACAGAAAGTAACTGGTTATATCAAACTGCAGATTCCGGCAGCGAAAGCGACTGCCTCTCCCCCTGTTGGCCCGGCGCTCGGCCAGCATGGCGTGAATATTTCTCAGTTTATCAAGGAATTCAATGAACGCACCAAGGATCAGGCCGGGTTCAAGATCCCCGTCGTCATCACGGTATACGCCGACCGCAGCTTCTCCTTCATCACCAAGACGCCCCCGACCCCGACGCTCATTCTGAAAACTCTGGGCATCGAAAAGGGCTCCGGCGTCCCCAACAAGACGAAGGTCGCAACCATCACCAAGGCGCAGGTCAGGGAAGTTGCCGAACGGAAAATGCCTGATCTGACCGCCAACGACATCGAAGCCGCCATGAGCCAGGTTGCCGGCACTTGCCGCAGCATGGGCATCGTCGTAGCCGACTGACCGCTTGACCGAGGTGCATCGGCGACAGGCCGAGCCTCATAAATACGTGGGAGGATTTATTCCGAATCACCACCAAGGAGGAAAAAACATTGTTCAGAGGTAAAAAATATTCCGACAGCGCGAAGCTGATCGACCGCAGCGTTCAGTACGAGGTTGCGGACGCGATGGCGCTTGTCGTCAAGACCGCCACCGCCAAATTTGACGAAACCGTGGAAGTCCACATCAAGCTGGGCGTCGACTCCCGCCACGCCGACCAGCAGGTCCGCGGCGCCATCGTCCTGCCCAACGGCACCGGCAAGACCCGCAAGGTCCTCGTATTCGCCAAGGACGCCAAGCTGCAGGAAGCGCTCGACGCGGGCGCCGATTACGCCGGCGGCATGGAGCTTGTGGAAAAGATCACGAAGGAAAACTGGTTCGACTTTGACGTCGTCGTCGCAACGCCCGATATGATGGGTATTGTCGGCCGTCTCGGCAAGGTCCTCGGCCCGAAGGGCCTGATGCCCTCCCCCAAGGCCGGCACCGTGACCCCCAACGTGACCGCCGCCGTCCGCGAGATCAAAGCCGGTAAAATCGAGTACCGTCTCGACAAGACCAACATCATCCACTGCCCGATCGGCAAGGCTTCCTTCGGCCCCGAGAAGCTCGCGGAGAACTTCAACACCCTCATGGGCGCCGTCATCAAGGCCAAGCCCTCCGCCGCCAAGGGCCAGTATGTGAGAAGCTGCGTTCTGGCGTCCACCATGGGCCCGGGCGTCAAGGTCTCCACCGCGAAATTCTGATTTTCAAAGATTTTCCTTGACATTCTCCCCTTTTTTGTTATAATAGACAAGCTGCCATAGACAGCAGGAGGCTTTTGCCGCAATGGGTCCGCCCATCCTGCCGAGGTTCGCGAAATGCAAGCATTTTGTGTCCTCACGCCTATGGCGTGGGGACATTTTTTACTGGAGGTGACATTCATGCCCAACGCAAAGGTACTGGAAAGCAAAAAGACCGTTGTAGACGCGCTGTCCGACAAGATCCAGAAGGCGACCTCCGCCGTTTTCGTGGATTACAAGGGCATCACGGTCGCACAGGATACCGCGCTGCGCCATCAGTTCCGCGCCGCGAATGTCGAGTACGCGGTTGTCAAGAACACGCTCACCCGTCTGGCCGCCCAGAAGGCCGGCTATCACGAGTTCGATGAGCTGCTCAACGGCACCACGTCCATGGCATCCACGACCGGCGACCCGATCGCTCCCGCGCGCGTCGTATGCGAATTTGCAAAGAAGAACAAGAACATCATTTCGATCAAGGGCGGCCTCGTAGAAGGCAAGGCTCTTTCCGCGGAACAGCTCATGTCCTTCGGCGAGCTGCCCTCCAAGGACGCGCTCGTCTCTCAGGTGCTCGGCACCTTCCTCGCGCCCATCACTTCCCTGGCCGTGGTTCTCAATCAGATCCTCGAGTCCAAGGGCGGCGCTCCCGCGGAAGCGGAAGCCTGATTCCAAACACATTAACGATTAATTGGAGGTAATTTATTATGGCATCCGAAAAAGTAACCGCTCTGATTGAAGAAGTCAAGGGTCTGACCGTTCTGGAGCTCTCCGAGCTCGTCCACGCTCTGGAAGAGGCCTTCGGCGTTTCCGCCGCTGCCGCCGCTGTCGCCGCTCCCGCTGCCGGCGCTGCTCCCGCTGAGGAAGAGAAGACCGAGTTCGACGTCGTCCTGAAGGAATGCGGCGCGAACAAGATCGCCGTCATCAAGGTTGTCCGCGCTCTGACCGGCCTCGGCCTGAAGGAAGCCAAGGAAATCGTCGATGCCGCTCCGAAGACCCTCAAGGAAGGCGTCGCCAAGGAAGAAGCCGAAAAGATCGTCGCCGATCTCAAAGAAGCCGGCGCGACTGCGGAGCTCAAGTAATTTTTCTTCAACAGCCGGAATCCGGTCCGCCGGATTCCGGCTCATTTTTTACAGCCTCGCAGAGTTTGCGCCCGCAGGCGCAAATAAAATCAAAATCCGCATTTTCCGGCGGCGTGTACGTCGGGAAATGCACGCTGCAGCCCGCAAGTGTGAAATTTTCGCGTCTCACGCCGCGAAAATTACGCGCGCGGCGGGCTGCATCTTTTTGTCCGGGAAGGCCCACGGGCCTTCCCGGACAGCCCGAGCCGGAATCCGGTCCGCCGGATTCCGGCTGCTTCTCTGCCCGCGCGGCCATGGGCGGCTGCAGCAGCCAGCCCTTGACTTGCCGGCATTCTCATGTTATAAGAAGTACAGAGGCGTCCGGCGGGCATCCGATCTGCCGGAGGGCGCCTCCAATTTTATCGGGTGAATCCCGCAAAATATGGAGGTAAACAATGAAGAGAAAACTCGTATCCCTGCTGCTTGTTCTTTGTATGGTCCTGTCGCTGTCCGCCGCCGCGTTCGCGGCCGACACCACCGCGGCAGTCACCGCGGCGAAGCTGCCCTTCACCGATGTGGCAGCCGGCGCATGGTATTACGACGCCGTATCCTATACATACGGGGCCGGCCTGTTCAAGGCCTCGTCCAGCGGCGCTTTCCTGCCCGGCAGCGCCATGACCCGCGCCATGTTTGTGACCGTCCTCTACCGGCAGGCCGGAAGCCCCGCCGTTGAGGGCGCCGACGCGGCCGTGTGGTATGACGCGGCAGTCAAGTGGGCCAAGACGTCCGGCATTTCCGACGGCTCCGACCTGAACGGCTCCGTCACGCGCGAGCAGTTCGTCACGCAGCTCTACCGCTATACCCAGCTCAAGAAGCTCGGCATGGGCCGCAGCGAGAGCTACAGCGCCTTTAAAGACGCCGCGAAGGTCGATACCTGGGCGGACGCCGCCATGCAGTGGGCTGTCGGCAGCGGCATCGTCACCGGCTCCGACTCCATGCTCAATCCGCTCGCCAAAATCACCCGCGCCGAGGCCGCGTCGATCCTGTACCGCTACCTGACCGGCAACGCCACCAAGTACACCGAGACCGTCGTCACCGTCACCTCCGCCGACGGCACGGCCATTCCCGCCACCCTCTGCGTTCCCGCCTCCGCGACGAACGCCCCCGGCGTCGTGATGCTCCACGGCACGGGCTCCGCCCGCGATGAGGCCGGCAACGGCTACAAGACCGCGGCTCCGATTCTCGCCGCCCAGTACGGCGTCGCCACCATCCGCATCGACTTCCGCGGCAACGGCGACTCCAAGGCCGACTACATGTCCTACACCTTCCAGACCGCCGTCGAGGACGCGGTCGCTGCCGCCAAGTACCTGGGCGCTCTCCCCACCGTCGATGAGAACAAGCTCGGCGTCATGGGCTGGAGCCAGGGCGGCACGGACGCTCTGCTCGCCGCGGGCGAACACCCCGAGGTCTTCAAGTGCGTCGTCACCTGGGCCGGCGCGCCCGATCTGAGCATGATGCTCACCGACGCCGACTATGCAGCCGCCAAGAAGGACGGCTACTTCGTCATGAAATTCGACTGGCGCACCGATCTGAAGGTCAGCCTGCAGTGGTGCGAGGACGTCAAGAACACCGACGTGCTGAAGGTCTTCAAGGACGGCTACACGGGCCCAGTGCTCGCCATCGCCGGCAAGAAGGACACGACCGTCGATCCGGAGTGGTCGAACAAGATCGTGGCCGCCTCCTCCAACAAGGCCAGCGCCACGCACTTCATCGACGGTATGGATCACACCTTCAACGTGTTCTCCGAGACCGATCTCCACAGCCTCATGAACGCGATCCAGGCCACCGGCACCTATTTCCAGACGAATCTCAAATAATCCGCAGAACCACGTGCGGGGACGGCTCTCAGCCGTCCCCGCACAGTTTTTTCGTTCCGCCGCGAAAAGGGCGTCCCCGTCTCCCCCGCTCCGCCGCGATTGCTTTTCCGCAGGCGCAACCCGCAAAAAAAAGCACCGGCCCGAAGGCCGGTGATTTTTGCGGGAGCGCCCTGCGCTTCCCGGTGGTGCGAGAGAGGAGACTTGAACTCCCACGACGATTGTCACACGCCCCTCAAACGTGCCTGTCTACCAATTCCAGCACTCTCGCATTTCTGAGGGCTTGTTTATTATAATAACATCCGATGGTTTTGTCAACCAGATTTTTTTGCGGCGCGCAAACAGACCGCCGGACGCGCCCAGCTTTTTTCTCTTGCGAAAGGCGTCCGAGTCTGTTATAATGCAAAATGTATCGTCTGGATGGAAAGCGGGGATGTCCTTGCCGAAGTTTTTTATCCCGGAGGACGCCGCGCAGCAGGGCTTTCTGGTTCTGACCGGCGATAACGCCGAGCATGCGCGGGTTTTGCGTCTGCGCTGCGGCGACGGCGTGACCGTCTGCGACGGCTCAGGCACCGATTACGACTGCACCGTGAGCGACGTGAGCCCCGGAAGAATCAGTCTGGTCGTGCGGGGAAAAACCGCCTCTTCTTCCGAGCCGGCGGTCTTTTGCAGCGTCTATATGGCTTTTCCCAAGCAGGACAAGCTCGAGCATGTCATCCAGAAGGCGACCGAACTCGGCGCGTGCGAGATCGTCGCCTTTCCCTCCGCGCGCTGCGTGTCGAGGCCGGATGAGGCTTCGCTCCCCAAAAAGCTCGAGCGCTGGCAGAAAATTGCGGCCGCCGCCGCCGGACAGTCCGGCCGGGGCCGAATCCCGCAGGTATCGGCGCTCGGTTCGTTCCGGGAGGCCGTCGAGCGGGCGGCCGGCGCGGAGCTGCCGCTTTTCCCCTACGAAAACGAGCGGGCGCTCACCCTTCGCGCGGCTGTGCGCGGCGCGCCCTTCCGCAGCGCCTCGGTGATGACCGGCCCGGAGGGCGGCTTCACGCCCGAGGAAGCTGAATTCGCGAGGGCGGCCGGGCTTCGGCTCTGTACGCTCGGGCCGCGCATCCTGCGATGCGAGACCGCTCCCCTCTGCGCCCTGACCGCCGTCCTCTACGACGCGGGTGCATTCGACTGAGCGGATATTATGACAACCACACAAGGACGGAATAACATGGCAAAGAAGACGAACAGGACTGTTAAAAAACCGCAGGGCAAACCCGCCTCCGACGACGCGGCCGTCTGGAAGGTGCTCGCCGCGCTGGTGCTGATGATTGTCAGCCTCGTCGCGCTGAATAAGACCGCCTCGCTCTACGATACCTCCGGCGGATTTGACATCGTCCACCCCGGCTCCAGACTCTGCGTCATCATCTGCGCGGTTCTGCTGGCGGCGTCGGTCGTCCTGCCGCTGCTCTGGCGGCGTCCGGTCGTGCGGACGGTCTGCCTGTACGTATTTGCGCTCTCCCTTCTGTGGGGACTGACGGGCCTGGTGCTGCGCCTCTACTGGACAGACGAGATGGTTTTCCTGTACTTCCTGCACAGTCTGTTCTACTGCTCCTATATGATCTACCAGCTCTATCAGACCGAGTTCTTCCTCGTGACGCTTGTGGCCGGCTTCTCGGGCGGGCTGTTCTATCGCTTCTCGCGCGGCATCTCGGCGTCGTTTCCGGGCATTTTCCTGTGCGCGGCGCTCGCTCTGAGCGTTGTGTGCGCGTGCGTGCTGGGCCATCTGGCCGGCAAGAACAGCGGTCTGCTGTCTCTGGGCAGCCGGAAGCTCCGCGTTTTCCCCGCTATCTTCAATCCCCTCATGCTCTACATTGCCTGCGCGATCTGCCTGGTCTGCCTGATCGCGGGTCTGCTGCTGGGTTCTCTGTTCTTCTACTACTGCATGTTCGCCGTGATCGCGCTGGAGCTCGTCGCGGCTGTGTACTACACCTTCCAGCTCCGGTAAACAAGCCCTCATATCCCCGCCTTCCCGTCCATAAACTGGACGGGAAGGTGATTTTTTTGCGCGCCAAACGCTCGATTCTTCAAAACGCGCTGCTGCTGACGTGCGCGCATCTGTTTCTGCGCTGCGTCTCGCTCCTGTTCCAGACCGTGCTGGCCCGGCGGCTCGGCGCGGGCAGCATGGGGCTTCTGCAGCTCCTGCTGAGCGCCGGCGCGCTGGCCGCGTCGCTCGCGATGGCCGGCGTGCGCACCGCCGCAACCTGCCTGTGCGCCCAGGAGCTCGGCGGCGGAAGGCCGGCGGGCATCCGCGCCGCCGTCCGCTGCTGCGCGCAATATGCGCTGGCCGCGTCGTGCGCCGCGGGTCTGGCTCTGTGGCTGCTGGCCGGATTTGTGGCGGAGCGCTGGCTTCACGACGCTTCCGCCGTGCCCGCCCTGCGCCTGCTGGCCGTCTTTCTGCCGGCGAGCTCCCTGTGCGCGGTCCTGTCCGGCTATTGCACCGCCTGCTCGCATATCCGCCGCCTGGCCGCTCTGGAGATCGCCGAGCAGCTGCTCGCGCTGCTGCTGACCCTCGCGCTGCTCTTTTTCCGGGCGGGCGACAGCCCGGCGCGCTGCTGCTGCGCCGTGGTGCTCGGCAGCGGGCTGGCGGAGCTCGCCTCCGACGCCGCGCTGTACGCGCTCTTCCGGCGCGACTTTGCCGGCGTGCCGCGGGTGCGCGCGGACGGCATGCGGGCGCGCTTCCGGCGGCTGTGCCTGCCGCTGGGTCTGAGCGAGTGCCTGCGGGCGGGGCTCGGGACGCTGGAGCAGTTTCTCATTCCCTGGGGCCTCGTCCTGTCCGGCCTTACGCGGGCGGCCGCGCTGAGCCGCTACGGGCTGCTGCGCGGGATGGTGTTTCCGCTGCTCATGTTTCCGGCCGCGGCGCTCTTCTCGCTCGCGGAGCTGCTGGTGCCGGAGCTGGCGCGGTGCGGCGCGGCGGCCAGGACGGAGCGCATCCGGTCGCTGGCCGCGGCCTGCCTGCGCGTGGGGTTTGTCTGGACTGCCGCCGCGGCTGCGCTTTTGTATCTGCTCGCGGACCCGCTGGGCCTGCTTCTGTACGGCAATCCGGACGTCGGGCTGTGGCTGCGGCTGTTCGCGCCCATGGCCCTGTTTTTGTACATGGACGCGCTCGTGGACGCGATGAACAAGGGGCTGGGCAGGCAGGCGGCCTGCGCGCGCATCAATCTGCTCACCTCCGGGCTCGATGTGCTGCTGCTGGCGCTGCTGCTTCCGCGGCTCGGCATGGCCGGCTACTGCATCAGCTTTCTGGCCGCCCACCTGCTCAATTTCGCGCTCAGCCTGCGTCTGCTGCTGCGCGCGCTGAAGCTGTCCCTGCGCGTTTCGTCCGCCTGCCGGGCCGCGTTCTGCGCGCTGCTGGCGGCGGGCGCGTGCCGGTGCTTTCCCGTGCCGGCCGCGCCGCTGGCGCAGGCCGCCCTGTTTTCCGCCGTGTTTCCGGCCGTGCTGCTGCCGATGCTGGCGCTGACGCGCGCGCTCGCGCCGGAGGACCGGCTGCGCCTGCGCCGCGCCGTGCCCGCCCTTGACTTTCACGCGAAATAGCCATACAATACTTGCGAAAAACCGAGAAAGAAGGGCCCGCCATGTTTTTCTTCCGCAACGACTATTCCGAGGGCGCGCATCCGGCCGTGCTGGAGGCGCTCGCAAAAACCAATCTGGAATCCACCCCCGGCTACAGCCGCGACGCGCACTGCGAGCGCGCCGCCGGGATCATCCGCGCGCGCTTTTCCTGTCCGGACGCCGACGTACATTTCCTGCCCGGCGGCACGGTCACGAACATGGCGGCGATCGCCGCGTTTCTCCGCCCCTGGGAGGCCGTGATCGCAGCCTCCACCGGGCACATCGGCGTGCATGAATCCGGCGCCATCGAGGGCTCCGGCCACAAGGTCTGCGCGATCTCCGCGCCCGAGGGCAAACTGACGCCCGCGCTCATCCGCGAGGTTGCGCAGACGCACAAGAGCGGCGACGACGGGCACATGGTGGAGCCGCGCATGGTCTATCTGTCCGACGCCACCGAGCTCGGCACCATCTATAAAAAAGCCGAGCTGGAGGCCATCTCCCAGACCTGCCGCGAGCTGGGCCTCTATCTCTACCTCGACGGCGCGCGCATGGCGGCCGCGCTCGTGTGCCCGGACAACGACGCGGCGCCGGAGGATTTCTCCCGCCTGTGCGACGCGTTCTACATCGGCGGCACCAAGGACGGGCTTCTCTTCGGCGAGGCGCTCGTGATCGCCAATCCCCTTCTGAAGCCGCATTTCCGCAACGTGATGAAGCAGCGCGGCGGCATGATGGCCAAGGGTCGTCTGCTGGGCGTGCAGTTCGAGGCGTTTTTTGAAAACGAGCTGTGGCTGTCCATGGCGGAGCACGCGGCGCAGGCCGCCGCGCGGCTGTCCGCGGCCCTGGCGGACAAGGGTTATCCCATGCTCGCGCCCGCGTGCACAAACCAGCTCTTCCCCATCCTGTCCGACGAAAAGATCGCCGTGTTGGAGCGCGACTTCTCCTTTGAGCTGAACGAGCGGATCGACGAAGCGCACACCGCCGTCCGCTTCGTGACCTCCTGGGCCACGGCCGACGAGGCCGTGGACGCGCTGATCGCGGCGCTGTGAGCGCGCTCGTCCACACGATTCCGCCCGTGTACGACGGCAATTCGCGCGTGCTGATTCTGGGCTCGTTTCCGTCGGTCAAATCGCGGGAGACGATGTTCTTCTACGGACACCCGCAGAACCGCTTCTGGCCGCTGCTGGCGGGTCTTCTGGGCGCGCCCGTGCCCGCGTCCGTCGCGGAGAAAAAGGCGCTCCTGCTCGCGCGCGGCGTCGCTCTGTGGGACGTGATCGCGCGCTGCGAGATCACGGGCTCCAGCGACAGCAGCATCCGGAACGCCGCCGCGAACGACCTCGGCCCGATCCTCTCGGCGGCGCCCATCCGCGCGATCTTCTGCAACGGGCAGACCGCCTGGACGCTGTATGAGAAGTACCTGCTCCCCGCCACGGGGCGGCAGGCGCAGCGGCTGCCCTCGACCAGCCCCGCGAACGCGGGCTGCTCCATGGAGCGGCTCGCGGGCGAATGGCGTGCGATTTTGCCATTTCTGGATTGACAAGCGGCGGTTTGTACCGTATAATGTCCCCAATGGCGATGACGAAGAGGGACGAGATCAGGCGCTTTCAGAGAGCCGGCGGGCGGTGCAAGCCGGCAGCGAAGGGTTTCAGGTCCTATGGCTTCCAAGCCGGGAGTTCGAGGCGGCATGCCGCGTCAGGGCTCTCCGCGTATGCTGCGTGAGTGCAGGGGAGCTGCAGGGCTCCAGAGCGGCGTCCATCCGGGCGCAATTTGAGTGGTACCGCGGAAGCTGACAGCTTTCGTCTCAAAGTTTTGAGACGAAAGCTGTTTTTATTTGGAAAGGAGTCCCCTTTTATGAGCTATCAATTGGACACCAAGTGCGTACAGGGCGGCTACACGCCCGGAAACGGCGAGCCGCGCCAGATTCCGATCATCCAGAGCACGACCTTCAAATACGACACCTCCGAGCAGATGGGCAAGCTCTTTGACCTCGAGGCCAGCGGCTACTTCTATTCCCGCCTGCAGAACCCCACCAACGACCGCGTCGCGGCGAAGATCTGCGCGCTCGAGGGCGGCACGGCGGCCATGCTGACGAGCTCCGGCCAGGCGGCCAACTTCTTTGCCCTGTTCAATCTCTGCTCCTGCGGCGACCACATCGTTGCCTCGTCGAGCATCTACGGCGGCACGTTCAACCTCATCTCGGTCACGATGGCGAAAATGGGCATCGAGGCCACCTTCGTCGGGCCCAACTGCTCCAAAGAGGAGCTGGACGCCGCCTTCCGGCCGAACACCAAATGCGTCTTCGGCGAGACGATCGCCAACCCCGCGCTGACGGTGCTGGACATCTCGCTGTTCGCCGAGGCCGCGCACCGGCACGGCGTACCGTTTATCATCGACAACACCTTTGCCACGCCCGTCAACTGCCGTCCGATCGAGTGGGGCGCAGACATCGTGACGCACTCGACCACGAAGTATATGGACGGCCACGGCGCGGCCCTCGGCGGCGCGATCGTGGACGCCGGGCGCTTCGACTGGATGGCGCACAGCCAGAAATTCCCCGGCCTGTGCCAGCCGGACGAGAGCTACCACGGCATCACCTACGCCGAGCGGTTCGGCAGGGAGGGCGCGTTCATCACCAAGGCCACCGCGCAGCTCATGCGCGACTTCGGCTCCGCCCAGTCGCCGCAGAGCGCGTTCATCCTCAATCTCGGCCTCGAGAGCCTGCACGTGCGCGTGGCGCGCCACTGCGAAAACGCGCAGGCCGTCGCGGAGTTCCTCAGCCGCCATGAAAAGGTCGCGCATGTGCACTACTGCGGGCTGCCCGGCGACCCCTACCACGAGCTGGCGCAGAAATACCTGCCGCACGGCTCCTGCGGCGTCGTGTCGTTCGAGCTGAAGGGAGGGCGCGAGGCCGCCGGCCGGTTCATGGCCGCGCTGCGGCTGGCCGCCATCGAGACGCACGTGGCCGACGCGCGCACCTGCTGTCTCAACCCCGCCACCTCGACGCACCGCCAGATGACGGACGAGCAGCTCGCCGCCGCGGGCGTCCCGGCCGGCATGGTGCGCTATTCCTGCGGGCTGGAAAACAAAGAAGATCTGATCGCCGACCTGTCCCAGGCGCTCGATCAGATCGGATAAAAGGAAGGGTTTTTCATGCCGATCAAAATACCGAACAATCTCCCGGCGGTCGAAACGCTGCAGCGGGAAAACATCTTCGTCATGACCGAGGACCGCGCCGTCACGCAGGACATCCGGCCCCTGCAGATTCTCGTCCTCAATCTCATGCCGAAAAAGATTCAGACCGAAACGCAGCTCAGCCGCCTTCTCGGCAACACCCCGCTGCAGATAGACCTGGAGCTGATCTCGACCAAGAGCCACGAGTCCGTCAACACGCCGCCGGAGCACCTGCACTCGTTCTACAAGACGTTCGACGACGTAAAAGGCCGCTACTATGACGGCATGATTATCACCGGCGCGCCGGTGGAGCATCTGGCGTTCGAGCAGGTGGACTACTGGGACGAGCTGTGCCGGATTATGGAGTGGACCAAGACGCACGTCCATTCCACGTTCCACATCTGCTGGGGCGCGCAGGCGGCCCTGTACTACCACTACGGCATCCCCAAGGTGCCGCTGCCGGAGAAGCTCTTCGGCGTGTTCCGCCATACGGTGGACTACAAGCAGTCCATCCTCTTCCGGGGCTTCGACGACACCTTCTACGTCCCCCACTCGCGCCACACGAGCGTCCGCCGCGCGGACATCGAGGCCGTGCCCGCGCTGCGCATCCTCGCGTCGTCCGCCGAGGCAGGCGTCTACGCGGTGTTTACCAAGGGCGGGCGGCAGATCTTCATCATGGGCCACTCCGAATACGACGCCGATACGCTGAAGCAGGAATACGTGCGCGACGTGCTCGCGGGCAAGCCGATCTCCATACCCAAAAACTATTTCCCCTTCGACGACCCCAACCAGGAGCCGATCGTGCAGTGGCGCGCGCACGCCAACCTGCTGTATTCCAACTGGCTCAACTACTTCGTCTACCAGACGACGCCGTACGACCTCCAGACCCTCCCCGCCGAGCCGGAGGAGATCACCGGCTGACAGGCAGACCGCGCCGCAATATGCAATCCCCGGCGATTCGATAAACCAAGCTCCCGCTTGCACAGGCAAACGGGAGCTTTTGACTGTCAAAGAAGGCCCAATGGGCCTTCTTTGACAAAAAGATGCAGCCCGCCGCGCGCGCAATTTTCGCGGCGTGTGCCGCGAAAATTCCACACTTGCGGGCTGTAAAGTGCTTTTCCCGACGTACCAGCCGCCGGGAAAAGCGGATTTACAATTTATTTGCGCCTGCGGGCACAAGCTCTGTGAGACTTTTTTGATAGTCTGCAACCTCCCGCTTGCACAGGCAAGCGGGAGGTTGCAGACTATGTTCAGCGCGGTCTTTGCGGCTAGGACGTGCCCTCCGTACCGGGCTCGGTCGGGGCCGGGGTCTCGCCGTCGGCGGGGGTCTCGGGCGTCGGCTCGGCCGGGGTCGCGGCGTCCGTGCCGGTTCCTGCCGCCGTGTCCGCCGCCGGCGTCTGCTGCACGGCGGCAGGCGGCGCGGGACAGGCCGGGTACTTCGCGGTGTCCCAGTAATAGTCGGTCATCTCGCTGTCGCTTTTCGTGTGCAGCGTTCCGCCGTCCAGCACGTCCGAGAGGATGTCCACGTGGCAGCAGCGGCCGTCGAGGGTGATGATGTTCCACCAGTAGTTCTCGCCCTGCCTGCTCCCGGCCACGGTCACGCATTCGATGCCGACCTGGTCGCACAGGAGCTGCCAGCTCTCCGCCATGCTCTTGCTCGTGGCCAGTCCCTGGCACAGCAGCGAATACACGGGCGTGTCGGTCTGCTGCACCGTGTAGGTGAACCGCTCGAGGAGGTAGGTAAACAGCAGCTCGGCCTTCTCCGTCTCCTTTTGACGGTAGCGGACGTACACGGACGCCGCGCGCACGCTGTCGGTCACGGCCTGCTGCATGTCGCGCAGCGTCTGCGCCGTCTCCGGCCAGGTGAACTTCAGCTCCACGATCCGCGAGGCCCCGTTCTCCGGGTAGAACGCGGCGTGCACCTCCGGCACGGCCATGAGCTTGCCGGGGTTCTGGTCGCAGTACGTCTGCACAAGGCTCTCGTAGTCCGGATCGCCGTAATAGGTCGTGTAGAGGGTCAGCCCGTCCTGATAGCTGTCCATCGCGCTCTGGATGAGCGACGTCGCCTCCGTGTCGCTGCCGACGTATTCGATGGCGTTGATCTCCTGGAGCGTCTTGCGGAAGGTGATGTCGATGTGAATCTCGTAGAACGAGACGATGAGCGAGCAGTCGTGCGTCATGTAGTCCACGGCGTAGGCGCCCAGCGGGTCCTCGCGCGAGACCGCGTAGGCGGCGTTCGCCAGATCGTTTTCCACCTTCCCGGAGGGATAGCGGTACACGCGGATCACGCCGTGCTCGACGTGGTTGCTCACGAAGCTGCGGATGGCCCGTTTCAGGCCGGAATAGTTCTCGGCTGTCAGGGCGTCGGGGTCGTTCTGGGCCGCCTGTGTTTCGCTGTGCACGTTCACCTGCGTATATTCCTTCGGAACGAAGCGGCTGCATGCCGAGAGCAGCAGGCAGAGTCCCGCCGCCAGCAGCGGCACGCAAATTCGTTTCATTTCCCCGCCCCCTTTTTACAGCTCATCGGAGTAGCGCTTGAAGCCGTTGCCCAGGACCTGGTGCGCTTCCTGCAGAATCATGAAGGCGTCCGGGTCCGTATCCCTGACGAGATCCTTGAGCTCCGGCACCTGCCGCCTGCGGATGGCGCTCAGGAGCACGGATTTCTCCTTGCCCGTGTAGCCGCCGCGCCCCTGCAGCACCGTGACACCGCGTTCGAGCCCGACCTCGATGGCCTTGGAGACCTCGGCCTGGCGGTCCGTGATGATGAGCGCGACGGTCGAATAGTCGAGGTTGTAGATCACGCCGTCGAGCACCAGGGACGACACGTACAGCGTGATGACGCAGTAGAGCGTCTTGCTGAAGTCTTTGAACACGACGCCCGTGAGCGTCACGACGACGAGATCGACCGCGAGGGTCAGCTTGCCGAGGCCGAAACCCCGGAAGCGCTTTTTGAGCAGGCGCGAGATGATGTCCGTACCGCCCGTCGAGGCCCCCGACAGAAATACGAGGCCCAGCCCCGCGCCCGCCAGCACGCCCCCGTACAGCGCGCCCAGCAGCGGCTCCGTCTCGGGTATGGGCAGGTGCGAGAACAGCTCCAGGAAAAAGGACGAGGACAGCATCCCCAGCAGCGAGCCGAAGAAAAACTTGCGGCCCATGTGGTGGTAGCCGAGCAAAAACAGCGGCACGTTCAGAATCGCCGCGAGCTTGCCGACAGAGCTCCATTTCAGCACGTGGACCAGGATCATCGCGATGCCGGTCACGCCGCCGGTGTTGAGCTGGTTCGGCTCGAGAAACAGGTCAAAGCCCAGAGAGAATATGGCGGAGCCGAGCAGAATCAGACCGAGAAAGCGGATCATCTTCCACGCGCGGCTGCGCGGATAGCGAAGCTGCTCCAAGCAGCATTCCTCCTTTGAGGCGGCTTGCCGCAAAACGGCGGCGGGGCCGGCGCCGGCCCTGCGCGCGCCGAGTTCTGCAAGTTTTCCAATATTTCAGCGCGGAACGGTTCGGCCGTTCCGTATTGTCAGATGTCCAGCGTGAGCTGGGTCTGCTCCAGATCCTCCCCGCGCAGGAGCGCTCCCGCCGCGGGCAGCGTTCGCGTTCGGTAGCGCGCGGCGTTGACGATGCCGCTGTCCGGAAGCGGCACGGCCCGGTCGAGCGCGGCCTTTCTTTTGAGCGTCATCACCGCCACGCCCTGGGTCGAGCGCGTGGTCTTGGCGGCGAGCTGCGCCGTGGAGAAGATGAGCGCGCGACCGTCGGTCGAAAAGAGCGCCAGCTCCCGCTCCTCTGGCAGGGGGATGACCGCGCGCAGCGGCGACTTGTCCGAGTACGCGCCCGTGAGCTTGCGGCGGTTCGATTTCGTATCGTAGGCGGACAGCGCCACCTTCGCGGCCTTGCCGTTTTCAAACACGAGCAGCAGGCTGCCGCTGTAATCCCCCGGCAGGCAGGCGGCGTAGAAGCTCTCGCCCTCGTCGAAGCCCAGCTTGCCCGGCAGATAGTCGCCAAGCGCCGAGGCCTTGCCGTCGTCAAAGTCGCGGCAGCGGGTCTTGTAGACCTGGCAGCGGTCGGTGAAGACGAGGATCTCCGCGCTGCTGACCGTCTCCTGCGAAAACAAGAGCGCGTCGCCCTCCTTGAATTTCTGTTCGCCGGACATGCGCAGCGACTGCGGCGTGATCTTTTTGAAGTAGCCCTCGCGCGAGAAAAAGACGGTCACGGGGTAGTCCTCGGTCTCGTCCTCCGGCTCTTCGAAGGCCTCCTGCTCGTAGACAAGCTGCGTTTTGCGCGGCTGGCCGTACTTCTCCGCCACCGCGTCGAGCTCTTTGGAGATGATCGTGCGGATGCGGCGCTCGGATTTGAGCGTGTCCTCGAGGTCGGCGATCTCCTTTTCCAGCGCGTCCGTCTCGGAGAGCTTGTTCAGGATGAATTCCTTGTTGATGTTGCGCAGCTTGATCTCGGCCACGAAATTGGCCTGCACCTCGTCGATGCCGAAGCCGATCATCAGGTTCGGCACGACCTCAGCGTCGGATTCCGTCTCGCGGATGATGGCGATGGCCTGGTCGATGTCGAGCAGGATCTTGCCGAGGCCGCGCAGCAGGTGCAGGCGCTCCTTCTTCTTCTGGAGCTGGAAGTACACCCGCCTGCGCACGCACTCGACGCGCCAGGCCGTCCACTCGCTGAGGATCTCCCGCACGCCCATGACGCGCGGCATGCCCGCGATGAGAATGTTGAAGTTGCAGCCGAACGAGTCCTGCAGCGTGGTGGATTTGAAGAGCTTCTGCATGAGCTTGTCCGGGTCAACGCCGCGGCGCAGGTCGATGGCGAGCTTGAGGCCGTTCAGGTCTGTCTCGTCGCGCATGTCGGCGACCTCGCGCAGCTTGCCGGCCTTCACAAGCTCGGCCACCTTGTCGAGAATGATCTCGGTCGCCGTCGTGTACGGAATCTCGTAGATCTCGATGAGGTTGTTTTCCCGGATGTAGCGCCACTTCGCGCGCAGGCGGAACGAGCCGCGGCCCGTGTTGTAGATCTCCAGCATCTGCGCCGCGTCGTAGAGCAGCTCGCCGCCCGTGGGGAAGTCCGGCGCGGGCAGGGTGTCGAGCAGGTCGGCGTCGGGGTCCTTCAGCAGCGCCTGCGCCGTCCTGCACACCTCGCGCAGGTTGAAGCCGCAGATGTTGCTCGCCATGCCGACGGCGATGCCCATGTTGGCGGAGACGAGCACGTTCGGGAACGTCGTGGGCAGCAGGGTCGGCTCCTTCATGGTGCCGTCGTAGTTGTCGGCGAAGTCCACCGTGTCGGCGTCGATGTCGCGGAAGATCTCCTGGCAGACGGCGTCCAGCTTCGCCTCGGTGTAGCGCGAGGCGGCGTAGGCCATGTCGCGGGAGTAGACCTTGCCGAAGTTGCCCTTGGAGTCCACGAACGGGTGCAGCAGCGACTCGTTGCCCCGCGACAGGCGCACCATCGTGTCGTAGATGGCGGCGTCGCCGTGCGGATTGAGGCGCATCGTCTGGCCGACGATGTTGGCCGATTTCGTCCTGGACCCCGTGAGCAGGCCCATTTTATACATCGTGTACAGCAGCTTTCGGTGCGAGGGCTTGAAGCCGTCGATCTCCGGGATCGCGCGCGAGACGATGACCGACATGGCGTAGGGCATGAAGTTCGTCTCCAGCGTCTGGCAGATCGGCTGCTCGACGATCTCCGCGCGCAGGCCCTCCACATTGGGATCGATGCGTTTTTTCTCCTCGGGTGCTTTTTTCTTTGCCATACTCTATCCTCTATGAAACGTCCAGTTGGTCGAGATATTTGTATCCGTTTTCCGCGATGTGATCCTTGCGCCCCTGCAGGTTGTCGCCCTGCAGCAGGTCGAAGGTCTCCTGCATCCGCTCGGCGTCCTCGGGCATGACCTTGATGAGCCGTCTCGTGGCGGGGTTCAGCGTCGTCATCCACATCATCTCGGGGTCGTTTTCGCCCAGGCCCTTCGAGCGGCTGATCGTGTACTTCTTCCCGTCGAGCTTTTTGAGAATCTCGGTCTTTTCGGGCTCCGTGTAGGCGAACCACGTCTTGTCGCGGCAGCCGATCTCGTACAGCGGCGTCTCCGCGATGTACACGTAGCCCTCGAGGATGAGCGTGGGGCAGAGCCGGTAGATCATCGTGAGGATCAGCGTGCGGATCTGGTAGCCGTCCACGTCGGCGTCGGTGCAGATGATGACCTTGCTCCAGCGGAGGTTGGCCAGGTCGAACGCGGCGAGGTCCTTCGCCTTCTTGATCGGCACCTCCACCCCGCAGCCGAGCACCCGGATGAGGTCCGTGATGATGTCGGACTTGAAAATGCGCTCGTAGTCCGCCTTCAGGCAGTTGAGAATCTTGCCGCGCACGGGCATGATGCCCTGGAATTCCGCGTCGCGCGAGAGCTTCACGGAGCCGAGCGCGGAGTCGCCCTCGACAATGTAGATCTCGCGCCGCTCCACGTCCTTCGTGCGGCAGTCCACAAATTTCTGCACCCGGTTGGAGATGTCGAGGCTGCCGGTCAGCTTCTTTTTGATGTTGAGCCGGGCCTTCTCCGCCGTTTCGCGGCTGCGCTTGTTGACGAGCACCTGGTCGGCGATGCGGTCGGCCTCGGGCTTGTTCTCGATGAAATACACGTGCAGGCGGCTGCGGAAAAACTCCGTCATGGCCTCCTGGACAAATTTGTTCGTGATGGCCTTTTTCGTCTGGTTTTCATACGACGTCTGCGTGGAAAAGCAGTTCGTCACCAGCACGAGGCAGTCCTGCACGTCCTGAAAAGTGATCTTCGACTCGGCCTTCGTGTATTTCCCGCTCGATTTGAGATAGGCGTCGACGGCATAGACGAAGGCGTTTTTGACGGCCTTCTCCGGCGCGCCGCCGTACTCGAGCCAAGAGGAGTTGTGGTAGTATTCGATCTGGTTGACACGGTTGGAAAAGCAGAGCGCCGCCGAGATCTTCACCTTGTATTCGGGCTTGTCCTCGCGGTCGCGGCCCTTTCGCTCGGCCTCCCAGAACTGCGGCTGCGTGATGGGGTCCTCGCCGGCGAGCTCCGTGACGTAGTCGAGAATGCCGTTTTCGTAGCGGTATTCCGCCGTTTCGAATCTGCCGTTCGTCTCGCTGCGCAGGCGGAACAGGACGCCGGCGTTGACGACGGCCTGCCGCTTGAGCGTGTCGGTAAAATAGGCCTCCGGCACGCCGATGTCGGTAAACACGTCGAGGTCGGGCAGCCAGCGGAAGGTGGAGCCGGTCTTCTTGCGGTCGGTCGGCTCCTTCTTCATCTCGCCCACCAGCTCGCCGCGCTCGAAGTGCAGCGTGTACTTGAAGCCGTCGCGGCGGATGACCGCGTCGAACCAGCGGGAGGAATACTGCGTCGCGCACGCGCCGAGGCCGTTGAGACCGAGCGAATACTCGTAGTCGCCGCCCGCGTTGTTGTCGTATTTGCCGCCGGCGTAGAGCTCGCAGAATACCAGCTCCCAGTTGTACCGGCCCTCTTTCTCGTTCCAGTCCACCGGGCAGCCGCGGCCGAAGTCCTCGACCTCGATCGAGCCGTCCTCGTAGCGCGTCACGGTGACGGTGTCGCCGTGTCCCTCGCGCGCCTCGTCGATGGCGTTGGACAGGATTTCAAACACGGCGTGCTCGCAGCCCTCGAGGCCGTCCGAGCCGAAAATGACGGCCGGCCGCTTGCGTACGCGGTCCGCGCCCTTTAGCGCCGATATGCTGTCGTTGCCATATACCTGCTTCTTCATACGTTCCCTCACGATATTTAGTGTCGAAGATGGGCCCAAAAACCCATTATGTTGTATATATTCAGTATACCGACTTTTTCCTCCGCTGTCAAGGACGGCGCGGCCGGATAGCCCCCGCCGCGCGGACCGCTTTCTGAAATTCGTCTTTACCGGTTGCAATCCGGCAATTTTGGGGATATATTTATTATGAGTTACGAGGCGAGAAATATCAGCGAGGAGACAGAGAATGAAAATCGGTTTTGACAATGAGAAATACATGCAGCTGCAGTCCAAGCGGATTCTCGAGCGGGTGGACGCCTTCGGCGGCAAGCTGTATCTGGAGTTCGGCGGCAAGCTGTTCGACGACTACCACGCCGCGCGGGTCCTGCCCGGCTTCGAGCCCGACAGCAAGATGAAAATGCTGCTGCAGCTCAAGGAGCAGGCGGAGATCGTCATCGCCATCAACGCGGCGCACATCGAAATGAGCAAGCGGCGCGGCGATCTCGGCATCACCTACGACCTGGACGTCATGCGCCTCATCGACGCGTTCCGCTCCATCGGCCTGTTCGTCGGCAGCGTCGTCATCACGCAGTATCACGGCCAGCACGCGGCCGAGCTGTTCCAGCACAAGCTCGAGGCGCTCGGCGTGCGGGTCTACAAGCTCTACCCCATCGAGGACTATCCTTCCAACGTTTCGCTCATCGTATCCAGCGAGGGCTACGGCAAGAACGACTACATCGAGACCTCGCGCCCCATCGTCGTCGTGACGGCTCCCGGCCCCGGCTCCGGCAAAATGGCGACCTGCCTGAGCCAGCTCTACCACGAGCACGAGCGCGGCATCCGCGCCGGCTACGCGAAATATGAGACCTTCCCCATCTGGAACCTGCCGCTCAAGCACCCGGTCAACCTCGCCTACGAGGCCGCCACGGCGGATCTGGCCGACGTCAACATGATCGACCCCTTCCACCTCGAGGCCTACGGCGTCACGACCGTCAACTACAACCGGGACATCGAGATCTTCCCGGTGCTCGAGGCCATGTTTCGGCGGATCTACGGCGAGTGCCCGTACAAGAGCCCCACGGACATGGGCGTCAACATGGCGGGCTACGCGATCGTGGACGACGCCGTCTGCTGCGAGGCGTCGAAGCAGGAGATCATCCGCCGCTACTACGCCACCGCCTGCGCCGTGCGGCGCGGCATCGCGGAGCCGGCGGAGCTGCACAAGCAGGAACTGCTGATGAGCTTTTTGAGCCTCGACGTGAACATGCGCAAAACCGTCCCCGCCGCCCGCGCGGTGGCCGAGCGGACCGGCGCGCCCGCCTGCGCCATCGAGCTGCCCGACGGCCGCGTCGTCACCGGCAAGACCTCCGGGCTCATGGGCGCGTCCTGCGCCGCCCTGCTCAACGCCCTGAAGCTGCTGGCGGGCATCGACGACCGCGTCGATCTGATCGCGCCGATGGTGCTCGCGCCCATCCAGCATCTGAAGGTCGAGCATCTGGGCAACTCCAACCCGCGCCTGCACACCGACGAGGTGCTCATCGCCCTGTCCATGAGCGCCGTCACGAATCCCACCGCCGAGCTGGCCATGGAGCAGCTCAGCGAGCTGCGCGGCAGCGAGGTGCACTCGTCCGTCATCCTGTCCCCCGTGGATGAAAACGTCTTCAAAAAGCTGGGCGCCAACGTCACCTTCGAGCCCGTCTATCAGACGCATTCGCTGTACCACAAGTAAGGCTGCCGGAAAGGAGTCCGTATGAAGGAAAAGCACAACGCGGTTCTGTCCACCATCATCATTCTCCTGTCCATCGCGCTGCTGTGCGGCGCCGGCTGGCTTCTCTGGCAGGTGCTGCCGCAGAAGCAGGCGGGCGGCGTTTCCTCCATCGACACAGGCGGCGTTTTCACCGACGATTCCACCGTCCAGCCGTCCCGCGAGCCCGCGTACGAGGGCGACAAAACGGTGCCCGAGGCCGCCGGCTCCCAGAGCACCGGCAGTGAAACCACGCCGGCCGCCGAGCCCGCCCCGACCGACAGCGCCTCGAAGGCGCAGGCGCTGCTGGACTCCATGACGCTCGAGGAAAAGGTCTATCAGCTTTTCTATGTCACGCCCGAGATCCTGACCGGCAAGGACCCCGTCACGCTGGCGGGCGACGCCACCAAGACGGCGCTGGAGAGCTATCCCGTCGGCGGTCTCGTCTACTTCTCCCAGAACCTGGTGGACCGCGAGCAGACGGTCAACCTGCTGGACAACACGCAGGGCTATTCCAAAATTCCGCTCTTCCTCGGCGTGGACGAGGAGGGCGGCACCGTCTCGCGCATCGGCTCCAATCCCGCGCTCGGCGGCACCGCGGTCGATTCCATGGCGTCCTACGGCAAGAAAGGCGACCCGTCCGCCGTGTACGAGGCCGGCACGACGATCGCGAAGGAGCTGACCGGGCTCGGATTCAACATGGACTTTGCGCCCGTGGCCGATGTGGCCGAGAGCGCGAAGGCCGTCATCGGCACCCGCTCGTTCGGCACCGATCCGCAGCTCTGCGCCTCGCTCGTCTCCGTGATGGTCAAGAGCCTCTCGACCGGCAAGGTCGTCTCCTGCCTCAAGCACTTTCCCGGCTACGGCAGCGCCTCCGGCGACGACCACAACGGCTCCGCCTCCATCTCCAAATCGCTCGACGAGCTGGAGACCAGCGATTTTCTCCCGTTCCAGTCCGGTATCGCGGACGGCGTGCCGTTCGTGATGGTGAGCCACCTCTCCGCCCCGCAGGTGACGGGCGACGACACGCCGTCTGACCTGTCGTCAAAGATCGTCACGGAAATTTTACGGAACAAACTGGGCTTCACCGGCGTCATAATCACAGATTCGCATCAGATGGCCTCGATCACCGACCACTACTCCCCCGCCGAAGCCGCCGTGGCCGCTCTGCAGGCCGGCGCGGACATGGTGCTCATGCCGAACGACCTCAAGGCCGCCGCCGACGGCGTGCTGGCCGCCGTGCAGGCGGGCACGCTCACCGAGAGCCGGATCAACGAAAGCGTCCTGCGGATCCTGACGGCCAAATACCAGGCCGGGATCATACAATAAAACACAAAAGGAGTGTTTTTTATGGAATCCAAAAAACTCTACCGCGCGTCCATTGATAAGAAAATCTGCGGCGTCTGCGGCGGCATCGCGCACTATTTCGGCATCGACTCCACGCTTGTGCGCCTCATCACCGTCGTCCTGTTCTTTGCCGGCGGCCTGAGCCTCTGGGTGTACATCGTCGCCGCCCTCATCATGACCGAATCCCCCGATTTCTGACACAATCCCATTGAAAATCCCCCCTGCTTCCGGTATAATCGGAAGAAAAGGGGGGATTTTCATGTATGAAGGCATGCGCACCGCGCGAAAAATGCCGCCGGAGCGCCGGAAAACGCGCCGCGCCCGGATCGCGGGCCTGCTCGCGGTGGTGCTGCTTCCCCTTTTGCTCGGCCTCGGCCTCTGGAAGCTCTGGGCGATCAGCCGCCCCGTCTCCGCGGAGGAGCCCGCCGCAGCGCCCGCGGCAGCGTCGGTGTCGGCGCCCGCCGCAGCCCCGGCGGAGGAGCCCCCCGCGTCCGCCGGCGTGACCGCGCAGGTCACGCTCATGGCCGTCGGCGACAATCTGATCCACAACACCGTCTACTGGTCGGCGGAGCTGGCGGACGGCGGCTACGACTTCACCCCCATGTACGCCGACATCCGCCCCGTCGTGCAGGACTACGACATCGCCTGCATCAACCAGGAGACGATCTACGTCTCCGATCCCGCGCTCTACAGCAACTATCCCGCCTTCGGCAGCCCCACGCAGGTCGGCGACGCGCTCGCGTGGGCCGGCTTCGACGTCGTCGAGCACGCCACCAACCACTGCTACGACAAACTGGACACCGGCATCCGCGATACGCTGGATTTCTGGCGTGGGCAGCACCCGGAGATGACCGTGCTCGGCATCCACGACTCCGAGGCCGACGCCGGGCAGATCCGCGTGGCGGAGAAGAACGGCATCCGCATCGCGATGCTCAACTACACCTACGGCCTCAACTATTCCGCGCCCGCGGACAAGTGGATGGTCGATACGCTGGGCAGCCGCGGGAAGATCGCGGACGACATCGCCCGCGCGAAATCGCAGTCCGACTTTGTGATCGTCTTCGCCCACTGGGGCGAGGAGGGCAGCACCGCGCCGTCCGAAGAGCAGCGCAGCTGGGCGCAGTTCTTCGCCGACGAGGGCGTGGGGCTCGTGATCGGCGGCCATGTGCACGTCGTGCAGCCGCTGGAGACCTACACCGGCGCGGGCGGCAACTCGATGCCGGTCTACTTCTCGCTCGGCAATTTCCTCAGCCACCAGTCCGAGGCGAAAAACATGCTCGGCGCGATGGCGAGCGTGACGATCGTCCGCGACGCCGCCGGCGTGCACGCGGAAAACGCGCTCCTCTACCCCACCGTCACGCTCATCGAAAAGAACCCGAGCGCGCGCTGGTATCTCTACCGGCCCATGCTCCTGATCGATTACACGGACGCGCTCGCGGCCCTGCACATCCTCCCCGGCACCGGCGTGGACGATATGTGGGCGCTGTACAATTCCATCACCGCGGCAGGATAGACGGCGCATTTTGTAAAAAGTGTTGATAAATCGTGTCAAATGTTGTAGAATACGCTGGAAACGAGGCGTATTCTGATGAAATTTCGATTCCCGAAACCGGAAAAGGCCATGTGGGGCACGCTGCTGTACTGTCTGCTTCTGCCCGTCTATCTGGAGCTGATGCTCCATCTGTTTGTCTACAAGTCTGTCGGCGCGCGCATTGTCTACCCGTTTCTGTTCGCGCTGGCGGCGGGGATGGCGCTTTTTATCCTGCTGTCCGTTTTCCCGGTGAAGGTCAACCGCATTCTCGCCATCGTGCTCACATCGCTGCTGGTTCTGTTTTTTGAGATCCAGTTCGTCTACAACTCCATCTTCGGCGAGTTCATGTCCCTCTGGCAGGTCACGTTCGGCGCCGAGGCCGTGGCGAATTTCTGGTATCAGATGCTCTACGGCATCTGGAAAGCCATTCTGAAAATTCTCGTGCTGCTGCTGCCGATTCCGGCGGTGTCGGTGCTCGCCGGAAAAAAGCTGCTGCATTTTCCGCGCGTGCCCTGGCAGTATCCTGTCTGCGCGGGCGTTCTTTTTTTTGCGCTTCATTATGCCGCGCTCGGCGTGATGCTGCTGAACAACCGCAGCGCCTATTCCGCGTACCGGCTGTATACCAATTCCAACACCGCCACCGAGATCAGCGTCAAGAACATCGGCCTTCTGTCCACGACGCGGGTGGAGTGCAAATACGTCCTGTTCCGGGAGAAGCCGACGCAGGAGCAGACCGTCTCCTATCCGGAGAAAACCGAAACAGCGGTGATCGAGCAGGAGGCGGAGGCCGAGTACAACATGCTCGATCTCGACTTTGACGCGCTGGCCGCGTCGACCGACGACGCCGCGCTCAAAAAGCTGGACGCCTATTTTGCCGGCGTCAAGCCGACCTCCAAAAACGAGTATACCGGCCTGTTCGAGGGGTATAACCTCATCACGATCTGCGCGGAGTCCTTCTCGCCGTATCTCATCGACAAGGAGCGCACCCCCGCTCTCTATGCGCTCTCGCACAGCGGCTTCCTCTTTGAAAATTACTACGGCACCTTCGGCAGCAATACCACAAACGGCGAATACGCCTACTGCATGGGCCTGTATCCCGATCTGACGCGCGAAAAATCGACCGCGAGCTTCTACGCCTCGCGCGACAACTATCTGCCGTTCTGCCTCGGCAACGAATTCAAAACGCTCTCAGCCAAGGCCTGGGCCTACCACAACTACACGGGCGAGTATTATTCGCGCAACATCACCCATCCCAACATGGGCTATACCTTCCAGTCCGCCAACGACGGGCTGGACATCCCCCTGACCTGGCCGACGTCCGACCTCGACATGATGAAGGCCTCGGTGGACGACTACATCGACTCCGGGGACCAGTTCTGCGCCTATTACATGACCTTCAGCGGCCATTACCAGTACGACTGGGACAACCCCATGAGCGCGAAGAACCGCGCCGTCACCGACGGCCTCTCCTGCTCCGACACCGTGAAGGCCTACATCGCCTGCAACATGGAGCTCGAGTACGCGATGGAATATCTCCTGCAGCGGCTGGATGCGGCCGGCATCGCCGACAGGACCGTCATCGTCCTCACAAACGACCACTATCCCTACGGTCTGACCGAGGAGGAATACAACGAGCTAGCCGGAAAACAGGTGGACACCACGTTTGAAAAATACCGCAACAGCTTCATCTGCTATGTCCCCGGCATGCAGGTGCCCGTCGAAACATACTGCAGCACCGTGGACATTCTGCCAACGCTTCTGAACCTCTTCGGCTTCGACTACGACTCCCGCCTGCTCGTGGGCCGGGACGCGCTCTCCCCCGAGGCGCTGAACGCCGCCGTGCTCTCCGACCAGAGCTTTGTGACGGCGGACTTCGGCTTCGACGCCTCCTCCGGTGAGCTCACGGCCTTCACGGACAAGACCCCGGACGAGAGCGCCGCGGAAGCGATGCAGAAGCAGATCGCGCTCGATTTCCAGGTGTCCGCCGACGTCCTCAACAACGACTACTACGCCCACGCCGTGCTCGGCCTCGTGCAGACGGACAGCGCGGCGGCCGACGACGCCTATTCCTTCACCGATCTGCCCGAGACGCTCACGCTCGCAGCTCTCGATTACGTGTACGACAACGGCTACATGGACCCCGTTTCGGACACGGCGTTCGGCTTTGATCTCGACTGCACCTATGCCGAGTTCCTGGACGTCCTCTACCGCATCGCGGGCAGCCCCGACATGGGCGAGGCCGCGACCGTCTACGTCGGCTGGAACAAGGCCGTCACCGGCGCGTACGCGCCCGCCGTCAAATGGGCGAAGGCGCAGTCGCTGATCGACCCCGGCCTCAAGGATATGGGCGACGACACCGTCATCACGCGCGCGCAGGCGGCCGTCACGCTCCGCCGCTTCGCCGCCATGCTGGGATACGACACAGCGGCCGACGAGGCGTCGCTCGCGCAGGATCAGGCCGACTACCCCTCGCTCACCCAGGAGGAGCTGGCCTCGCTCGCCTGGGCCTACCAGAGCGCCGTCATGCGCGCGGGCGGCACCCTCGCGTCCGCCTTCGACGCGGCCGGCACGGCGATGTCCCGCTTCTACGTCGTCAGCGCCGTCTACAACTTCGACCTCTATTTTCTTGAAACCGCCTCCGACAGCGCATCCGCCGACTGAAGCGCCGCGCGGGAAGGGCGCCCCATCCCCTTCCCGCGCGGTTTTCCGAACTTTTCCGCGCCCCGAAAAAAACACTTGCATTTCCGCTCGCAATCTGCTAGAATAACACCTGCCGATGGGGGTTTAGCTCAGCTGGGAGAGCGCATGACTGGCAGTCATGAGGTCAGCGGTTCGATCCCGCTAATCTCCACCACGTAAAAGCCTTGAAATCAAAATGATTTCAAGGCTTTTTCTTTGCCCGTTTGTGCGGGTCAGAAATAAAAGTGTCAACGAATCCGGGCTTTTCGTCTTCGCGCCGCATCAGCCCATGCAAGAGCAGCAGCCCACTCATGGTGCAGGCCGGCTTCCGCCGGATTTTCACAGCCCCGGTTCAATATTGCAAAAAACCCGCAAAAATCCGAAGATTTCTGCGGGTTTTCATGGTTCGCTGCATCCTGCCGCGGCCTACTCCTGCGGCGCCTGATGCCCGCCGGAATAAAAGCTGCCCATCATCACGGTAAAAAAGGCGTCGAGCTTGCCGCGGAGCACCTCGTCGGTATAGTGGTCGATGTCCGGCCACTGGAACTGCGCGATATAATACAGCCCCATCAGCACGTCCACGATGTCGTCCGGGTCGGCGTCCGCGCGGAAGGTTCCCTCGGTCTGCGCCTCGACGATCAGGGTACGCAGAATGTGGATCATGCGCCGGCTCGTCCCGTAGAGCGCGCTGTCTCCGCAGGAGCTGAGATAGCTGATGCGCCGGGCGAGCGACGGGTATTTCATCGAGGCGACGACAAAGGTGCTCATGACGCGCCGCAGCTTTTCCTCGCTGCTGCCGGCTGTCCCGGCGGTCAGCTCCGCCTCCGCCTCCAGGATCACCTCGTTCACCGTGCCGATCAGAAGACTCTCCTTGTTCGGGAAGTAATTGTAAACAGTCGCCTTGGATACCCCGGCGCGCTGCGCGATGTCCTCCATCATGGTCTCCTCGTAGCCTTTGGAGGTAAACAGGCGCCGGGATGCTTTCAGGATCCGCTCGCGGCAGTTGATTTTATTGCTTTCCCGTTTTGTCATATTCGGTATGTCCATAAAATGAGTATACAATATTTTCAAGGAGCGTGTCAACCTCAATAAAATTTGTGATTTCTGCACAAAAATCTCTTGACATGAATTTAGACCCGAGTATAATTATATTTAGACTCGAGTCTAATGATTTGCTTTGAACGGGGAGGACCATCAATTTCATAAAGGAAGGGATGCGTTGTCTATGAAGGTGATCGGCTACGACGTGGGGACGACCGGCTTTAAGGCCGGGCTGTATGAGCTGACAAAGGACGACATCCGGCTGCTTGCCGGCAGCGTGGAGCGATACGCGCTGCACATCCTGCCGAACGGCGGCGCGGAGCAGGACCCGGACGACTGGTGGAACGCCATGTGCCGCAGCACGAAGGCGCTTTTGGAAAAGAGCGGCGTGCCGCGCGGGGAAATACAGGCCATCTCCTGCTGCTCGCAGTTCTCCACGCTCGTGATGGTGGACTGCGAGGGCCGCGCGCTCCGGCCCGCCATGAGCTGCATGGATACGCGCGCCGCCGCGCAGTTCGGGCGCTACATGGGCACGGGGCTCTGTGTGGAGGGCCTGAACGTCTCGCGGCTGCTGCGCTTCGTGCGCGCCACCGGAGCCGCCTCCACGAGCGCCAAGGACGCGGTCTGGCGCTACCACTGGGTACGGGAAAACGAGCCGGAGGTCTTCCGGAACACCTGCAAATGGCTCGACGCCAAGGAATATCTCACCTCCCGCGCGACCGGCAGGATGATCGCCAGCCGCGACGACGCCTATATGACCTTCCTCTACGACGTGAAAAAGGGCTGCTGGAGCGAGGACCTCTGCCGGATGCTCGACATCCGGATGGAGCACCTCCCGGCGCTCTGCAACGCGGCCGACGTGGTCGGCGGCCTTCTCCCCGGCCCGGCGGAGGAGCTCGGCCTGCTGCCCGGCACCGCCGTCATCGCGGGCGGCAGCGACGTGAGCCTGTGCCAGGTCGGCTCGGGCAGCCTGCTGCCCGGCGACGTGAACATCTGCTCGGGTACCTCCGGCTGGGTCTGCACAACCATCGACCGCCTCTGCCTCGACGTGCCGCACTCGGTCGCGAGCATCGTGGGCGCGGACCCGGAGAACTATCTCTACTGCGCCGACTGCGAGACGGCCGGCAAGTGCCTGGAATGGGTGAAGGAGCGCCTGAGCGGCACGCCGCTCGGCAGCTACGACGAGCTGATCGACTCCATCCGGGACGTTCCGGCCGGCAGCGGCGGCGTGGTTTTCTCGCCGTGGATGCACGGAAACCGCTGCCCGTTCGAGGACGCCAACGCCCGCGGCGTGTTCTTCAACGTGGACGTGAGCACCCACGCGGGCGAGCTGGTCCGGGCCGTCATCGAGGGCGTGTGCCTGCACATGCGCTGGCTGCTCGAGACGAGCGAGCTGAAGATCAAAACCTCGCCCGTCGTCCGGTTCACGGGCGGCAGCGCCATGTCGAAGACGATCTGCCAGATTTTGGCCGACGTGCTCCGCCGCGAGGTCGAGACGATCGAGGACCCGCGCCACGTCGGCACGCTCGGCGCGGCCGCGCTCGCGGCCGTGAGCCTCGGCGTGCTGGACGACATCAAGGACATCCGGAAAATCATCCGCGTCGGCGCGCGCTTCACGCCCAACCCCGAAAACGCCGCCGTCTACGACCGGATCTATCCGGTTTTCAAGAGCCTGTACCGCAACAATCAGAAAGCTTTTGCGGCCCTGAACGGCGCCGTTATCCGGGAAACAAAGCTCCGGAAATAAGGGCAGCGCCTCGCAATTCCAAGCACGGTCCTGCCTGCGTCTTTCCCGTCAGCCGCGCCAGCCATGCCCGCGAAGCCGCAGAGAATTCGCCGCACTTTCTGACACATCCGACGAAAAATCCGACGCCGCAATTCCGCGCTTAAATGAAAATTGTGCGGGATTGCCTTGGAAATCAACATAGGAGGTAAATCATGGAAGCTCGTTACAGCATCTCCCGCTGGCCCGATCCGCAGCAGATCGAGGCCAAAATGCAGAAGCTGGCGGACGGCCCGCTGCTGTCCATCCGACCGGAGGCGATGGCGCGCTATCTCGGCTATTTCGAGACGAAGTGCGCCGGCTCGAAGGCCCTCATCGAAGAGGCGAAAAACTACATCCCCGGCGGCGTGCAGCACAACCTCGCCTTCAACTACCCGTTCCCGCTCGCCATGGACAGGGCCGAGGGCGCCTATCTGTACGACGTGGACGGCAACCGCTACCTCGACTACCTGCAGGCCGGCGGCCCGACGCTGCTCGGCAGCAACTATCCCGCCGTGACCGACAAAGCGCTCGAGGTCGTGCGGGAGCACGGCGCAGTCATCGGCCTGTTCAGCGAGTACGAGCTGAAGCTCGCAAAGATCATCCGCGAGCACATGCCGTGGGTCGAGCGCTACCGCTGCCTCGCGAGCGGCACCGAGGCCGACATGATCGCCCTGCGCATCGCGCGCACGTTCACGGGCAAGCCGAACATCGTCAAGGTGGGCGGCGCGTATCACGGCTGGAGCGACGAGCTGGTCTACAGCCTCCATATCCCCTACACCCAGACCTTTGAGTCGCACGGCATCCCGAAGGAGTGCTTCGCGCACACGCGCGAATGCGCGCCGTGCAGCGCAGAGTCGCTGCGCCAGGTGCTGGAGGCCAACGAAAAGGACGGCGGCACCGCCGCGGTGCTGCTCGAGCCGTTCGGCCCCGAGAGCGGCACGCGCGTCCCCGCGTTCGACTACTGCGCGAAGGTCCGCGCCCTCTGCGACGAATTCGGCGCGCTGCTCATCTTCGACGAGGTCGTCACCGGCTTCCGCGCCGGCCCCGGCGGCGCGCAGGGCTACTTCAACGTCCGCCCCGATCTCACCGTGTTCGGCAAGATCGTCTCCGGCGGCTTCCCGATGGCGGGCGGCATCGGCGGCCGGGCCGACGTGATGGACAGCATCGCGGCCGGCGTCGGCGGCGGAGCGAAGCGGGCCTATGTCGGCGGCACGCTGTCGGCGAACCCGCTCTCCTGCGCGGCGGGCTACTATGCGATCAAAGAGATCATCGAGCAGGACGCCGCCAAAAAGGCCGGCGAAAACGGCGATAAGCTCTGCGCGGGCATCCAGGCGCTCATCGAGCGGTACGATCTGCCGTTCGCCGCGTGGAACCTCGGCTCCATCGTGCATTTCGAGGTCTCGGGGCTCATGTATCTGTCCGCACGCGACCCGGACATCTTTAAAAAGCTCCCCGCGCGCAAGCGCAACATTGAGGAATTCGGCGCGGCCCTCACCGCGAACGGCGTCATCACCCTCGCAGGCAGCCGCATCTACACGAGCATGGCGGACAACGACGAGACGATCGCCGCGACGCTGCGCGCATTTGACGAAGTATTCCAAAATATCGGCCGTTGACAGGAAAGGGGTATTGTTATGATTCGCAAGCTGGAAGACGTCAACCTCAACCACGCGTTCCCGGAGGTGGCATTCTCCGAGGACTATATCATCGGCACCTATCAGGTGCGCATGAAGACCAGCAACATTGAAAAGCTCGCCGTCGCCGTCGCCGACGAGCAGACCACCGGCACCTGGATCAAGGTCAGCCGCGAGACGAGCGACAAGCGCAAGACCTTCGGCGCGAAGGTTGTCGCCATCTACGAGGTCCCCGACACCGGCAACGACTGCGTGGAGTCCGATCTGCCCCCCATGTACATCGTGCAGATCGCCTTCCCGATGGCCAACATGGGCACGAGCCTTCCGATGATGCTCAGCACCGTGTTCGGCAACATCTCGGCCTCCGGCATGCTCAAGTGGATCGACGTGGCCTTCCCGAAGAAGTACATCGAGCAGTTCCAGGGCCCGAAGTTCGGCGTCGAGGGCCTGCGCGAGAAGCTGGGCGTCTATGACCGGCCGCTGCTCAACGCGATGATCAAGCCGAACATCGGCTGGACGCCGGAGGAGGGCGCGGAGCTGTTCTACGAGGCCGCGAAGGGCGGCGTGGACATCATCAAGGACGACGAGCTCATGCCCGCCGACGAGAGCTTCTGCCCGCTCACCGAGCGCGTGACCCGGTTCATGGCGATGGAGAAGAAGGTCTTCGAGGAAACCGGCGAGCACACGCTCTATGCAGTCAACATCACCGACCACATCGGCAAGCTGCGCGACAACGCGATGCGCGCGCTCGACTGCGGCGCGAACTGCATCATGGTCAACACCTACACGGTCGGCCAGGCGGCGCTCAAGATGCTCGCCGACGACCCGGCCATCAACGTGCCCATCCTGGCGCACGTGGACTATGCGGGCGCCTACGCCAGCTCCACCTACACCGGCATCTCGGCCCCGCTGGTCATCGGCAAGCTGACCCGCCTCGCGGGCGGCGACTTCCAGATCAACGGCCATCCCTGGGGAAAATTCCCGATCCCGTACAAGATGTTTGCCCGCAGCTTCAAGTTCTTCACGCAGCCGTGGTGGAACATCAAGCCGATGATGTACGCGGTCTCCGGCGGCACGACGCAGCTCATCGTGAAAAACGTCGTCGACGCCTGCGGTACGGACGTCATTCTGGCGGCCGGCGGCGCGGTCCACGGCCACCCGGACGGCAGCGAGGCCGGCGCGCGCTCGATGCGCCAGGCCATCGACGCGGCCGTGCAGGGCATCGACCTCATCGAGTACGCCAAGACGCACAAGGAGCTTCTGCGCATGGCGCAGCTGCTCAACCCGGACGTGCTCAAGAACTTCGATCTCATGAAATAATAAAACCGGCCGCCGGCGTCAAAGCCGGCGGCCGGACTGGTCAGGCGGCAGGGAGAATTAACATGTACGATGAAATCCTGTTCCTCGATTTTGACGGCACCATCACCTCCGAGGAGACGCTCGAGGGCGCGATGCGTCTGTGCGTCGATCCGGCCGAGTACGCCGAAAAGGCGCAGGAGATGCTCGCGGGCAGGTTGACGCTCGCCGAGGTGCTGCACTACGGCTTTTCGCGCATCCCCAGCAGCCGTCTGGACGACATTCTCGCCTACGTCCGCTCGGTGCCGGTCCGGCCCGGCTTTCAGGAGCTTCTGCAGCTCATGCAGGCGCGCGGCGTCCCCGTCGTCGTCATCTCCGGCGGACTGCGGCCCTGCGTGGAGGAAAAGCTCGCGCCCTACCGCGGGCTGCTGCTCAACGTCTATTCCGTCGCGCTCGACTGCTCCGGCGAGACGATGCGGCTCCTCTCCGACTATGAGGACGGGCAGGAGCTCATGAGCAAGACCCGCGTCATGGCCCGCTACGAATACCGCCGCGCCGTCTGCGCGGGCGACAGCTACACCGACGTGCGCATGGCAAGCGCGTCGCAGACGGTGTTCGCCCGCGACGCGCTCGCAAAAATTCTTCAAAAAAACGGCCTTGCCTACACGCCCTGGTCGGACTTTTTCGACATTGCCCGCGCCATCAGCAGCTCCAGATAGGATCTGCGCTCGAGCTGTCCGCGCGGCACGCCCAGCTCGTCCAGCAGGCGCAGCAGCCCGTCGATCCGCCGCTCCTTTTCCGCCGCGCCGAGCTCGTCCGGCGCCAGGGTTTCCAGCTCCAGATACCGCCCCAGGCCGTCCACCTCGTCGAGGCAGAGCGTGGTCTTTCCGCACTGCAGCGTCCGGCGGGTCTTTCTGACCGCCATGACCGCGCGGAAGCCCAGCCGTTCGAGGATGGCACGCATCGTCTGCGCGTCGGCGACCGCCGTCTCCAGCTCGAGCCGGGTCTGCGAGCGCGCGTCCTGTTTGGCGCCCTTGTAGGTCACGGCCGCCTCCGTTTTCCCGTCCTGCGTGTGGACGCGCAGCCGGAGCGCCTCATCCGTCGTCCGGAAATCCCGGCCGATCCCGTTGTAATAGACATCCTCTTCCGCGCAGACGCCGGTCTGCCGGAAGCCCAGGCGCGCCGCCGCTTCGTCGAGGCGCGCCTGTTCCATGTCCCCCAGCGACGCCTTGATCTCCATTTCCGTCATTCCGCCCGTCCCCTTCTCCGCCGCGGCCGCCGCTCAGAGCGTCCCGGCCAGCGCCGCCGCTTCCCGGCAGGCCCGCCGCAGCGACGCCGGGCCGTCGAAGCCCGCGGCGTCCATGCCGTCGGCGGCGACGCAGGAATACGCGCCGATGCCGAAAAAGCGGCTCATCGCCTCGAGATAGCGGCTGCCCATCTCGTCGGGGCTGTCGGTATAGAACCCGCCGCGCGTCGTGAGAAAGACGAGCCGTTCGGCGCGGCAGAGGCCGCGCAGGCCCGCCTCGCCGCTCTGGAACGTGATTCCGTCCACGCTGACCTGCTCGATGTAGACCTTCAGAAGGGCCGGAAAGCTCAAATCCCAGAAGGGCGCGGCCGCGACGATGAGCCCGGCCCGCGCGAACTGGCGCGCATAGCGAAATCTCGGGTGGTCCCGCTCCCCCGCCGCGAGCAGCCGCTCGCGCTGGTCAAAATACGCGCCCTGAAAGCACGCGAGGTTCTCCTCCGGCAGATACAGCCGCTCGGTCTCGTATTCCGGGCCGAGCGAGGAGAAAAACGCCTCTGCCAGCGCGCGCGTGCGCGAATCCGCGCCCCGGATGCAGCAGTCGATGTAAAGCGCCGTTTTCACAGCGCGCTTTCCTTCTTGTCCAGCAGCGCCAGCGCGCCGAGCGCCGTAAGCAGCTCGTTCCGCTCGCCCTGCGCCGTGAGGCTCTCGCCGTCTGCGTAGCCGCCGATGGCGTCCGCCGTGTCGGCGCCCCAAAGGACGACGTTATTGAGCACCGAGGCCGTCCGGACTCCCCGCAGGCGGCCGATCGTGAAGAGCGCCGCCGTTTCCATGTCCGCGCCCAGCACGCCCCTGGCCGACCAGTAGCTGCTGTCCGCGTCGGCCTCGTCGTAGTAGAAGCTCTCGTGGCTGTGCACAATTCCGACGCGGTAGGGGCAGCCGAGCTCCTTCGCGCTCTCCATGCAGTACATCAAAAGCTCCGTGTCGGCCACGGCCGGATAGATCGGGTCCACATACGCCTTGGACGCGCCGTCGTCGCGCACCGCGCCGGAGGCCAGAATCAGCTCGCCCAGTCCGATCTCCCGCTGCAGCGCGCCGCAGGAGCCGACGCGGATCATCGCCTCGACGCCGATGTTGTGCAGCTCCTCCACCGCGATGCCGGCGGAGCAGCCGCCGATGCCCGTGGAGATGGCCAGCACGCGCGTGCCGCGGTACATGCCCGCCAGACTGCGAAATTCCCGGTTATAGGCCATTTCCATCGGATTTTCCAGCAGCTCCGCCACGCGGTCCAGACGGCCCGGGTCTCCGGGCAGAATCGCGTACCGGAAGCCCATTGCTGCTTCCAGACCAATATGCGGCTGTTTCATGGCGCATCCTCCTGTCGTGGTTTGATTTCCACGTGATAGCTGTTGAAGCCCTGCGCGGACTGCTCCAGCTCGATGGCATAGCTCAGATCGAAAATGCCGCCCCGCTCGTTGAGCAGCGCGCCGATGTGCCTGGCGCTCAGACCGAGCAGCAGGCCGCCGACGCCCAGATCGTAGAGCGCCTCGTGCTTCTTCCCCACCTCGAAGACCATGGTGGAGTTGACCGCGCCCGCGCGGATGAGCGTGACGCGCGACCCGTCCTCGATCGTAAAGGTCGTGCGCACGCCGGGCATGCCGGTCATCTCGGTCTCGGTGTAGGAAAACGAGGCGAACCCCGGCTCGAAGGTATACTCCCCCTCGGTGACAAACTCGAGCGTCTCCGGCTCCTCCTGCGCGTATTGCTGCGTGCCGGAGATCGTGATGATGACCGGAATCGGCATGCTCAGGACTCCATCGCGAGCGAGATGAGGTTGTCGAGCAGCTCGGGGTACGGAATGCCGCTGGCCTCGAACAGCTTGGGGTACATGGAGATGGAGGTAAAGCCGGGGATCGTGTTGATCTCGTTGAAGACGACCTCCTGGTCCTTGTGCGTGACGAAGAAGTCCACGCGCGAAAGCCCGCGGCAGCCCATCGCCTCGTAGACGCGGATGGCCGCGTCGCGCACGCGCTCGGAGGTGTCGTCCGAGATGCGCGCGGGGATATAGAGGTTTGCGCTGTCGGAGATATACTTGGCCTCATAGTCGTAGAATTCCGCGCCGGAGTCGATCTCGCCGCAGACGGAGGCGAAGGGATTGTCGTTGCCCAGCACCGCGACCTCGACCTCGCGGCCGTCGATGAATTCTTCGATGAGGATTTTCCGGTCGTAGCCGGCGGCCAGCTTCAGCGCGGCCAGCAGGCCCTCGCGGTCTCTGGCCTTGGAGATGCCGACGGACGAGCCGGTGCCGGCGGGCTTGACGAACATGGGATAGGCAAACTTCCGCTCAGCCTCGTTGAGGATCGCGTCCTCGCTGTGCGCCAGCGCCTCTTTCTCCACGAGCTGCCACGCCGCCTGGCGCACGCCCGCGTGGTCGGCGATCAGCTTGGTGATCGTCTTGTCCATGCAGGCGGCCGAGGCCGCGACGTGCGGCCCGACGTACGGGATGCCCGCGATCTGCAGCAGGCCCTGCACGGAGCCGTCCTCGCCGTTTTCGCCGTGGAGCACGGGGAACACCACGTCGATGCGCTCGCGCACGACGCAGTCGTTTTCAAAGCTCAAAAGGCCCTGCCCGCGCACGGGCGAGAGCGCCGCGCGGCGGTTGCCCGCGCAGTTCTGCCAGGTCCCGGCGGGCAGCATGCCGTAGTCCGTCCCGCCGAAGAGGATCCAGTCGCCGTCCTTTGTGATGCCGACCGGAAAAATATTGTACTTGCTGCGGTCAAGATGGTTCAGAACCGACTCCGCCGAGCGCAGGGAAACCTCGTGCTCCGGAGAGACGCCGCCAAACAGAACGCAGACGCATAATTTTTTCAAAACAAAATCCCCTTTTCTTCGCCCGCCCGTGTACTTGACACAGACGCAAAGTTGTTATAATATAATATGCCAAAATACCGCAGAAGACAAGAACAATTTTTCTTTTGATGCGGATTTTAACAGTAGAAAACCGAATGCAAACTGTATATAATAAGATTACGAAGGGAGGCCCGTGATATGAACATCGAACTGACAAAAAAAGAATTCCGGCGTCTTCTGGATATGGTCTACATCGGCAACTGGATTCTCAATTCGACGCGCGGCGACGATCGCATCGAGGACTATGACAATCTGGAGTCCAAGCTCTTCGCCCTCTGCCGCCAAACGGGCATGCCGAAGCTGGTGGAAAAGTGGAACGGAACCGACATCCCGTCGCAGGCCTTCTCCGACGGCGGCATTCAGGAGGCCATCATCGACTACGAGGATACGGTTTTTTATGAAATCCTGGCCGAGGAGCTGGCCCGCCGTGATATGGATTACGAACCGGTCTCCAATCAGAATTACGACGAGCTCGTCTCGCGCATGGACGACTATATGGACGAATTTGAAGCCCACGGCACCGACAATATCCTCATCTCCACGATGGATGATCCGTAGCTTAACGCGGCTGTGAAGAAACAGATCGTTTCTTCACAGCCGCGTTTTCCATACAACACCGGCCCATATCTCCGCTGCATCTGGCTCCATCTGTCATTCTGAGGAGCGCAGCGACGAAGAATCTAAAGCAAATTTGCGACAAGATTCTGAGCGAAGCGAGGAATGACAGATGGGGGCGTTTCCGCGTATCCACAGGCTAATTCTCTATGCAGGCTATCCCTCGACATTCCCCGCCGCACCGCGACTGCGCGGCCCGCGCGGAGCGCGGGAACGCGCACGGCATCCGTAAGGCGCGACAGGCCAGCAATTTTCAGAGGATGGAATTCCAAAGGCGCGAGCGGCTATATAAAAAGCGCTTACCTTTTGGAGGCGTTTTTTCCATATGGGATTGGGGAGCGGGAAAACCGCCCGTTTTTTCAAATTGCTTGACAATCGCCCGTTTCTTATTATATATTATAAAAAAATAGACTTACGCCGATTATTATATGGGAGAAATGAAACAACATGAGCGATTCTGCTAAAATAGAATGCCATTGCACGACGAAGACCAAGGTCCGTACAGACGAAGAATATAAGCGCCTGATCCACAGGCTCAACCGCATCGAAGGCCAGGTCCGCGGCATACGCAGCATGGTCGAACGCGGCGTATACTGCACGGATATTCTTATGCAGTCTGCGGCTGTTTCCGCCGCAATCAACGCGTTCAACAAGGAACTGCTTTCGGATCATATCCGCACATGCGTTGCCACCGATATCAGGAACGGCAACGACGAAGTGATCGACGAGTTGGTTGCAACGCTCCAAAAGCTGATGAAATAGTCCCATCCACACAGCCATATCAAACAGCGACCCGTTTTGCGGCATGCCAAACAGGTCGCTGTTTTTATATTTCGTGTTGATATTCATTCATTATGCACATGCATTATGCACGATTTCTTTATAATTCCGTTTTTTTTACAAAAATTTCATTTTTAATTGACAAATACCCATGGGCGGTATATCATTTAACTACAGTATACGGGATGTGGGTATCTAAAAAGCGGCGTCACCCTCATTTCCGGCTGTCGCAAACAACGTTACTTTTCTTTGATTTCCGGCGTCGACACATTCCGGCATCCATCCGGCAAAGCATTGCAGGCGGTGATTTCCAGCGCGGTTTCCCGTGACAGGCATTGAGTTGGCAAGTATGGACGTGCAATATGTGAAGGAGATGAAAACATGAAAAGCAATTGGGTTAAAAAAGCATCGGCGCTTATGTTGTCAGCTGCTGTGATTGTGTGCATGATGGCCTTTTCAACCGTCGTGAAGGCCTCGGGCGCATCAAACGCAGCGAATACATATGCACAATACCGCGGCGCTTCGTATAGACAGGGATGCAGGGGCGGCTGCGGCGGCGGCAATTACAGCAGCGACAGTGAAAACGGTTATGGCAGCGGCAGCGAAAACGACGATTCCAACGGCTACGGCGGCTGCTACGGCAACCGCAATTATGACAATCGCACAAACGGCGATTCCAACAACTTTGGCGGCTGCTACGGCGGCAGCAATGACAGCAATGACGCAAACGGCGATTCCAACGGCTTTGGCGGCTGCTACGGTTATCGCGGCAGTTACAGTAATGCGCGCTATGGCTGCTCCGGCTACAGCAGCGGCTGCTTCAGCGCTTGTTACGCGTATTGCATCGGATATAACGGCGCGTGTTTCAACTGCTTCTATTGATCTTCCGAGCGGGAAACCGCAAATTGATGGGTTTCAACAGCACGATTGCTGATTAAAACAAAGTAGGAGGAGAAATTGTCATGAAGAAGAAACGGTTTCAATCACTCATTGCGCTGACGCTGTGCGCGGCAATGCTCTTCGCGGCAACAGCCTGTACGCGCAGGACCTCAACGGTCACGGACGCCGGCGCGGCCGCCTCGGCATCCGCTGACACGAGCGCAGCCCCTGCGGAAACCAGCCAGACCGAATCTCAGCCGGCAGAGACGTCCTTCACCGTATCCGATGACGATGAAGAGATTTACATGAACAATCTTGGCAATTTCTATGACGCCTATGAAGAGGCGGTCGCTTCCGACAACGTATCCGAGAGCTATGCGCTTCTCGCGATTGCAGAAGCGAAAGCGCTGGAATCCGGCGTCTGCACGCCGATGTACGGCGGCACCGCTGGTTATAACATGAGCCGCATCGTTTATTGCTCGAACGGCTATGCGCCGTGGCGCGGCACGATGAGCGACATGACCCATATGCTCGTCACCAACGAGATCATCCTCAAGGAGGACTACGACTATCTCAAGACGCTCAGGAACGAGCTTGTGGGAACCGGCACCTATATGGACAAAGCGAAGGAATACCTGGTCTCCAAAGGGTATACCTTCCGCGACACCTATACCGCCACATTCGTTGACAATCCCACCACATGGGATATATTCGCCGCCTCAACCTCAAACGATTCCGGCATCATCGGTCCCACCTATGATTATCTTTTCGCCTATAACGCAGAGGGCGAAATGGAGCCGCACCTTGCCGAAAGCTGCGATATCTCGGATGACGGCACGACCTATACCGTTCACATCCGTCCCGGTCAGATATGGGTCGATTCCCAGGGCAGAAAGATCGCCGACGTCGTAGCCGACGACTGGGTCGCCGCCGCGCAGCATGAAGCCGACCTCCAGAATTGCTATGACCTCAATATGTACATTGCCGGCATGACCGAGTATCTGAGCGGTGAAAACACCGATTTTTCCACCGTCGGCATCAAGGCGCTTGACGACTATACCCTCCAGTATACCCTCAAGGAGCCGGCGACATATTTCATGAGCCTGTTCCAGGGCACTGATTTTGTTCCCCTTTGCAGAAGCTACTTCCTCTCGCAGGGCGGTGCGTTCGGCCTTGACGCGTATGCTGCGGCCTCCGCGCTGCCGAGCTATGTTTACGGCACGGATCAGAACCACATCGCCATCTGCGGGCAGTTTCTCTGCACGAACATGACCGAAAAGAATTCCGTCACCTATGTTCTCAATAAAAACTACTGGGCGGCGGATCAGGTCAATCTGAAAGCGGTCAAGCTCGTGTTCAATGACGGGAGCGACGTCTCCCGCGTGTATGACGATTTCATCAACGGCAACACCGTCACCATGTATCTGAACGCCTCGCGCATCGAGCTTGCGAAGAAGCGCGGCGATTTTGAAAAATATGCGTTTGTGAACGACGTCGGCCGCATCACGTTCCTTTTCTGGTTCAACATGCATCGCCAGATTTATGCCAACAAGGCGGACGGAACCGCTCCCTCGCAAAAGACCGATCTTGAAAAGGAGATCAGCATCGCGGCGCTTCAGAACGTCCATTTCCGCCTTGCGCTCGGCCACTCCATCGATCGCGCCTCCTATATCGCGCAGAATGTCGGCGAGGAACTCAAGAGCATCAGCATCCGCAACACCATGACGCCGGGCACCTACGTCAAGCTTGACGAGCCAACCACCGTCAAGATCAACGGCGAGGATGTTACCTTTGACGAGAACACCTGGTATGGCGCGATCGTTCAGGCTCAGCTCGACGCGGACGGTTTCCCCGTCACCGTTTGGGATGCCAAAAACAACACGACCGACGGCTGGGACGCCTGGTATAACCCGGAGCTTGCCGCGCAGGAGCTGGCGCTTGCCGTCGAGGATCTGGCGAAGCTCGGCTATGAGGTTTCCAAGGAAAACCCGATCGTCATCGATTATCCTTACCCCTCTTATAACGAGGTCGGGCAGAATCAGGCTTATGTCCTCAAGACCTGCATCGAAGGCGCGCTTGGCGGGCTGGTCCGTTTCGACGCGCTGCCTCTCAACGACGTGACGGAGTTCCTCAACGTCGAGAACAACACCAACAGCGGTGCGGAGCACAACACGGACATGGGCGGTCTCGGCTGCATCGGCTCCGATCACGGCGATCCGAGATGCTATCTGGACGGCATGCTGCCCTACGGCGACGGAGCGTTCACGCCCAGGATGGGCCTCTGGTGATATTGCTGAAGATCTGACGCCGTCATGTTGTACAGCGCAGGCAGAATGGATGGCCAAGTGCCATCCATTCTGCCAATACAGAAGGGTGAAAAGCCATGCTGAAGTATTTTTTCATTCGACTATTGCGAGGCTGCGTTTCCGTTGTGATCGCCATTTCCGTCATCATCATTCTGCTGTTTTTCGTGTTGGACAAAACGCTCATATTTGCAGAAGACGAACAGTATCAAAAGCTCACGAACAACCAAAAGACTGTATATATGTATACAATGTGGGAAAAATACGGCTATTTGACCCGCGTCACTTATAACGATTATCTCAACGGGCTCGCCGCGGACGGCAAAATCGACGAGACGTTCAAGGCCAGCATCGCGAGCATCGGCAGAACCCCGAACGACGACTCCGATGATATCAGGCGTTATGTTGAGGATTTCACTTCTTACTATACGTCGAAAGGATATACCGTTTGCCGTCTGAACGCCGTGATGGCGACAAAAAACCGCATCGCCACCGGCGGCGCGCAGACCCTTTTCGCCTATCTCAACACGCCTGTCCTCCAAAGGATGGGAAATTTTTTCGGAAATCTGCTCTTCTTTGACAACAAGCATTATGTCAAGGAGGACATCGGCGAAAGGGGGCTGAAATTCACTTTATACGACCCGGCCTACGGCGGCGAAACGTTCTCGCCCGCGATCATCGGCAACGGAACGTTCCATAAGTATCTGCTGTATTTCAACTCGAGCTTCCCTTTCCTGCACCAGAACTTCTTAACGCTCAGGCTCGGCACGTCCTATACCGTCAACAAGGGCGTTGATGCGTTTGACACGATGACGCAAAGTCAGGGCAATTATGTATGCTGCAGGACGTGTTATCCGACAGGCCTTGTGGCCGACAGCGCGGACGATCTGCACACCGCGACATATCTTGCCGGTTCGCAGCAGCTCAGCCTCGTATATGCCGATCAATACACGGATGATTACACGAACACGTCCCTCGTAAAGGACAGCAAGTCCAAAATATACTACTCATTCATCATCAGCATCCTGGGTTCGTTCTTCACCTATCTTGTCGGACTTCCGCTTGGCATTCTCATGGCAAAGAAAAAGGATACATGGGTAGACAATCTCGGCAACGCCTATGTGATATTCATGATTGCGGTGCCTTCGCTCGCGTATTATTTCATGTTCAAGGCGCTGGCGATCAACATAGGCCTGCCCGTCACCTTTTCGCTGGACAATCCTTCCGCGCTCATGTATCTGACGCCGGTACTCGCAAGCATGGCGGCGTCCGTCGCCGGCACCATGAAGTGGATGCGCCGCTACATGGTCGATCAGATGAATTCCGATTATGTGAAATTCGCAAGGGCCGGCGGCCTGAGCGAGGGCGAAATATTCACCAAGCACATCTTCAAAAACGCCGCCATCCCCACCGTACACGGCATACCCAACACGATCATCATGGCGCTTTCAGGCTCGATCATGATGGAGCGGATTTTTAACATCCCCGGCGTGGGCGGTCTGCTCGTCCAGGCGATCAGCGCATATGACAACGCCGTCATTCTCGGCGTGGCATTCTTTTACGGTGCGCTTTCCATCATCGGCTCGATCCTCGGCGATATTCTCATGTCCGTAATGGACCCGCGTATTTCCTATACGACCAAAGCGAGGTGAGCGTGATGAATGAAACATACAGAACTCCGATCGACCTTTCGGACACCGGTCTTCTCGACGAGGAGCTTTTTTCACGCATACCGCAGGATACGCTTTCCGTGGAGAAGATCACCGCCCCGCGATACTCGTACTGGCGCTCTGTCGGCCGCGTGTTTTTTCACAAGAAAATGAACATCGTTGTGCTGGCCTGCCTTGCCCTGATCCTTGTGTTCACCTATGTTTACCCTTCCTTCTCAGGCTATGACAAGTATCAGAACATCATGGATTCCGCCTCCAAGCATCTTACGCCCTCCGCCGCTTTCAAAAAGTTCGGCTTCAGTATACACTGGCTTTTCGGGACGGGCGAATCCGGTCAGTCAACATTCGACGGTCTGTGGTACGGCGCGAGGATATCCATCTCCATCGCCCTGATCTGCACCCTGATCAACTTCACCGCAGGGATTCTCATCGGCGCGGTATGGGGGTTTTCCAAAAAAGTCGATATCGTGCTGAATGAGATCAGAAACGTGATCATTGTGGTTCCGGGTGTTTTTGTCACCTCGGTGCTGATGCTGGTCTTTTCTCCGAGCTTCTGGACGCTCGTATTCTCCATGTGCATAACCGGGTGGATCGGCATCGCCTATTCAATCCGCACGCAGGTCATTATCATCCGGGACCGGGACTATAACCTGGCCTCAAAATGTCTCGGTTCCTCGACGTTTCGCATCGCGACGAAGAACATGCTCCCGTTTTTGATTTCCTTCATTGTCACGATGGCGGCGACCTCGCTGCCGGGGTATATCGGCTCCGAAGCGTTTCTGAGCTATATCGGGCTCGGCATTTCGGATACCACGCTCGGCAAGATCCTTTTTAACTCGCAGATCGCGATGGTGACTCCCGGCTGGGGCTGGGAATTCTGGTGCCCTGTAATACTGTCCGCGTTTATATCCGTTGTGCTGTTTCTCGTGGGTCAAAGCCTCGGCGACGCCGCCGACCCGAGAACGCACATGCTGTGAGAAGCCGCCGATATGGAAGATAAAAAAATACTTCTGTCAATCAAGAACCTCAACGTCAAGTTCCGCGTGCGCGGCCGCGTGCTCACCGCCATACGCAATGTTTCGCTCGATATCTTTGAAAACGAAACGATTGCGATCGTCGGCGAATCCGGCTGCGGCAAGTCCGTGCTGACCAAAACGTTTGCCGGTATGCTGGACAACAACGGCTTCATCGACCAGGGCTCCATCATCTTCAACGATGAAGAGCTGACGGCGGTCACGGCCCCGCTCAACCCCGCCGTCAAGGCGTTGATGGCGCAGACGGAGCACCGCCTGAACGGCTATGCAAAGCTTGCGCTTGCCTCCGGCACTTACAGGCAGCTGCTCGCGCTTGAAAAGGACCGGCAATGCCGGCTCACCCTCAGCGATGAAGCGGAAGCCGGGTTTGAAGCAAAGCGCAGAGAGCTGATTTTCGAGCGGACGGAAGCAAACAACCGCAGGCTCACGCTTGACACGATGAAGGAAAAAGCAGAGATACGGGAGCTTTCAAAGCAGATCGGCATCTGCGATGAAAAGCTCCGGGCGCTCGAAGCGCAAAAAAAGCGAACCATACGCGAAAACGTGCGCAGAACGAGAGGCGACAGCGCGTTCAATGCCGATTACAGGGCGCGGCACGCCGCGCTCAAAGCGCGATACGCCGCGGAATGCGCGGCCGAAATATCCGATGAGATGCGCGGGCGCAGCAAGCTGCTCGCAAAGGAAATTTACCTTTCTGTCAGCCGGTATCCCGCACACAGACAGGGCGGTCTTCTGCGCAAGCTTATGGGCTCGTTCAAAAAGGCAATGCGGCTCGGCGCCGATCTTTCAGACGGCGCGCTCCTGGACGCCATATTCGAAACCGCCGTATTCCATGTGCGCCTCACGGGTGAAACGCACGACAGGATGAACGGGCACATGACGCTCAACCTTGCAAAGACCTCATGCGTGAACAACTGGACGAATATCCGCGGCAACAAGATCGCGACCATCTTTCAGGATCCTATGACCTCGCTGAATCCGATCCTCACCATCGGCAGCCAGATCACCTCCGTGATCATCAAGCATCAGCATGTGTCTGAATTCGAGGCGCGCAAACGGGCGATCACGCTCATGCAAAAGGTCGGCATCCCCAATGCCGAGAACCGGTTTAACGACTATCCCTTCCAGTATTCCGGCGGAATGCGTCAGCGGATCGTCATTGCCATCGCCCTCTCCTGCCGGCCGAAGATCCTCATCTGCGATGAACCCACGACCGCGCTCGACGTCACAATTCAGGCGCAGATCCTCCAGCTCATCAAGGATCTCCAGAAGGAGCTGCATTACACGACCGTGTTTATCACGCACGACCTCGGCGTTGTTGCCAATGTCGCCGATCGCGTCGCCGTGCTTTACGCGGGCGAGATCGTCGAGATCGGCACCGTGGACGAGGTGTTCTACGATCCGCGCCATCCCTACACATGGGTCCTGCTCTCCTCCCTGCCCCAGCTCAGCGACAAAAACTCCACGCTCTATTCCATCGCCGGCACGCCCCCGTCGCTGTACAACCGGATCAACGGCGACGCTTTCGCGCCCCGCAATCCGTATTGTCTCAAGGTGGATACCCTAAAGGCGCCGCCCATGTTCAAGATATCGGAAACGCATTATGCCAAGACATGGCTGCTTGATCCCCGGGCGCCAAAGATCGAGAAGCCTGCCGCAATATGCGACATCAGCACGACGCTCAAAAAAGCATTCAATATATAAAAAGGATTGACTTCAATGGCTAAAGAGAACTGCAAAATGGCTCATGAAGCCAAATTCACCCATTTTCCGGAGCATGGCCCCATCGCCGAGAACGGAAAGGAGATCCTTCTTTCCCTGAAGCATGTGGACATCAATTTCGGCAAGGGTGATTCCATCGTCCGGGCGGCCAAGGATGTTACCTTCGATGTTTACAAGGGCGAAACCTTTTCATTCGTGGGCGAATCAGGCTCCGGAAAGACCACCGTCGGACGCGCCGTGATCCGCGCCAACACATGCGCCGCCGGCGCGATCTATTATAAGGGCGTGCGCATATCCGGGCGCATTCCGCACGCGCTCGACAGAGAAGTCATCCGCAACATTCAGATGGTCTTCCAGGATCCCGCGACCTCCCTCAACGAGCGCGCGACTGTGGAGCAGATCATTTCGGAAGGTCTCGTCAATTTCCACCTCTATAAAAACGAGGCGGACCGCGTCCGCAAGGTTGAAAACATCATCGAAGAGGTCGGCCTTCTGCCGGAGCATCTGACGCGCTATCCGCACGAATTTTCCGGCGGGCAGCGCCAAAGGGTCGGGCTTGCAAGAGCGATGGTGATGGAGCCCGAGCTGATCATCGCGGACGAACCGATCTCGGCGCTTGACGTGTCCATACGCGCGCAGATACTCAACCTGATGAACAAGTTCAAGCGCGAAAGGAACACCACCTGCTTCTTCATCGCGCACGACCTTTCCATCGTGCGCTATATCTCGGATCGCATCGGCGTCATCTATAAGGGGCGGATCATGGAGATCGCCTCGGCCGAGGAGCTTTTCAGCTATCCGCTGCATCCCTATACCCGTTCCCTGATCTCCGCAATACCGCTTCCCGATCCGAAGCTGGAAAGGAACAAGGTTCTGTTCATATACGACGGGTCCGACAAGGAGTATTCCCCCGAGGAAGCGCCGGAGCTGGTAAACATCGGGCACGATCATTACGTCTATGCAAGCAAGGCCGAAGCCGATGCGTACAGGGCAATCCGTGAAAAGAACATACCGCTCAAATCCATTACGGTCGTCGGCGTAAACGCGGAAAAGTCCGATGAAGGCGAGCCTCATGTGCCCACGCAGACGCACGAGGTCATCCTCAGCAGGCCCGTCCACGATACCGGCAGCGGATGGTATACGGCTGCATCCTTCCTGCTGCCCCTTTTGGGTTTGCCGGCGGCTTATATCCTGCGGAAGCACAACTATATGCGCACATTCAAGGCCTGCCGCAAGGGCGCTGTCGCCTCGTTCATTTTCCTCGGGGCAATCCTTGTGCTCTACGGCTTGCTGATACTGGTGGCGATCATATGAAGCAAAACACAGACAATGAAAAACCCGTACCCGAACGCGTCGCGCATGTCGAGCTTTCCGATCAGCATGTGAAGCTGCGGACTGTGCTGCTCATCGCGCTCGCTTGCGTCACGCTCGTATCCATGCTTTTCGGCCTTAACGCCCTTATCGGCGCAAAGGCCGGCATGCAGGAGATCACGCTTGACGCCACCGGCACGTTCGAGTGCTGCAAGTATTTCACCTTTTATTACGATATCGGCGCGGACGGCTCCTCGCCCGCGGCGCAGAAAAAAGCGCTGAGAAGCTTGTATGCAAAGGCCGTCACGGAATCCTACCAGCTTTTCTGCGCCGATACGGAATATGAGAATGAAATCAATCTCAGCTATCTCAACAGCCATCCCAACACCGATATCAAGGTGCCGCATGCGCTTTACGAAGCGCTTTCCACGCTTGAAAACAGCAATACGCGCTACCATTATCTCGCCCCGGCATACGAGCTTTACGCTTCGCTTTTCAGGTGCTCGGACGACGTGGAAGCCGCCTCGTACGACCCCAGGCAAAACGCCTCGCTCAGGGCTTTCTTCATCCAATGCGCGGCCTACGCGAACGATCCCGCCAGTGTCGGGCTCGATCTTCTTGGCGGCGATACGGTGCGTCTGTTCGTTTCGGATGAATATATGCACTTTGCCGGCGACAATGCGATAACGTGCTATGTCGATCTGCTGTGGCTGAAAAACGCCTTCTGCACGGACTATATCGCCAGTGTGCTGCGCGAGAACGGCTATACGCGCGGCACGGTCATCAGCTATGACGGTTTCATATGCCACCTCGGCGACGCGCCTGAAACGCAGTTCGATTATACCTTTTCACACAGGCAGGACAATGTGATCGCAGCCTGGAAAACGCTTTCCTTTTCGCATCCGGCGAGCATCGTCTATCTGCACGATTATCCTTTCGGCTATGAGGATGAGGACAATTATTACGTTTACGGCAGCGGCGAGACCGTCTTCCCCTTTGTCGATGTATCCGACGGCATGTACAAATGCGCTGCGCCGGAGATCGTGGCATGCTCGGCGGATATGAGCCTGGCGGAGCTCGCGCTGCGCATCGCTCCCGTTTTCATCGCGGACACGCTTGACAAGCAGGCGCTCGGCGCGCTTGAAAGCAGCGGAATCGACATTTACATGCATCCCTAAAGCAGACGCTCCGCACGTCAGGCGATCAATTCCCGTTTTTTTGTCAATTGCCTGTTGACAATATACCCGTATGGGGTATATTATATATGTGTCGCCGAAGGGTATGTCGGGAAGGTCCGATCGGTTGAAATCGCACGGAAACGACGTCTGCCGTCGGCTGTGCGCGGGCATTGCATCGTCAGCATGGAAAAATGAAATCATCGCAAGACACATGATCGGGAGGTATTATGAAGCAATACAACGTAACTGGAATGAGCTGTGCGGCTTGCAGCGCAAGAGTTGAAAAAGCCGTTACAAAGGTGCCTGGCGTTGCGTCCTGCTCCGTCAGTCTTCTGACGAATTCCATGGGCGTGGAAGGCACGGCGGCCCCTGCCGCCATCGTCGCCGCCGTACAGGGCGCGGGTTACGGCTGCACGGAGAAAGGCGCGCCGCAGGGCGGCGCCGCGGGCAGTTCCGCCGCCGCATCGGAAGATGCGCTCAAGGACCGCGAAACGCCGCTGCTCAAAAAGCGCCTGTTCTGCTCGCTTGGTTTTCTCATCCTGCTCATGTATGTTTCCATGGGCCACGGGATGCTCGGCTGGCCCATCCCTGCCGCGATCAAGAACCCTGTCGCCGTCGGTATCGTTCAGATGCTGCTTGCGGCCATCGTCATGGTCATCAACCAGAAGTTCTTCATCAACGGCTATAAAAGCCTCTTCAGGCGTTCGCCGAATATGGACACCCTGATCGCGCTCGGTTCAAGCGCCGCGTTCATATACAGCACCTGCGTTCTTTTTGCCCTCGCCGCCGCCGTGCAGGCGGGCGACGCCGCGAAAGTCGCAGAATATCATCACGGTTTCTATTTTGAAGCCTCCGCGATGATCCTGACGCTGATAACCGTCGGCAAAATGCTTGAAGCGCGTTCCAAGGGCAAAACCACCGACGCTCTCAAGAGCCTGATGAAGCTTGCCCCCAAAACAGCCGTCGTCATCCGCGACGGTCAGGAGACCGAGGTTTCCATCGATCAGGTTCGCAAGGGTGATTTCTTCGTCGTGCGCCCCGGCGAAAACATACCCGTTGACGGTGTCGTCAGCGAAGGTCACAGCGCTGTCAATGAATCCGCCCTCACAGGCGAAAGCATCCCCGTTGACAAGACCGTCGGCGATGTGGTTTCCGCCGCGACGATCAACCAGTCCGGTTTTATCAAATGCGAGGCCACCCGTGTGGGCGAGGATACAACGCTTTCCCAGATCATCCAGATGGTCAGCGACGCCGCCGCCACGAAGGCGCCCATCGCGAAGATCGCCGATAAGGTTTCGGGCGTATTCGTTCCTGTGGTCATCTGCCTTGCGATCATCACGACCGCGATCTGGCTCATCGTCGGACGCGGCATCGGATTCGCCCTTGCGCGCGGCATCTCGGTGCTTGTGATAAGCTGTCCCTGCGCGCTGGGTCTTGCGACGCCTGTCGCCATCATGGTCGGCAACGGCATGGGCGCCAAGAAGGGCATCCTGTTCAAAACAGCCGTCTCTCTTGAGGAAACCGGCAAGATGGACATTGTTGTCCTCGACAAGACCGGCACGATCACCACCGGCGAACCCAAGGTGACCGATATCCTGCCTGCCGAAGGCGTGAGCGAGAACGAGCTTATCACGATGGCTTACGCGCTTGAAAAGAAGAGCGAGCACCCGCTTGCCCGCGCAATTCTGCAAAAAGCCGAGGAATCCCATATCAGCGCCGATGAAGTAAGCGAGTTCACGGCCCTGCCCGGCAACGGCCTCACCGCCACGCTCAACGGCAGCAAGCTCACAGGCGGCAATTTCAAGTTCATCAGCTCCATGAGCGAGGTACCGGCATCCATCCGGCAAAGCTCCGAAACGCTTGCCGAGCACGGCAAAACCCCGTTGTTCTTTGCGAAGGACGATAAGCTCATCGGCATCATCGCCGTAGCCGACGTCATCAAGGAGGACAGCGCCGCCGCCGTGCGCGAGATGCAGAACATGGGCATCCATGTGGTCATGCTCACCGGCGACAACGAGCGTACCGCCAAGGCCATCGGCGCTCAGGCAGGCGTTGACGAGGTGATCGCAGGCGTTCTTCCCGACGGGAAGGAAAGCGTGATCCGCGATCTCAAGAAAAAAGGCAAGGTCGCAATGGTCGGCGACGGCATCAACGACGCTCCCGCCCTCACAAGGGCTGACGTCGGCGTCGCGATCGGCGCCGGCACCGACGTCGCCATAGACGCTGCGGACGTCGTGCTCATGAAGAGCCGCCTTACCGACGTTTCCGCCGCCATACGCCTGAGCCGCGCCACGCTGCGCACAATCCATGAGAACCTGTTCTGGGCGTTCTTCTACAACGCGGTGTGCATTCCTGTCGCCGCCGGCGCGTTCGTATCGCTCGGCCTGACGCTCAACCCGATGATCGGCGCCGCGGCAATGAGCCTCAGCAGCTTCTGTGTGGTGTCAAACGCGCTGCGTCTGAATCTTTTTGATATGACAAACGCCAAAAAGGATAAAAAGCGCAAGGCAAAGAAAACGCAGACTCCGGCAACATTTGAAAAGACCATACGGATCACCGGCATGATGTGCGGACACTGCGAGAACATGGTCAAGACCACGCTCGAAGCCATCGACGGCGTTGTGGAAGCCACGGCCGACCATGTGAGCGGAACCGCGCTGGTCACGCTCAGCGCCGAAGTCCCCGACGATACGATGCGCAAGGCCATTGAACGCGCGGGCTATATCGTAGACGGCATCGAATGAGACCCATTCGCTGCCGATCAGATAAAAAATCAAACGAAGGGAGATATTTACGATGAAGAAGACAATGAAGGTTGAAGGTATGCACTGCGGCGGCTGCGAGGGCAGGCTCAAGAGAAAGCTCGAGGAGCTCCCCCAGGTTGAGGAAGCGGTTTGCAGTCATGTCGACGGCACCGCGATTGTAACGCTCAAGGAAGACATCTCCAACGACGTGCTCAAAAAGACTGCGGAAGACGGCGGCTTTACCGTGCACGGCATCGAATAACAGCATCGGAAATGCGAACGCGCAGCGGGAGAGGCAGTCTTGCCTCTCCCGCTGTGCACACAATCATATTTTCATCAAAAGGAGCGGCATATGCTTACTCTCACAAAATCCGATCCCATCTATGCCGAATACATCAGAATCCTCAACGCGGAGCTGATCTGCGCCACGGGCTGCACCGAGCCGATCGCCATCGCCTATGCCGCGGCAAAGGCGCGCGAGGTCCTGGGCGTCCTGCCGGATGAATACTCCGTTGAAGCAAGCGGAAATATCATCAAAAACGCAAAAAGCGTCGTTGTACCGAACACGTCGGGTATGCGCGGGATCGAGGCTGCCGCCGCGGCGGGCATCGTCGCCGGCAACGCCGCGGCAGAGCTGGAGGTGCTTTCAAACGTATGTGAAAGCGAGCGCGCCGCGATCCGCGCGTACCGGGACACCCACGCAGGCGCGGTGATCCCCGAAGCAGGCGGCAAGGTGTTTTTCATCGCCGTCTGCGTCAAAAGCGGCGCTTCGTCCGCCCGCGTAACCATTGAGGACTTCCATACCAACATCACGCATATAGAAAAAGACGGCGTCTGCATTTATGAAAAGGCCTCGCCCGCGTCCTGCGCTGCCGCCGCTCCTCAGCCGGATTACAGTACGCTTGACGTCGAGCGCATCGTCGCGTTTGCGGACTGCGTCGACACGGAGGATATCGCGGATGTTCTCGAGCGTCAGATCGTGTGCAACAGCGCCATCTCCGCGGAGGGGCTTGCCAATCCCTGGGGCGCGCGCATCGGCAGGACGCTTCTTGTTTCACGGTCAAACGATACCTGCCTGCGCGCGATGGCGGCGGCTGCAGCCGGCTCCGACGCGCGCATGAGCGGCTGCGAGATGCCCGTCGTGATCGTGTCCGGCAGCGGCAACCAGGGCATGACGGCAAGCCTGCCCGTGATCGAATGCGCAAAGGAGCTTGGCGCGGACAGAAACCGTCTGTATCGCGCGCTTGCCGTGTCCGATCTCGTAACCATTCATCAGAAAACGAGCATCGGACGTCTCTCCGCGTTCTGCGGCGCCGTCAGCGCCGGCTGCGGAGCGGCGGCGGGTATCGCCTATCTCAACGGCAACGGCTTTGATGTGATCGCCCATACAATCGTCAACACGCTGGCCATCCTCTCCGGCATGGTATGCGACGGCGCAAAGCCGTCCTGCGCGGCGAAGATCGCGATGGCTGTGGAAGCCGGTTTCCTCGGTTACGAGATGTATCAGAACGGGAAAAACCAGTTTCTGGACGGTGAAGGCATCGTCAAAAAAGGCGTTGACAACACCATCAGGACCGTCGGCCGCATGGCAAGCATCGGCATGCGCGGGACTGACCGTGAGATCCTGGATATCATGACCGGGTCGAACGGCTGATCCTCAGGCATTTTCAGGCGGCTTGCCACTTCGGCGGGCCGCCTTTCCTTTTGCCTCGGCGCTTCGGCGTATTCTCGCAGTCCCCCGCGTGCCATTTCGCCTCTTCTTTCCGCGCAAGCGGGAAAAAGGGCGCCGCATGTTGTTCCCCGGCGGAGCCCGTAAAAGAATACTGCCGGAAATCGAGCTGACAATTCCCCACCTGTCATTCTGAGGAGCGACAGCGACGAAGAATCTCATGCGTACTAATTTGTTTAGGACGTGGGATGCGCCCTGCGGGGCACCGTCTTTCTGCTCGTGCAGAAAGACGGTGAAGAAAGAGCACGCCAGGGAGAAGGGCTTTTTACAAAGCCGCCCTTCTCCCTGGACCCTCATCCTCCGAAATTTGTTATCGATGCGCGCCTAACGGATACGCGTGCGCGACGCCTCGCTCCGCTCGACGCGCGCAGAGCCGTGCGGCGGGGAATGTCGGACGGCGCTTCAAGCCACCCCATCTGTCATTCTGAGAAGCGCAGCGACAAAGAATCTAAAGCAAGTTTGCGATAAGATTCTTCGCTTCGCTCAGAATGACAGTTGGGGTTGTTTCCGCGTATCCACAGACCAATTCTCCATGCAGGCCCTCCCCCGACATTTCCCGTCGCACCGCAATTGCGCGGGCCGAGCAGAGCGAGGCAACGCGCACGGCAGCGTAAGGCGCGGCTAGAGAACAATCCTCGGAGGATGGGATTCCAAAGGGAAGGGCGGCTTTGTGAAAAGCCCTTCCCTTTGGCGTGCCTTTCTTCCTCTTCTTTCCGCACGAGCGGAAAGAAGAGGCCCCCGGAGGGCGTAACCCCTGCGGAGGCTGAAAAACCAGGCAGCCAGGAACCGCACATCAAAAATTTCTCCCCTAAAATTGAATTTGCTTTCTCTTTCCGTCTTGATTTCCCGCAATTTTCATTTTATAATGAACATGTTCATATAGCAAGAGACGGGAGGCTGCATATGCCGAAAATCATTGAAAATCTGCGTCAGACGCTTCTCTCCGCCGCGCGGGAGCTGCTGCTCCGCGAGGGCTACGCCGCGCTGACGATCCGCAGGGTGGCCGCGATCAGCGGTATCGCGGTCGGCACGGTCTACAACTACTTCCCTTCCAAGGAGCTGCTGGCCGCGTCCGTGATGCTCGACGACTGGAACGACGCACTCGGCAGAATCCGCGCGGCCTGCAAGCGCGCGGACAATATCCGGGCGGGGCTCGCCGCCGCCTACGAGCAGGTGTCCGCCTTCAGCCGGCTCTATCAGCCGTCCTGGTCGGCCTACGCCTTCCGCGGCAGCCAGCAGAGCGATTTCCGCAAGCGCCACCGGTTGCTTGTCCGGCAGCTCGCAGACTGTTTTCTGCCGCTGCTGCCGCCGGCGTCCGAAGCGCTGTCCCTGTTTCTGGCGGAAAACATCCTCGTCTGCGTGGACGGCTCGGAGCTGTCGTTTCAGACGCTTCTGTCGCTCCTCCGGCCCCTGCTCGGCGCCGAATAATCGTCTTCTGTCATCATTTTGAGGAGGGATCTTATGTCCAGCTTTGAAAATCTGCGCATCGTAGACAACTTCTATCAGACGTCCGCGTTCTTCCCCATGCCGACCGTCCTCGTCTCCACGCTGACGCCCGACGGCATGACCTCGCTCGGTCCCTATTCGCTCTGCCAGCCCTACTACATCGCAGGGCGGGACTACTACGCGATGCTGCTGTGCACGCGCAATTCCTCCAACACGGCGCAGCACCTGCTCGCCTACGGCAAGTGTGCGATCAACTTCATCCCCGACAAAGGCAAATACTTTAAAGAGGCTGTCCGCCTCGGCTTCCCCGGCGACACGCCGGCGGAGAAGATGAAGGACTGTCTGTTCACCCTGGAGGACGGCCAGATGGCCGCGGAGCATCCGGGCGAGCGGTTCCCCCAGGTGGTCGCTGAGGCCTATCAGGTCATGGAGTGCACCTGGATGCGGGAGCTCGACCACGCGCAGGACGACAAGCCCGGCGAGCTGAACGGCTACCCCGGCCCCTTCCACGACTTCAACGGCATCACTTCCCCCTTCGGCGCGCACTTCATTCTGCGGGTCGACAAAATCCTGATGAAGAAGCGCTACCGCGACGCGATCATCGGCGGCGTCAGGGCCGGAGATTTCCCGCCGGTGCCCGTGGACTACGGCTACCGCGACAGCAAAAACTTCTGGTACACAAAGTTCCGCCGCCCGCATCCCGAGCTGCTGCCGATCCGCGAGACCTCTCTCGCCTCCGTCCGTTACGCCGCCGACCGGATCGACGACACCGTAAAATTCACCGACGAGGCGTGCGCGAAGATGGTCAAGGTGCCCCGCATCTTCCTGCCGACCGCTCTCAAGGGCTGCGTCGCCTGGGCGAAGGAGAACGGCGTCACGCTCGTCACCGCCGAGCACATGGACATCATCAACGACAAGCGCAGCCGCGAAAAGGGCAAATGAGATGGACTTTGACCTGACCGCGCTCCCGGCGCTTCTGCAGACCGCGCTCGACGCGAAAACGCCGCTCACGGAGCGCTCCGCGGCGCCCTACGCGCAGATGCAATATCCGAGGCTGCTGCCCCTGATGCGCTTTTCCTCCCGCCGCTGGCGCGCGGAGGCGTTCGGCAGCGTCTTCTGCCTGTCCACCCGCGCCATGGGCGGCAGGATGCAGCTGTGCACGTTCGTCTGCACGCCCAATCTGGGAACCGACCTGCCCGTGCTGCTGATCGACGCGATGCGCTTCGGGCAGAAGCGCGCGGCGTTCGTGGAATACTACGACTGCACCGCGCACGGCGCGGTCTGCGGGCCGATGCAGGCGGTTTTCGCGCGCTTCCGCGATCTGCCGGACTACGCGGAAAAGCCCGCGTGGTACATCGCCTCCCGCGCGCCCTATTCGCTCATCAAGGGCGGCGCGGACGGCGCGCGGCTCGAAGCCATGCTCCGGGAGACCGCCGCCGCCTACGGCGAGGCCGCCCTGTCGGCGCAGGCGCGCCCGGAGAACCTCGCGGGGCTCGCGCGGTTTGCCGATCGCATGGTGCGGGAGGGCAACCCGTCGTCCGCGGCCATGAGCAAGGTGCTGGGACGGGCAGGCGCAGAGACGTTTTTCCGCACGGCAGTCATGCCGGTTTCCGACAGAGAATCATTTTTCCAAATATGATTGGGAGGTAACGGATATGAAAATTGTACTGGCCGGCGCATACGGCAATCTGGGCAGCGACGTCTTCCGCGCGCTGCTGGCGGCGGGACACGAGGTCGTCGCCGCGGACATGATCGAAAAGGACCTCGGCCTCAGCGGGAACTTCACCTTCCGCAAGCTGGACGTCACGGACCCGCAGGCGCTCAAGGGCCTCTGCGACGGCGCGGACGCCGTCATCACAACAGTCGGCCTCACCAAGGCCTCCGCCACCGCGGACAACTACCAGATCGACTACCACGGCAACCTGAACCTGCTGAACGAGGCGAAGGCCGCCGGGGTGCGGAAATTCATCTACATCTCCGTTCTCAAGGCCGACATGGCCCCCAAGGTGCCGATGCTCCACGCGAAATACCTCATGGAGCAGGAGCTCAAAAAGAGCGGCGTCGACTACATCATCTACCGCCCGACCGGCTACTTCTACGACATCGTGAAGGTCTTCCGCCCGATGGTCGAAAAGGGCAAGGTGACCCTGCTCGGCGGCAAGCCCGTCAGCGCCAACGTCATCGACACGCCGGACTTCGCGGACTACATCGTCAGGCATCTGGACGACAAAAACCTGACCGTCTCCATCGGCGGCCGCGAAACCTATACCTACGAGCAGATCGCCCGCATGTGCTTCGAGGCCGCGGGGAAGGTGCCCGTCATCAAGTTCGCGCCTCCGTTCCTCTTCGACGTTCTGGCCTTTGTGAACCACTTCAAAAAGAACGGCAAGGAGGCCGTCATCCGCTTCGGCAAGTGGACGATGAGCGAATCCATGGTCGGCGACACCTGCTACGGCGAGCACAGCTTCGCGGAATATATCAAAAACAGCTTCAGAAAGTGAGGAACACGCGATGGGCTGGGAATATCTGTGGATTCTTCTGATCGTCTCCGCCGTCCTGTGCGCGGTCGGCTTTTATAAGTACGTCTACTTCCTCTCGATCGGCTACGGCTTCGCCGTGGCCGGCATCGGCGCGGCGCTGATGATCCTCTTCGGCGGGCAGATGCGCGCCGTGGGCTTCGCACAGTGCATCCTGTTCATCCTCTACGGCGCGCGGCTGTCGGGCTTTCTGCTGGCGCGGGAGATCAGGAGCGCGGGCTACCGCAAAACGCTCACCGAGGCGACCGCCCAGGAGAAGGGTATGCCCTTTTTCGTGAAAGCCGTCATCTGGGTCTTTGTTTCGATCCTCTATGTCGCCCAGACCTCGCCGGTCTTTTTCCGCCAGTACAACGGCGCGCAGGATGCGATCCTGCCCTGGATCGGCGCCGCGATCTGCGCCTGCGCCATCGCGGTCGAGGCGGCCGCCGACGCGCAGAAGAGCGCCCAGAAGGCCAAAAACCCCAACATGGTCGCCACCGAAGGGCTCTACAAGCTGGTGCGCTGCCCGAACTACTTCGGAGAGGTTCTCTTCTGGACCGGCGTCTTTGTCGGCGGGCTGAGCGCGCTGCGCGGCCTCGGCCAGTGGCTGACGGCGGCGCTCGCCTACGTCGCCATCGTTTTCATCATGTTCAACGGGGCGCAGCGCCTGGAAAAGCGCCAGGTCAAACGCTACGGCAGGCTGCCGGCCTACCGGGCCTACGCCGACAAGACGCCTATTCTCCTGCCCTTTGTCCCCCTGTATCACCTGTATCGGGGGGAATGACGGATGGATGGGATCACGGTCCCCATGGCGCTCTTCGACCTGCTCCCCGTCCTGCTGTTCTTCGCCGCCGCCGTACTCCTGCAGCGGGACCTCTACGGCAAGCTGGTCAAAGGCGCTTACGCGCTTTTGACCACCGGCTCCGTGCTCGTGCTGCTGGCAGGCGTCTACAAGGCGCTCTACAAGGTCCTCTTCGCGGCCGGCGTCTGCGAGTATCCGCTTCTGTCCCGGCTGCTCTTTCCGCTCCAGGCTCCGGGTTTTCTGTTCGTCTTTCTCTCCCTGCTGGGCTCCCTGCTGCGGCGGAAAAAGCAGACCGTCCTGCTCTCGGCCGCCGTGCCGGTCTATGAAGGCATGCTCCCCTTCATCATTCTGGAGGTGGTCGGCTGCGCGGGCTTCCAGGTCTGCCTGGCGGTTCTCGCGCTGCGGATGAAAAAGCGCGCCGCCGCCGCGCTCTTCCTGTTCTCGCTGCTCGCCATGCTCACAATGGGCTGGCTTTCCGCAAAATTTGAAAACACGGCGGGGATGAACTGGCTCGCGCAGGGCGTCAACACGCTCGGAAACGGCGCCCTGCTGCTCGGCGTGTGGCTGCTGCACCGCGCCGGTCTTGCGGATTCGGACGTTTTTGCAAAGGAGGCTGCGTATGCTGGAGCACATGCCTGATCGGATCGCCCTGTCCTTTCCGCTGCGCGAAAAGGACCCCGGCGACTATTCCTCGTTCCGCGCGGGCGCGCTGCGCGTCCGGCTCCGCTGGTACGAGGCCGAGGGCCTCGGCGGCGTGTCCCTGCTGCTCGGCTCCGCCATGGGCGGGCTCATGCGCCTGGAGACGCTCGTGATCGACCCCTTCGCGCGCGATCTGCCGCTTCTCACCTGCGACTGGATTGCCGCGCCGGGCAGACGGACGCTGCTCGCGGAATACTACGACACGCTGCTTCTCCCCGGACAGTTGGACGCCGCGCCGCTGGGCGCGGTCTGCGGCGCGTTCTCCGACCTGAAAGACAAGGAGCTCGGCAGCCATTGGTACAACGGCCTGAAACTGCCCGCCTCGTTCGCAAAAACAGGCGGCCGGGCCGCGCAGCCCCGCATGGCCGAGGCGTCGCAGCGCGCGCTGGATGCCTACCTGTCGCTGGCAGGCGGGCTTCCCCTGCTGGAGCCGGAGGACCGGGCGGATAAGCGGCGGAAGGCCGCCGCCTATGTGGACGGGCTTCTGACGCACGGCGGGCCCTCGACCGACGCCTTTCTGAGAGCGATCGGCCCGGAGCGCACCCGCGCGCTGTTCACCCGGATTGTCTTCGGCACCGCCGAATAGCGCTCAAAGAACCTTTGTGAGCCAGTAGACGAGCCCGTAGACGACGCTGGCCAGCGTGCCGTAGACGATGACGGGCCCGGCTATGGTGAACATTTTGACGGCCATGCCGGTGACAAAGCCCTCGGCCTTGAATTCAACGGCCGGCGCGACAACCGAGTTGGCAAAGCCCGTGATCGGCACGAGCGTGCCCGCGCCGGCGAGCTTTGCAATGTTGTCGTAGACGCTCAGGCCCGTCAGCAGCGCGCTCAAAAAGACCAGCGAGGCCGAGGTCGCGGTGCCGGCGTCGGTCTTGTCCAGGTCCAGCGCCAAAAAGCCATTCATGATGAGCTGGCCGAGCGCGCAGATGAGCCCGCCCACCCAGAAGGCGTTGAACAGGTCCGCGCCCAGCGGCGACGGTTTGGCCAGGCCTGCGACATACTTTTTATATTCCTTTTTCGTCATATCCATAATAAAAACCCCCTTTGGCGTATTGTTCGCCAAAAGGGGATTTTTTATGAAAGAACGGATTAGACGAGTTCGATGATTGCCATTTCGGCCGCGTCGCCTCTGCGGGGCCCGAGACGGGTCACGCGGGTGTAGCCGCCGTTCCGGTCGGCGTACTTGGGCGCGATTTCGTCGAACAGCTTCTTCGCCACGTCTTCCTTGGTGACGTAGGAAAGCGCCTGACGGTAGGACGCGAGCGTCTTTTTCTTGCCCAGCGTCACCATCTTTTCAGCAACCGGCTGGACCTCCTTGGCTCTGGAGAACGTGGTTTCGATCTTGCCGTTCTCAAACAGATAGGTGGTCATCGCGCGGAGCATCGCCTTTCTCTGGTCGCTGGTTCTGCCGAGCTTGCGTGTGCCAAACATAGGATGTTACCTCCTTCTTGAAAGGTTTGCTTGAAGTTGAGGGCAAGCCGCATGTGCTGCGGCGCTGCCTTACGTGTTGTTGGAATTCGTGGAATCGTCGCTGGCAAGGGACAGGCCCATCATGGCCAGCTTGTTCTGTACCTCTTCCAGGGACTTTCTGCCCATGTTGCGGACCTTCATCATGTCCTCGCCGGTTCTGGAGATCAGATCCTCGACGTTGTTGATGTTGGCTCTCTTGAGGCAGTTGAAGCTTCTGACCGACAGATCCAGCTCTTCGATGGTCATTTCCAGGACCTTGTCGCGGTGCGTTTCCGCCTTCTCCGCCATCGTGGGCTTGCTCGCGACCGTCTCGGACAGATCGGTGAACAGGCTCAGGTGGTCGGACAGGATCTTCGCGCCGAGGCTGACCGCGTCTCTGGCCGAGATCGTGGAATCGGTCCAGACCTCGAGCGTCAGCTTGTCGTAGTCCGTCATGTTGCCGACACGGGTGTTTTCCACCGTATAATTGACCTTGTAGACCGGCGTATAGATCGAATCCACAGCGATCGTGCCGATGGGCATGTTCGGGGTCTTGTTCTTATCGGAAGGAACATACCCGCGGCCATGGCTCATGGTGATCTCCATGTTGAACGCGGCGTCGGGGCCGAGCGAGCAGATGTGCAGATCGGGATTCAGGATCTCCACCTCGCCGTCAGCCTTGATGTCGCCGGCAGTCACTTCACACTCGCCCGCCGCGTCGATATAGACGGTCTTCGTGCCCTGGCAATGAAGTCTCGCGATAATCTTCTTCACATTCAGGACGATCTCCGTGACATCTTCCTTGACGCCGGGAATCGTGCTGAATTCATGCTGGACGCCCGCGATCTTGATGGAGGTCGCGGCTGTTCCGGGCAGGCTGGAAAGAAGGATTCTTCTGAGGGCATTGCCAAGCGTGGTGCCGTAGCCTCTTTCGAGCGGCTCGACCACATACTTGCCGTAGGAACCATCCTCCGGGGAATCAACACACTCGATGCGAGGCTTTTCAATTTCTACCATTAATTCATTACCCTCCTTGTAACTACGAAACAGAGTTTCGTTGCCGAATTCAGCTTACCAATAAACGAGGGTGATACGTTACTTGGAGTACAATTCGACGATCAGATTTTCCGCGATCTCAAAGTCAATATCGTCTCTTGCAGGCAGGGCCAGGACCTTGCCGGAGAGGGTGTTCTTGTCTCTTTCAAGCCACTTGGGGGCGGCGACGAACTGGTCGTCTTCCTTCAGCTTCTTGAAGCGGTTGTTGGACGCGCTCTTCTCGCTGACGGCGATCACATCGTTTACATCGACGAGGTACGAGGGAATATCGACGCGCTTGCCATTGACGGTGTAGTGGCCGTGGTTGACGAGCTGCCGGGCCTCGCGGCGGGTAGATGCAAAACCGAGGCGGTAGACGACGTTGTCGAGTCTGCGCTCCACGAGCTGCAGCAGGTTTTCGCCGGTGTTGCCGTTCATGCGGTCGGCCTTCTCGTAGTAGTCATGGAACTGCTTTTCGAGGATGCCGTAGACAAACTTGACCTTCTGCTTCTCGGTCAGCTGCGTCGCATATTCGGATTTCTTGATTCTTCTTTTACCGGCCGGGTTCTTGTTGGAAGTCTTCGAGTAGCCCATCGCGGCGGGAGATACGCCCAGCGTTCTGCAGCGCTTGAGAACCGGCTGTGTATTCTTTGCCATTATGCAATTTCCTCCTTCTCAATTAAACGCGGCGGCGTTTGGGAGGACGGCAGCCATTGTGAGGAATGGGAGTTACGTCCTTAATCATGGTGACCTCGAGGCCCGCGGACTGCAGCGCGCGAATCGCGGATTCACGGCCCTGGCCGGGTCCCTTCACGAACACTTCCACGGACTTGAGCCCGCAGTTCTCCACGGCAGCCTTTGCGGCGGTTTCCGCCACCATCTGGGCCGCGTACGGGGTGGACTTTCTGGACCCGCGGAAGCCGAGGCCGCCGGAGGAGGCCCAGGACAGCGCGTTGCCGTTGGTGTCGGTCACGGTGACCATGGTGTTGTTGAACGAGGAGCGGATATGCACGGTGCCCTTCTCCACGATTTTGCGCTCACGACGGCGCTTGACGGTCTTTTTCGTTGTTGCAGCTTTAGCCATTACATATCCCTCCCTTACTTCTTCTTATTCGCAATGGTCTTCTTCGGGCCCTTGCGGGTGCGTGCGTTGGTCTTGGTTCTCTGGCCCCGGACGGGCAGACCGCGGCGATGACGGACGCCGCGATAGCAGCCGATCTCCGTCAGGCGCTTGATGTTCAGAGCCACTTCACGGCGGAGGTCGCCCTCGATCGTGTAGTTCTTGTCAATGACTTCGCGGAGCGCGGCTTCCTGATCCTCGGTCAGATCCTTGACGCGGGTATCGGGGTTGACGTTCGCGGCCTTCAGAATTTCCTGTGCGCTTTTTCTGCCGATACCGTAGATATAAGTCAAACCGATTTCGATTCGCTTCTCACGGGGCAGGTCAATACCAGCAATACGTGCCATATAATTGAGAGCACCTCCTATTAACCTTGTCTCTGCTTATGCTTCGGGTTTTCGCAAATTACCATAACCCGACCCTTGCGCTTGATGATCTTGCATTTCTCGCACATGGGTTTTACGGACGGTCTTACCTTCATAACTAATAACCTCCATATGAGACCTGCGTCTCTATTTACTTCTCCATGTGATTCTGCCTCTGGTGAGATCGTACGGGGACATTTGAACCGTAACTTTATCGCCCGGCAGAATCTTGATAAAGTTCATCCGGAGCTTGCCGGAAATATGCGCCAGAATGGTGTGCCCGCCGCCGATATCGACGGAGAACATGGCATTCGGCAGTGCATCTGTGACGATGCCCTCAAGTTCGATTACGTCGTCTTTTGCCAAGTTTTTTTAACCCCCTTGGTTTTGACTGTTGAATTTCTGACCGAATGCGGCCAGTTCCCTTCGTAATTCGCTGTTGAGTACCTTGTCGCCGCTTCGTAGTTTTTCAGCGACTCTGGAATCTGTCCGAGAGACGAACCGGACATGTTTCAGCTTCTTGCGTTTGGGCTTTTCAAGCTTCCTCCCCTTGCCGTCTGCGAGCCAGGCCCATACGCCGTCGGTATCGGCGACGAAGAAATACTGGTCCCGGTCGTGACCTGCCAGGGAGAGCACAATGTCCGCCTTGGATATTTCCATCTCAAAGTCCCTCTGCGACGGTGAGAATTTCCGGCTCGCCGTCGGTAATGAGAATCGAGTTTTCGTAGTGCGCCGCGAGCTTTCCGTCCGCCGTGACCGTCGTCCAGTGATCCTTGAGAACGCGTACCTCGTACGTGCCCTCCGTGACCATCGGCTCGACCGCCAGGATCATGCCCCGGACCATCCGCGGCCCCCTTCCGGGCGCCCCGTAGTTCGGAACCTCGGGCTCCTCGTGCATTTCCTCGCCGACGCCGTGACCGACGAAGGCGCGGACCACACCGAAGCCGTTCTGCTCCACATAGGTCTGGACGGCGTGCCCGATGTCGGAGATCCGGCAGCCGGGCCGGGCAAACGCGATGCCCCTGTAAAAACTCTCTTCTGTTACCGCTATGAGCTTTTCTGCCTCGCGGGAAATCTTCCCGCAGGGGAAGGTAGCGGCGCAGTCACCAGTAAAACCTCCCCAGTAAGCTCCCACATCGACGGAGACGATGTCACCCTCCTTGAGAACCCGTTTTCCCGGGATCCCGTGGATAACCACCTCGTTGACAGAAATGCAGGTGCTTGCGGGGAATCCTCCATAGCCAAGGAATGTTGGTTTCGCGCCCTGTGACACGATAAACGCTTTTACTGCCCGATCGATCTCGAGAGTCGTCACGCCCGGCCTCACCATACTCCCTGCCAGGGATCTTGCTGCCGCGGTAATTTTGCAGGCCTTGCGCATGATCTCGATCTCGCGCTCATTTTTAATTGGAATCATTTCAGTTCCCCAACGCCGCCAGGATTTCCTCGGTCGCGCGTTCGATGGGCTGGTTTCCTTCCACCAGCCGCAGAACGCCGAGCTTCCCGTAGTAATCCTTGAGAGCCTCGGTCTCTGTGTGGAAGACCCGGAGCCGGTTTTTCACGGTTTCCGGCGCGTCGTCCTTTCGGATCGACAGCGGCTGTCCGCACAGATCGCAAATACCCTCGTGTTTGGGCGGGTTGGCCTGGATGTGGTAGCTCGCGCCGCACGCCGTGCAGACACGGCGGCCGGTCATGCGGGCCTCGATCACGGAATCGTCGATCTCAATGGATACGACGCGGTCAAAGTGGACGCCGGCTTTTTCCAGCGCCTCCGCCTGCGGGATCGTGCGCGGCACACCGTCGAGGATGAAGCCGTTTTCACAGTCCGGGCGGGCCACCCGCTCCCGGACGATGCCGATGATGACATCGTCGGGAACGAGCTTGCCGCTGTCCATAAAGCTCTTGGCCCGAAGGCCGGTTTCCGTGCCGTTTTTGATTGCCTCGCGGAGGATGTTGCCGGTAGAGATGGTGGGAATGCTCAGCTTTTTGCTGAGGATCTCCGCCTGCGTTCCCTTGCCGGCGCCGGGAGCGCCCAATAAAATCAGTTTCACCCCGATACCCCCGGCTTACTCCAGGAAGCCCTTGTAGTGGCGCATGAGCATCTGTGCTTCGAGGGCCTTGACGGTCTCGAGCGCGACGCCGACCACGATGATAACGGACGTGCCGCCGATCGAGAGCGTGCTGTCGCCGATGATGTCGCCCACGATGATCGGCAGGATCGCCACGATGGCAAGATACAGCGCGCCGAAGAGCGTGATCTTGTTGATGACCTTCAGAATGAAATCGGCTGTCGGCTTGCCCGGACGGAAGCCCGGAATGAAGCCGCCGTTCTTCTTGAGGTTGTTGGCGATTTCGACGGGGTTGAACTGGATGGTCGCGTAGAAGTAGCTGAACGCGATGATGAGCAGGAAGTAGCACACCATGTACACGACGCTCTTGGTGTCGAAGATATAGGTGTTCATCCAGGTCCAGAATTTGCTGCCGGAGATGTCCACGAAGGCCACGATCGTCGCGGGAAGCGCGGCGATGGACTGCGCGAAGATGATCGGCAGAACGCCGGACATGTTGACCTTGATCGGCAGGTTCGTGCTCTGGCCGCCGTAGACCTTGCGGCCGACGACGCGCTTGGCGTACTGAACGGGGATGCGGCGCTCGGAGTTCGTGATGAACACGATGAAGACCATGATGAGCAGAACGCCCAGGATGAGCAGGATCGCCGTGTACCACGCCAGGGTGCCGTTGCCGAGGTCCTTGATGAGGGTCGAGATCAGCGTCGGGATGCGGGAGATGATGCCCGCGAACAGGATCATCGAGATGCCGTTGCCGATGCCGAATTCATCGATCTGCTCGCCCATCCACATGAGGAAGGTCGCGCCGGCCATGAAGCTCAGGATGATGACAACCGCATAGAGGAAACCGGTCTTGTCGGTGTTGAGCAGGTTGTAATTCTTGAGCATCACATAGTACGCGAAGCCCATCAGCAGGCCCAGGCCGATGGTGGAGTAGCGCGTGATGGCCTGGATCTTTTTCTTGCCGTCCTCGCCGCCGTCCTTGGCCAGCCGCTCGAGAGCGGGGATAGCGATGGTCAGCAGCTCGATGATGATGGACGCGTTGATGTACGGCTGGATGCCGAGGGCGAAGACTGTCGCTCTGGAGAAGGCCGAGCCGGACATCGCGTTATACAGTCCGAGGACCGTATTGGACAGTTCACGGGAGAAGTAGTTGGTGAGCGCTTCGACGTTGACATACGGCACGGGGATGCAGTTTCCGAGCCGGTAAATCAGCAGGACAATCAGCGTGAAGATGATCTTCTTGCGAAGCTCAGGAATCTTCCATGCATTGCGAAGTGTCGTAAACAACTTACACCACCTCGGCCTTTCCGCCCGCCTGCTCAATCTTTTCCCTGGCGGACTCGGAGAAGGCCGCTGCCTTCACCGTGAGCTTTACGGTAACTTTTCCGTTGCCGAGGACCTTCAGACCGTATTTGCAGTTCTGGAGGACGCCTTTTTCGATGAGAGCGGCCGCGTCAACGACGGCGCCGTCTTCAAAGCGATTGAGGGATGCGACGTTGATGGCCGTGAGGGGTTTCGCGAAAACATTGTTGAAGCCGCGCTTCGGGACGCGTCTTGCCAGCGGCATCTGGCCGCCTTCGAAGCCGATCCGGAGTTTGCCGCCGCTGCGGGCCTTCTGGCCCTTGTGGCCGCGGCCGCCGGTCTTGCCGTTGCCGCTGCCCGTGCCGCGCCCCTTGCGCTTGTCGACGTGGGTGGAGCCCAAAACCGGAGCAAGTTCGTGCAGATTCATCTACTTGTCCTCCTTATTGTTCTTCCGTAACCTGCAGGAGGTAGCCGATCTGGGCGATCTTCCCGCGAGTCTGGGTGTTGTCAGGCTGAACAGTTTCCTGACCGATCTTGCGCAGACCCAGGGAATGCGCAGTCGCAATGTGCTTTTCAAGCCGGCCGTTCAGGCTCTTGACCAGCTTAATCTTTACGTTTGCCATATCTGAAGAGCCTCCTTAACCGACAATTTCGTCAGCGTTCTTGCCTCTGATGCGGGCCACCTCGGCGGCGTCGCGGAGAGACTGCAGACCCTGCATCGTTGCCTTGACAACGTTCTGCGGGTTGTTCGAGCGCAGGCACTTGGCACGGATATTGGAAATGCCGACCGCTTCCATCACGGCGCGGACAGCGCCGCCGGCGATGATGCCGGTGCCTTCGGGAGCGGGCTTGAGCATGACGCGGCCGGCGCCGAACGCGCCGATGATCTCATGCGGAATGGTGGTGCCTTCCAGGGTGATCTTGTTCATGTTCTTCTTCGCGTCCGCAATGCCCTTCAGGATGGCCTCGGAAACCTCGGCCGCCTTGCCCAGGCCGTAGCCGACCGTTCCCTTGCCGTCGCCGACGACGACCAGGGCGGAGAATTTCATGACACGGCCGCCCTTGACGGTCTTGGATACACGGTTCAGGTAGACGACTTTCTCAATGAACTCGGAAGCCTCTTCCCTGGGTGCTCTGTCTCTGTTATAAGCCATTTGTCATCCTCCTCCGATCAGAATTCCAGGCCGCCTTCGCGGGCGCCCTCGGCAAGCTCCGCCACGCGGCCGTGATAGATGTAGCCGCTGCGGTCGAACACAACAGTGTTGATGCCTTTTTCCTTCGCACGCTCGGCGACCATCTTGCCGACCTTGTGGGCGGCCTCCTTGTTGCCGGCTGCGCCGTCAAAATCCTTATCCAGCGTGGAGGCGGATGCAAGCGTGACGCGGTTCACATCGTCGATGATCTGGGCGTAGATGTTCGCGTTGCTGCGGTATACGCTCAGGCGGGGTCTTTCAGGCGTGCCGCTGATCTTGGCACGCACTCTCACATGGCGCTTCTGGCGCTGTGCGTTTTTGTCGAAATTCTTAACCATGATGGCACACCTCCTTATTTCTTGGCGCCGCCGGCCTTGCCCTCTTTATGGCGGACAACTTCGGTCGTATACTTGATGCCCTTGCCCTTGTAGGGTTCGGGAGGTCTCTTGGCTCTGACGTTGGCGGCGAACTGGCCGACCTTCTGCTTGTCGATGCCGTGGACGATGATCTTGTTCTGCGCGGGCACCTCGATGGTGATGCCGTCGATCTCTTCCATGGTGACAAGATGGGAATAACCCAGGTTCATGACCAGCTTGTTGCCTTCCTTGCTGGCACGGTAGCCGACGCCGTTGATGTCGAGCTCCTTCTTGAAGCCGTCGGTCACGCCGACAACCATGTCGTGCACCAGGCTGCGGGTGAGGCCGTGCAGGCTTCTGTGCAGCTTGTCGTCGGACGGACGGCCGACCTTGATTTCGTTATTCTCAATCTCAATGCTCATTTCCGGACGCATCGTCTGGGTCAGGGTGCCCTTCGGGCCCTTGACGGTGACGACGTTGCCGTCCGCAACGCTGACTTCTACGCCCGCGGGGATGGTAACGGGCATTCTGCCGATTCTAGACATTCTATACCCTCCTTACCATACGAACGCGAGGACTTCACCGCCAACATGGTCCGCGCGAGCGGATTTGTCGGTCATGACGCCCTTGGACGTGGAAATAATTGCAATGCCAAGGCCCTTGAGGACTCTCGGCAGCTCGTCGGCGCCCGCGTAAACGCGGAGGCCCGGCTTGGACACGCGGCGCAGGCCGCTGATGACCTTTTCCTTGCCGGCCAGGTACTTGAGCGTGATGTGAATGACGCCCTGCGTGCCGTCGTCAACCAGCGTGTAGGCCTTGATATAGCCTTCGTCAAGCAGGATCTGCGCAATGGCCTTCTTCAGGTTGGAAGCCGGCACATCGACAGTATCGTGCTTTGCGGTGTTCGCGTTGCGGATACGGGTCAGCATATCGGCAACCGGATCGGTAATCTGCATGAATGTTTATCCTCCTAAATTGAAGTTACCGCGTACAGGCGGTTCCGGCAGCGAGGTATCACGACCAATTTATCTCACGGGACTGGCCCAATTGACCGTGACCTTTCGCCATCCGATTGAGTGTTGCCTCTGTATTACCAGGAAGCCTTTCTGACGCCGGGGATCTCGCCCTTGTAGGCCAGCTCCCGGAAGCAGATACGGCATACGCCGTAGTTGCGCAGATACGCATGGGGTCTGCCGCAGATCTTGCAGCGGTTGTAATAGCGGGTGGAGAACTTCGGTTCTTCCTTCTGCTGGAGAATCAATGCCTTTTTAGCCATTTGTCAAATTCCTCCCCTTACGCGTAGAACGGAGCGCCGATCAGGCTCAGAAGCTCCTTGGCTTCCTCGTCCGTCGAGGCCGTGGTGCAGATGCAGATATCCATGCCGCGGATTTTATCGACCTTGTCGTATTCGATTTCCGGGAAGATAAGCTGTTCCTTCAGGCCGAAGGAATAGTTGCCTCTGCCGTCGAAAGCGTTGGGGCTGATGCCGCGGAAGTCGCGGACACGGGGCAGCGCCACGCTGAGCAGTCTGTCGAGGAATTCCCACATGCGGTCGCCGCGCAGCGTCACCTTGACGCCGACAGTCTCGCCCTCGCGGACCTTGAAGTTCGCGACGGACTTGCGGGCCTTGGTGGTGATGGGCTTCTGGCCGGTGATGGTGGCGATGTCCTTGCAGATCGCCTCGATCTCCTTGGCGTTGCCCTTGGACTCGCCGCAGCCGACGTTGACGACGATCTTGCTGAGCTTCGGGACCTGCATAACGCTCTTGTACTGGAACTTGGTCATGAGAGCGGGTGCGATTTCTTCATTGTACTTTACTTTCAGTCTTGCCATTTTCTGTACCCTTCCTCTCAAATTTCTGCGCCGCACTTCTTGCAGACGCGGATCTTTTTGCCGTCGGCAAGCTTAAAGGCGGGGCGGGTCGGTTTGCCGCATTTCGGGCAGACGCGCATGACCTTCGCGGCGTACATCGGGATCTCGCGGCGGACGATGCCGCCCGCTTCGCCCTCTTTTTTGGGCTTGACATGGCAGGTCGCGACGTTGATGCCTTCGACGACCAGCTTGCCGGAGTCCGGCATCGCCTCGAGGACCTTTCCCTTCTTGCCCTTGTCCTTGCCGGACAGGACAATCACGGTATCGTTCTTCTTAATGTTCATCTCATGGTCCCCCTATTAAACTGTTTCGGGCGCCAGGGAGCAGATCTTCATGAAATCCTTATCACGGAGTTCTCTCGCCACCGGCCCAAAAATACGGGTTCCGCGGGGGCTGTTGTCGTCCTTGATGAGAACGGCTGCGTTCTCGTCGAAGCGGACGAAGGAGCCGTCACTGCGGCGGGTGCCCTTGACGGTGCGGACGATCACGGCCTTGACGACCTCGCCCTTTTTGACTGTGCCGTTCGGCGCGGCCTTGCGGACAGAGGCGACGACGACGTCGCCGATGTTGCCGAACTTGCGCTTCGCGCCGCCCAGGACGCGGATGCAGTGGATTTCCTTGGCGCCGGTATTGTCGGCAACCTTCAGATAGCTCTCAGTTTGAATCATGTGTTGTCGACCTCCTTACTTCGCTTTTTCAAGAATCTCTACAAGTCTCCATCTCTTGTCCTTGGACAGCGGGCGGCACTCCATGACCTTCACGGTGTCGCCGATGCCGCACTCGTTTTTCTCGTCGTGCGCCTTGAGCTTGTAGGTTCTTTTGATGATTTTATTGTACAGCTGGTGCTGAACGCTCGTTTCGATCGCAACCACGATGGTCTTGTCCATCTTATCGGAGACAACGGTACCAATCCTGGTTTTGCGGAAAGCTCTGTTTGTTTCGCTCATATGTTTTGCCTCCTCAATTCTTGGTCTCGTTCTCACGAATAATAGTTTTGATGCGGGCAATGTCCTTCTTGACGTCTGCGATCTGCAGGGGGTTGTCAAGCTGGTTGGTTGCATGCTGCATTCTCAGCATGAACAGGTCCTTCTTCAGCTCCGTCAGCTTCGCATCGAGCTCGGCCGCGGACAATTTACGGATTTCAGTTGCCTTCATCTTATTCACCACCATTCTCGGTTTCCGGGGCTTCCTTGGCAATAATCTTCGTCCGGATGGGCAGCTTGTTCTGTGCCAGACGCAGTGCCTCGCGCGCTTCCTCTTCGGTAACGCCGCCGATTTCAAACATGACCTTCTGTGCCTTCACGACGGCAACCCAGAATTCGGGAGCGCCTTTGCCGGAGCCCATACGGACGCCGAGCGCCTTCTTCGAAACAGGCTTGTCGGGGAAAATCTTGATCCAGACCTGACCGCCGCGCTTGGTGTAGCGGGTCATGGCGACACGGGCCGCCTCGATCTGGTTGCCGGTGATCCAGCCGGGCTCGCAGGCCTGGATGCCGTAATCACCGTAAGAAACCTTATTGCCGCGGGAGGCGGCGCCCTTCATGCGGCCTCTCTGAACACGGCGGTATTTGCTTCTTTTCGGCATTAACATTAGCGGTTGCCTCCTTCCTTGCGGTCAGGGAATCTCCGATCCCCATTCGGACGGTCGCCGGTATTCGGGCGGTCGCCGGCAGGACGGTCGCCGTAGGGACGGCGGTCACCGTTGTTCGGACGGTCGCCATAGGGGCGGCGGTCACCGTTGTTCGGACGGTCGCCATAGGGGCGGCGGTCGCCGTAGGGGCGGCGGTCACCGTCGCGGCGGTCGTTCTGACGGCGCTCGCGCTTGGCGGGTTCGGGATTCTCGGCGCGCAGCGTGGTGTTGAGAACTTCACCCTTGTAGATCCAGACCTTGCAGCCGACCTTGCCGTAGGTCGTGTTGGCCTCGGCGAAGCCGTAGTCGATGTCGGCGCGGATGGTCTGCAGGGGGATGGTGCCCTCGTGGTAGGATTCGTTTCTGGCGATTTCGGCGCCGCCCAGACGGCCGCCGCAGGCGCACTTGATGCCCTTCGCGCCGAGGCGCGTGGCACGCTGGATGGCCTGCTTCATCGCGCGGCGGAACGAGATTCTCTTCTCGAGCTGCGAGGCGATGTTCTCGGCGACGAGCTGCGCGTTGAGGTCCGGGGAGCGGATCTCGACGATGTTGAGCGCGACAGACTTGCCGAGCTTCTTCTCGATCTTCTGGCGCAGAACCTCGATCTCCGTGCCGCCCTTGCCGATGATGACGCCGGGACGCGAGCAGTGGATGTTGATCTTCACCTTCGCGTTGTCGCGTTCGATCTCGATCTTCGCGATGCCGGCGGGATAGAGCGTGCTCTTGAGATACTTGCGGATGTTATAGTCCTCGACGATCAGATCGCCGACCTTGTCCTCGCGGGCGTACCAGCGGGAATCCCAGTCTTTGATGACGCCGACGCGCATTCCATGGGGATTAACTTTCTGTCCCATAGTTACCTCCTGCTTAAGCCTTCTCGCTCACACCGATGGAGATGTGAGTGGTTCTTTTCAGAATACGATTGTAGCGGCCCTGTGCCCGGGGCATGCCGCGCTTGAGCGTGGGGCCCGGATCTGCCACTGCGGTGGACACGTAGAGCTTATCCACATTCATGTTGTGGTTGTTCTCCGCGTTTGCGACCGCGCTTTTGAGCAGCTTGAGCATGGGCTCGGAGGCAGCCTTGGGGGTCTGCATCAGATAGGCCGTCGCGGTTTTGATGTCCTTGCCCCGGATCAGGTCGCAAACGATGCCGACCTTGCGGGGGGAGATACGCACGTATCTCAGATATGCTTTCGCTTCCATATTCGTAGCGTCCTCCTTCTATTACGCGTTGGTGGTCTTGCTGCCGGAGTGGCCGCGGAACGTTCTCGTGGGAACAAACTCGCCGAGCCGGTGGCCGACCATGTCTTCCGTGATATAGACGGGCACGTGCCTGCGGCCGTCATGCACCGCGATGGTATGACCGACGAAGGAGGGGAAAATCGTGGAGGCTCTGGACCAGGTCTTGAGAACCTTCTTTTCACGGGCCTTATTCAGCTCTTCCACACGCTTCAGCAGTTCCGGAGCGACAAACGGGCCTTTTTTAATGCTTCTGCTCATCTTTTATCCTCCTCACTTCGCATTTCTGCGCTTAAAGATATACTTGTTCGTCCGGCTCTTGGCCTTCCGGGTCTTGAGGCCCATCGCGGGTTTGCCCCACGGGGTCATCGGGCCGGGATGTCCGACCGGCGCCTTGCCTTCGCCGCCGCCGTGCGGGTGATCGTTCGGGTTCATGACGGAGCCGCGGACGGTCGGGCGGATGCCCATGTGGCGCTTGCGGCCGGCTTTGCCGAGGTGGATGTTTTCGTGGTCGAGGTTGCCGACCTGGCCGATGACGGCGGTGCAGTCCAGGCGGGCCAGCCGGACTTCGCCGGACGGCAGGCGGATCTGGGCATAACCGGCATCCTTCGCCATGAGCTGCGCGGCGGCGCCGGCGGAACGCACGAGCTGTGCGCCGCGGCTCGGGTAGAGCTCAATGTTGTGGATGATGGTGCCGACGGGGATGTTGGCAAGCGGCAGGCAGTTGCCCGGCTTGATGTCGGCGGCGGCGGAGGCGACGATCTTGTCGCCGGCGTTCAGGCCGACGGGAGCCAGGATGTAGCGGAGCTCGCCGTCTTCATACTTGACGAGCGCGATGAACGCGCTGCGGTTCGGGTCGTACTCGACGCGCAGGACGGTCGCGGTCATCTCCAGCTTGTCGCGCCGGAAGTCGATGATGCGGTACTTGCGCTTGTTGCCGCCGCCGCGGTGGCGGACGGTGATTCTGCCGTAGCTGTTGCGGCCTGCGTTCTTCTTGACGGTCTCAAGCAGACTGCGCTCGGGCTTTGCCTTCTTATCCACGCCGTCGAACGCGGAAACGGTCATGTTTCTTCTCGACGGGGTATACGGCCTGAAAGATTTAATCGCCATATTGCGTTACACTCCTTATCTGCTTTTCTCTTTAGACCATGCCTTCGAAGAACTCGATGGTCTTGGAATCGGCGGTCAGCTTGACCATGGCCTTCTTGAAGCTCGGACGGCGGCCGGCGGGAGAATTGCCCTGGTGCTTTTCCTTGCCTTCCATGCGGAGGGTGTTGACCTTTTCGACCTTGACGCCGAAAATCTCTTCGATCGCCTTTTTGATCTCCACCTTGTTGGCGTCCGGCGAAACTTCGAAGACGTACTTCTTGCCTTCGGTCTGCTCCATGGACTGCTCGGTGATGACCGGCCGGCGGATAATGTCGTAAACGGTCTTCATTATGCGAACACCTCCTCAATCTTTGCCAGCGCCGTCTTGTCGAGGACGAGCTTGTTGGCGTTCAGGATGTCGTAGACGTTAATGAGGTTGGCGAACGTGACCAGAATGCCGGGGATGTTGGCGGCGCTGCGGACGACGAGCTCGTCGTTCTCGGCGGTGACAACCAGGGCCTTTCCGGAGACGCCGATTGCGTTCAGGAAGGTTTTGAAGGTCTTGGTCTTGATGGCGTCCAGCTTGATCGCGTCGATGACGATGATGTCTTCGGACGCGGCCTTGGACGACAGCGCGGACTTCAGCGCGATGCGCTTGACCTTCTTGTTGAGGGTGTAGCCGTAGTCGCGGGGCTTCGGCGCGAAGACGATGCCGCCGTGATACCACTGCGGAGCGCGGATCGAGCCCTGACGGGCGCGGCCGGTGCCCTTCTGCTTCCACGGCTTGACGCCGCCGCCGGAAACCTCGGCGCGGGTCAGCGAGGACTGCGTGCCCTGACGGCAGTTGGCAAGGTGATTCTTCACAACGTCGTGAACGACGGCTTCATTGGGTTCCATGCCGAAAACAGCCTCGGAGAGTTCAATCTCGCCAACCTGCTTGCCGGCCATGTCAAATACTTTCGTCTGCATGATTTACGCTCCTCTCTCAGCGGGTTCTCGCGGAGGCCTTCTGCGGATTGACACGCGCGGAAGCCTTCTGCGGGTTGATGCTGGCGTTCGCTGCAGCGCCCTTGGCCTTGAAGTTCTTGACGGTATTCTTGAGGTAGACGATACCGCCCTTCGGGCCGGGGATCGCGCCGCGCACAACGATCATATTGAGCTCTTCGTCGACCTTGACGACGTCGAGGTTCTCAACCGTGACCTGATCGACGCCCATCTGGCCGGCGCCGTGATGGCCCTTGAAGATCCGGCTCGGCGAGGAGCTGGAGCCCATGGAGCCCGCCTGACGGTGGACCGGGCCGCCGCCGTGGGTCATCGGGGTGCGATGGCCGCCGCAGCGCTTGACCGGTCCCTGGAAGCCGTGGCCCTTGCTGATGCCGGTCACATCGACCTTATCGCCGACCGCGAAGATGCCGGCCTTGATTTCCTGACCGACGTTCATGTCGGCGGCCTTCTCCACGCGGAATTCCTTGAGATGCTTTTTCGCGGTAACAGCGGCCTTCTTGAGATGGCCGAGCTCCGGCTTGGAGAGCTTGGATTCCTTGACGCTGCCGAAGCCGAGCTGTACGGAAGCGTAGCCGTCTTTTTCCACCGTCTTCTTCTGCGTCACGACGCAGGGACCGGCCTCGATGACCGTTACGGGGATGACTTTTCCGCTCTCATCGAAAATCTGGGTCATGCCCACTTTTTTGCCGATGATCGCTTTCTGCATTTGCATGTGTTTTTCCTCCTAATATAAGGTTATTGGTTGGACGCTCAGACCGTTGGGCTGCCTGCGCGCGCAACATGACCCGTCCGTCCTCTTGAATCGACGAACCGTGGCGGGCTGCTGGACCGGCTGTGGGTCGGCCGGTTACAGCTTTATCTCAATCTCAACGCCTGCGGGAAGATCCAGGCTCATCAGAGCCTCGACGGTCTTCTGGTTGGGGTTGAGAATATCGATCAGTCTCTTGTGGGTTCTGCGCTCGAACTGCTCGCGGGAATCCTTGTACTTGTGTACCGCGCGGAGAATGGTGACGACCTCTTTCCGGGTCGGCAGCGGGATGGGGCCGGAGACGGCGGCGCCGTTGCGCTTGGCGGTCTCGACAATCTTTTCGGCGCTCGCGTCGATGAGCTGATGATCGTAAGCCTTCAGGCGAATGCGGATCATTTCCTGGTTTGCCATGTTGTTGTTTCCTCCTTGAAATCGTACTCAGTTTTTCTTTGTTCTGGGTACGGTCGGGAATCCTTGTACGCTAAGCCGTGCGTATCATTCCGGGCCATGAAAAAAGACCGACGTTTGCCGGCCGATTCCATAACTGCGGCGATATACGCTGCACAACAGATTCTCAGCCGCCCGATGACCGGACATACTCCGCGGAAGTTACCGCCAGTGGCGCAATCTCCCGCCTCATCGCATTTTGCTTGTGACACGCGTGGTTGCGTTGCAATCCATTCCGCGCGCTTTAGTATCATATAATAAATCCCCCTTGTTGTCAAGGGGGATTTTGCTGGATTGCATAAATATTTCATTGAAATTTCGGCACTTTGCCGGGAAGTCTCCCGGCCGCTTCCCGAGGCGGAAGGCCGCAGCTTTTTGCCGCTCAGTACGCGATGCCCCAGTAGATCATCTTTTTGGCCGGCCGGCCGCAGATCGGGCAGACGTCGCCGAGATGCTCCTGCTGCAGCGGCATGCAGCGCGACGACATGCCGGTGAGCTCCTTCATCTTCAGCTCGCACGCCTCGTCCTCGCACCACATGGTCTTGATGAAGCCGCCGTGCTCCTCCTGGAGCTTTTTGGCCTCCTCGGGCGAGTGGGCCTCAAAGACGTGGCTGTCGAGATTCTGCCGGGCTTTTTCAAACATGCCCTTCTGGACGAGCGCAAGCTGCTCCACGACCGCCTGCTCGAGCTGCCCGAGGCTCACGACGGTCTTCTCTCCGTCGTTGCGGCGGACGAGGACGCAGGTGCCGGCCTCGATGTCGCGGGGGCCGAGCTCGACGCGCAGAGGAATCCCGCGCATCTCGGACTGGGCGCATTTCCAGCCCATGGAGTTGTCGGAGTCGTCCATCTTCGCGCGCAGGCCGGCGGCCGTGAGGCGGTCGCGAAGGGCGGCGGCCTTTTCCAGCACGCCCGGCTTGTGCTGGGCGATGGGCAGAACCATGACCTGCACCGGCGCGATCTTCGGCGGCAGGACAAGGCCGTTGTTGTCGCCGTGCGCCATGATGACGGCGCCGATCATGCGCGTGGTGGAGCCCCAGGACGTCTGGAACGGGTACTGGAGCTTGTTGTCGCGGCCCGTGAAGGTCACGTTGTAGGCGCGGGAGAACTTGTCGCCGAAGTAGTGGGAGGTCGCGCCCTGCAGCGCCTTGTGGTCCTTCATCAGGCACTCGACGGCATAGGTGGCCTCGGCGCCGGCGAACTTTTCCTTTTCGGTCTTGCGGCCGCGCACGACGGGGATGGCCAGCACGTTTTCAAAGAAATCGGCGTAGCAGTTGAGCTGCTGCTCGGTCTCGGCCTTGGCCTCCTCGGCGGTCTCGTGGATGGTGTGGCCCTCCTGCCACCAGAACTCGCGCGAGCGGAGGAAGGGACGGGTGGTCTTTTCCCAGCGGATGACGGAGCACCACTGGTTGTAGAGCATCGGCAGCTCGCGGTAGGAGTGCAGCACCTGCGACCAGTGGTCGCAGAACATGGTCTCGGAGGTCGGGCGGAAGGCCAGGCGCTCTTCGAGCTTTTCGTTGCCGCCCATCGTGACCCACGCGACCTCGGGGGCGAAGCCGTTGACCAGCTCGCCCTCTTTTTTCAGCAGGCTCTCCGGGATCAAAACCGGCATCGCCACGTTCTCGTGGCCTGTCTTTTTGAACTCGGCGTCCATGATTTTCTGAATATTCTCCCAGATCGCGTAGCCGTACGGGCGCAGAATGGTGAAGCCCTTGACGCTCGCGTATTCGACAAGCTCCGCCTTGCGGCAGATGTCGGTATACCACTGGGCGAAATCGACCTCCATATCGGTGATCTGCTCAACCTTTTTCTCGTTAGCCATTTCGGTCTCATCCTTTGCGTAAAAATTCAGTACGACTATTTTATCACACCTGTCAAGGCCCCGTACATAAAATGAGGTACCGCAATGGGATAATTTTAATAAGGAGTGTTTTCATGGCCCTGTATCTTGTCGATCTGGACCCGGCCGCCGAGCGGCTCTACCGCGGCGTCGCCCAGGCCGTTTCGCTTCCCCTGGAGCGCGTGCTGTCCGACGCGCTGTTCCGTCTCGCGGGCGAGCTGTCCATGGAGGCGATCGCGAAGGCCGGCGCGGAGCAGTAGAGCGCGGGCGCAAACTCCGCGGGGATTTTCTGCAAGTCGGTTGTTTTTTTCAGCGGTTTTTGCTATATTGTATTCGTACAACGATATGCACAACGGAACGGAGGAACCGTCTATGAAATCCATCCGCGATCTGTATAAAATCGGCAGAGGGCCGTCCAGCTCCCACACGATGGGGCCGGAGCGGGCCGCGAAGATCTTCCGCTCAGAAAATCCGGACGCCGATCGCTATAAGGCCGTGCTCTACGGCTCGCTCTCCAAAACGGGCGTCGGCCACGGCACCGACCGCGTCATCCGCGAAACCTTCGCCCCCGCGGAGACCGAAATCGTCTTTTCCGATACCTCGCCGGACGATCTCAAGCACCCCAACACGCTGGACCTGTTCGCCTACAAGGGCGGCGAGCAGACCGCCTTCATCCGTGTGGAGTCCGTCGGCGGCGGCGACATCGTCATCGAGGGCCGGCCCGGCACGGCCGCCGACGAGGTATACCCCGAGAATTCGTTCGCCGAGATCGCGCAGTTCTGCCGCTGGCGCTACATCTCGCTGAGCGAATATGTGGAGCTGAACGAGGGCCCCGAGATCTGGGACTTTTTAAAGGTCGTCTGGAAGGCGATGCGCAACGAGATCCAGGAGGGGCTGAACGCCACCGGGACGCTTCCGGGCGGGCTCAACGTGCAGCGCAAGGCGCGCCAGCTTTTCAAAGAGGAGCATGAAAAGGAAATCCCGCAGGTGCTCGAGCTGCGCACGGTCTGCGCCTACGCCTACGCGGCGGCAGAGCAGAACGCCGACAACGGCATCGTCGTGACCGCGCCGACCTGCGGCAGCTGCGGCGTGCTGCCGTCGGTGCTCATGTACATGCAGGACAAATACCAGTATCCGGACGAGGTGATGGTCCACGCGCTCGGCGTGGCCGGCATCATCGGCAACCTCATCAAGCGCAACGCCTCCATCTCCGGCGCGGAATGCGGCTGCCAGGCGGAGATCGGCTCCGCCTGCTCCATGACCGCCGCCGCGATGTGCTCGCTCATGGACATGCCCATCGACCAGATCGAGTACGCCGCGGAAATCGCGCTCGAGCACCAGCTCGGCCTCACGTGCGACCCCATCTGCGGACTCGTGCAGATTCCCTGCATCGAGCGCAACGCCGTCGCCGCCAAGCGCGCGATGGACGCCTGCAACCTCGCCCACCTGCTGCTCGGCACCCGGAGCATCTCCTTCGACATGGTGGTGCGCACGATGTACGAGACCGGCATCAACATGAACCACGCCTTCCGCGAAACCTCGGAGGGCGGGCTCGCGCGGTTCTACAGCCGCCGGCAGAATGGCCCGATCGCGGGAAAAGACGTCAAAGCCTGAGAATCTGATCGATCACGAAAGGAACGTTCATCATATGAAATTAGGAATCGTCGGTCTGCCGAACGTCGGCAAAAGCACGCTGTTCAATGCGATCACGGACGCGGGCGTACCCGCGGACAACTACGCCTTCTGCACCATCGACCCCAACGTGGGCGTGGTGAGCGTGCCGGACAAGCGCCTCGAGTGGCTGCGCGACCAGCACAACCCCAAAAAATTCACGCCCGCCGTCATCGAATTCGTGGACATCGCGGGTCTCGTCAAGGGCGCGTCCAAGGGCGAGGGACTGGGCAACAAGTTTCTCTCCAACATCCGCGGCTGCGACGCGATCGTCCATGTCGTGCGCTGCTTCGACGACGCCAACGTGACCCACGTCGAGGGCACGACCGATCCCCTGCGCGACATCGACATCATCAACACCGAGCTCATCATGGCGGATCTCGAGATGGTGGATCGCCGCGTGGACAAGGCCGCCAAGATGGCCAAGGTCGGCGACAAGCGCTACAACCGCGAGGCCGAGGTATTCGGCGCGCTGCGCGACTACATGAACAAGGGCAATCTGGCCCGCACGTTCGAGTGCGCGAAGGACGAAGCCGAGCTCATCGCCTCCTCCGACCTTCTGACGCTCAAGCAGACGATCTACGCGGCGAACCTCGGCGAGGACGACGTGAAAAACCCCGACGCCTGCCCCTACTACGCCGCCGTCAAAAAGCTGGCCGACGCCGAGGGCAGCCAGGTGCTGCCGATCTGCGCCAAGCTCGAGGCCGACATCGCCGAGCTGGACGATCCGGACGAGCGCGCCATGTTCATGGAGGAGCTGGGCATCGCCGAGTCCGGCCTCGACCGGCTCATCGGCTGCAGCTACGCGCTGCTGGGCCTGATCTCGTTCCTCACCGCCGGCAGCGACGAGTGCCGCGCCTGGACGATCAAAAAGGGCACCAGAGCCCCGCAGGCCGCCGGCAAAATCCACTCCGACTTCGAGCGCGGCTTCATCCGGGCCGAGGTCATCGCCTTCGACGACCTCAAGGCCTGCGGCACCCTCGCCGCCGCGAAATCGAAGGGCCTTGTCCGCAGCGAGGGCAAGGAGTACGTCATGAAAGACGGCGACGTGGTCAACTTCCTGTTCAACGTATAACCTGCCGGCAAACGATCAACTGTCATCCTGCGGCCTTCGGCGGCGCGCAGGATGACAGTTTTTTCTGCGGCGGGGAGGATGGCGCTTTGCCGCGCTGCCGCCGCAGACTGTTTTTCCTATGCGGCGTGCTCCACGATCTTTTTGAGCTTCTGCACCAGTTTCAGGAAATAGCGGGCGATCGGCTCCAAAAGCAGGCCGCTCACATACTCGATGCCCTCTACGGTGTCCTTGGCGAGATAGACGGTCAGGGCGATGGCCGCATAGCCGGCCAGCACCGTGGCGTAGCGCCAGATTCCGGCCTCGAACTTGTCGCGGCGGAAGCCCTCGCGAAAAGCCCCGTAGCTCACGCCGACGCATTGGTTGACAAACATCAGAACAAATAAAACCAGGATCAGACGGATGCTCATGCCTTGCCTCCTGAAAATCAGCCGAGATGGGATGCGCACGCACCCGTTTCAGCTTATGCGGAGCCTCCGGCAAAGTTGCGTTCGTCACACGGCGGCGGGACGGCTTTCTTCTCCGGCGCACAGCGCCTCGGGCCGGAGCGTGCGCGGCGTGGCGAAGCGGTCGAACTGGACGAGCAGGCAGTCGCTGTCCCGGCAGGCGCCGATGACCTCGCCCGGGCCGAACACGGCGTGATGCACGCGCTCGCCTTTGCGAAGGCCGGTCGGCGCGTCGGACGGCCCGGCCTCTGTCTTCCGGATGAGCGCCCGGCTGGACTCCACCAGCTCCGGGTCCAGCTCCGCCACATAGTCGAGATTTTCCCGTTCCGCATTGAAGATGAACCGCGACGGGCAGCGGAACGAGCCGTCGTAATTTGTCCCCGCCGCGTCGGACAGATACAGCCGGTCGCGCGCGCGGGTAAAGGCCACGTAGGCCAGCCGCCGCTCCTCCTCGAGCTTCTCGCGCGTGTTGGCCCGCTTGCCGGGGAAGATGCCCTCGGACAGGCCGCACACGAACACCGCCGGAAATTCCAGGCCCTTGGCCGCGTGGACGGTCATGAGCTTCACCGCGGCCGGTTTTTCGTTCGTGTCCATGTTGGTGAACAGCGCGGCGTGCGCGAGGTACGCCTCCAGCGTCACGTCCTCCCCCGCCCGGCCGGCGTAGTCGCAGATCGCCTGCTTCAGCTCGGCCAGGTTGTCGAGCCGGTCCTCCTCGCCGGACAGGCGGAGCATCGCCTCGTAGCCGCTCTGGGCGAGCAGCTCCGCCAAAAGGTCGGTCAGATCCATCTGGCTGTAGATCGCGCGGTACTTTTCGATGAGGCGCACGTATTCCTTGGCGCGGCTGCGCTGGAAAAGAGGCGTCTCCACGTTTTCCAGCAGCGCCTGATACAGGCTCTGGCCGCGCAGCGCCGCGTACTCCTTCAAAAACGCGATGCGCGTCCGGCCGACGCCGCGGCGCGGCTCGTTGACCGTGCGCAGGAAGGCCATGTCGTCGCCCGAAAGGAGCATCCGCAGATAGCACAGCACGTCCTTGATCTCCTTGCGCTTGTAGAATTCCACGCCGCTGTAGAGCACGTACGGGAGCTTTTCGCGGATGAACGCCTCCTCGACGGCGCGCGAAACGTAGTGCGCGCGGTACAAAACGCCCACCTGCGACAGGCTCAGCCCCTTCGCCTCCAGCTCGCGGATTTTTCCCGCCATCCAGCCCGCCTCGTCGGCGGAGGTTTTGGCGTGGAAATACAGCGGCTTCTGCAGCGCGGGCCGGACGGCCCGGAGCGATTTTTCCATCCGCTCTCGGTTTTTTCCGATCAGCGCGTTCGACGCCGCCAGAATCTGCGGCGTGGAGCGGTAGTTTTCGTCGAGCAGCAGCGTCTTCGCGCCCGGGTGGCGGCTCTCGAATTCCAGGATGAATTTGACGTCCGCGCCGCGCCAGGTATAGATCGTCTGGTCGGGGTCGCCGACGACGAAGAGGTTTTTGTGATAGCCGGTCAGAATGTCCGCCAGCTCGTACTGGTCCTTGTCGATGTCCTGAAACTCGTCCACCATCACATACTCCAGCCGCTTCTGCCACTTCTCGCGCACCTCGCGGCTCTCCTGCAGGGCGTAGAGCGCGAAATAGATGATGTCGTCGAAGTCGAGGCCGTAGCACTTGCGCTGCTCGTAAAAATAGCGGTAGAGCACCTTGTCCTTGAGCGTGTTCGCGCTCTTCTCCAGACTCTGCAGGCGCGTCAGGTCCATGTCGATGAGCGTCTTCACATATCCCCTGCCGCCCTTGCGCCAGCCGATGTATTCGATCGCCTGCTGTACCGTCATGTCCCGCGAGGTGATGTTCAGCTCCTCGAAGATCTCGCGCAGCATGGCCGCCTTGTCCTCCTCGTCGAGGACGATGAACTGCGACGGGTACTGCAGCACGTGGCAGTCCTCCTTCAAAAGCCCCACGCAGAAGCCGTGGAACGTCGTAATGCGCCCCAGGTCCTGGTCCGGCAGCGCCTGCCGCACGCGCTTTTTCATCTCCGCCGCAGCCTTGTTCGTAAACGTCACGCACAGGATGTTGGAGGTCTCGATGCCGAGCGTTCCGACAAGGTACAAAAACCGCGCCGTCAGCGTCTTCGTCTTCCCCGAGCCCGCGCCCGCGATCACGCGCACGTACCCCTCCGTCTCCTGCGCCGCCGCCCGCTGGCGCTCGTTGAGTCCATTCAGCATGTCATTCATCATACCGACCCCTTTCCGGTTTTCCACCGGGAAGAGCATACCACAATCGAAGTCCCATAATTGGGACTCTTTCCCGTGTTTCCCGCCTTGCCCGGAAACCCGCCGCAAATCGGCTCCGGATTCTTCACCGCTGCGCTCCTCAGAATGACAGGTGAGAGAGTTAAAGCGTTTCTCCCAGCATATCTTCTTTTTCGGCCTCCGCCGGGGAACGTCCTCCGGGGGCCTCTTCTTTCCGCTCGTGCGGAAAGAAGAGGAAGAAAGGCACGCCAAAGGGAAGGGCTTTTTACAAAGCCGCCCTTCCCTTTGGAATCCCATCCTCCGAAGTTTGCTTTTCCTCCGCGCCTTACGGATGCCGTGCGCGTTGCCTCGCTCCGCTCGGCCCGCGCAGTCGCGGTGCAGCGGGAAATGTCGGAGGAGGGCCTGCGCAGAGAATCAGCCTGTGAATACGCGGAAACAACCCCATCTGTCATTCTGAGCGAAGCGAAGAATCTTGTCGCGAACTTGCTTTAGATTCTTCGCCGCTGACGCTCCTCAGAATGACAGATGGAGCAGCGGGAAGCGTTTCCTCGACATTCCCCTCCGCACGGCTCTGCGCGCGTCGAGCGGAGCGAGGCGTCGCGCACACGCATCAGCAAGGCGCGCAACTGTAACAATCTTCGGAGGATGAGGGTCCAGTGAGAAGGGCGGCTTTGTGAAAAGCCCTTCTCCCTGGCGTGCTCTTTCTTCACCGTCTTTCTGCACGAGCAGAAAGACGGTGCCCCGCAGGGCGCATCCCCCGTCCTGAATAAATCTGCATGTAGTCGTATGAGATTCTTCGTCGCTTTCGCTCCTCAGAATGACAGGCGGGGAAGCATCGGTAAGCCCGCCGTCAGGCGTCCAATCCCCCGCAGACGGCAAGACCCGCAAAAATCCGAAGATTTTTGCGGGTCATATGCGTCTGCTGCAAACAGCGTGCATTTTCGGCAGGTTCTTGTGAAGAAAGGAAACTTGCGGCGCGGCCGGTCTATCCCAGTTTTTCCGCGCAGACGGCGGCGATTTTCAGGGCCTGCTCGCGCGTGACGGTGCCCTTCGGGGCGAACGCGCCGCCGCCGACGCCGTCGAGAATGCCTCTGTCATAGAAAAATCCGATGTAGTTCCGCGCGTAGGCGGAAATCTGCGCGGCGTCGGCGAAGCCCGGCGTCTCGGCGCCCAGCGCCGCGCCGTCGCCGATGCTCCCGGTCTTCACCAGCTCGTAGACCCTGCCCAGCATCGCGGCCGCCTGCTCGCGCGTCAGCGTGGACGCGGGCGCGAACCGCCCGCCGCCGACGCCGCCCACGATGCCGAGCGCGTACGCCTGCAGCACTTCGGAATCCGACGTGTCGGAGAAGGGCGCGCCCTCTGCGTCAGGCGCCCGCCTGCCGGACAGCGCCTCATAGAGCGCCACCGCGGCGCCCGCGAATTCCGCGCGGGTGATGTCCTTTGTCATGTCGCTCCCGCGGAGCGAATCGGGGATCAGGCCGGCGGACTGCGCCTGCTCCAGATACGGCTTCGCCCAGTCCGAGCAGCTGCTCCAGGCGGCGGCGGTTTCCGTCTGGCCCGCGATCTGCGCGGCGTTTGCAAACAGCCAGTCGGAGTAGGTCTCGTCCCATTCGTGGCTCTTCTCCCACTCGGCCTTGTCGGTCCGCATGAAATACTGCTCGCTGAGTTCGCCGGTGCGCACGTAGTTCGCCTGGTCCATGCGCATGTCCATCCAGTAATACTGTCCGTCCACCAGCACGCAGTTCCAGACATGATCGTACGTCGAGCCGTCGAGATTGATGAACACGCCGTCGATCATCCGGCAGTCGTAGCCCAGATGGCCGAGCAGCACGGTCAGGAGCGCGGAAAAGTGCGCGCAGTTGCCGCTTCGCGTGTACAGAATCTCCTTGGCGAAGGAGGCCACGTAGGCGTTGGAGTCATAGGAAAGCGTAAAGCCCCAGGCGTCCGTCGAGGCCTCCGGCTCTACGTACTGCACGCGCAGACTGGCCGCGCCGCTCGTAACAAGGCTCTTCATGGTCTGCGCGTAGGCGTCGAGCTTTCCCGATACCTCGCTCTCGTCGAACCAGTATGTGCCGTCCCATTCGGTGCGGACGCAGTGCGTCTCGATCCACTCGTACACCGCGCGGAGCTTCCCCGCGTCTGTTTTTCCGGACGTTGGGATCTCCGCGAGCACCTGGTCCGCCAGATAGTCCGTTTCGGCGTCGCCGACATAGATGGGGTTGTAGGAATGGACCTGATTTCCGGCGGCCATGGCCGGAACACACAGGCAGCATATCGTCAGCGCCGCGCTCACCAGGAGCGCCAGAATCCGTCTTTTCATCATATTGCCCCCCGTTCCGATTGCTTTTATCATAAATCCGCTGGAAGCGGTTGTCAATATTAAAATGTTATGTAACCCGAAAGGCCGGGACTGCAGCAAATTGCTCCGGCGGTTCGGCCCCGGTGTGAACGGGCGGTCCGGCGCTCTTATTTCGTTTTCTCGCCGGCGGACGGCAAAACCCGCAAAAATCCTGCGATTTTTGCGGGTTTTTTGACGGATTTCAGAAGTGCGCGGCAGCTCAGGCGAGCTGCTCGCCGCCCAGATAGACGGCCTTCCGCTCGAGGCCCGCGCCGCAGACGACGAAGTCCGCGCGCTTGCCCGGCTCGAGCGTGCCGACCTCCGCCAGGCAGCCCAGCTCGCGGGCCGGATTGCGGGTGGCGGCAAGGACGGCGGCCTCCATCGGGATGCCGAAGGAGACGGCCAGACGCATACAGTCGAAGAGGTTGGTGGCGGAGCCGGCGATGGTGCCGTCCGTGAGCGTGGCGAGCCGGTTTTTCAAAAACACGTCCTGCCCGCCCAGCGTGTACTGCCCGTCCGGCATGCCGCAGCAGCGCAGCGCGTCGGAGACGAGGCACATTCTGTCCGCCCCGAAGATCCGGAACGCCAGGCGCACCATGCTCGGGTGGACGTGCAGGCCGTCGCAGATGATCTCGGCCGTCACGCGCTCGTTCTCGGCCGCCGCGGCGATGGTGCCCGGCTTGCGGTGGTGCAGGGGCGGCATGGCGTTGTAGAGGTGCGTCAGGTGGGACGCGCCCGCGTCAAAGACGGCCTTCGCCTGCTCGTAGTCCGCGTCGGTGTGCGCCACCGAGACGGTACAGATCCGGCTGGCCTCGCGCGTGAATTCCACCGCGCCCTCGAGCTCCGGCGCCACATCCGCGATGCGGACAAGCCCTCCGCAGCCGTCGTACAGCGCTTTGAACGCCTCGAAGTCCGGTTTTCTCAGATACGCGCCGTTCTGCGCGCCCTTTTTCTTTTCGGAGAAGAACGGCCCCTCCATCTGGATGCCGCGGATGACCGAGCAGCCGGCGGGGTTTTCGGCCTTCAGCCGCGCGCCGGCCGCGAACGCGCGCGCGAGCACGTCGTAGGGCAGCGTCATGGACGCGGGCGCGAACGACGTGACGCCGTTCTGCGCCAGATAGGCGGCCATTTTCAGAAGGCCCGCGTAATCCCCGTCGGAGAAGTCAGCGCCGGAATTGCCGTGGTTGTGCACGTCGATCAGGCCGGGAATCACGTACGCGCCGCCGAGGTCCCGTCCGTTTTCGGCCGTTTCTCCTTCCAGGACCTGCGCCACGCGCCCGTCCTCCACGCGCAGGCAGCCCCGCTCGAAGCGGGCGTTTTTCGTAAAGATCAGCGCATTTTTATAGAGCATACTCAGTTCCTCCGCGCGGGCAGGCTCGCCGCCGCGACCGACTGGCCGACGCGGCGCGTCTTTTCATCCGGCAGCATGACGCGGATGCTCCCCGTCAGCGCCGGATACTCGCTTTGCATCACGCGGCTGCATTCGGCCAGAATCAGCTCGCCGCCCCGGCCGGAAAGAACTCTTCCCAGCACCATCATGCAGCCGATGTCGTAAAATTTCGTGTACAGCGCGACCGTGTGCGCCAGATAGCAGCCGATGGAGCGGAAAATCTTCTCCGCGTCCGCGGAGCCGCCCTCCAGCAGCTGCTGCACCGTTTTGAGCTTTTCCGCCGGCGTGAGGCCGGCGTCGAGTTCGATGCCCGCCGCGGGGGCCAGGCGGATGACCGCGTCCTGCGAAAAATACTGGCTGCCGACGCCGATGTCGCCCGACCAGTCGTCGCGCGCGGCATGCTCGGACAGATCGACCGGCGCGAAGGCCAGCTCGTTGAACCAGCCGAGAATTTTGCCGCCGGCGTCCACATAGCCGACAGCCTCGCTCGTGCCCATCGCCATGCCCATGACCGAGCCGACGCCCATGCTCATGGCTCCGGCCAGCGCCGTCACGTCGCCGTCGTTCGCGACGACGATCGGCACGTCGCCCACCTCTTTCGCCGCGCGGTCATAGATCGTCTTGACCTCCTCGCGGCGCGAACGGGGCACCTTGATAAACAGGGACGACACCATCGGGCTGTTGCCGATGAACACGCCCGCGGACGAGACGCCGATGGCGTCCACGCGCGGCATTTTGGAGGCGGCGGTCTTGAACGCGCTCACAATGCCGTCATACTGGTACTGCGGGTCGGCGGACGTCTTGGGGTGCCAGACGACCTCCTCGGAATAGACGGTCGTGCCGTCCACGACTGCGGAGACCTTCCGGTCGGAGCCGCCCGCGTCGAAGCCGATGCGGCAGCCCTCCATATGCCCGCCCACGGGAACGGAGGCCTCGCGCTCCGCCGGCAGCTCGGCCTCGGAGCAGGAGACGACCTCGAACGGCCGCTCATAGACGTCCTCCATGAACTGCACGTCGAATTCGCGCGCGCCGCCGCGCGCGTACGCCGCCTTGAGCCGCCCTGCCAGCTCGTCCGCGCCCGCGAGATAGACGCGGAAGCCGCCGATGCTCCACAGCAGGAACTTCACGTAGCGCTCGAGATAGCGGTAATCCGCCCCGGTGCCGCGCAGGCGCGTGCGCCGGACGGCGATTTTGCCGTCCTCGCGCTCCACCGCGACGGACACGGGGATGCTCGCCCCTTTTTCATATTCCTCCGCCCAGACGCCGAACGGGATAAAATCCGGATCGAGCTCGGGCAGATTCTTCACCTGACAGGATATGCCCAGATATTCCATGCGCTCTCCTTATTCGGCGCGATAGCCGATGGCGTCCGCGACTTCCTTCTCGATGACGACGGTCACGTCGGGGTGCAGCTTGACCATGGTCGCCGGGTTGCGGCTGTCGACCTCGTCGCTCATAAGCAGGCCCTTCGCCACCTCGGCCTTGTTGACGCCCGGAATGACCATGATGAGCTTCTTCGCGCGCAGGATGTCGCCGATGCCCATGGTGAACGCCTGGCGCGGCACGTCGCTGCGGTGCTCGAAGAAGCGCGCGTTGGCGTCGATGGTGCTCTCGTCGAGCGTCTCCATGTGCGCGTGATCGCAGAGCACCCGGCCCGGCTCGTTGAAGCCGATGTGGCCGTCCACGCCGATGCCCAGCACCTGGATGTCGATGGGCTTCGCCGCCAGCACCGCGCGGAATTCGCGCAGATTCTCCTCGAGGCTGCCCGTGCCCTTGGCGACATAGGTGTTCTTCTTGTCGATGTTGATGTGATCGAACAGGTTCTCGTTCATGAACCGCCGGTAGCTCTGCGGATGATCGGGCGCAAGGCCCGCATACTCGTCGAGGTTGACGGTGTTGGCCTTCGAGAAGTCCGCCTTGCCCGCCGCGCAGTCGCGCGCGAGGCAGTGGTACAGTCCCACGGGGCTGCTGCCGGTGGCAAAGCCCAGCCTCGCGTCCGGCTTGTTCTTCACAACGTCCTCCACGACCTTGGCCGCGATCTCGCTCATTTCGTCATAATCCTTCGCAACGATGACCTTCATATCGGTACCGCCTTTCGTTTTTGCGCCTGTCGGGCGCATTCTCTGGCTTTCATTATATTGCATATTCCCGCGAAATATAGTAAAATAATATCACAAAAATAGAATTATCGTTCAGGCGGTGAACATCATGGATTACATCATCGACTATGAGGGGCTTGGCCGGCTCCTGCGCAGCTTCAGCCAGATCTCCGGCATGCGTTTTACGCTGATCGACCGGAGCGGGACGATTGTCTACGCCTCGTTCAACCGCGTCCCCTTCTGCTCGCGCATCAACGAGACGGAGCAGGGCGCGGCGCGCTGCCGCGCGTGCGACATGCGCAGCTGCCGCGCGGCGGAGCGGAGCGGCGGGGTGTGCGTGGCGCCGTGCCACGCGGGGCTTCTCGACGCGGTGCTGCCCGTCGTGCAGAACGGGCAGACGCTGGCCTATCTGTTCTTCGGGCAGGTGCTCGACGCGTCGCGCGGCATGGAGCAGGCCTGGCGTCAGACGCGCGCCGCGCTGTCGTGGCTGCCCGACCCGGACGCGCTGCGGGAGGACTTTTTCCGGCTGCAGCCGTACGATCTCTCCGCCCTGCGCGCGTACGCCAGCATTCTCAACGCCTGTATGCCGTATCTCTGGCTGGAGGGCCTCATCCAGTCCTCCGAGGCCACCAGCCGGCAGCGCATCGAGGCCTACATTGACGCCAACTACGCCAGCCGCATCACGCTCGGGCAGATGAGCGAGGCGCTGCACCTGTCGCGCACAAAGCTCTGCGGCGAGGTCAAGGCGCAGGGCGCCACGGTCATGCAGCTCGTGACCGCCAGACGGCTCGGCGCGGCGAAGCAGCTTCTGCGCACGACGGATTTCCCCATCGCGGTCATCGCCGACCGCGTGGGGATTCCGGACTACAACTATTTTACAAAGGTCTTCCAGAAGCACGTCGGCCTGACGCCGACCGCATACCGCAAGGAAAAAAGGCGCTGATCAGTTCTTCATCCGGAGCGCGCCGCTCTGCCGCAGCGACTGCGCGATCTGCCGGCAGGTGCCCTCGGCGAAAACGTCGGGCAGGCCCGCCTCCTTCACGGCGTCGGCCAGATAGTAGTTCTCGTCGCTCATGGCCGCGACGCGCAGATAAGCATCCATGGCGTCGGACGGACTCGTCTGCTGTTTCGCGTACAGCTCGAGCGCGGGGATGGCCGAGACGGCGTAGCTGATGTAGTACATCGGCTGCTCAAAATTGTGGATCTGATCCATCCACTCCTGCTGGAAGCCGTCGTACGGCTCGTAGCCGTAGCTCTCGTAGACCTCCTGAAAGATTTCCTTCACGCGGTCCGCCGTCAGGTTCTTCTCGGTATAGACGCGCTGTTGGAATTCGTCGTACATGGCCCCGTCCACGACGCTGTAGAGCAGGTTCAGAAGCGTGCCCGCGCGGATGATCTTCGCGTCCCGCGCGCCGAAGATTTTGTCGTAGAACCGGAAGAACATGACCTCCATGCCCTGCGACTGCAGCTCGCTCAGATCGTAGTCCGAAACGCCGAAGATGACGTCCGCGCCGTTGTAGAAGTAGGCCAGGAAATGGCCGAATTCGTGGAACATGTCGGTGTAGTCGTAGTAGGCGTCATAGGGGCAGTTGAAGATGAACGGCTCGTTGTACTGGGAAAAATAGGTGGTATAGCCGGTGCTGAGCTTTGTCCCGGTCGATTCGATGTCGTACAGGCCGTACTTTCTGAGGTACTGCGCGGCGGCCGAAACCTCCGGCGACATGCCGTCCGCGCCCGTCTGGATCGCGCTGAGGATCGCGTCGGGCGAGCAGTCGAGCTCGTCGGAATAATACAGGCTGCCGGTCTGCGCCTGGATTGCGTCCTTGTACTTCGTGACGAGCGGGCTGATCTGCTCGCGCGCCTCTGTCCAGATGGTTTTCGCGTCCTCGGGCGTATAGCCGCGGGAATAGAGGTATTCGTAGGCATAGTCGGCAAAGGTGTCGTAGCCGGCCTGCTGCGCGATCTGGTTGCGCACGCCGACAAGCTTCACATAGAGCTCGCAGATCGCGTCGTAATCGACCTCGCTCTCCGAGATAAGCGCCTCGTACTGCCGCTCGAGCGTGCTCTCCTGCGCGCTCAGCTCGCGCGTGTCGGAGGCGCCGCTGCCGTCGTAGGTACGGAACATGTCGATGACGCTGTCGGAATAATTTTTCTTGAGAAGCTCCTTGTGGCCGGACACCGCGACCGCGTGCATGGCGGTCCAGTAGGCGTCGTTGGCCGTGTCGTACTGGTTCTGCGCGTCGTTTGTCTGCGCGCCCAGCTTTTCGTTGCCGGAATTCGCGGAGTTCTGCAGATCGTACAGGCACGACGCGGTGTCGAAGCGGTAGAGCGCGTACTCCGCGTCCCAGGCCGCGTCGTCGAACGCGTCCTGATCGCCGCCCGACTCGGCAAACGCCGCGATGGCGTCGGCCAGCTTTTGGAATTCCTCCTGCGTCGGCGCGTCCGGCTTCATGTCGGCATAGGCCGTGTCGCCGCGCGAAACGTCGCCGAAGTAGCCGTCCTTCGCCAGCGTGCCGGCCTCGGCCGTCTGTCCGGCGGCAGACGTCTGGCAGGAGGCGGACGCGCCGCATGTCCCGCCGCTCTGCGAGGCGGAGAAGGCGGACTGTGCCTGGCTCGTATCGGCCTTCCTGTCCTTCAGGCTCGACCATACCAAAAGCGGCAGTCCCAGCGAGCACCCGCTCAGTCCCGCGAGCAGCGCCGCGCACAGCAGCGCCGCCAGCCATCTTTTCCAGCTCTTCATATCTTCAGGCTCCTTCGCGCATGATTTTTGTTTTATCCTACCAGTTTCCCGGAACTGCGTCAAGCGATTCAGACTTTTTAAGGAATTCCCGACGCTTCCGGAATAAAAAGGTTGACTTTCCGCCCGTTTGCAAATAGTATAGGTAACTGACTATTTTGATCCGATCATTTTACAGAAAAGAGTTTATATGAATTTCAACGATCTGTCTCTCACCCCGCCTCTGCTCAAGGCGGTCGCCGAGGCCGGATATACCCGGCCCTCGCCCATTCAGGAAAAAACCATCCCCCTCGTGCTCCAGGGGCGCGACGTGCTCGGCTGCGCGCAGACGGGCACCGGCAAGACGGCGGCTTTCGCGCTGCCGATCCTGCAGAACCTCGCCGCCTCGCACCGCACCGGGAAAATCCGCGCGCTCGTGCTGACGCCGACGCGCGAGCTGGCCCTGCAGAATCAGGAGAGCTTCGAGGCCTACGGCAAATACCTGCACCTCAAAAGCGGCGTCATCTTCGGCGGCGTCGGCCAGAACCCGCAGGTCGAGATGCTGAAGGCCGGGCCGGACATCCTCGTGGCCACGCCGGGCCGGCTCAACGACCTCATCGGCCAGGGCTTCATCCGCCTCGACGGGCTCGACATCTTCGTGCTCGACGAGGCCGACCGGATGCTCGACATGGGCTTCATCCACGATGTGCGCCGCGTTGTGCAGAAGCTGCCCGCCAAGCGCCAGACGCTCTTCTTCAGCGCCACCATGCCGCCGGAGATCGAGAGCCTGGCCGACAGCATGCTCGTCTCCCCCGCGACCGTCAAGGTCGATCCCGTCACGAGCACCGTGGACGCCATCGACCAGACGCTCTACTATGTGGACAAGGGCAACAAGAAGCTCCTGCTCGCCAAAATCCTGCGCGGGGCCGACGTGCGCAGCGCGCTCGTGTTCACGCGCACCAAGCACGGCGCCGACCGCGTCGTGAAGGAGCTCGACCGCGAGGGCATCGCGGCCATGGCCATCCACGGCAACAAGAGCCAGAACGCCCGGCAGAACGCGCTGAACGCCTTCAAGTCCGGCGAGATCCGCGTGCTCATCGCCACCGACATCGCCGCGCGCGGCATCGACATCTTCGAGCTCTCGCACGTCATCAACTACGAGCTGCCGCACGAGTCCGAGACGTATATCCACCGCATCGGACGCACGGGCCGCGCCGGGCGAGGCGGCGTCGCGATCAGCTTCTGCGACATCGACGAGGTGGACGACCTGAAGGCGATCGAAAAGCTGATCGGCATGCGCATCCCCGTAAAGGAAAGTCCGTGGCCGATGGTCGTGCTCGAAAAAACCGAAAAGCTGCCCACGCCGCCCCGGCCGCCGCGCCAGTCGCGACCCGCCCCGACCGAGCCGGTGCGCCGCACGCCGCCTGTGAAGCCCGCTCCCCAGCATGTCCAGCCGGCCGCAAGGCCAGCTGCTCCGGCCGGCACCTCCCGCCGCCGCCCGCGCGGGCGCGGACGCGGCACGCCGCAGGCATAAAAACCCTCCTGACAAAGGCCCCCTTCCGGTACATGACGCAGTATGATACCGGTTGGGGGTATATTTTCATGCTGGGAAAGCTGTCATGGAAGAATACGGGCTCTGCGGGGTGCAAGCTCCCGCGGCGAGGCGCCCGGGCGCGCGGTCCCGGACGCCGGATACCGCCCGGCGGGCTTTCCGCGCTGCGGAAAGCCCGCGCCGGTTTCGTCATATGCGCCAAAAATCACCCGCGGATACGGCCGGTATCCACGGGCAATTTTGTCATATCCGACGAAAAATCCATCCGGGCCGGTTCGCGCGCGGAATGCCGCGGCATGGCACTTGCAATTCGGCCGCCGGGCTGTTATGATGGTTTCAGAATGTGTAAACGATTTCAGTTCCACGGGAGGAAGCCTATGAACATCACCGAGATTGCCGCGCTCGCGGGCGTATCCAAGGCGGCGGTCAGCCGGTTTTTTAACGGCGGGTATCTGAGCGAGGACAAAAAGGCCGCGATCGAGCGCGTTGTGGACGAGACCGGCTACGCGCCGAATCCGCAGGCGCAGCAGCTCCGGACACAGAAGAACCGCCAGATCGGCGTCGTCATGCCCAAGCTCAGCAGTGAGAGCGTCGCGCGCGTGATGGACGGCATCAGCAGCGTTCTGACCGACTGCGGCTATCAGCTCATGCTGGCCAACACCGCCAACGACCCCGCCAAGGAGGTGGAGTATCTCGACCTGCTGCATCACCACCACGTCGAGGGCATCATCTTCATCGCCAGCATCTTCACACCCGACCACGACCGCATCCTGCGGAACCTGCACATGCCCGTCGTCATCGTCGGCCAGCAGTACAAGGGCTTCAGCTGCGTGTATCACGACGACCGCGGCGCGGCCGAGGCCGTGACGGAGCAGATGCTCCGGCGCGGCTGCCGCCGGCCCGGCTTTCTCGGCGTCACGAACCAGGACCGGGCGGCCGGATACGAGCGCGCCCAGGGCTTTCTGGCCGCTCTGCACGCGGCGGGACTCGAGCCGCGCGACACGGCCATCGCCGCGTTCACCATGGAGTCCGGCTACGAGAAGGCAGCGGAGCTGCTGGGCCGCAGGAGCCGGCCGGACGGCCTGTTCTGCGCCACGGACACCATCGCCGTCGGCGCGATGCAGTACTGCCGGGAGCACGGCCTGCGCATCCCCGGCGACGTGATGCTCGCCGGGATCGGCGATTCGCAGCTCGGACGGGTCAGCGCGGTCACGCTCACGAGCGCGCACCTGTACTACCGCACGAGCGGCGAGGAGGCGGCGAAGCTCCTGCTCGACCAGCTCCGCCGCCGCGGCGCCGGCGCGACGCGCAGCCTCTGCCTCGGCTACGAGCTGGTCGAGCGCGACTCCACCCGCCGCGCGGAGCAGCCCGACCCCCCTGTCGTTCCCTGATCCTGTGCAATTTTCCAATATCAGTGTGAAACCATGTGAAACCAATAATTCATTTCACTGAAATTGGGCGACTCTGCGAATAGACATTTTTCCTTTTTTCTCCTACAATAAATCCAGAAAGTCAAATAAATGAAAAACGGATTACAGGAGAGGAGAAACATCATGGATTACGCGGTATGCGCCCAGAGTATCCTGCGGGAGCTCGGCGGCAAGGAAAACCTCATCAGCGCGGCCCACTGCGCAACGAGGCTGCGCCTCGTCATCGCCGACAACAGCAAATGCTCCAAGGAGCGTCTGGAGAACATCGACGGCGTCAAGGGCGTGTTCGAGGCGTCCGGCCAGCTCCAGATCATCATCGGCACCGGCACGGTCAACAAGGTCTACGACGAATTCATCAAGGCCGCCGGCATCGAGGCCGCCACCAAGGACGAGGTCAAGCAGGCCGCCGCCAGCAAGGCCCCCTGGTACCAGCGGGCCGTCAAGACGCTCGGCGACGTGTTCGTCCCGATCATCCCCGCCATCGTGGCGAGCGGCCTTCTCATGGGCCTTCTGGAGGGTCTGGCCAACGCCTTCCCGTCCATCACCTCGAGCGGCACCTACACGATCATCCACCTGTTCAGCAACGCCGCGTTCGTCTTTCTGCCCATCCTGATCGCCGTCAGCGCTGCGAAGGTCTTCGGCGGCAACCAGTACCTCGGCGCGGTCATCGGCATGATTATGATTCATCCCGATCTCGTGAACGCCTGGAGCGTCGCCACCACGGAATCCATCCCGCAGGCCGCCGCCTGGTTCGGCCTGTACAACATCAATCTCGTCGGCTATCAGGGCCACGTGATCCCGGTCATCATCGCGGTCTGGCTCATGTGCTTCCTGGAAAAGCGGCTGCACAAGATCGTCCCGGAGATGATCGACCTCTTCGTCACCCCGCTTGTGAGCGTGCTCGTGACCGGCTACGTGACGCTCACCGTCATCGGCCCGATCTTCGGCCGGCTTGAAAACTGGGTGCTCGCGGCCATGCAGTACCTCATCAGCCTGCCCTACGGTCTCGGCGGCATGATCTGCGGCGGCCTGTACGCGCTGACCGTCGTGGCCGGCGTCCACCACATGTACAACGCACTGGAGGCTGGCCTGCTGAGCGCCACCGGCTTCAACACCTGGATGCCGATCGCCACCGCCGCCAACGTGGCCCAGGGCGGCGCGGCCCTCGCCTTCTCCCTCAAGACCCGCAACAAGAAGCAGAAGTCCGTCGCCCTGCCCGCCTCTCTGAGCGCGTTCCTCGGCATCACCGAGCCCGCCATTTTCGGCGTCAACCTCCGCTTCGGGCGTCCGTTCATCGCCGCTCTTGTCGGCGGCGCGGCCGGCGGTCTCATCGCGGGCCTGTTCAAGGTCAGCGCCACGGCCTACGGCATCACCGGCATCTTCGGTCTTCTCATCACGACGCACAACATCCTGGCTTACCTGCTCGTCATGGTCGTCGCGTTCGCCGTCTCGTTCCTGCTGACGCTGGTCCTCTACCGCGACAAGGAAGAGAAGCAGGCGCCCGCCATCGACGCCGCGCAGGACGACGGCACCATCGGCAGCCCCCTGACCGGCACGGTCGTGGCGCTCAAGGATGTGCCCGACGCCACCTTCGCCGAGGGCATTCTCGGCCAGGGCGCGGCCATCCAGCCCGCGGAGGGCAAGCTCGTCGCCCCGGCAAACGGCGTCGTGTCCACGCTCTTTGAAACGCGCCACGCCATCGGCCTGCAGCTCGACTCGGGCGAGGAGCTGCTCATCCACGTCGGCCTCAACACGGTTGAGCTCCAGGGCGAGGGCTTCATGGCCCACGTCGCCGAGGGCGACCGCGTCACGAAGGGCCAGCTCCTCCTGACCTTCGACATTGCGCTCATCGAGAGCAAGGGCTACAAAACCGTCACGCCCGTCGTCATCACCAACAGCGACGACTACGACGAGGTTTCCGTTCTGGCGCAGGGCAGCGTCAGCGCCCTGACGCCGCTGCTCGCCGCGAAAAAAGGGAGCGCCGTCCATGCGTAGCCCCTGGCGGCAGGCCTTCCACCTCGAGCCGCCCACCGGCTGGCTCAACGACCCGAACGGTCTGTGCTGGTTCGGCGGCCTGTACCATGTGTTCTTCCAATACTGCCCCGAAAGCGCTTCCGGCTCCGGCCGGAAGCTCTGGGGCCATTATGAGAGCCCGGATCTGGTCCACTGGCGCTTTGCCGGCGCGCCGCTCGCGCCGGACACGCCCTGGGACCGCGACGGCGTCTATTCCGGCAGCGCCCTCGTCAAGGACGGGCAGCTGCAGCTGTTCTACACCGGCAACGTCAAGCAGCCCGGCGATTACGACTACATCACCGCCGGGCGCGAGGGCAACGTGCTGCGCGTCGTCAGCCCGGACGGGCGCACAATGGGGCCGAAGCAGCTGCTGCTCGCGCCGCGCGACTACCCCGGCTTCTGCTCCTGCCACGTCCGCGACCCGAAGGTCTGGCGTGACGGGCGCGGCTTCTGGATGGTGCTCGGCGCCCGCTCCCTGGACAGCCGCGGCAGCGTTCTTTTGTACCGCAGCGCGGACGCGGAGCACTGGCAGTACGCCGCCGACATCCGGAGCGAGGAGCCCTTCGGCTACATGTGGGAGTGTCCGGACTACTTTACCCTGGACGGGCGCGGCATTCTCAGCGTCTCGCCGCAGGGCCTCGCGCATGAACAGACGCGCTGTCAGAACATCTATCAGAGCGGCTGGTTCCCGGTGCAGGGGCCGCTGGAGAGCGGCCGGCTCGGCGCGTTCACGGAATGGGATCTCGGCTTCGATTTCTACGCGCCGCAGACCTTCCTGACCCCCGACGGCAGGCGGCTGCTGATCGCCTGGATGGGCCTGCCCGACAGCCCCTACGCCAATCCCACCGTCGCGTTCGGCTATCAGCACTGCCTGACGCTTCCGCGCGAGGTGTTCCTCGACCGCGAGGGCCGGCTGTGCCAGCGGCCCGCGCGCGAGCTGACGGCGCTCTGCGGCCTCGCGCAGATCCGCGCGGAGTCCGCCGCGCTCCCCTTCCGGCTCTGCGCCGAAACGGCCGGCAGCTTCCGGCTGACGCTGGGCGGCGGCCTGACGCTGCAGTACGACACCGGCGAGGGCCTGTTTTCCCTCCGCTTTACCGATCCCGTGCTGGGCTGCGGGCGGACGGAGCGCTTTGCCCGCATTTCCCGCGTACGCAGTCTTGAGCTGCTGGCGGACACCTCGTCGCTGGAGATTTTCCTCGACGGCGGCGCAGTGGTCCTGTCCACGCGGTTTTATCCGGCGCAGCGGGAGATTTCGCTCGTCTGCGAGGGCCTTTCGCCGGTCCTGCAACCGATGTGCATTCCAGAAATGAATATAGAAGGAGCTGCAGCAACATGAAAGAATTCACCTACACCGTCACCGATCCCGTCGGCATGCATGCCCGGCCCGCCGGCCAGCTGGCCAAGGAAGCCGCCAAATATCAGAGCATCGTCACCGTCGTCAAGGGCGAAAAGAAGGCCGACACCCGCCGCCTGATGGCCCTGATGGGGCTCGGCATCAAGCAGGGCGACGCCATCACCGTGCGCGTCGAGGGCGCGGACGAGGACACCGCAGCCGCCGCGGTCCGGCAGTATCTCACGGAGAATCATTTTTAAATTAACCCGGAGGTGACAAGCCCATGATCGCATTGCAGGGAACCGGCGTCTCCGCCGGCGTGGCCAGCGGCCCTATCCGCTTCTACAAGCGGAACAAGGCCGAGGTGCAGCGCCGCACGGTCGCGGACCCCGGGGCGGAGCGCGCGCGCTATGAGGCCGCGACGCAGACCGCAATCGCCCAGCTCGGCGAGCTGGCGGAAAAGGCCCGGCGCGAGGCCGGCGACGATTCCGCCATTCTCTTTGAAACGCACCAGCTGATGCTGGAGGATCTCGACTATGTAGCGGCCATCACGGAGCTCATCGAAAACGAGCATGTGAACGCCGACTACGCCGTCCATGAGACGGGGCGGCAGTTTGCCGGCATGTTCTCCGCGATGGAGGACGAGTATATGCGCGCCCGCTCCGCGGACGTGCTGGACATCTCCACCCGCCTCGAGCGCATCCTGCGCGGCGAGCAGACCGAGCAAAGCGCCGACTCGGAGCCGGCGCTCATCGCGGCGGACGACCTGAGTCCGAGCGAGACCGTGCAGATGGACAAGAGCAAGCTCCTGGGCTTCGTCCTGTCCGCCGGACACCGGAACGCGCACACCGTCATCCTGGCCCGCACGCTGGGCATCCCGGCCATCATCCAGCTCGGCGCGGAGCTGAAGCCCGAATACGACGGCCGGCCCGCCATTCTCGACGGCCAGACCGGCCAGCTCGTCGTCGATCCCGACGACGCGACCCGCACGTACCTGCTGGAAAAGCAGTCGCGCGAGCGGGAGGCCCGCCGCCGGCTGGAGGAGCTCAAGGGCCAGCCCGACGTCACGCTCGACGGCAAGCAGGTGCGGCTCTACGCGAACATCTCCTCCCCCGCCATCCTCGACGCCGTGCTGGCGAACGACGCGCGCGGCATCGGCCTGTTCCGCAGCGAATTTCTCTATCTCGAAAGCGCCGACTATCCCACCGAGGACGAGCAGCTCGCGGCCTACAAGGCCGTGCTGCAGCGCATGGGCACGCGGCAGGTCGTCATCCGCACGCTCGACATCGGCGCGGACAAGAAGGTCCCCTATTTTGATCTCCCGCCCGAGGAAAACCCCGCGCTCGGCATGCGGGCCATCCGCATCTGCCTGTCGAAGCCGGAGATCTTCCGCACGCAGCTGCGCGCGCTGTACCGCGCGTCCGCGTTCGGCAATCTCGCCATCATGTTCCCCATGATCGCGAGCGTCTGGGAAATCCAGGAGATCAAGCGCATCTGCGCCGCCGTGCGCGCCGAGCTCGACCGGGAGAAGATCCCCTGCGCCGAGCACGTGCCGCTCGGCATCATGATCGAGACCCCGGCCTCCGTCATCATGAGCGACAAGCTCGCGCCGGAGGTGGACTTCTTCTCCATCGGCACGAACGACCTCACCCAGTACACCCTCGCCGTGGACCGGCAGGGCGGCACCGGACTCGAGCGCTTCTGCGACACGCACCATCCGGCGGTGCTGCGCATGATCCAGCGCACCGTGGAAAGCGCCCACGCGGCCGGCATCTGGGCCGGCATCTGCGGGGAGCTGGCCTCCGACGCCGCGCTCACGCCGCTGTTTTTGGCCATGGGCGTGGACGAGCTGAGCGTGTCGGCCCGCGCCGTGCTGCCCGTGCGCAGCATCATCCGGAGCACCAACGCGGCCCAGAACCGCGAAAAGCTGCTGGCTGTGCTGCAGTAATCCCCGCAAAGAAACGTAAAAAGCCGTGTCATTCCGCGCGGGCGAAGCGCCCCCCGGAAAGGGAGTGCAACTTAGGGATTTGAAAAAATCAAGTTTTTAAGGACGCCTCCCAAAACGGTGCAAAGAGAATAACGACTACGCAAGAGTAGAAATGCTCCTGTGTGGTCGCTTTCTTTTTATAAATAGATTTATATAAAGATTGAAAAATTCACTTTTGCGTGATATACTTTAAGCATATCTGCTAACAGGATTAATGGAGGTGTGATATGGCAGTCAGTTATAAAAAACTGTTTCATTTATTGATTGAAAAAGATATGACAAATGCCCAGTTGATGCAGGAGGCAGGGTTCTCTGCCAACATCATCACACGGCTAAAACGAGGCGGATATATCTCCCTTGACAGTGTGGAGAGTATTTGCCGTGTGCTGCACTGTGGCCTAGATGATATTTTGGAATTTATTCCAGACGAAGACGGAGGAAAAGAAAATGGTTGATACTAAAAAGGAACAAGAGCGTGATGAACTCCATCGTGCAATCTGGGCAATAGCGGATGAACTGCGTGGTGCAGTAGACGGATGGGATTTTAAGAACTATGTCCTCGGCACAATGTTCTATCGCTATATTTCCGAGAACCTGTGCAGCTACATCAATGAGGGTGAAATCAAAGTCGGAAATACAGATTTTAATTTTGCAACGATGCCAGATGATGAAGCCGAAGAAGCACGGGATGGTCTGGTGGAAGAAAAAGGGTTTTTCATACTGCCAAGTGAACTGTTCTGCAACGTCAGAGCAAAGGCGGCAAACGATGAAAATTTGAATGAGACACTGGAAAGCGTATTTCGTCATATCGAGGAATCTGCTAAAGGTAGCGAGGCAGAAAGCGACTTTGCCGGACTGTTTGATGATTATGATGTTAACAGCAATAAATTGGGTTCTACGGTTGCCAAGCGCAATGAGAAACTGGTCAAGCTGTTAAATGGCGTGGGTGAAATGAACCTCGGTGCTGTGAAAGACCACACCTTCGATGCTTTTGGCGATGCCTACGAATACCTTATGTCCATGTATGCCTCTAATGCGGGTAAATCCGGCGGTGAGTTCTATACGCCTGCCGATGTATCAGAACTGCTGACAAGGCTTGGTACGGTAGGAAAAACTGAAATCAATAAGGTATATGACCCTGCGTGTGGTTCCGGAAGTCTATTGCTCAAGGCTGAAAAAGTTCTTGGTAAGGATGCCATCCGCAATGGATTCTATGGACAGGAAATCAATATCACTACTTACAATTTGTGCCGAATCAATATGTTCCTGCACGATGTGGGGTTTGATAAATTTAATGTAGCCTGTGAGGATACGCTTATCAGCCCACAGCACTGGGATGATGAACCATTTGAACTTATCGTGTCTAATCCTCCCTACTCTATTAAATGGGCGGGTGACGAAAATCCACTGCTCATCAATGACCCTCGCTTTTCTCCAGCCGGAGTTCTGGCACCTAAGAGTAAAGCAGATATGGCATTTATTATGCACAGTCTTTCATGGCTGGCATCCAATGGTACTGCTGCTATCGTATGCTTTCCGGGTATTATGTATCGTGGCGGTGCGGAACAGAAAATCCGTAAATATCTGGTAGACAATAACTATGTAGATTGCATCATTCAGTTACCAAGCAATCTATTCTTCGGTACATCCATTGCCACTTGCATTATGGTAATGAAGAAGAATAAGAACAACAACAAGACCTTGTTTATTGATGCGTCCAATGAGTGCATCAAGGTCACAAACAACAATAAACTAACACCTGAAAATATTGACCGAATTGTAGATGTGTTCTCAAAGCGTGAGGAAGTGGCACACTTCTCCCATTTGGCTGATTATGATGAAATTACAGGGGCAGACTACAATCTTTCCGTTTCTACTTATGTTGAGGTTGAGGACACAAGGGAAAAAATAGATATTAAAAAACTGAATGCAGAGATAGAGGAAATTGTTAAACGTGAGAATGAACTGCGTGAGGCTATCCGCAACATCATCGAAGAAATCGAGGTGGGCGTATGAGCAAGTTAGAAGAATTAATTACGGAGTTATGTCCAGAGGGAGTAACCTACAAACCACTTGAAGCACTTGGTCATTTTTTTGGCGGGCTTACAGGAAAATCTAAAGATGATTTTACAAATGGAAATGCTACATTTATTACATACAAAAATGTGTATTCTAACCCTGCCTTGAATATCGCTCCTAATGACACCGTAAAAATTGCAGAACGAGAAAATCAACGAACTCTTAAATATGGAGATGTCATATTTACTGGTTCCTCAGAAACACCGAATGAATGTGGATTTTCATCCGTAGTTACTAAAAAGCCAGAGAAGCCACTTTATCTTAACAGCTTTTGTTTTTTCTTTCGCTTTAACAACCTTAGCATAATTGAACCAGATTTTGCAAAACACCTTTTTCGTTCAAGCAACCTCAGATACCAAATTAGTAAAACTGCTAACGGAGTAACAAGATTTAACGTGTCAAAGAAATTAATGGCGAAGATTGTTATTCCCCTCCCCCCTTTACCCGTGCAGGAGGAAATTGTACGTATATTGGACAATTTCACGGAGCTTACAGCGGAGCTTACAGCGGAGCTTACAGCAAGAAAAAAGCAGTATGTGTATTATAGAGATAGTCTGCTCACATTTCCATTAACAAGCGAAAATACAGAAATGACTATCGGTGACATCTACGATTTCCAATATGGTACAGGAAACACAATACCAACAGAAGGCGGACCGTATCCCGTTTATGGAAGCAATGGAATTGTAGGTACACATTCACTATATAATAGTGAATGTGCTCCTGTTATAGGACATATAGGAGCATATGCGGGAATTGTAAATTGGGGTGAAGGAAAACATTTTGTGACATACAACGGAGTTATTTGCAAACATAAAAATGACCAAGTAAATAAAAAATACGCGTATTACCTATTGTTAACTCAAGATTTTGGTTCTAAATCAAAAAATAGTTCTCAACCATTTGTTTCATATAATGTTTTGAAAGAACCAAAAGTTATAATTCCACCCCTTGATGAGCAACAACGCATTGTTGATATTCTTGACCGTTTTGACACCCTTTGTAACGATATTACAACAGGTCTCCCTGCTGAAATCGCTGCAAGGCAAAAACAATATGAATACTATCGTGACAGATTACTGTCATTCAAGGAACTATAAAAGAGAAAGAAGGTGAAGCCACCGTGCCTTATTTTAACATTGTCGCACAGACAACAGAAAATACCGTAGTTACAGAATATGAGCCTGTGAAGGCACGTTCGGACAGCTACCAGAGCGAGGCTGCTCTGGAGCAGGAATTTATTCGTCTGCTCTGTGAGCAGGGCTATGAATATCTGCAAATCCATACAGAGAAGGATTTAATCCGCAACCTCCGCAATCGTTTGGAGACACTGAACCACTATCAGTTCTCCGATACAGAGTGGCAACAGTTTTTTGCGGATTCTGTTGCGAACCCCAACGAGCATATCGTGGAAAAGACCCGCAAGATACAGGAGGACTTCGTCCAAGTGTTGAAACGAGATGATGGCTCTACGAAGAACATCACACTCATGGATAAGAAAAATATCCATAATAACAGTTTACAGGTCATCAACCAGTATGTGCTTGGTAAAGAGGACGGCGCAAAATACGATAATCGTTACGATGTGACGGTACTGGTCAACGGTCTACCCTTGGTGCATATTGAACTGAAGCGCAGAGGAGTCCCTATCCGAGAGGCATTCAATCAGATAAATCGCTATCAGCGTGATTCCTTTTGGGCAGGCTGTGGGCTGTTTGAATATGTGCAGATTTTCGTTATCTCCAATGGAACAAATACGAAATACTACTCCAACAGCACTCGCTTTAATGCCATAAAGGATGCTGCCTCCGGCAAGACGAAAAAAGGAAAAACAAGCAACAGCTTTGAATTTACCTGCTTCTGGGCAGATGCCAATAACCGTGTTATCACGGATTTGATTGACTTCACAAAGACTTTCTTTGCAAAGCATTCTCTGCTGAATGTGCTGACCAAGTATTGTATTTTCACATCAGAAAATATGCTTATGGTTATGCGCCCGTACCAGATCACGGCAACCGAGCGTATCTTGAATCGTATTGAGATTGCCAACAACTATAAAAAATACGGCAGCGTGGCAGGTGGCGGATACATCTGGCACACCACAGGCTCCGGCAAAACGCTCACCTCTTTCAAGACAGCACGGCTGGCATCACAATTGCTTTACATTGATAAGGTGCTGTTTGTGGTTGACCGTAAGGATTTGGACTATCAGACCATGAAGGAATATGACCGCTTTGAAAAAGGTGCTGCCAATAGCAATACTTCTACCAGAATTTTAGAACTGCAGTTGAGTGACAAAGATTCAAAAGGACGTCCCAAAGAATGTCGTATTATTATTACTACGATTCAAAAACTGGCTACTTTCATAAAGAAGAATCCTAATCATGAGGTTTACAATAAGCATATCGTTATTATCTTTGACGAATGCCACCGTAGCCAATTTGGTGATATGCACACGGCTATTATAAAAAACTTCAAGAAATATCACCTGTTTGGTTTTACAGGAACCCCGATATTCGCAGCCAACTCTGGCGCATCCAAGAACCCGGAGTTCTTTACAACGGGGCAGACCTTTGGTGACCAGTTACATACCTACACCATCGTGGATGCCATCAACGATAAAAATGTCCTGCCGTTCCGTGTGGACTATATTAAAACGATGGATACGGACGAAGAAATTACCGATGAAATGGTATGGGATATCAATCGTGAAAAAGCAATGATGGCGCCTAAGCGTATCGAACTGGTAACACGGTATATTTTGGAGCATTTCGACCAGAAAACCTACCGTGGGGATAAAACCTATATTTTCAATACCCTCACGAATATCGAAGAAGTGGCATCCGCCGAGCGTGGCACGGTAGAAGAAATCAAGCAGCAACAACGTCTTAGCGGATTTAATTCTATTTTTGCTGTGGCATCTGTGCCAATGGCAAAACTGTATTATCAAGAATTTCAGAAGCAGATGGCAGCAGACCCAACCAAGAAGTTGCGTGTAGCAACGATTTTCAGTTACGGCGCAAATGAGGAAGAAGCTGACGGTATTCTGGATGAGGAGAACTCTGAGGACACTTCTGCCCTTGACCAGAACTCCCGTGATTTTCTGGAATCTGCTATCCGTGATTATAATGAAATGTTCCATACAACTTATGATACTTCCAGCGATAAGTTCCAGAACTACTATAAGGATGTATCCCTACGCATGAAAAACAAGGAACTGGACTTGCTCATCGTAGTTAATATGTTCCTTACTGGTTTTGATGCCACTACTATGAACACGCTGTGGGTGGATAAGAACCTGAAGATGCACGGTTTGATACAGGCGTTTTCACGTACCAACCGTATCCTCAATTCTATCAAGACTTTCGGTAACATTGTTTGTTTTCGCAATCTGCAAAAGCGTGTAGATAGCGCAATTTCTCTGTTTGGAGACAAGAACGCTGGCGGTATTGTGCTTTTGAACAGTTTTAAGGATTACTACTATGGTTATGAGTCCGTAGACGGAAAGCCAATGCCCGGCTATGTGGATATGATGGAGGAATTGAACGAGAAGTTCCCTCTGGAAGAACCACAGATTATTGGCGAGCAGAATCAGAAGGATTTTATTTCTTTGTTTGGTGCAATTCTGCGTATGCGTAACCTGCTCGTATCCTTTGATGAATTTAAGGGTAATGAACTTATTACCGAGCGTGACCTACAGGACTACCTTGGCAGATACCAAGACCTGCGTGATGAATGGAAACGCAGACGTGAAGCCGGAGAAAGCACAGATATCACAGACGATATTGTGTTTGAAGTGGAATTGATAAAGCAGATTGAAATCAACATTGATTATATTCTGATGCTTGTAAAGAAATACCACGATACCCATTGTGAGGATAAAGAAGTTCTGATTACCATCAATAAAGCCATTGATGCCAGCCCGGAACTACGCAGCAAGAAACAGTTGATTGAAACCTTTATCGCAGGGGTCAACGATGCAGATGACATCATGAGCGAGTGGCATGATTATGTGGTCAAACAGCGTGAGGCTGAATTGCAGACCATCATTACAGAGGAAAAGTTAAAGCCGGAGGACACCCGTAAATTCTTGGAGAATGCTTTCCGTGATGGTGAAATCAAAACCGCCGGTACAGACATCGATAAAATCATGCCTCCTGTTTCTCGCTTTGGCGGTGGTGGCAGAGCCAAGAAAAAGCAAGGTGTCATTGATAAACTGAAGACATTCTTTGAGAAGTATTTTGGCATCGGTGGCTCGGCAACCTTTACTGAGCCGGAACACCCAGCGACCATATATGAACTGCATCCACAGGACAACCTGTCTATGGTGGCAGAACCGAAGACACCATATGGTAGTGATGAACACAAATAAGTGATGAGTATGACCACGCAGAAGGACAATGTTCCCTGCGTGGTTTTCTTTTGCCCCGTGGGGTGGTCAAATCTCCAGAACCTTATCTGCTGAAGACCGACGCCCCCTCAAACGTGAATTTTCGCAGAATTAAACAGGGGGGATACCCTAATATATAGAAATGGCTGAAAACACCGTGTATTTACAGTGCTTTCAGCCATTTTCTTTTGCGTATTTGTCCGCATTATTGTATAAAAATAGGTCAATTTCTTAGGCGAAATACTTATTTTGTGACCGCTTTAATATTGACCGCACACACAAAACTGTCATCGTCTGCCATCACTCCCTGCTGAATGCAGCGGTTCTTCTCTTCCTTATAAAGAGCAAGCAGGGACTTTCTTGCAAAGCTGTCCATCCGTGCGAAGTCAGAGCAGAACTGCTGCAGTGTGCTGTTCAGCCAGTCTGCATCCTGTTCCTTATCCATTGCAAGGCTTGTTTCTGCCATGCTGTTGATGTCTGCCTCTGTAGGCTCCTGCATTGGAGTGGCATCATCCGACTGTGCAATCAGATAATCCATGCGCACATGGAACAATTCACACATGGTATCAAGCATCTCAAAGCTGGGTCTGCGACTGCCGATTTCCCATGCAGATACCGTTCCCTTTGCCACTTTCAGTTCTTCCGCAAGTGTTCCCTGTGTAAAACCATTCTTTTTTCTGATTTCTTTAATTCTTTCACCTATCGTCATAGCTTGTCACCTCGTTATATATTTTCGTGTATCGTTGTATCTCGTTTACTACTGTCCTAATAGTACCACCCATTGTCGCACTTGTCAATACATGATGATGTACTTTTTACAATTTATTCATCATTTTGTCTTACTTGAAGCATTGACAAGTACATCTTGATGTAGTATTGTTATATTGAAAGTACGACAATATGATGTACTTGTGCATTGAAAGGAGGAAGAAAGATGGATATGAAACAACCTAATATGATGACCGTGAGAGAAGTTGCGAAAACAGGATTGCTCTCGGAACACGCTCTCCGCATTATGCTGAAAGCTGGGAAACTTCCGGCAATTTATATCGGAAAGAAAGCACTCATCAATTATGACAAGCTGTGTGAACAGTTATCCGCTTTGGGAGAAGATGAGGAAAACCAGTCTGATTCGATATGGTACTAATCTGTACCGCCACTACTAATAAGGAAAGGAGGCAAGCCGAATGCCGGAAGAAACGAAAAATCCCATGCAGGAACTGATGGATAGGAAGATATGGTTCCTGTGGATATGGAGCAAGGATAAAAATGGCAATCCCACCAAAAAGCCAATCGCAGCGAATGGTGGTGCAACGGGTACAGACGATGCCCATAGTGGCACATGGGTGACCTATGATGAAGCGGTAACTGCAATGCGTGAACGTGGCTCTGCCGGAGTCGGTTTCAAAATCCCCAAAGGATACTTCTTTCTGGACATTGACCATAAGGAACTGAACGACCCTTTTGTGCAGATGATGTTGAAACGCTTTAACAGCTATACAGAATATTCCCAAAGTGGCAACGGCATTCACATCTATGGAAAAGTCGATATTGCCAGCATCCCTACCTATATCGATGATAAGGGGAAGGAAAGACTGGACAGACAATTCTATATGAAGAATCCCCACAACGATACCGAGCAGTATTTCGGGGGACTTACCAACCGCTTCGCCTGTTATACAGGCAATGTGATATTGGATACGGCACTGAATGACTGCACACAGGCTGTCCTTACCACCTTGGATAAGGATATGCGCAGGAAACAGAAAAAGAAATACAGCGCCAAGCGTGATGGTGACGAAGATGTATACCGCATCATCGAAGCACTGCACAAGCAGAAGAACGGTGAGAAATTCGCCATGCTGTTTGATGATGGTGACATCAGCAATTATGGCAATGATGATTCCGCTGCGGATTGTGCGCTCTGTTCCCTTATTGCATTTCGCACCGGGGATGACCCAGAACTGATCGATGCCATATTCCGTCTGTCCGCTCTGATGCGTGAAAAGTGGAATCGGGATGATTACCGGGAACTGACCATCCATGCAGCACTTGAAGCCTGTCATGGTGTGTTTCATCGTTCGGTAATGCCAGCCCCGGAATTCATCAAATTCAACCGTTCCGGGATTGCAACGGTGAGTGTGCCTCTGCTTGCAAAATATGTGCGAGAGCATCTCCAATACCTCATAGTCCGTGACAACACCAATGGCGGCACCATCATCTATGTGTACGAAAACGGCTGTTACAGGCTGTGTGGCAAGGATAACTTCAAGGGTATCATCAAAGGGTACATTACCGATTATGATGAGGAACTTCTCCGTATGGCTGATGTAGCTGCCTGTATCGAGCATTTGACCACCGACCTTAATACACTGACCAACGATGACCTCAATGCCGATGAAGACCTCATCAATGTGGCAAACGGTCTGCTCCGGCTGTCAGATTTAACGCTCCTGCCACACTCCCCGGAGGTACTCAGCACCATACAGATTCCCTGTGAATGGCATGGAACGCCAAGTGCGACACCTACCTTTGATGCCTATATGTCCACACTGACCAACCGTGACAAGGCGGTGGAAAATCTGCTGTTGGAATTCATCGGGGCAGTATTCTCCAATGTAAAAGGCTGGCGAATGAAGAAATCCTTGTTCCTTTATGGCAAGGGAGATACAGGTAAATCACAGCTAAAAAGTCTGGTGGAGCTGATGCTTGGAAAAGGATATTTCATTGGCATCGACCTTGCCGAAATCGAAGCACGGTTTGGCACTGCCAATCTCTATGGCAAGCGTCTGGCTGGCAGTTCTGACATGAGTTTTGTAACCGTCAGCGAATTAAAGACCTTCAAGAAGTGTACAGGCGGTGACAGTCTGTTTGCAGAGTTCAAGGGGCAGAACGCTTTTGAATTCATATACAACGGTCTACTGTGGTTTTGCATGAACCGTCTGCCGAAGTTTGGCGGTGATGATGGCGAGTGGGTATACAACCGTATCATGCAGGTGGAATGCCTTAATGTGATACCACCAAAACAGCAGGACAAGCATCTGCTTGAAAAGATGTATGCGGAACGGGAAGGCATCTTCTACAAGGCGGTGATGGCATTTCGCAATGTTATCGGCAACGGCTACCGTTTTACAGAGCCGGACAGCATCGCACAGGCAAGGCAGAATTACCGCAATACTAACAGCACCATCATTTCCTTCTTTGAAGAATGCATGGCAGAACGCAGTGACAGCAAGATATCCGACACTTGGACAACGGGTCGCATCTTCAAAGCATACAAGGCTTGGTGCAAGGATAACAACAACGGGTATGCCAAGACAGCACGGGAGTTCCGTGATGAATTGGCTGACCACCTCGGCACGACCTTTCAGGCTATGGTTGTCAGACGTGGAACAGGCGGTACCTTCTACAGAGATTACACACTCTCCGAGGATGCCGTAGAACAGTTTAGGGGGTGTGGCTATGATGACTTTCTCGTTTAGTGACAGTAGTGACAGTACAGTGACAGTTCATGTGCACAACTGTCACTGCAATAAACACCCATTCCACAAGGGTTTAAGGCACTTTGGTGACAGTAGTGACAGTTCTTTCAACTCAAGAGCCAAGAAAAAAATCTTTGTATGCAGTAGGCAGGTATGGGTACAAGGTACAAAGATTATTGAGCGTGTGAGCAAATCAAAAGTTCTGTCACTACTGTCACTAAAACAGTGCAAATGCCCATTCTGTAAGGGATTTCCTTAGTGACAGTTGCAAAAAGAACTGTCACTGGAACTGTCACTAAATCGCAGGAACTGTCACCAAAATACAGACAGCGCTGATATGCGCAGTCAGAAAGGAGGCAAATGCCATGAGAATTATGGATATTGATGAGAACACCAAGTTTCGTCCGATTGACTTCGACACTGACCGTTATGTCGGCATGAGTGTAATCAACCGCAAGGATGATGCCCCTGTACTTATCATGATGAGCAAGTCCAGCAACCCACCACACTATATGGTCATGGATGGAATGTACAAGCAGATGTACTATCTGCGATATGCAGATGCAGTGGACTACTGCAAGCGTATGGGATACATCCGCTCCCGTAACTGACCGTAGGGGCGGTCAACATCTCCACCGCTGTTATAGCGGAAAACGGGGCAAGGCTCTCACGCACAAAATCGCAAATTCAAAAGGGGTATTAAAACCCTATCACACACAACAACATTTTAAGGAGGAAAACACTATGATTTATCCAATTATTGCAAACAAAAAGAACAACATCTTACGCACCCATCATTCATCCTACTCGGAGGAATATGCACAGCGAATGTGTAACCTGTATCTTTCCGATGAAATCCACAAGGATGATGAAGGAAAGCTGCACAAGTATTACCGTCTTCATGCCAAAGAGCCTCACAGCATCGAGGATGCTCTTGCTTATGACATCTTATGCCCGGAATGCGCAAACAGAGGAAAGCTCAAGCAGATTGGCAGGGTGCTGAACTACAATGACCTCGGACTGTACAGATGTCCGTTTTGTGACAAGAAATAAGGAGGAATACGATTATGAATACAACAATGAAAACACAGGTCTATGCCGGAGAGCCGGAGTATGACAAAAACTTCTGGGATGTAATGCGTGGCAAGGAACACTGCATCGATAAAATTTCCAAGGGACGTAATTCCCAGACCGACACCTATGCCATTCCTGCTCATGCCAACAACAAATTTGGGAAGGCAATCGAGGGCAAGAGCCTGTTCCGTCAAATCGGTACAGCCTTTAATGCCTATGAAGCCGGATACCGTATCTTTGCCAAGGACTGTAATGACCTTGCGGCCTTTGTGCCGGAAGGTGGCATGATTCCGATTTACGAGGGAATGAACGATTTCACTACCACCACAGTGGAAAGCTGGAAACTCGCAGCCTTTGTGAAGTTCGATGAGGATTTCATCCATGATGCCACCTTCGATATCGAGAACTATCTGGTGGAGCGTTTTGCAAAGAACTTCGGCAAGGCTGAAACCAACGCATTCATCAATGGCACTGGCGAACAGATGCCGACAGGTATTCTCCATGAAAGCAAGGGCGCAGATGTGGCTCTGACCACGGATGTCCTTACTTACGATAATATCATCAGTCTGTACTTCTCTGTTAAGCCGGAATACCGTGCCAACGCAGTGTGGCTCATGAACGATGAAACCGCTATGGCACTTCGCAAGCTGAAAGATGCGGATGGTAATTACCTGTGGCGCAGTACCGATGATACCATCTTTGGTAAAAAGGTCATCATTTCTGAATTCATGCCAAACGCAGAACCGGGCAAAAAGCCTTTTGCCTTTGGTGACTTCAGCTACTACTGGGTCATCAGCCGTAGTCCTGTCAGTGTCCGCACCATCAAAGAAAAATTTGTGGTGTTAGACCAGATCGGCTATCTTGCCTTTGAGTTCATCGATGGCAAACTGGTACGCTCCGAAGCAATCAAGGTCATTGCGATGACCGAATAAGCACTTGGCACTGCCTGTGGTGGATAGTGTTTCTGCCACAGGCGGATGCCTTATCTGATAGAAAGAGGTGGGATTATGAACACAGCATCAAACAACACTCATATCACCCATACTTCTATCGGTGGAACGATGTATATCGTGGAATCAATGGTCAGCGAAAATGCCAAAGAAACCGCATATTCCAAGGTGAAACGGCTGATTTTGAGCAATGTCAGCACTTCGCTCAAAGTATCAGAAAGTTCACAAATACTTGCAAAATACAACTCGACTTCTGCCTGATAGTACGGTAATATCGACATACCGATGGGGAGGCTGTCGGAAAGGATGGTAAAAATGGAAAACAAAAGACAGCCTTACATAGATGCAGCCCTTGGGGAGAAAATCACAGCACTCTATTGCAGATTATCCCGTGATGACGAACTCCAAGGTGACAGCAACAGTATTATCAATCAGAAAGCAATACTCAAGAAATACGCTGATGACAATGGTTTTACGAACACACAGTTTTTCGTAGACGATGGTTACAGCGGCACGAACTTTGAACGTCCCGACTTCCAACGCTTGATGGCATTGGTGGACGAAGGTGCTGTGGGCATCATCATTGTCAAGGATATGAGCCGACTTGGACGAGATTATCTGAAGGTCGGTTACTATACCGAGATGGTGTTCACGGAATCGGACATCCGCTTTATTGCCATCAACAACGGGGTCGACAGTGCCAGTCAGCAGGACAGCGATTTTACGCCATTCCTCAATATCATCAATGAATGGTATGCCAAGGATACCAGCAAGAAAATCCGTGCGGTGTTCAAAGCAAAAGGGCAGGCAGGCAAGCCACTCTGCACCAACGCACCCTACGGATACAAGAAAGACCCGGAGGATAAGAACCACTGGATTGTAGACGAAGATGCTGCTGAGGTGGTAAAGGAAATCTTCCATCTGTGCATTTCCGGTTACGGTCCGACACAGATTGCCAAGGAACTGAAAAAGCGCAAGGTGTTGACCCCTGTGGATTATGCAAAAAGCAACGGCAGAAATGTTCCTGCGGTCAAACAGACGGATGACCTTTACAAATGGACAACTTCCACTGTGGTTCATATCTTAGAACGGCAGGAGTACCTTGGCTACACAGTAAACTTCAAGACCCACCGCAAGTCCTATAAGCTGAAAAAGCAAATCAAAAATGACAAGGACGAATGGCAGGTATTCGAGGGTACGCACGAAGCCATCATAGATAAGGAAACGTTTGATATTGTTCAGCGTATCCGTGATGGCAGACGCAGATTCACTCCGATGGGTGAAATGCCCACACTCTCCGGCATGGTGTATTGTGCCGATTGTGGCAGCAAGATGTACCAAGTCCGTGCAAGGGGCTGGGAACATGAGAAAGAGCATCTGGTCTGCTCTACCTACCGTAAGCGTGGTAAGAGCAACTGTACTTCCCACCAGATTCGCAATGTGGTCATAGAACAGCTTCTCTTGGATGACCTGCGCAGAGTGACCGCTTATGCCAGAGAACATGAAGCCGAGTTCATTCAGCTTGTAACCAACACATCAGAAAAGGCACTGAACCGAGAACTCCGCAGCAGTCAGAAGGAATACGAACAAGCGAAAGCCCGCATTACCGCCCTTGATAAAATTATCCAACGGCTTTATGAGGATAATGTAGTCGGTAAAATCAGCGATGAGCGATTTGCCAAGATGTCCGCTACCTATGAGGCAGAGCAGAAAGCCTTGGAAAGCCGGATTGCTGAATTGGATGAGTTCATTACCACAGCAAAAGAAAAATCCCTCAATGCCGAATACTTCCTGCAACTGGTACAGAAGTACACAGACATCAAGGAATTGGATGCCGAAATCATTCGGGAGTTTGTGGAAAAGATTATCGTGTTCAAGGCAGAAAAAGTCGATGGTCATAGAGTGCAGCGAATTCAAATCATTTACAACTGCATCGGAGCAGTAGAAATTCCGAGTAAGCATGAAAAAACGGCATAGCCGATATTTACGACTATGCCGAATATTTCAGGGATTATAAATCCCTAAGACGCACCAACAAATGGCGCGGCTTTCTGTATTTCGGCCGCTGATCGCCGGCAGACGGCGGTTCCGGTCTTGGGAGCCAAAAACTTTTCGGGCGCAAGGGTTGACTTTTGCACTTGAACGCGCTAAAATATTGCACAGTTAAAAAAATACGGAGAATTTGTGATGAAACAGAACGCGATTTACGCATACGGCTACTTTTACTTTACTATCCGCGATAGTAAGGGTAATTTGTGATGCGTAAAAGGCGGTTTCACGACTGATTTGCGGCACAGATTACACTGTGCCGCTTTTATTTTTATCGGAGGAACGCATTATGATCGTCATTCTGAAAGCAAGCGCAACAGAGGAAAAGCAGAACCAGCTCATCGAATGGCTGCGCGGGCAGTCGCTCGGCGTGCACATCTCGAGGGGCGAATACCAGACCGTGCTGGGCCTGATCGGCGACACGAGCCGGGTGGACATGGACCTCATCGCCAGCCTCGACATCGTCGATTCCGTCAAGCGGGTGTCCGACCCGTTCAAATGCTGCAACCGCAAATTCCATCCCGACGACACCGTCATCGAGGTGCGCGGCGCGAAGATCGGCGGCGGGAATTTCTGCCTGATCGCGGGGCCGTGCTCGGTTGAAACCGAGGAACAGATCGTGGAGGTGGCGCAGGACGTCAAAAAATCCGGCGCGTCCATGCTGCGCGGCGGCGCGTTCAAGCCGCGCACCTCGCCCTACGACTTCCAGGGGCTCAAGGGCGACGGCATCCGGCTTTTGAAGCTCGCGCGGCAGGAGACGGGCCTGCCCATCGTGACCGAGATCATGAGCGTCAACGACATGGAGCTGTTCGAGGACGTGGACGTCATCCAGGTCGGCGCGCGGAACATGCAGAACTTCGATCTGCTGAAGGAGCTCGGCAAGCTCGACAAGCCGATTCTTCTCAAGCGGGGCCTGGCCAACACGATGAAGGAGCTTCTGATGAGCGCCGAGTACATCATGGCCAGCGGCAACGAGCGCGTCATCCTCTGCGAGCGCGGCATCCGCACGTTCGAGACCTATACGCGCAACACGCTCGACCTGTCCGCCGTGCCAATGCTGCACGAGCTGTCGCACCTGCCCGTCGTGGTCGATCCCAGCCACGCGACCGGCGCGGCGAAGCTCGTGGGGCCGATGGCGCTCGCGGGCGCGGCCTGCGGGGCCGACGGCCTGATGATCGAGGTGCACAACGACCCCATGCACGCCCTGTGCGACGGCGCGCAGTCGCTCACCCCGGCGCAGTTCGACGCGCTGGCGAAGAAAATCCGCCTCGTGCGCGAGGCGGCGGCGCAATGACGGTCGGGATTGTGGGGCTCGGGCTGATCGGCGGCTCGTTTGCCCTGGCCTATCACGAGGCGGGCTGGCAGGTGCTCGCGTGCGACACGGACCCGTCGGTCCTTTCGTTCGCGGAGCTCTCCGGCGCGGTCGCGGGAGAGCTGACAAATGACAACGCGGGCTCGTGCGATCTGGTGCTGGTCGCGGTCTATCCGCGCGCGGCCATCGGCTTCATCCGGCAGACGGCCCCGTATTTCGGGGGAAAGCCGCTCGTGCTCGACTGCTGCGGCACGAAGCGCGTCGTGTGCGCGGCCTGCTTCCCGCTGGCCGAGCAGTACGGCTTCACCTACCTCGGCGGCCATCCGATGGCGGGAACGCACAACGCCGGCTTCAAATACGCCCGCGCCAACCTCTACCACGGCGCGCCGATGGTCATCGTGCCGCCGGTGTTCGACGACATCCGGCTTCTGCAGCGGGTCAAGGATCTTCTGGAGCCGGCGGGCTTTTCCGGCATCTCCGTCACGACGGCGCAGAAGCACGACGAGATGATCGCGTTCACCTCGCAGATGGCGCATCTCGTCTCGAACGCCTATATTAAAAGCCCCACCGCCGGCAGCCACAAGGGCTTTTCGGCGGGCAGCTACAAGGACATGACGCGCGTGGCGTGGCTCAACCCGCAGATGTGGGCGGAGCTGTTCCTTGAAAACCGCGACTGCCTGCTCTTCGAGCTGGACAGCCTGCAGAAGAGCCTCGGCGAATACCGGCTGGCTCTTGAGAACAACGATTCCGACACGCTCGTGCGGCTTCTCGACGAGGGCCGCAGGCGAAAAGAGGAGGTGGACGGCAGATGAACACCATCCGTGTTTCCGCCTCGCGCAGCTACGACGTGGTCGTGGACGCGGGCGGGCTCATCCGGACGGGCGAGTATCTCGCGGCGCTCGGAAAGTCCGGTGCGGCCGTCGTCGTCTCGGACGACACGGTGTTCGCGCTGTACGGGAAGGCCGTCATGGACGCGCTCGCGGGCGCGGGCTTCCGCGCGGCGTCCTTCGTGTTTCCGCACGGCGAGCAGTCGAAAAACCTGACCGTCTACGGCCGGCTTCTGAACTTTCTCGCGGACAGCCGCCTGTCCCGCACGGATGTGCTCGTCGCCCTCGGCGGCGGCGTGACGGGCGACCTCGGCGGCTTCGCGGCGGCGACGTATCTGCGCGGGATTGCGTTCGTCCAGCTCCCCACGACGCTGCTGGCCGCGGTGGACTCCTCCGTCGGCGGCAAGACCGCCGTCGATCTGCCGGCGGGCAAAAATCTGGCGGGCGCGTTCTGCCAGCCGTCGCTGGTGCTCTGCGACCCCGACGCGCTCTCGACGCTGCCGGAGAGCACTTTCCGCGACGGCTGCGCGGAGGTCATCAAGTACGGCGTGCTGTTCGACGAGCCGTTCTTCCGCTCCCTCGCGCAGACGCCCGCCCGCGCGCAGCTCGGGCACGTCATCTCCGTCTGCGTGGGGCACAAACGCGACTGCGTGGAGCAGGACGAATTTGACCTCGGCCGCCGCCGCCTTCTCAATCTCGGCCACTCCTTCGGCCACGCGGTCGAGGCGCGCAGCGCGTTTTCCCTCTCGCACGGGCAGGCCGTGTCCATCGGCATGGCCATGATCGCCCGGGCGAGCGCCGAAAAGGGCGTCTGCAGCCCCCGGACGCGGGACGAGATCGTCCGCCTGCTCGCGCAGTACGGCCTGCCGACCGACTGCCCCTACACGGCGGACGAGCTTCTGGACACGCTGCTGCTCGACAAGAAGATCGCGGACGGGGTCATGCACCTCGTCGTGCCCGAAGCGGTCGGCCGCTGCCGGATGGAGGCGGTTCCCCTCTCCGCGCTGCCCGGCTGGCTTTCGGCGGGAGGCGCGAAATGACCGTCACGCTCGCCCCCGGCGCAAGGTCGGGCTCCGTTGACATCCCCGCCTCGAAGTCGCAGGCGCACAGGCTGCTCATCTGCGCGGCGCTGTCGCAAAAGCCCGTGACGCTTCTGTGCGAGGGGCTTTCGCAGGACATCGAAGCCACAGCCGCCTGCCTGCGCGCGCTCGGCGCGCAGATCGTCTTCATGCCGGGGAGCATCCGCGTCTGCCCCGGCGGGGAGCGCTCGTCCGTTCTGCGCTGCGGGGAGAGCGGCTCGACGCTGCGCTTTCTGCTCCCCGTGGCGGGCGCGCTCGGCCGGAGCGCGGAGTTCCGGCGCGAAGGCCGGCTTCCCGACAGGCCCCTGTTCCCGCTCGACCGCGAGCTGCGGCGGCACGGCATGGCGCTCACGGAGCGCGGCGCCTCGCTCTTCTGCGAGGGGCGCCTGCAGCCCGGCGCGTATTCGCTTCCCGGCGATGTCTCGTCGCAGTTCTTCTCCGGGCTTCTGCTGGCGCTCCCGCTTCTCGGCGGGGAGAGCCGCCTGCAAACGGAGGGCGCGCTGCAGTCCGCCGGGTATCTTGACATGACGCTGGACGCCCTGCGGCAGTCCGGCATTGAAATCAAGAGAGACGATTCCGGTTTTCTCGTTCCCGGCGGCCAGCGCTATGCGCTGCCGGAGACCGCCGCCGTCGAGGGCGACTGGTCGAACGCCGCGTTCTTTTTGTGCATGGGCGCGCTGAGCAAAAAGGGCGCGGCCGTGCGCGGTCTGTCCGCCGCCTCGCACCAGGGCGACCGCGCGATCGTGCCGCTGCTGCGGCAGTTCGGCGCGGACGTGGCCGTCTCCGAAGACGCGGTGCTCGTCAGAAAATCCGCGCTGCGCGGGTGCGTGATCGACGCCGCGCAGATCCCCGACCTCGTGCCCGCGCTCGCGGCGCTCGCCGCGCTGGCCGAAGGCGAGACGCGCATCGAGCACGCCGGACGCCTGCGGCTCAAGGAGTCCGACCGGCTCTCATCCGTCTGCGCCATGCTGCGCGCGCTCGGCGCGGACTGCCGGGAGCTGCCGGACGGGCTGGAGATTCACGGGAGGCCGTCGCTTCCCGGCGGCGCGGCGGACGCCTGCGGCGACCACCGCATCGCGATGGCGGCCGCGCTTTCCGCGTGCGGCTGCGAAGGCCCCGTACAGCTCGCGGGCGCGGAGGCCGTGGAGAAGTCCTATCCCCGCTTCTGGGCAGATTTTTCGTCGTTGGAGGCAGGCGTATGAGCAGTATTTTCGGAAAAACACTCACCGTTTCCATCTTCGGCCAGTCGCACTCCCCCGCCGTCGGCGTGACGGTGGACGGGCTGCCCGCCGGGCTGGCGGTGGATTTTGAGGAGCTTGGCCGCTTTCTCGCCCGCCGCGCGCCGGGGCGGAACGAGTGGAGCACGCCGCGGAAGGAGCCGGACGCGCCGGAATTCCTCTCGGGACTCAAAAACGGCGTCACCTGCGGCGCGCCGCTCACGGCGATCATCCGCAACGAGAATACCCGCCCGCAGGACTATGACCGCTTCTCCGGGCTCCCCCGCCCCGGCCACGCGGACTACACCGCGCAGGTCAAATACGGCGGGTTCCAGGACGCCTCCGGCGGCGGGCACTTCTCGGGCCGGCTGACCGCGCCCCTTTGCGCCGCGGGCGGCGTATGCCTGCAGTATCTGCGGCGCGAGGGCATTGAGATCTTCGCGCACGTCGCCTCCGTCGGGGCCGTCGAGGACGTCATGCCGATCACGTCGAGCGTCGCGGAAAAGCCGTTTCCCACTGTGGACGACGAACGGGGCGAGCAGATGCAGGCCGTCATCCGCGCGGCGAGAGCCGACGGCGACTCCGTGGGCGGCAGCGTCGAGTGCGTCGCCCTGGGCGTGCCGGCGGGCCTGGGCGAGCCGATGTTCGACGGCATGGAAAACCGGCTGGCGCAGATTCTCTTCGGCATTCCCGCCGTCAAGGCGCTCGAGTTCGGCGACGGGCTTGCCGCCTCGAAGGCGCGTGGAAGCGAGAACAACGACCCCTTCGCCGTGGAGGCCGGACGCCTCGTCACCGCGACGAACCACTGCGGCGGCATCCTCGGCGGCATCACGGACGGCATGCCGCTCCGCTTCCGCGCGTATCTCAAGCCCACGCCGTCGATCTCGCGCGAGCAGCAGAGCGTCCGGCTGCCGTCGCTCGAGCCGGAGACGCTCCGCGTGACGGGCCGGCACGACCCGTGCATCGTCCCGCGCGCGGTGCCCTGCATGGAGGCCGCGGCGGCCATCGCCATTCTGGACGCGCTGCTCGAGGCGCGGAAATATCGGAGGTAACAAGATGGATTTGCAGCAATTGCGCACACAGATGGATGAAACCGACCGGGAGCTGACGCAGCAGTTCGTCCGGCGCATGGAACTGGCCGCGCAGATCGCGGAATACAAGAAGGGGCAGGGGCTTCCGGTTATGGACGGCGCGCGCGAGCGGCAGAAACTCGCGGAGATCTCCGCGCAGGTGCCGGAGGGGCTGCAGGACTACGCCTCGACGCTCTACTCCCTGCTGTTCGAGCTCAGCCGCAGCTATCAGAGCAAGCTGATCGGGACCGACTCTGTGCTGCCCAAAAAAATCGAAGCCGCCGTCGCCTCGACGCCGCAGCTCTTCCCGCCGCGCGCGATGGTCGCCTGCCAGGGCGTCGAGGGCGCGTACTCGCAGTTCGCGTGCGAAAAGCTCTTCCGCGCGCCGAGCGTGTTCTACTTCTCCACCTTCGACGCGGTTTTCTCCGCGATCGACAAGGGCCTGTGCCGCTACGGCGTGATTCCGCTGGAAAACAGCACCGCCGGCTCCGTCAACCAGGTGTACGACCTCATGATGCAGCACAATTTTTCCATCGTGCGCAGCGTGCGGCTGAAGGTGGACCACAGCCTGCTCGCCAAAAAGGGCGCGAAGCTCTCGGACATCCGGGAGATCTACTCCCACGAGCAGGCCATCGGCCAGTGCTCACAGTTTCTCGAGTCGCTGCCCGGCGTGAAGGTCGTCGCCATGGAAAACACGGCGGCGGCGGCCAAAAAGGTCGCGGAGTCCGGCCGCGGCGACGTGGCGGCGCTGGCCTCCCGCGCCTGCGCGGAGCTGTACGGCCTGGCCTGCCTGCAGGAGGCGGTGCAGGACCAGGGCAACAACTACACCCGCTTCATCTGCATCTCGAAGGCGCTGGAGATCTATCCGGGCGCCGACCGCACGAGCCTCATGATGGTGCTCGCGCACAAGCCCGGCTCCCTGTACAAGGTGCTCTCCCGGTTCAACGCCCTCGGCGTCAACCTCAACAAGCTCGAGAGCCGCCCCATCCCGGAGCGCAACTTCGAGTTCATGTTCTACTTCGACCTCGACACCTCGGTCTACTCCCCCGCGTTCATCCAGCTCATGGGCGAGCTGGACAGCATGTGCGAAAGCTTCTCCTATCTCGGCAGCTACAGCGAGGTGATCTGAATGCTGCGCTGCGGACTGCTCGGCAAAACGCTGGGCCACAGCTACTCCCCGCAGATTCACGCGGAGCTGGGCGGCTATGCATACAAATTGTATGAAAAAGCGCCGGGCGAGCTGGAGGATTTTCTGAAAAGCGGCTCCTTCGACGGACTCAACGTGACGATTCCCTACAAAAAGACCGTCGTGCCGTACTGCGCGGCGCTCTCCGACACGGCGCGCGCGCTCGGGAGCGTCAACACGCTCGTCAGGCGGCCGGACGGGACCCTGCGCGGCGACAACACCGACTTCTTCGGCTTCACGCATCTCGTCCGCGCGAGCGGCGTTTCGCCCGCGGGCAAAAAGGCGCTCGTGTTCGGCAGCGGCGGCGCGTCTGCCACCGTCACGGCGGCGCTTGCGGCGCTCGGCGCGTCGCCGGTCGTCATCTCGCGGCACGGGCCCGACAACTACGGCAATCTCGGGCGCCATCGGGACGCGCAGCTCGTCGTCAACACGACGCCCGTCGGCATGTACCCGAACAACGGCGCGGCCGCCGCGGACCTGACCTGTTTTCCCCTGTGCGAAGCCGTGTTCGACATCATCTACAACCCGGCCAGGACGGCGCTTCTGCTGCAGGCCGAGACGCTCGGCATTCCCGCCTTCGGAGGGCTTCCCATGCTCGTGGCGCAGGCGAAGCGGAGCTGCGAGCTGTTCACGGGCGCGCCGGTCCCGGACGCCGAAATCGGCCGCATCGAGGCGCTGCTGAGGCGGCAGATGCAGAACGTCGTTCTGATCGGCATGCCCGGCTGCGGCAAGACGACCGTCGGCCGCGAGCTGGCCCGGGCGCTCGGGCGGGAATTTGTAGACGCGGACGAGGAGCTGGTCAAAAATACAGGCCTGCCGATCCCCGAATTCTTCCGCCGGTACGGGGAGGACGCCTTCCGTGAAAAGGAGACGGAAATCCTCTCGGCGCTCGGCCGGCGCTCCGGCCTTGTGCTGGCGACCGGCGGCGGCTGCGTGACGCGGGCGGAAAACTACCCGCTGCTGCACCAGAACGGCGTGATCGTGTGGCTGCGGCGGGACATCCGCCTGCTGCCGACGGCGGGCAGGCCTCTCTCGGAGAAAAGCGGCCTCTCCGACCTCCTCCGGGCCAGAGCGCCGCTCTATGAGAAATTCGCCGACTTTTCCGCGGACAACGCCGCGCCGCCCCTCCGGACAGCGCAGAAAATCAAGGAGGCGCTTGCATGAGACTTCTCATTCTGAACGGCCCCAACCTGAACCTGCTCGGCCTGCGCGAGCCCGCGATCTACGGCAGCCGCAGCTACGCCGCGCTCGAGGACTTCTGCCGGGCCGTCTGCCGCGAACGCGGCGTCGGGTGCGAGCTGTTCCAGTCCAACCACGAGGGCGCGCTTGTGGACAAAATCCAGGAGGCGTACGGGAAATTTGACGGTATCGTCATCAATCCCGCCGCCTACACGCACACGAGCGTCGCCATCCTCGACGCGCTCAAGGCCGTGGCGCTGCCAGCCGTGGAGGTCCACCTCTCGGACGTGCGCGCGCGCGAAGACTTCCGCCAGGTCTCCTATGCGGGGATGGCCTGTCTCAAAACCTTCATGGGCCTCGGCTTCGAGGGCTACCGGGAGGCCATTTTATATCTGGAAACCTATTTGGGAGGGGAAAAGAAATGATTCCACAGGCTATGATCGACGCCGGGAACGCCGGCTCCACCATCCGCGAGATCGCGGAGCACGGCGCGCAGCGCGCCAAAGTCATCGGGGCGGAGAACGTCTTCTCCTTCGCCATCGGCAACCCCAGTGTTCCCGCGCCCGCGTGCGTGCAGGAGACGATCGAGCGCCTGCTGCACACGATGGACCCGTCGGTGCTGCACGCCTACACCGCCGCGCCGGGGCTTGAGAGCGTCCGGCAGAAGATCGCGGACTACCTGCAGGCCAGCTTCGGCGTCGGCTACCGCGCGGGCGACCTGTATCTCACGCACGGCGCGTCCTCGGCCCTCGCGATTCTGCCGAAGGCCCTGCTGCTGCCCGGCGAGGAAATCCTCACGCTCACGCCCTATTTCCCCGAGTACAAGGCCTATACCGAGGCCGCCGGCGGCGTGCTGACCGAGGTGAAGTCCGACCCGGACACGTTCCAGATGGACCTGGCGGCCGTCAGACAGGCGCTCAGCCCCAATACCAAGGCCGTCCTGCTGAACTCCCCGAACAACCCCTCCGGCGTGGTGCTGACGAAAAAGAGCCTGCTCGCCCTGGCGGAGGAGCTGGAAAAGCGTGAGCGGGAATACGGCCACCCGATCTACCTGATCGCGGACGAGCCCTATCGCGAGCTGGTCTACGGCGGGCTGGAGGTCGCGTTTATCCCGTCGTTCTACAAAAACACGCTCTACTGCTATTCGTTCAGCAAGGCCCTGTCCCTGCCGGGCGAGCGCGTGGGCTACATCGCCATCCACCCGGAGCTGGACGACTACGCGAACGTCCGCGCGGCGATCTGCGGCGCGGCGCGGATGCTGGGCTACATCTGCGCGCCGGCCCTGTTCCAGTACGTCGCGGCCGAATGTCTCGGCAAGACGGCCGACATCTCGGTCTACGAGGAAAACCGCGACCTGCTGTATTCGTCTCTGGAGTCGCTCGGCTATTCCTGCATCCATCCGGACGGCGCGTTCTACCTCTTCGTGAAGGCCCTGGAGCCGGACGCGCGGGCGTTCTGCAGCCGCGCGCTGAACTACGAGCTGCTGTTCGTCCCCGGCGACGACTTCGGCGCCCCCGGCTACGTGCGCATCGCCTACTGCGTTCCGCGCGAGCGCATCGAGCGCGCCATGCCCGCCTTCCGCGCGCTCGCCGAGAGCTACCGCTGAGGCTGCATCATAAAAAAAGCGGCAGACGAACACTGTTCGCCTGCTGCTTTCTGCGCAGTCCGGATGCGTGATGATGGGAAGTCCCTAGTCCGGATGGCCTTTTCCGGCCCGATACGCCTCCATGACCCCGTGGAACATCTCGGCGTTCGTGGGCGGCGTCCAGACGACGGCGTTCGCGCCGGCCCGGATTGTCTCGCGGATGCTGTCGTCCGTCTGTCCGCCCGTGGCGATGAGCGGCAGGTCGGGGAACTGCCCGCGCAGCTTCGCCACGACCGCCGGCGTCTGCGACCCCGCCGCCACGTTGAGGATCGCCGCGCCCGCGCGGATGCGCTCCTCGGCGCCGTCCGCGTTGACGGCCGTCACGATGATGGGAATGTCCACCGCCTCGTGCAGATCGTGTACGACGCGGTTGGAGGTCGGCGCGTTCACCACGACGCCGGACGCGCCCTGCATCTCGGCGTAGGTGGCCAGGTTGACGACGCGCTTCCCCTGCGTCAGGCCGCCGCCCACGCCGGTGAAGATCGGGATTTCGGCCGCCATGATGAGCGCCTGCGTGATGATCGGCTGCGGCGTGTATGGGTATACCGCGAACACCGCGTCGGCGTTCACGTTGCGGATGATCGCCACGTCCGTCGTAAAGACCAGCGAGCGGATGCGCTTGCCGAAGATCACAATGCCCGTGCAGGCGCTGATGCAGTCCGGCACGCGGAGGGCAAACCGGCGCAGTGTGCCGTTGATCTGCGGCGCGGCGGCCTGCCCGGATTCGCTCTCGAAGATCACGCGCGACGCCCGCTGGATCTCCTCTTCCCTGCGCTTTCTGAGTTTCCCTTCCATGGCGCACCTCCTTTGCACTGTATGTGATTTCCAAATTTCTTATCGTAACTTTAGTATACACCGCAAAAAAGTCGAAGTCAAGCAGAGGAATGTCGGCGTTTTGTCCGATTTTCATACAGTTTGGCTCATTTGTCGGTCGCGGGGACGGGGACGGCGCGCTATGATGAGAGCATTAGAAATCCGCCGTTTCACGGGAGGATGGAAAAGAGGAGCGCCGGGCGTCTGCTGCGCCCGGAGAAGAGCATGAAGATACTGTTTGTCATGGACGAGTTTTTCGCGCCGAACAACGGGCTGAGCATCTCGGCGCAGCGCTTCACGGCCGAGCTGCGCGCGCGGGGACACGACGTGCGCGTGCTGGCGGGCGACGTGTGCGGCGTGCCGGAATTTCCGCTGCCGGAGTTCCGCGTCCCGATTTTCGACGGGCTCATCAAGCGCCAGGGCATGTCGTTCGCGCGGGCGGACGACGAGAAAATCGAGGCCGCCGTCCGCTGGGCGGACGTGGTGCATCTGGAGGACTGCTTCGTGGTGGCAGGGCACGCCGCCCGCATCGCCGGACGGCTCGGCAAGCCCTGCACGGGGGCGTTCCACCTCTATCCGGAGAACATCACCTCCTCGATCGGCCTGCAGTGGGCCGTGCCGGTCAACGACGCGATTCTGGTCGGGTTCCGCGACTATGTGTTCCGCTACTGCAGCGACATCCACTGCCCCACACAGGACGTGGCCGACCGGCTGCTCCGCAGGGGCTACACGGCGCGCCTGCACGTCATCTCCAACGGCGTCTCGGATCAGTTCCCCTTCCGCCGGGAGGAAAAGCCGGCGCTGTACCGGGACCGGTTCGTCGTCCTCGCGGTCGGCCGCTTCTCGCGGGAAAAACGGCAGGACGTGCTCATCCGCGCCGCGGCGGAATCGAAATACCGCGATCGCATCCAGCTCGTCTTTGCCGGGCAGGGGCCGCTGGAAGGCCGCTACCGCCGCATGGCGCGCCGGCTGCCGAACGCGCCGGAGTTCCGCTTCATGAGCCAGGCGGAGCTGGCCGACGCCATGGCCCGCGCCGATCTCTACGTCCACGCGGCGGAGACCGAGGTGGAGGGCATGTCCTGCATGGAGGCCATGTCGTCCGGGCTGGTGCCGGTCATCGCCGACAGCCCCCGCTCCTCCTCCCGCCACTTCGCGCCCGACGGGCGGTGCCTGTTCCCCTCCGGCGACGCGGACGCGCTGCGGCAGCGGCTCGAGTACTGGCTCGAGCACGAGCCGGAGCGGCGGGCGATGGAGCGGCTGTGCAGCGAGCGCGCGCAGGAGAACTCCGTCAAAAATTCCGCCGCGAAGCTCGAACGGATGTTCCTGGAGGCCTGCCGGGAGGGCGGCGGCCATGAGGCGTGACGCGTCGGGCGGCCGGCGAAGCTTCACGCCGGGCCCGGATTACGACTATCTGCGCCGCTCCCCGCTCCTGACGCTCTGGAGCACCGTGTTCCGGGCGCTCGTGCTCGCGATCCTGTGGCCGTATTTTCTGCTTGTGCACGGTCTTCGCATCCGGGGGCTCTCCCAGGTCCGGCGTCTGCGCGGGCGGGGCTTCGTCGCGGTCTGCAACCATGTCCACACCATGGACAGCCCCATCGCCTCCGAGGCCATCGGCCTGCGGCGCACCTACTACGTCACGCTGACGAGCAACCTGCGCATCCCGGTCGCCCGCTTTCTCGTGCGCGGGCTCGGCGGCGTGCCGCTCGGCGAGTCGCCCGCGCAGCTCGAGCGGCTGGCCAGGTGCATGGAGCAGGCGCTGCGCGGCGGCAAGGTCGTGATGGTCTATCCGGAGGGCGAGCTCGTGAGCTACTGCCGGGAGCTGCGGCCCTTCCGCCGCGGCGCGTTCCGGCTCGCGGCCGCGGTCGGCGCGCCGGTTCTGCCGATGGTCGTGACCTACCGGCAGCCCAAGGGACTGCTGCGCCTTCTCCGCCGGCGGCCCTTCCTCACGCTGAACGTGCTGCCCCCTCTTTGCCCGGACGCGGCGCTCGCCCCGCGCGAGCGGAGCTTCGCCCTGCAGGATGCCTGCCGCGAGGCCATGGCGCGCTGCGTGCAGAGCAACGCATAAAAAAGCTCCCGCAGCGCGAACGGTCACGGCCGTTCGCCCTGCGGGGCTTTTTCATCCTTTTTTCCATTTTTCCGCTTCCAGATCAAAAACGCGGCGCCGGAGAGCAGCAGCACGGCCGCGTAGATGCCGACGGCCCACCAGAACTGCGGCGAGCCCGGCTCACGCGCGGCGTCGCCCAGGACCGTCGCGAGGATGATCGCGGGGATCATGCCCGTGACGCCGCCCAGCAAAAACGTTCCGTACGGCATCCCGGTCGCGCCGAGATAGATGCTCAGGGGGTCGGCAGAGAGCACGCCGACCGCGCGCGTGAGCACGGCGAAAAGAAAGTCGCTCTTTCCGCGCAGCTCGTGCAGCTTTCGCATGCGCGGGTACCTGTCCAGCATCCTCTGCGCCGCCGCGGCGCCGCTGCAGCGGCCGATCCAGTACGGGATCGTGAAGTCGATCGCCGTGCCCGCCGCGTTCACCGCCAGCGCCAGCGGCAGGGGAAACAGGATGCCCGCCGCCACATAGAGGATCTTCAGGTAAAAGATCACCGTCACGCTTTTAACGGCGTACAGCCCCAGCAGGATGAGTACTGCCAGGGCTGTATTTTTCGGCGCGGCGTTTACAATGGACTCGACAGACACATCCTTGTAATGCACCAGCGCCAGAACAATCGCCGCGAGGACGAGGGCGGGCGGCGCGTACCGGGCGAGCGCTTTCCAACCCCCCGCCCGTGTGCGCGTCCCGCCGCTCTTGCCGGCAGCGGACTGTTTTCTGACCGCCATCCGGCTATTTGGCGTCCTTTCCGCTCTCATGCCACAGCTTTGCCGCCACGGGAGCCCAGCCCTTGGCCTTGTCCACGCACTTGCCGCAGTATTCGCTGGCCTCTTCGGGCGCCAGAATGTCCGTGGAGTGCGCGCCGGCCTTGTTCACGATCTGGGTGAGCCTGCCGGGATTGTCGAGCACGGGGCAGGGGCGCAGCATATTGCCGTTGAACGGCTGGTTGTCGTGGTAGCCCATGAACATCGGCTTGCGGTAGGCCTCCAGCAGCGTGTCGGTGCGGATATTGGAGTCGGAATAATGGGCGAACGCGCACGGCTCGATGTCGCCGCCGGCGTTGATGTGCAGGAAGCACCGGCCGCCGGCGATGCAGCCGCCGACATACTCGCCGTCGTTCCAGAAGTCCATCGTGAACAGCGGCTTCGTCTTGCGGAATTCGCGCACCTGATGGTACATGAACTCGCGCTGCTCGGCGGTGGCCATGAGGTCGGTCACGGCGCCCTTGCCGACCGGCATGTAGGTGAAGAACCAGCAGAACTTCGCGCCCCAGGAGATCATGGCGTCGAAGTATTCTTCGCTGCCGATGAACTCGGCGTTCTTGCTCGTGTAGCAGCAGGAGATGCCGAACAGCAGCCTGCGCTCGCGCAGCAGCTTCATGGCCCGCTGCGTGGCCTGGAAGGTGCCCGCGCCGCGGCGGAAGTCGGTCTCCTTCTCAAAGCCCTCGACGCTGATGGCCGGAACGAAGTTCTTGACCCGCAGCATCTCGTCGGCAAACGCCTCGTCGATGAGCGTGCCGTTGGTAAACGCCGTGAACAGGCACTCGGGGTGCCGCTCGCAGAGCGTGATGATGTCCTTTTTCCGCACGAGCGGTTCGCCGCCGGAGTAGAGATAGACATAGGTGCCGAGCTCCTCGCCCTGCTTGATGATGCTCTCCAGCTCGTCGAGCGTCAGGTTGAGCGTGTGGCCGTATTCGGCGGCCCAGCAGCCGGTGCATTTGAGGTTGCAGGCGGAGGTCGGGTCCATCAGGATGGCCCAGGGCACGTTGCAGCCGTACTTCTCGCGCGCCGCGGCGCGGGTCTTGGCGCTCAGGATCATGCTGTTGACGGCCATTTCCTCATAGAGCTTTTTGAGCTGATCCTCGTCGATGTCGTGGAAGAGGCTCAGCGTGAGCTTGTGCATGCCGTTGTCGGGGTCCTCGAAATTCTTTTTGATGCCCGCGATATGGGTGTTGAGCGAGCCCGAATCGTCAAGCGCCTTTACCTTGTCGAGCACCTTGGGGATGTTGTGCTCCGGGTCTTTGCCGATATAGTCGAACGCCTTTACGGCGGCGGCCTGTTTGACTTTGTCTGCGACTGTCATGGTATCCGCTCTCCTTTTACTATTTCTGATTTTATCATACCACGCCGTGAAAAATTCGCCATGGTCAAAGAGAGCGCGCCGCCCAAAAAACGGACGGCGCGCAAAAATTGTTGAATTTTCCGTCAAACGGCGGAATCTGTCGGATTGTGGGCCAGCGCGTAGCGGACGCTTCCCTCCAGCAGCCGCGCGACGTCGGCGATGTAGCTCTCCGCGTCCTGCTTCATGCCGCCCTCCAGCCAGGTGAGCGTCAGCCCCAGCAGCGCCGCCGTGTAGAACTTGGCCAGCGTTTCCACGTCCTGCTCCGACACGTGCAGGCCCCTGGATTCCTCGTGCACAAACGAGCGCATGCTTTCGAGGTTCACGTCGTAGAGATAGCTTTCCAGCCTCGCCCGGTTGGCTGAATTGTAGAGATGATAGATCGCCTGCCGGTTCCCGCGCGTAAAGGCGGTCGCCTGCAGAAACACCTCCGCCCAGGAGCGGCAGCTGCGCTTCTGCTCGGTGAACCGCTGCGTTTCGGCGCGGAACACCTCGTCCACCAGCGCATAGACGTCCTGATAGTAGTAATAGAACGTGTTGCGGTTGATTTTACATTCCGCCGCGATGTCCACCACCGAAATCTTATCGAAGGGGCGCTCGCTGAGCAGACGGAGAAAGCCATCCATAATCGCCTGTTTGGTGTGCTGCATGCGCTTCCTCCCGTTTTCCCGTCCGGCCGTCCAGTTCCGCAGTGCTGCCGGAATCCCTGATAATTGACAGTATACCGCATAAAGCGCGCTTCGGCAACTGAAAATCTCCTTTTTTTGCGGTTTTTTAAAAAATCGTACGGGAAGCGGGCGCGCGCTATTTCACTCCGGCGAGAATTTCGGTCCATGCCGCGGCGTCCGCGCCCTGCGGCAGGCTCAGGGAATAGGCGTAGGTTCCGTCCGTCCAGCAGGCCAGCGTGTAGCGCTCGCCGCTGCCGCGGAGCTCCGCGGTCACGGTTCCCGCCGTCAGCTCTCTGGCGGAGGGATATTCATTGTAGTCGCCGGAGTTGTCCTCCGTCCCGGCCGATTTGCGGTAGAAGGCGCTCTGTCCGTCCGCGCCCCGGTACTGGATCTCCGCGAGCTGATCCCAGTAATTGAGATAGCTGGTCTGCGTGACCGCAAACGGCAGCGCCGTCACATCGGACACCGGGAAGCCCACCGCGCGGGAGAGCTCCTCTGCCGACGCGCATTCCGAGATGCCGCTCGCCGTTTCGGCAGACGGCTCCTGCGAGCCGCCCCAGGCGATCTTCGGCAGCGTCAGCGCGCCGAGCAGCAGCAGGGCCAGACAGGCGGCCACGGCCAGCCAGTGACGCCGGTTCGGGAAGCGGATCGGCTTTTTCTCCGCGGCCGCGCCGCGCACGTTCTCCAGCACGCGGCGGCGCATCGCCTCGGTCAGCTCGATTCTGTCCATGATCTGCGCATATTTCTCAGCCAAAGTCATACGCCTCCTTCAGGATCTGCTTCAGCTTTTCCCGGCCCCGGTCGAGCCGGGAGCGCACGGTCGCCTCGTTCTCGTGCAGCACGGAGGCCACCTCCGCCGTGGAATAGCCCTCGTAATAAAACAGGTGGACGACCTCCCGGTATTTGACCGGCAGCGCCTTGACCGCCTCCCACACGAACCGCAGATCCTCGCGGTTTTCGGCGGTCAGCTCCTCGCTGAGCTCGTCGGCGTCGCGGACGCGGTTGTAGTCGATGCGGTTTTTGTTGAGGTTGCCCGCCACATGCAGCAGCCACGCCTTCCGGTGCTCCTCCGTCTGGAATACCGGCGCGGCCTTGAGAAACTGCATCAGCGTGTCCTGCAGCACCTCCTCGGCGTCGCTCATGTTGTGCAGGTAGGAATAGGCCAGGCGCAGGATGCGGTTTCCGTACGCATCCAGGATCTGCTCGGCCTCGCGGTCTCGCGCCTCGCGGGCGGCGGTCATATCCGCGCCGGCATCCTTCTGCGGCGCTGCGGCGAACAGGCTCTGCGCAAGCAGCAGCAGCGCCTGCAGCAGCGAAGCTCCGGCGCGCCGCCGGGTCAGACAGGCTTCCATGCGATCACTCCCCTGTTTTTGCGGCGGCGCCGCGCCATGCCGGGCGCCGCGCCGCCGGATTTTTATGCTCAGCCGAGCTGCGCGATCAGCTGGCTCACCGCGTCGGCGCTCATCGGCACGTCCTGCGTCTCCACGGCGTAGGCGCAGCCGCCGTTCGTCCAAACGGCGACGCTGACGGTGCCGTTGTCGCCCTTCATGGTCACGGACAGTTCGCCGACCTGGACGGTGTTCTTCTCGGAATACTCGTTGTAGTCGCCGCTGATGTCGTCGCTGCCGGTGCCCTTGCGGAGCATCAGGCTCTTGTCGCCGTTCGTGTAGATTGCCTGGATCATTTGGTTTTCAATGGCCTGGAGCTCGCGGCCGGTGTAGCCCTCCACCGTGTCGGGCACCGTGAAGGAGAAGCCGGCGAGCTTTTCCGCGTCGGCCATCGTCTGGCAGGTGACAAACGGGTTCGCGATCTGCTCCCCGCTGCCGGTCTGCTGCTTTTTGGCGCAGGCGGCGAGCGAGCAGAGGGTCAGAACGCTGAGGAGAATGGCAATGATCTTTTTCATCTTGGAATACCTTCCTTTTTTCATTTCGGGACTGTTTCGTTCCGTTCTGACCTGTATACAGCCCGGCGGCGCGAAATGTTGCAGCCGCGCGAAAATTATTTTTCGGGCTGCGGCGCAAAGCAGCTCCGCACCGCGCGGCGGAAGCTGTCCATGTAGAAGGTCCTTGCCAGCCGCGCCTGGGCCGACGCGGGTGCGGTCGTATCGAAGGCGTGGTAGCAGCCGGGAAACTCCAGAAAGTCCGCCGGCACGCCGGCCGCGCGCAGCGCCTGCACGTAGGCGGCGGTCTCGTCGTGAAACGGTTCCTCGGTCCCGACGAAGGTGCACAGGGGCGGCAGGCCGGCGAGCGACTCTGCCCGCGCCGGCGCGGCGAAGGCGGGGACGCGGCCGGTCCCGAAGAGGGGGCCGAGGTAGGCCCGCCAGCTCTCGGCGTTCTTGGCCGAGTCCCAGACCGGCATGCGGTTGTCCCGCGCCGAGCCGGACGCCATCCGGTCGTCCAGCATCGGATAGAAGGGCATCTGATAGGCGACGGCGACCTCGTTTTTCTCGCGCGCGTACAGGCACAGCGCCGCCGCGAGGCCGCCGCCCGCGCTGTCGCCGCCCACGAAGAGCTGGTCGTCCCGGATGCCGAGCTCCCGCGCGTGGCTTCTCAGCCACACCAGCGCGGCGTAGCAGTCCTCCAGCGCGGCGGGATACGGCGCCTGCCACGAAAGCCGGTAGTCCGGCGAGACGACGGTGCAGCCGCCGGCCAGCACGAAGCGCTCGATGTAGGCGCAGTCCTGCTCCGGCACACCGAACGCATAGCCGCCGCCGTGCATCCACACGAGGCCCGGCGCGCCGGGGCGCGGCGTTTTCGGCGTGACCACGAGCAGCCGCAGGCGCGTGCCGTCCGCCCGCGTGAGCGCCTCGGTCCGGCAGTCGGTCCTCCGGCCGGGCCAGCGCCCGCGGAACGCGAAGCGGCAGAGCGCCGCCAGCCGCGGCATCTGCGATTCCCGGAGCGTCGGGAAAAACAGCGCCATGGCCGCCCCCGGCAGGCGCAGGCCGGGCGCGATCCGTCTGAATTCCCGATGCTTTTCCTCTGCCATCGCCGACGCCCCCTTTTTTTCATCATACCATACCCGCGCGGAAAGCTCAACGGCGGCGGCGCGCATTTTCCTGTTGACTTGAAGCGCACTCCAGGGACTATAATAAAAGCAAAAAAGAAGCACAGGAGGACCTGACCATGGATCGGATTCAAAAGAACTTCGGCTTCGGCTGCATGCGCCTGCCGATGAAGGGCGGCGAGGTGGACGAGGCGCAGTTCTGCGCGATGACGGACGCCTTTCTGCAGAGCGGCTTCAACTATTTCGACACCGCGCACGGCTATCTGGACGGGAAGAGCGAAACGGCGCTCCGCGCCTGCCTCACGAGCCGCTACCCGCGCGAGCGCTATGTGCTGACCGACAAGCTGACGCACTACTTTTTCAAAAAGCAGGCGGACATCCGGCCACTTTTTGAAAGCCAGCTTGCCGCCTGCGGGGTGGACTGGTTTGATTTTTACCTGATGCACGCGCAGAGCGCGGAGAACTTCGGCCATTATAAAAGCTGCCGCGCCTACGAGACGGCGTTTGCGCTGAAGGCGGAGGGAAAGATCCGCCACGTCGGCATCTCCTTCCACGACAGCGCCGACGTGCTCGAGCAGATCCTGACCGAGTATCCGCAGCTTGAAATCGTGCAGCTCCAGCTCAACTACGCGGACTTCGACAGCCCCGACGTGGAGAGCGGCAGGTGCCTCGCCGTGTGCCGGGCGCACGGCAAGCCGGTGATCGTGATGGAGCCCTGCAAGGGCGGCAGTCTTGCGAATCTGCCCGGGGAGGCCAAATCCGTGCTGGACGGCCTGCACGGCGGCAGCCCGGCGAGCTACGCCATCCGCTACGCGGCGGGCTGCGAGGGCGTCGCGATGGTGCTCTCCGGCATGAGCGACCTGCAGCAGATGGAGGACAACCTCTCCTTCATGAAGGATTTCCGGCCTCTGAGCGGCGCGGAGCGCGCCGCGGTGGAGCAGGTGCGCGTCATCCTGAAGGCCCGGCACCTGATTCCCTGCACGGCCTGCCGCTACTGCACGGCGGGCTGCCCGCAGCACATCTCCATCCCGGACGTGCTCGCCTGCCTGAACGCAAAATCGCAGTCCGCGGACCCGGGCACGGACGCCGGCTACCGCGAGCTGTGCAAAACGGGCGGCAGGGCCTCCGACTGCGTCCGCTGCGGCCTGTGCGAAAAGGCCTGCCCGCAGCACCTGCCCATCCGCGAGCTGCTCTCGAGAGCCGCGGACGAATTTGAGCGCTGAACAAACGAAAACCGTGCCGTACCGGGACGCTGCCCCGGAAAACGGCACGGTATTTTTTTGCGGGCCGCCGCTCAGCACTGGCGGATGAGGCGGAGGTAGAATTCCACGGCGCGGCAGGCGGTTTCGACGCGGATGCGCTCGTTGCTGCCGTGGATGGTCCTGCGCTCGTCGAGCGTCAGATCCATTGCGGAGAAGCGGTAGACGTGGTTGGAGAGGTCGCGGTAGTGCCGGGCGTCGGCGCACTGCACCATGAGATACGGCGATACGAGGCTCCCCGGCCAGGTGCCGGAGATGGCGGCGGCCACCTTGTCCCACGCCGGGCAGTTCGTTTCGGAGATGGGGCTCGGGTTCATGCCGCGCAGCTTCACAAGCTCGATGCGCTCGTCGCCGATCGTCCTGCGGATGCGCGCGATCGCGCTGTCCATCGTGTCCTCGGGGTTGAGGCGGATGTTCGACACGAGGCTGGCGGACGGCGGCAGCACGTTCGAGGCCTTGCTGCCCTGCATCTGCGTAAACGCGACCGTCGTGCGCAGCAGCGCGTTCAGCTCTCCCCCGCTTTTTCGGCACATGGCGTTCAGCACGGGGCCGAAGCACCACAGGTTCGCGAAAACGACGCGCAGCCCGAAGCCCGCGTGCCTGCCCAGCGTGTCGAACATCTCGGCCGCGGGCTTCGTCAGGTGCATCGGGAAGGGGTGGTTCTCCACGCGCGCGCAGGCCGCGGCCAGCACGCCGACCGGCGTGTGCGGGGGCGGCGCGGAGGCGTGGCCGCCGCCCGAGACGACGCGGTACTCCAGGTCCATCAGGCCCTTTTCCGCGATGCCGACGACGGCGCACGGCTGCTTCACGCCGGGAAAGGCGTTTTCCACGACCGCTCCGCCCTCGTCCACGACGAGCGCGGGCCGGATGCCGTGCTGCTGAAAATACTCCACGATGTGCGCCGCGCCCTGGCCGTTGATCTCCTCGCCGCCGGAAAAGGCGAGGTAGACGTCGTTTTCCGGCGTCCAGCCGCCGGCGATCAGCGTGTCGGCCGCCGTGAGGATGCCGTTGAACGTCACCTTTGTGTCAAGGGACCCCCGGCCCCACAGCACGCCGTCCTCCAGCACCGCGTCGAAGGGCGGCTTTTCCCAGTCGCCCTCCTCCACCGGCACCACGTCGTAGTGCGCCATCAGGACCGTCGGCGCGTCGTGCCGCCTGCCCTCCCAGCGCAGCAGCAGCCCGCGGTCGGCCAGCTGCAGAATGGGGGCTCTGGCGCACACCGCCGGATAGAGCGCCGGCAGGCTCGCGATCAGCTTCCGGAATTCCGCGTCGTCCTCGAGCGCGGGATTGCGGTCGGAGACGGTTTTGCAGCGGATGAGCGTCCGCAGCGCCTCCACCGCGCGGTCTTTGTCAAATTCGGCCTCGATGCGCGGCTGCTCCGCCGTCTTTTTCGGCCGGAACAGCGCCGCCCGCAGCAAAATCACCGCCAAAAACGCGGCCAGCAGGCCGAGTATGATCCACAGTGCTTCCATATTTTCTCTTTCCCTTCCCTGTTGCTGCGCGCGCGCCCGGCGAATCCGGTTCCCGGACCGAAACGCGCGCCGCCGGTTTTCCGCACGGCCGGCCCGTCCCGCAGAATGTGATTACGCCTGCGCGAATACGCCCTCCCGCTTCAGGATCTGCCGCATCTCGGTCACGCGGGAATCCCAGGAGCTCCGTCGGCCCTCCTCCATGCGCAGGGCCGCGCGGGCGGGGTCCTCGTTCAGCGCGTTTTCGCAGGCCGCGACAAACCCCTCGGGGCTGTCCGCGATTTCGATGAGCGGCGCGTACTGCACGATCTGATCCGGCTGCCGCGTGGACACGATGGGCTTTCCGGTGGCCAGATACTCGTAAAACTTGAGCGGACTCACGTCCTTGCTGAGCTCGCCCGCCGCGAACAGGTTGAGGCAGGCGTCGAAATGCGCCAGATACCGGGGCAGCTCCGGGTTCGGCTTGATGCCGAGGAAGTGCACGTTTTTGAGCGCGCGCAGGCCGGACAGCTCGACGCCCGGCTTTTCCTTCCCGATCCACACGAAGCTCCAGTCCGGCCGCGCCTTCGCGGCGTATTCGACGTAGTCGTACTGGATGCAGGTCTGCAGCGCGCCGACGAAGCCGAAGACCGGGCCGGGGATATTTTTCATGTCCTCCGGCATCGGCTGCGGCTGCGCCGCCTGCGCGAAGCGTTCAAAGTCGGCCCCGTTGGGGATGAAATAGGTTTTGGGATTGGCCGCGCGCAGCCGGTCGGCCAGCGCCGCGGCGGTGGCGAACACCACGTCCGCCTTCCGTGCCAGCTCCAGCTCCATCGCGTCCACCAGCGCCGGGTTCATGAGCCCGCCGTACGCGGAGTGCCGGTCCACGCAGTCGTAGACGAGCCCGGCGTGCGGAATGCGGTCCACAACGTCCGCGCACAGGGGCGAATACACCCACAGAAGCGGCTTGTCCAGCCCGTGCTCCGCCATCTTGCCGCGGATATACGCCGCGGCCCGCTTCTCGTTCAGGCGGTTGACCGCGCGCACCCGGTAGTAGAGCGGCAGGACCGGCGGCAGCGCGTAAGCCGTGATGTTGTCCCGGACCTGCTCTCCCGGGTTTTTATACGCCCGCATCAGCGGCTTCGCGCGCGGGTCCTTGATCGGCGCGATGACGGTCGCGGCGGGGTCGAAGTACAAAATCTCCGCGTCCGGAATGCGGCTCATCACCTGCTGCTTGCGCGTCGGAATGGGGTGCCACGGCGACGTGGCCAGACATACGATACTTTTCATCACGGTTCCTCCAGCAATTCGCGCGCCGCGTCCTCGTTTTCCCGCGCCAGTCCGCGCAGGCGCTCCACCCGGTACGGCTCGGGGTCCGTCAGCGCGGCCCGGACGAGCGCCGTCAGGTTTTCCGGGGTCACGTCCTCAAAGCGGACGGTGTGCTTCTGCCCCAGATAGCTCATAAAGCCCGTGACCTTCGGGTCGTAGGACACCGCCACGAGCGGCGCGCCCACGGACGAGGCGAAGATCAGCGTGTGCAGGCGCATCGATACGACGATGCGCATTTTTTTCATCATCCCGATGATGAGCTTCTCATCCTGCGGCGCGGACACCAGATAGCTCCGGCACGACAGCTCCCCGGCCACCTGGCGGCTCGGCGCGAGGTCGCGCCCCGGCTCGAGCGCGAAAAAGACCGGCGTAAGGCCGTATTCTCGGTTTACATAATTTGCTGCCTCGACGAACGCTTCCTTTCGCTCGTCAAAGCCCTTCCACGGGCGCAGGACGAACAGCGCGTACTGCCCCTGCGGGTCGAGGTTCTGACTCAAAAGGAAGCTGTCCACCGCGCCGGGGCTGCCGGCCTCGAGCAGAAGCGCCGGGTCGGCGGTCACATAGACCTTCGGGCGCGTGACGCCCATGCTTTTGAGCTCCGCGGCGGACAGGTCCTCGCGCAGCGTGATTGCGTCCACGCAGCGGTCGATGACGCGCGCGGCGTGGCGGCGGTTGGCCTTCGCGTTCACGGGCCCGATGCCGCAGCCGTACATGATGACGCGGCAGCCGGCCCTGTGCGCGAGGGAAATGCTCAGCAGGTAGTATTTGAGCGAGCGCGTGCTCGTCTGGTCCTGGATGAGGCTGCCGCCGCCGCTCAGATACAGCTTGGCCCGGCGCATGAGCGGCCAGAACGCGAAGGGATTGAACACGTGCACCGCGCCCACGTGGTACTGCAGGCGCGTCTGCATCGGGTTGTGGGAGAGCACGTACAGCGGCATGTCCCGGTCGATCTCGCGCATCTGGCGCAGGATTGCCTTCAGAATCGCCTCGTCGCCGGCGTTGCCCTTGCCGTAGGCCCCGCAGATGACGACGCCGCTGCGGCGCTGCGGGGGCCTCGCGGCGCGGCGGAGGATCGTTTCGTAGATCTTCTTCTGCGCGGCGACGGTCGCCTCAATGGAGAAGGTTGTGGAGGCCCGCTCGAAGAGATTCTCCCCGAGCTGTCGGCGGAACGCGGCGTTCCCGGCCAGGCGCAGCATGTGCTCGGCCAGCGCCGCGTCGTCCTTCGGCTCGAACAGCAGCCCCGTGATGCCGGATTCGATCAGATACGGCACGCCGCCCACGTTCGTGGCCACGGTCGCGCAGCGCATCCGGGCGCCCTCGGTGAGCGCGTAGGGAAACGTCTCGGACAGAGACGTCAGCGTGTTGACGTCGATGGCGTTGTAGAAGCTGTCCATGTCCGACACCCAGCCCGCGAACACGACGCTGCCCGGCGGGCAGCTCGACGCGGCGAGGCTCTCGAGCATCGGCCGCTCCTCGCCGTCGCCCGCGATCAAAAGGCGGATGGAGGGGATCTCCTTCACGGCGCGGGCAAAGCCGCGGATGAGCGTGGCCACGTCCTTGACGGCCGAAAAACGCGCGGCGATGCCGAACACCACGGAGTCCGGCTCCGTCTTGAGGCCGACGCTTTCAAAATACGCCGCCCTCGTCAGCTTCGGCGTGATGGGGGTGAAATCGATGCCGTTGTAGATGGAGAACATCGTCTGCGGGTCGAAGCCGCGCGAGATAAGCAGCTGCGCCATGGAATCGGACACGCCGATGTGATAGTCGAACAGGCGCAGCGCCAGCGTGTTGATCGTCCCGTAGACGAGCCGGTGGAAGGGCCTGCCCAGATAGTCGAGCCGGTAGTCGCTGTGCACGGTCGTCACCGTCGGCACGCGGATTTTCCGGCGCAGAATGGCCCCCGTGAGGTTGGCCCGCGCGCCGTGGCAGTGGACGAGCTGGAAGCCCTCGCGGGAGATCATGTCGGTCAGCGTCTTCACGGTCTGCGGCAGCTTCTCGTGCAGGATCACCGTGTCGATGCCCATTTCGCGCGCATCCGCGGCGAACTCCCCGTCCGTGAAGCACACGAGCCGCGCCTGTTCCGTTTTTCCCAGCCCCTGCAGCAGCGACAGCACGTGGGTCTTGGCCCCGCCCACGTCGCCGCCGGAGATCAGATGCAGTATTTTCATAGCCGCTCCTTGCTTAATTCCGTGAAATCCGTTAAGATATAAAATATGCTCCGCGCACTTGAAACGCGCGGGCACTTGCATTATAGTATACTTTCCGGGCAGAATCAAACCCAAATCACAAATACATGGAATTGCGGGAGGCTCTGTATGAAGTTTATTGACAGCAAGGGCAGGCTCTTCGGAAAGCTCAATCTGATCGACCTGCTGGTCATTCTGATCCTGGCGGCGGCGGTGTTCGCGGTCGTCTGGAAGCTCGGCGGGAAAAAGGCGGCCGACGCAGCGGGCAGCAAGGCGGCCGTGGTCAAATATACCGTCGTGTGCGAGGATCTTCCGAAGGACATCTGCACGTTCGCCGAATCGCAGGTCGGCCAGCAGCTCGTCAACAGCGGCAAGCTGCTCGACGCCACCGTCACGAATACCGAGACGGAGGAAAGTACGGTCACGAGCGGCCACGAAAATCTCTATCTCACCATCGAGGGCACGGCGACGTTCTCCGACCGCGTCTACTCCGTCGGCAGCCAGGAGGTGCGCGTCGGCTACGAATACATCGTCAAGACGAGCGAGTTCGAGCTGACGGGTCTGATCTCCGACATGGAGGTCACCAATGGCTGAGTATCTGCAAAGCAGCCTTTTCTGGCGCGTTTTGCAGGCGATCGGCGGCTTCTTCTCGGAAATGAACCGCGGCAGCGCCGTTTTCCGGTGGCTGGCCGCCTGCTGGAACAGCTCCGGCACCAAGGCGTGGATCGTGCGGCGGCTCTCGGCCCCCATGGCGCTCACGCAGCAGTCGCAGGCCGCGAAAGCTCTGCAGCGGCTGAACGACCGGCTGGCGCGGCGCAGGGGCCTGATGGACTGCGTGCGCGGCTGCGTCCTGTATAAAATCTACCGCGCGATCTTCACCTGCGGGCGCGGCAGCAAAATCCTCGGGTATCTGTTCCGGCACGGGCTGACCGCATTTCTGCTGTTCACCGTCGGCGTCTACGTGCTGGTCCACTACACGCTGCGCAGCGTATTCACGGTGCCGGTGCTCTCGTCAACGTGGGACGAGCTGCTGATGCTCGTGTCCCTCGTCTGGATTCTCCGCTGCCGGCTCGACCGGCGCACGCCCGTCTCGGCGCGGGCCAATCCCCTCGATCTGCCGGTTCTGCTGTTCATCGCGGCGGGCTTCCTGCTCATGAGCCTCGTTTCGCCGTATCCGTCCATCCAGCTCCTCGGCTACCGCGCGACGGCGGAATACCTCGTGTGGTTCTTCCTCATCACGCGGCTGCTGCGGGACGACGCGGATTTCATGGAGCTGTATCTTGTGCTGGTCGCCGCGGCGGTGCTCATCGCCCTGCACGGCATCTACCAGTATATCGTCGGCGTGCCGATGCCCGCCAACTGGGTCGCGCAGGCCGAGACGGCCGTGCGCACGCGCGTCTACTCCGTCTTCGGCAGCCCCAACATCATGGGCGACTTCATGGTGATCTTCGCTCCCATGGCCGCGGCGCTGGCCTACTACTGCAGGGATACGCGGCTGAAGGTGCTCGCGTGGCTCTGCGCGATGCTCATGTGCGTGGCCTGCCTGTTCACGATGTCGCGCGGCGCGTGGGTCGCGATGGCGGCGGCGATCTTCCTGTTCATCGTGCTCGTGGACGGACGGCTGCTCTGGTTCGTGCTGCTGGGCGGTCTCGCCCTGAGCTTCGTCCCGTTCGTCGCCACGCGCATCGGTTTCCTCTTCACCGACGCCTTCGTCGCCGCCAACACGAACGGCGGCCGCGCCGGGCGCTGGGCCAACGGCCTGCACTATCTCGAGACCTCCAACCCGGTTCTCGGCTTCGGCCTCGGCATGTTCGGCGGCGCGGTCGCCATGCAGAACCAGGTGCTCGACGGCGTGGACTACTTCTATATGGACAACTACTATCTCAAGATTCTGGTGGAGATGGGCTGGACCGGGCTGTGCTCGTTCGTCGTCATGCTGCTCGGCTTCCTGGCCAGCGGTCTGCGCGCGCTGTACCGCACGAAGCAGAACTTCAAAAAGAAGCTCGACCGCTTCTATCCCCTCTGCGCGGGCATGTTCTGCGGTCTCGCCGGCGTGCTGGTGCACTGCTTCTTTGAAAACATCTTTGAAGAGCCGTATATGATGGTCTATTTCTGGTCCATCGCCGGCATGATCGTCTGGCTCGGCTTCCTGCGCGGGCCGGCCGAAAAAAAGGAGGCGGCGTAGATGCCACAGCCGACGCTTCTGTGCTGCAATCTGCCTTCCAAAAAGGCCGGGCAGCTCCGCGTGCTCGCCGTGCGCCTGCGCATCGCCGTGCGCGCGGTGGAGCCGCGGGACTTTCTCCAGCCCATCGGCGCGCTCTGCGGCCTTTCCGAGCCGTTCGACGCGTGCTGCGACAAAGACGCCTTCACGGACGAAATGCTCGTGCTGGCGCACTTCCCGCAGCCGCTCGTGAGCCGCTTTCTGGACGCGCTCCGGGCCGCGCGGATCTCCGTCCCCCTCAAGGCCGTCCTGACCGAGGCCAACGCGGGCTGGAATTTCCTCGAGCTGCACGAGCAGCTCCGCGCCGAGCGCGAGGCCATGGAGCAGCCGCGATAAAAAATCGCCTTCTCAGCGGCGTAAAAGACAAAGCTTGTCATTCTCCGGCCTGCGGCCTCGGAATGACAAGCTTTTTTTCAGCGGCGTCCCTACCGGAACACCGTGCCGTCGGCTTCATAGACCTCCCGCCGGCAGATGCGGGCAAAATCCGGCCGGAGCGCCGGCAGATACGTTTCGATCGCCGCCACGAGCAGCTGCGGGTTCAGCGCCGGGTTCTGCGCCGACACGAGCGCGTCCAGCCGCAGCTCCTGCCGGGAGACTCCGCACAGCTCCAGCGCGAAGAGCATCGGGCGGAGGTCCACCTCGCTCACGCCGCGCTTGCCGCTCTTCTCCACGACAACCGATTCGCGCGAGAACAGCGCCGCGATCGCCTCGCGCGCGCCGTCCGGCACGCCTTTGTCGTACTCGAGCGTCACCTCGGCGCGGAGCTTCGCCAGATATTTTGTCTTTCGGCCGCTCTCGTACGCGCGCAGCACGCGGATGCCCTTCGGCATGGTTTTGTTGAGCAGCCCGGGCAGCTTTTCCAGGTCCGCCGCGCCGTCCTCGATCTCAAAATCAAGCAGCTCGCACACCGATTCCGTCCCCACGGACAGCGGCAGCGCGATGGACACATACGCGCGCGGGCTGTAGCCCTGGGAGTGCCAGATGAGGATGTCCGCGCGGCGGAACGCCCGCTGGAACACGCGCATGAGGTCGAGATGCGACAGATATACCGCGTCGCCCGTCTTTTCAAACAGCAGTCTGTTCATCGCACACGCCTCCTTTGGACAGGCTCCGCGCGCCGCAGCCGGCGCAGGCCGTCCTGCAGTCGGGCGTTGTCGCGGATTCATAGGCCTTCTCCCGTTCGCGCCATAAAAATTCCGGCCGCACGCCGACCGAGATCGTCTGCCACGGCAAAAGCTCGTCTCTGGCAAAGCCCCGAACCGTGTAGAAGTCCGGGTCGATCCCGCAGTTTTCAAACGCCTGCATCCACAGATCGTAGCGGAAATACTCGTCCCAGCCGTCCAGCCGCGCGCCGAGCCGCACCGCCTCCGCGAGCACCGGGCCGAGCCGCCGGTCGCCGCGCGCCAGCACGGCCTCGAGCCGGCTGAGGTGCCCCTCGTGGTAGCGGTAGTCCACGCAGCGCGCGTGCAGGTTCTCCTGCAGCAGCCGCACGCGGCGCAGATACTCGTCCGGCGGGATCTGCTTCTCCCACTGGAACGGCGTGAAGGGCTTCGGCACGAAAAACGCCGTCGCCAGGTTGATGGACAGGTGCTGCTTTTTGTTGGACGCCGTTTTTTTCCACGTGTCCATGATCTTGTAGACCAGCTCCGCGATGCCGAGCACGTCCTCGTCCGTCTCGGTCGGCAGGCCCAGCATGAAGTAGAGCTTCACGCTGTTCCAGCCCCCGGAGAAGGCGGTGGCGCAGGTCGTGAGGATTTCCTCCTCGGTCACGTTCTTGTTGATCGCGTCGCGCAGGCGCTGCGTCCCGGCCTCGGGCGCGAAGGTCAGCCCGCTCTTGCGCACCTTCTGTACCTTCAGCATGAGCTCGCGCGAGAAGTTGTCCGCGCGCAGCGACGGCAGCGACAGGTTGATCTTTCTCGGCTCGCAGTAGTCCAGCAGCCGCCCCGTCAGCTCCTCCAGCCCCCGGTAGTCGGAGGTGGACAGGCTCGCCAGCGTCATTTCGCTGTTGCCCGAGTCCTCCAGCTCCTCCACCGCCTGCCTCACGAGCGTGTCCGGCGTCTTCGCGCGCACGGGCCGGTAGCAGAAGCCCGCCTGGCAGAACCGGCAGCCGCGGATGCAGCCCCGGAAGATCTCCAGGTTCGACCGGTCGTGCACGATCTCGGTGGAGGGCACGATCAGCCTGGTCGGATAGTACGCCGCGTCCAGATCCTCCACAATCCGCTTCGTCACGCGCGCGGGCGCGCCGTTCAGCGGCGTGACGGCCGCGAGCGTGCCGTTCGGGTTGTAGGTGTGCTCATAGAACGACGGCACGTACACCCCGCCGATCCGGGACACCGCCTCCAGAAACCGCGCCTTGTCCCAGCCCTCGCGCTTGGCCGTCCGGTAGAGCGTCACGATCTCGGCGGTCGATTCCTCGCCCTCTCCGAGCGAGAAGAAGTCGATGAAATCCGCCAGCGGCTCCGGGTTGACCGTGCACACGCCGCCGGCGAACACGAGATTTTCAAGGCCCGTCCGGTCCTTCGCCAGCAGCGGCACGTCCGCAAGCCGCAGCATGTTGAGAATGTTGGAATAGCTCATCTCGTAGCCGATTGTAAAGGCGATCAGGTCGAACGCCTTCACGGGGTCGTGGCTCTCGAGCGTGAACAGGGGGATGCTGTTGTCCCGCAGGGCCTGCTCCATGTCGCCCCAGGGGGTGAACACGCGCTCGCACCAGACGCCCGGCAGCTCGTTCATGACGCCGTACAGGATGCGCATGCCGATGTTGGACATGCCGATCTCGTAGGTGTCGGGAAAGCAGAACGCCACGCGCACGTCCACGTCCTTTTTGTCCTTGACGATCTGGTTGTATTCCCCGCCCATGTAGCGGGCGGGCTTCTGCACGCCGGGCAGGATTCTGTGCAGTCTGTCTGTCATAGGGTACCTCTTCCGCATGGTTTTGACCCTATTCTATCCCGCCGTCTCCGGAAAAGCAACCGGTTTTTCCCGCAGCTCCGCCAGCAGCACCCGCAGAAGGACGCCCGCCGCCGCCAGAACGGGCCAGGCGCCCGTTTCAAAGCGCGCGGACGCCCAGAGCGCCGCGCCCAGCAGCGCCGCCGCCGTGAGCAGGCTCGCCGCCCCCAGCGCCGTCTCGTCCCGCCCCGCGCACTGCAGCGCCGCGCGCAGCAGCCTTCCGCCGTCCAGCGGCCGCATCGGCAGCAGGTTGAACGCGCCCAGCAGCAGCGACATTGCCGCAAACGCCGAAAAGCGCGTCCGAAACGCCGCGAAGCACAGGAGATTGACCGCCGGTCCCGCCAGCGCGCAGACGAGCTCCGCCCGGTAGGTGAGAAAGCCCGTCCGGATGCTGGCGTCGCCGAGGCCCAGCCGGATGCCGTCGATCCGGCCCCCGCACAGCAGAATGGCCGCGATATGCCCCAGCTCATGCGCCGCCGCGGCGATCAGAAACGGCCGGAACGCGCCCAGCGGGTCAAACCAGGCGAGCAGGCACATCCCCGGCAGAAACGCGGGCGTGCACTCAATTTTCGTCACCCGTCAGCACCTGATAGCCCGCGCTGAACGCCTCCGTCACGCCGTCCCCCTCCCGCAGCGACTGCGCCACGGCCGAAAACGCCTGCGCCGCGCGGCTCTGTTCACCCCTAGTAAGCCAGCCGCGCGCCGCCTGCTCCGCCTCCGGGCAGCAGATGTGGCACGTGTACAGCAGCAGCGCCAGCGACGCCAGCACCAGCAGCCGCGACGCCCACGCCGCAGCTCTCCCCTTTTTCCGCTCTCCCGCGCCCTTCCGCGCTTCACAATTCTCCGTTTCCATCCTCCGCACCTCCACCCCACCTTATGCGGCAGCCGGAAAACTCATGCTTTTCCTCTTGACAAATCGCGCCGCGTTCAATATAATAGTCAAGCCGCCGGGGTGTGGCGAAGTTTGGTATCGCGCTTGGTTCGGGACCAAGAGGCCATGGGTTCGAATCCCATCACTCCGACCAAAAGCAGGGCAAAACGACATGTTTTGCCCTGCTTTCTTTCTCAAAAAGTTCTCTCATTGCCCCCCTGTTCTCACACCGCTGCTGCGGGTGAAATTTCAGAAAGCGCGGAAGCCGCTGTGGCTTCCGCGCTTGTTTTGATTTTATTCCGCCTCGGTTTTTTCGGCGGGGGCGGCGGCCGGGGGCAGAAAGCGGGCGAGTGTTTTATAGAGCAGCTGCGGGTCGACCGGCTTGCTCAGGTGCGCGTTCATGCCGGCGGCTCTGGACATTTCCGCGTCCTCCTCGTAGGCGTTGGCCGTCATGGCGATGATGGGGACGCTCCCGGCGTCCGCGCGCGGCAGCGCCCGGATGGCCGCGGCCGCGGCGATGCCGTCCATGACGGGCATCCGCACGTCCATCAGGACCGCGTGGTAGTATTGCGGGGCGCTCTGCGAGAACATCGAGACGCCCTCCTGGCCGTTGTTCGCGATCTCGACCAGCATCCCCGCCTTTTCCAGCAGGCACTGGGCCACCTTCTGGTTGATCGGATGGTCCTCGCAAAGAAGGACCCGCCTGCCGCAGAGCGCGGCCGGCTCCCCGCCGGCGCTGTCGGGCTCCTCCGCCGGCAGCTCGGCCGGAAACAGCGGCAGGCACACCGTCACGTCGGTCCCACGGCCGAGCTGGCTGTCTATCCGGATGGTGCCTCCCATGAGCGTCACAATGTTCTTGACGATGGCCAGGCCGAGTCCCGTGCCGCGCTCGCCGTCCTCTGCGTTTTCCTGGGCAAAGGCGTCGAAGGCGTGCACGAGGAAGCCCGGCTCCATGCCCCTGCCGTTGTCCCGCACGACGGCGGTCACATCCGTCTTCCCGTCCCCGCGCGGCCTGTGCGACATGGTCAGAGATACGCTTCCCCCGGACGGCGTGAATTTCACGGCGTTCGAGAGAAGATTGAGAAAGATCTGCTGAAACCGCAGCTTGTCGATGAGCAGATATTCGGGGAAGCCGTCGTCGCAGGAGGCCTGGAACGCGATGTGCTTCTGCTCGCACTGCACGCCGATGACGCTGCGGACGGTCTCCAGAAATTCCTCCGTGCCGCAGGGCTCCGGATGCAGCGTCATCCGGCTGCTCTCCAGCTTGGACATGTCCAGCACGTCGTTGATGAGCGACAGCAGATGCTTCGCGGAGACGTTGATGTCGCTCAGGCAGGCGCGGACCTCCGCCTGCGGCAGCGTTTCGTCCATCGCAATCCCGGACAGGCCGATGACGGCGTTGAGCGGCGTGCGCAGGTCGTGGCTCATGCGGGAGAGGAACGCGGAGCGCGAGGCGTTGACGAGCCTGTCCTGCTCCAGCTTGGACTGCATCGCCTCCTGCGCGAGCTTGTCCGCAAGCTGCTGGTTGTAGAGCTGCCGCTGGGCGTCCAGAAGGGAAAAATACCGGCTGTGGAGGTTCTTCGCCATGAAAAAGGCGACGGTGTTGATGGCGATCAGCTCCACGTAATACAAAACGGGCACGGCCGCGCCGCCGACCGCGCCGGCGTACCAGCCGGCCGCCAGGTTGACGGCGATCGAGGTAGAAAAAACGTACCACAGATTTTTTACCCGCAGCAGCGGCGCGCAGATCAGCACCGTGCAGAGCAGCACGCAGTTCAGCGGAGAATCCCCCGCCTCGGCGTCCCGGACCAAAAACGGGAAAAAGCCGATGGAAAACAGCACCCAGAACATGGCGTTCAGAATATCCGGCTTCCGAAAAAGCGCGGCGGGCCGCCGCAGCCAGAGCAGCACGAGAAAGGCCGCCGAGACAGCCGCAAGATAGACGGCGCCGACCCAGAGAATCGGCGTGCTCCAGAAATTCGGATTGAACAGGTTGATGGCCTCGAAGGCCAGGACCCCGATGGAAATTGCCAGGATCCGGCGCAGGTTCACCTCTTCGATCTGGGCCTCTGTCACCGTGGAAAAGACAGGGGCTTTTCCGGCTTCCTCCGTTTGCGTGCTGTTCATCGTGCGGTATCCCCCCTTGCGCGGCAGAACGGCCGGCCGCGGAAATATCTCCGCCGGTCAGACAGGGCCCGTCCTGCCAATATCCCATAATATATCCATTATACCCCCATCGGCTCCGATTTCAACAGAACATTCCACATTTTTACACAAAATGCCCGGTCTCGCGCCGCACTCCGGCGTCACGGCCGGCAAAGCGGGCCTGCCGCCACCTCCCGCTTGTGTGGCCGAGGGCACGAAAAGCCCGCAAAAATCAGTCGATTTTTGCGGGCTTTGGAGCCGGACGCTTATTTGAGCTCGAAGAACGACTCGCCGGGCTCGCTTTCAAACAGGTTGTGATACGCCAGGATCTGGTACTCGTTTACGAGCTTCTGCGCGTCGGCGTCCAGCTTGTCATAGCTGTCGACAAACGTGCCGTCGGCGGTGACATAGCCCAGATCATGGAGGATCGGCACGACGGACTGCACGCTGTCCATGAATTTCATATAGTCGGTCTGCGGCAGGCCGGCGGTTTTGAAGACGAGATTGCCGAAGTAGTTGGCGCCCAGCGTAATGCCGTCCTGCTCGGGAATGTCGTAGTTGGCCCAGATGACGAAGGGCGTCAGGTATTTCTGGAGGTTCTCCTCCGCGGTGCGCTCCGACGCGGGCTTGCCCATGATGGCGTCGTAGAATTCCGCGGTCAGCGGCGGCTGGTGGTCGCCGAACATGGCGATGATCGTGGGCTCATCGCAGTTCGTGTAGTAGTCGATCAGCTGCTCGAACGCGGCGTCGGACTGGTCGATGAGGCAGAGATACTGCTCGGCGGCGTAGTCCGTCCCGGCCAGATCGCCGGTGAGCCGGATCGTGTGCGGCAGGTTGTTCCAGCCGAGCGCGTAGCCGCTGTGGTTCTGCATCGTGACGTTGAAGACGAACGCGCTGCCCGTGTCCTGTTCGGTGACCTTCTCGATTGTCTCGAAGTCGCTCTTGTCGGAGATGTATTTGCGGACGATCTCGGGGTTCTCCACATCCTCCTCGTAGAGCTGATGGTCGAAGCCGAGGTAGCTGTACGCCTGGACGCGGTTCCAGCCGGACGAGAGATAGGGATGGAAGGCGTAGGACGTATAGCCCTGGGTGCCCGCCAGCCGCGCGAGCGAGGCCGTTTCGCTGTCCACATAGAGCTGGTACGCGACCGTGCCGTCGGGCAGGAAGGTCGAGGGATTGCCCGTCAGCATTTCGTATTCCACATTGGCCGTGCCGCCGCCGAACACCGGCGAGCAGACGAAGCCCTTGATCGTGTTTTCCTTCATGCTGTGGATGAACTCGAGCGGGTCCTCGTTGACCGAGAAGCCGTCGAAGATCGACAGGTCGGCAAACGACTCGTTCATGATGATGATGACGTTGACCGGCTTGGTCGCGGTCGTATCGGTGCCGTCCGTCTGCTCGGAGGCGGTGAAGTTGTTCTCGATCTCCGTCACGGCGCCGGAGGAATAGCCGTCCGGCTTCTCCACGAAGCTGTAGCGCAGGGAGAGCATGAAGTTGAACACGAAGCCGTTGCGCTGCGTGACCCACTGCTCGGCGTACAGGTCGTTGTCCGGGCAGAAGCTCGTGCCGAAAAACACGAACAGGAACACGGCCAGCACCGCGCCGACGACCGTGGTAAAGATCCAGCCGGCCCGCTTTTCCTTTTTCCGGCCGCGGAACAGGAAAATCCACGCCAGCACATAGACCGCGAACACCGCGAACGCAAGATAGACCGGCTTGTCGGGCGTGTAGTCGTAGCCCGCGGAGACGTTGGCGGCGGTCTTCCAGCTCAGCATGTCGATCGGGAAGAACATGGTGCCGCGGAAGCGCAGGACGTAGTGATTGATGAGTCCGAACAGGAACGACACGCTGGCGGCCACAATCGCGCCGGCCCGCCGGCGCCGGCCGGTCACAAGCCAGAAGAGCGAAAACAGGACGATATACCAGCCAAAATTCCAGCAGACGCGCCAGAATTCAATCGAGTGGAAGGGATTGTTCCCGTTCAGAATCTCCACATAGACGTAACACGCGAAGGGTCCCAGCGCGAACAGCAGCCGGGAAAACCACGCCCGCCGGTTTTCATGGAATTTTTTTGCCGTCCGGACGCCCCAGCCGCCGAGGGCGGCCAGCCAGTTTTTAACTTTTTCCATTTGTCTGCTCCTAAACTGCGCGATAACCGCGTTAAACGCATTTAATATAGCAGATCGCGCCGGATTTGCCAAGTCGGAAAAGTCTGAAAAAATGGCAAAAAAGCAACAATTATGTTATATTATGTCGAATTACTGCATTTATATTCAAATATATGCAATTTTTTAAGATATTTACGTTTTTGCGCCGCGCCGGTTTATGCGGCCGGTTCTCCCCTTTTCGGCTCTCTCCGCGGCAAAACCGGGCGCGCTATTCGTAGCGCAGCGCCTCGATGGGATCGAGGCGGGCGGCCTTGTTGGCCGGATAATAGCCGAAGAATACGCCGATGGCCAGCGAAAAGCCAACGGCCAGCGCGATGCTGGACAGCGACGGCAGCGTGGGCGCGCCGAGCAGCGAGCTGCCGAAGTAGCCCAGCGCCGCGCCGAGGAGCATGCCGATGACGCCGCCGATGAGGCAGACGATCATGCTCTCGACGACAAACTGCAGGCGGATGGCGCCGTTCGTCGCGCCGAGGGCCTTGCGCGTGCCGATCTCCCGCGTGCGCTCGGTCACGGACACGAGCATGATGTTCATGACGCCGATGCCGCCGACGAGCAGCGAGATGCCCGCGATGACCGACAGCGCGACGGAGATGGTGCCCATGATGGTGTTGAGGGAATCCATCATGCTCTCCATGCTGACGGCGCTCACCTCGTAGTCCTGGTTGTTCTCATAATAGCGGTTGAGGAAATCCGCCGCCTCGGCGGCGAATTGCGTGCTGTCAGTCTCGGCGGAGGCGCAGAGCGTGAAGCTCGCGTAGCCCTCGTCGGCGTTCGCCAGCTTTTTGGCCGTCGTGACCGGGATGTACACGTCCGTGGTGACGTCCTTCTCCGACGACGCGCCCATGCCCGCGAAGGTGGCCTCGTACTGATACACGCCCACGATGCCGAACGTCTCGATCTCGCCGGAATCCAGCGTGACGACGAGCTCCTGGCCGAGCGCCGCGTCCTGGTCGCCGCCGTAGAGGCTGCTCACCAGCCTGTCCGAGACGACAGCCACGCCGCGGCTGCCGTCGAGGTCGCGCGCGAGCAGGGCGCGGCCGCGGCTGATCGTGACGGAGTTGACGTCGAAGTAGTCGGTGCTGACGCCGGTCACGCTGACGTTCGCGTAGCGGCGGCCGAGCGCCGCCTTGCCGCCGCCCACGCCCTGCGACAGCGCCACGCCTGCGATCTCGCCGGCATACCGCGCGCGCAGCGCCTCGATCATCTCGTTTGTCATGAGGTTTTCCGCGCCGATCCCGTCGCTGCCGAACATTTCGATGCCCTCGTATTCCCTGTCCCGCTCGCGGAGGTAGACGGTGATGTTGGTCGCGCCGAGGCTGCTCATGGAGCTTGTGACCTTGCCGCTCATGCCGCTGCCGACGGTCAGGATGCCGATGACGGAGGCGATGCCGATGATGATGCCGAGCATCGTCAGAAGCGAGCGCATTTTATTGGCCTTCAGGCCCTCCCAGGCCAGCCGGATGTTCTCCCACAGGCTCATGCGTCCGCCTCCCCTGTCAAAACTCCGTCGCTCATGGTCAGGATGCGGCCCGTCTCGGACGCGAGCTCGCGGTTGTGCGTGATGAGCACGATCGTCTTGCCGTGCTCGCGGTTGAGCCGGTGAAAAATGTCCATGACGAGCCGGCCCGTTTTGCTGTCGAGCGAGCCGGTCGGCTCGTCCGCGAGCAGGATGGCGGGGTCGTTCGCCATGGCGCGCGCGATGGCCACGCGCTGCTTCTGACCGCCGGAGAGCTCGTTGGGCTGGTGCGTCATGCGGTCCTCCATCCCGACCGTCGCCAGCAGCTCCCGCGCGCGGGCGCTGCGCTCGCGCATCGGCACGCCCGCGTACATCATGGGCAGCGCCACGTTCTGCAGCGCGTTCGTGCGGGGAATCAGGTTGAAGGTCTGGAACACAAAGCCGATCTTCTGGTTGCGGATAGACGAGAGCTCGGCGTCCCGCGCCTGTTCGATGCGGGTGCCGTCGAGCAGATAGGTTCCCTCGGTCGCGCGGTCGAGCGCGCCGATGATGTTCATGAGCGTCGATTTTCCGGAGCCGGACGCGCCGACGATGGATACGAATTCCCCCCGCCGCACGGTCAGATCGATGCCGTGCAGGATCTCCAGTTCGTTCGGCGTGCCGATGTAAAAGCGCTTGACGATGCCGCGCATATCGATGATGACGTCCTCCATGGCGCGCCTCAGCCGAAGGCGAACGGCGACGAGGTCGTCTGCTCCGCGCCGTCGGTCAGCGTCACGCGGCGGCCGAGCATGGCCGTGTAGCTGTCCGGGCTGTTCACAATCCGCAGCCCCGCCTCCACGCCGCTGCCGCTGACGAGGATGTCGAGGTCGTTCTCCGCGCCCGCCGTGACCGCCAGCTCGCGCAGCGTATAGCCGCCGTCCCCGGCGTCGTCCAGGACCAGCACGCAGCTCTCCCCGGCGGCGTTCTGATAGACCGCGTCGTACGGAACGGCCAGGACGTTCTCCTGCCGGTCGAGGATGTAGCTCAGCCGCACGCTCATGCCGATGCGCAGGGACGTGCCGCGCGCGCTGACCCCGACCTTCACGGCGAACTCGGCGTCCGCCCCGGACGCGGTGTCGCCGGCGGCGTCCTTCGCGGCGGTGGGCGCGATGGAGAGGATCGTCCCGCTGCAGCTCTCGCTCTGGGCCGTGTCGGCCCGGATTGTCACGGGCATGCCGACGCGGACGGAGCCGACGTCGTATTCCTTGACGGAGGTCTCGACCGTGAGCTCGTCCGTGTCCTCGACGACGAACAGCAGCCCGGAGCCGGAGCCGCCGACGCTGGCGTAGACGGCCGTCACCGTGCCGGCCGCGCCGGCGCGGATGGTCGCGTCCTCCAGCTGCTGCTGTAGCTGGGCCAGCTCCAGCACGGCGGAGCTGTTGTCCGCGCCGGTCTGGGCGCCGGCGAGAGAATCGTAGCTCGACTGCAGGCCGGCGGCGGCGCCCGACACGGCGGCGCTCTGGCTCTTGAGCGCGGTCTGCCAGGCCGCGTAGGCGGAATCCACCGCCGCGGCGTAGTCGGCCAGGGCGGTATCCGCGCTGCGGTAGGCGGATTCGCGGCTCTTGACGGCGGTGTCATAGCCGCTCTGCGCGGCGTCGAGCTGCGTCTGCGCCGTGCTCAGGGCGGTCTTCGCGGCGTCGCTGGCCGTGTCCAGCCGCGTATATTCGGCGCTCTGCGCGTCGTACGCGGTCTGTGCGGCCTCCAGCGCGGCCTTGGCGCTGTCGGCGGCCTGCTGCTTCGCCGGGGCGTCCTCGCCGTCGGCGGCGTTCAGCGCCGCGAGCGCGCGCGCATACTCATCCTGCGCGTCGCTGAGCGCGGAGCGGCGCGCGCTCAGCGCGTCCTCCGCGTCGTCCAGATCCCGGCGCGCGCTGTCGCGGGTCACGGCGGCGCTGTCGGCGGCGTCCTGCGCCGACTCGAGCGCGCACGAGGCGCTGTCCACGGCGGCGTCCTGCGAGATGAGCGTCGCGTTGAGCCCGTCGCTGAGGGTGGCTTTGTAGTTTTTATAGTTCGTGACGGCCTGCTCGTAGCTCTCCTTCGCGGTGCGCACGCCGGCCTCCGCGCTGATGACGGATTCGTTCTGCCCGTTGTCGAGCGCGGCCTTGGCCGCGCTGTAGCTGTCCTGCGCGGCCTTCACCTGCTGCGCGGCTGCCGCCGCCGAGACGCCGGCCGCCGTCTGCTTTGCCTCGATCTCGTCCTCCAGCGCGCCGGTGTCCAGCCGGCACAAAACCGTGTCGGCCGTCACCGTGTCTCCGACCGCGACGCAGACCTCCGCCACGGGGTAGCTCTGCGTGGAATAGATCTTATGCGTATCGGCGCTCTCCACGGTGCCCGTGGCGCTGATGGCGCTGACAAACTCGCCCGGCGCCAGCACCGTTGTGTCGTCCGACGCGATTGTAAGCGCCGCGTTCGCCTTCGGATGCAGCAGCAGCGCGCACAGCCCCGCCGCCGCCAGCACGCCCGCCGGCACGAGCAGCCAGATCTTCTTCTTTTTCCGGCCCGGCCTTCCGGCGAGTCCGGTCTTTGCCCCGGCGGTCTGCGCGCCGTCTTCCCTGTGGATTGCCATGCTGTTTCCTCCCGAATCCCGGATGGTTTCGATATTTCAATCCAATATAGCACAAAACCCTCCGGAGGAAAAGCGTCTGTGGAAAATTTCCCACGCGGGAGCCGGCTTTTTTGCAGAATCTCCCTTCCGCACCGGCGAAAACCCGACTATTTTCCCTTTTTTGGAAGTCAGCGCGTGAAGAGCGGCGAACGGGCCTGCCGCCGGCGTCCGGCGCGGACCGAATCGCCGGTCTGCTGCATAAGATGGCATATTGTCAGACTGTGAAGGAGATGAATGCGATGAGACAATCCGCAAAGGACTATGGCGGCCCCGCAATCCGCGACTACGGCGGCACGCCGCTGATCGTCAACATCGACCAGGCGGCGAAGGCGAATCCATATTACCGCAGCGCCCTCTGGACGGGGACCTATCTGCAGGTGACGCTGATGAGCATTCCCGTCGGCGGCGACATCGGGCTGGAGGTCCACCCGGACACCGACCAGTTTCTACGGATCGAAAGCGGCTGCGGCCTTGTCCGGATGGGCAGGAGCCGGGACGCGCTCAACTATGCCGGCCGGGTAAACAGCGATTACGCCGTTCTGGTCCCGGCCGGCACCTGGCACAACCTCATCAATACCGGCAAAACCCCGCTCAAGCTCTATTCCATCTATGCCCCGCCCCACCACCCGTTCGGCACCGTCCACGAGACAAAGCAGCTCGCGCAGGCTGCCGGCGATTAAATAAAAACAACCGGAGCGCAGCAAAAGCTGCGCCCCGGTTCCAGACTGTCAAAGAAGGCTCGATGAGCCTTCTTTGATAAAAAGAAGCAGCCCGCCGCGCGCATAATTTTCGCGGCGTGAGACGCGAAAATTCCACACTTGCGGGCTGTAAAGTGCTTTTCCCGACGTACCAGCCGCCGGGAAAAGCGGATTTGCAATTTTTTTGCGCCTGCGGGCGCAAACTCTGCGAGGCTTTTTTGACAAACTCCAACCGGAGCGCAGCAAAAGCTGCGCCCCGGTTCGTGTGATTGTAGGAAGGATTTAGTTGCCGCTGCCGTTGCCATAGCCGAAGCTGAAGCCATAGGTGCCGTCGGAGCCGTTGGAGCCGTTTGCGGAGCCGTCGCCCGGGACGGTGATCTGCGGCTGCGTCTGGTCGCTGCCGTCGGTGGTGGTGGTGTCGGTCGTGGTGGTCTCGACGTCCTTCGGACGCTCGTCGAGCGTGATCGTCAGATCAACCGACTTGCCGGAGCGGTAGACGGTCATCTTGACGGTGTCGCCCGCCTTGACCTTCTGCAGCGCCGCCACCAGATCGGTGTAGGACGTGATGTCGGTGCCGTTGAAGCTCGTGATGATGTCGCCCTGCTGGATGCCGGCCTTCTCCGCGCAGCTGCCGGTGCTGACGCTCTGCACGTACGGGCCGACGGGGAGATTGTAGGAGGATGCCGTTGAGCTGTCGAGATCGCGGACGGACACGCCCAGATACGCTCTGCCGGTCACATAGCCGTTCTCCTGCAGATCATAGACGATCTTGAGCACGTCGTTGATTGGGATGGCGAAGCCGATGCCCTCGATGGTGGTGCCGGTGGAGGTGCTGCCGGAGTATTTCGCGGTGGTGATGCCCACGACGTTGCCGTTCATGTCGAACAGCGGGCCGCCGGAGTTGCCGGAGTTGATGGCCGCGTCGGTCTGCATCATGTTGATCGGCGTGCCGTCGGTGTTGATCTCGCGGTCGAGCGCGCTGATGTAGCCCTGCGTCATGGTGAAGGTCAGCTCGCCGAGCGGATTGCCGATGGCGATGACCTCTTCGCCGACCTCGATCTTGTCGGAGTCCGCGACGGTCACGGCCTGCAGGCCGGTGGCGTCGATCTTCAGAAGGGCCACATCGTTGACGGAGTCCGTGCCGACGACCGTCGCGTCGTATTCGTCGCCGTTGTAGAGCGTGACCTTGATGCTGCCGTCGTTGGCGTCCTCGATGACGTGGTTGTTCGTGACGACATAGCCGTCGGCGGAGAGGATGAAGCCGCTGCCGGAGCAGGCCGCCGTGGTGGTCTGGCCCCAGACGTTCGTCGTGACCTCGGTGCTGATGCCGACGACGGCGTTGATGTTCATGGAATAGACCTCGGACGGGGTGAGCGTCTTATCGCCGGAGTTGGAGCTCAGCGACGTCGGCAGCGGGGTCGAGGTGACGGAGTAGCTGCCGGATTTGGAGGAATCGGCGCTTGCGGAGGCGTCGGTGCCCGCCGAGCCGGCGGCGCTCGCCGAAGAATCGGTGCTCGCGTCGGCCATGGTGGCGACAGCCGCCGTGTTTTTGTTCTGGATGTTGCCGATCACGCTCGTGAGGACCGAGCCGCCCACGCTGCCCAGCAGCGCGACGACCAGCACCAGCGCGACGAGCTTCGCGGTTGTTTTTTTGCTGTGCTTCGGTTTGTTTTCAGAAGGCTCCTGCTTCGGCGCCTGATTCTCGGCGTGGAACTGCGCGCTTTCATCGGCGGGCTCGAAGGAGTAGTTCATTCTTTCATCATAGTTTTCCATATTGTAACGCTCCCTTGTATTGAAGATGGGTTTGTTTTATGTTTCCTTTTTTCTATGATGCTATCCTACCGCCGATTTATGAAAAAAATATGTCCATACAAAAAACGATTTCTGAACAAATTACAGAGAATTTGCGTCCGTCTCCAGCATGTGGCTCACGCGCTCGAGCGACAGCCGCCGGCGCATATAGGGGTGATAGCGGAGGCTGCGCGCGACGAATTCCGGCGTCTGTCCGACCTGCTCCGGGGTGGTTCTGCACCCGGCGCGCTGCATGGCGGCGCGGCACGCGGCTTCGTCCGGCACGCTGCGGATGATCTGCACGATCTCGGGCCAGAGGCGCTCGATGTCGCGCGGATCGATGGGGTCGGTGATGGTGTCGGGCGTGTTGAGCTTCCGCACGTCGTCCGCCAGCGGGCCGTAGACCCGGTAGATCTCGTCCCAGTCGTTCTGCTCCTTGTGCGCGCGCACCCGCGGCAGGCGGGCCAGCTCGCCGTAATGCCGCAGAATGAGCAGCGTCGTCACGCCCACGTCCTCGCCGTGGAAATTGGGCGTCTTGCCCTCCAGCAGCTCCATGCACTCCCAGAAGTGCGCCAGGATGTGCTCGGTGCCGCTGCCGGGCCGCGAGGTCTTGGTGAAGCTCATCGCGACGCCCGTCATGAGCAGCGACTCGAAGATCGCGCCCGCGGTCTCGGGGTCGTCCAGCGTGACCCGGTCCGCCATGGCCATGATGCGGTCGGCCGCCTGTCTGGTGAGCCCCGCCACGCGCCCGCACCAGCTCTCGCCCGTCAAAAGGTGCGAGACCTGCCAGTCGATGAGCGCGACGTATTTGGATACCATGTCCCCGAAGCCCGCCGACTTGAGCCGCGCCGGAGACGCGGCCAGGATGTCGGTGTCGGCGATGATGACCTCCGGGCACTTGGCGGGATAGGTGATTTTGAAGTTGCCGTCCACGATCGGCGCGGAGTAGGACGCGAAGCCGTCCATGCTGGGCGCGGTGGCGAACAGGCACAGGGGCTTTTTCCGGTTGGCGCAGGCCAGGCGGCAGGGGTCGTGCACCGAGCCGGTGCCGACGGCCAGCACGGCGTCCGTGCGGTCAAAAAAGCTCTCCACCAGGCGCACGTCGTCCATCGTCGCCACGCGGATGTTCTCATAGACGTACGTCGTCACCTCGAAGCCGGCCAGACTCTGCAGAATCCCGTCCGCCGCGCGAAGCGTATGGCTGTCCGCGACGAGCAGAAGCCGCTTCGGAAAGCCGTTTCTGCGCAGAATCTCCCCCACATGGCCGACCAGCCCGCGCCCGATCTGAATGTCCCCGATCGCGCACTCGTGCTTCTGGCCGCAGGGGCAGTTTTGGTATTCCCCGATCAGTTTTTGAAAATCCAGCATCCCGCATTCCTCCTCGTTTTCAGACGGCCTTATCATATCACACGCGGCCGCTTTTTTCCACCGCTTAAAACGCGCGCCGGCCGCCCGGAATTTCGCGGCTCGCTCTTGCAATCGCGGCGCGGCGCCGGTTATGACCGACGCCGCGCTTGTATTTTTTCCGGGTTTCGGCTATCATGGAAGCACAGCAGGCGCACGGACGGACGATATGGGCGAATCGTATCAGAAGCTGCAGGTTTCCTCCGTTATGGACGCCTTTCTCGCGGAAATGCTGCGCCGCGTGCTCGAGGAATCGTACCCGCCCGAGCCGGCGCTGCCGTAGACGTCCCGGCGGTGCCGGTATTCTGCCTCCCGGATGCGCCCCCAGTACGCGCGCTCCGCCACGGCTCTGCGCGCGGCGCGCGCCTCGAGCCAGCGGCTCGCGAGCAGACCGCCCGCGATGAGCAGGCCCGCGCGGAACGACGCGCCGGAGAACTGTCCGCCCGGCAGCGCGTCGAGCGCGGCCCCGGCGAGCAGCTGCCCGGCGGCGCTCAGCAGGCTGAACCGGAGCGCCGGAACGCGCGGCACGGCCAGGTTGCACAGATACACGACCGCCACGCCCAGCAGGCCGCCCGCGTAGATCCACGGCCGGACCGGCCCGCTCCCGGCCAGAGCAGGCGCCGAAGAGACAGCCGCCGCCAGCAGGAGCGTCACGGGCAGGCCCGTCAGATGGTTCACGAACGACGCGCGCATCGCGCCGACGTTCCCGGACAGCCGCGCGTTGACCGTTCTCGAGAGCACCACCGTGACGCCCGCCGCGGCCGCCAGTGTCACCGCCGCCGCCGAGGAGGCGTCCTGGCCCCGCAGCATCAGGGCGATCCCCGCGCCCGCGCAGACGAGGCCGGGCGCGGCATACCGCGAAAGCGGCCGCTTCTGCTGCCCGAACAGGCCGAAGCCGTCCAGAACCAGCGAAGCCGCGCTCTGGCCCACGAGACCCAGCGCCACAATCGCGGTTACGCTGATTCTGCCGAACGCGAAATTGTCAAACACGGTGGTCATCACGCCGATGATGCCGCCCAGATAGAGCCAGACGGGCAGCCGCTTTGCCGGCCGGTCCTCCTTTTTCAGCCTGCACAGCGCGTACGCGAAGGCCGCGCCGACGGCGTGGATGACGACCGCCGCCCAGAAAACGCCGTACCGCTCGGACAGTCCGCCGTTTGCCGCGACCATGAGCGCGATCAGAATGCCGGACAGAAGCGCCAGAAACGCATCCATGGCTTCATTCCCCCTTTTGTCTCCATCATACCGGAGCGGGGAGGCCGCCCGATAGGACGGATGACCTACCGTTTGCGCGGACGCGCTGTTATCATGTAATGGGAGGCGATGCACGATGCTTACCATGCCGCTGACGCCGGACTGCCTGCGGGCGCTCGCAGCGTACGGGCTCACAGAGCGCGCCGAGCCCGCGCTTCTGCGCTATTTTCCGGGGGAGCACATCACACAGGAGGGGCAGCCGATCTCCCGGCTCCGGCTCGTGCTGCGCGGCAGCGCAAAGGTCTGCGCGTCCACGCCGGACGGAAAGAATCTCATCCTGTGCTACTATGTCTCGAGCGGGCTGATCGGCGATGTGGAATTCATGACGGGCGCGGCGCTTGCCACCGCGACCGCCGCGGCGATCACCGAGGTGGACTGCCTCGCGATGCCCTATGCCGCCCTGGCGCGGGACCGGCGGGAAAACGCGCTGCTGCTCGGCCGCATGGCGGAGGAGCTGGCGCGGAAGATGCTCCGCAGCTCGGACAACTATCTCGCAGCCGCTCTCTGCTCGGGCGAGGAGCGGCTCTGCTTCTATCTGCTCCGGAATTCGCCCCGCGGCGTCTTTCAGGACGTGCTCACGGACACCGCCTGCTCGGTCGGCCTGAGCTACCGGCAGCTGTTCCGGCTTCTGGGCCAGCTCTGCGCCGACGGCGTTCTGAAAAAGCGGCCGAGCGGCTACGAGATTCTGGACCGTCCGGCGCTTCTCCGCCGCGCGGGCTCCCTGGCCGCGGGCGAGCGGTCCGATTCATGAAATTCTTAATGATCTCTGCTATTGTTATATAGATGAGATTTTCAGGAAGGGCGGCGCGGACATGAGAGTTCTGGTTGTGGAAGACGAAAAGCGGCTCAACTGCATTCTCTGCCAGACCATGGAGGACGAGGGCTACAGCGCGGACGGCTGCTTCGACGGCCTCGCCGCGCTCGACTACGCGGCCGGCGCGGACTACGACGTCATCCTTCTCGACGTCATGCTGCCGAAGCTGGACGGCTTCGCAGTCGTCGAACGCCTGCGGGCGGGCGGCAGCCGGACGCCCGTCCTCTTTCTGACCGCGCGCGACAGCATCGCGGACCGCGTGACGGGGCTGGAATCGGGCGGCGACTACTACCTCGTCAAGCCGTTCGACCTCCAGGAGCTCAAGGCCGTGGTCCGCGCCATGACGCGCAAGTATTCCGGGAGCCGGTCGAGCGTCTACGCCGTCGCGGATCTGCGCGCGGACGCCGCCGCCCGGACCGTCGAGCGCGGCGGCCGGCGCATCGAGCTGACCGCGAAGGAATTCGCCCTGCTGGAATACTTCCTGCGCAATCCCGGCGTGGTGCTGACGCGCGAGCAGATCGAAAACAACCTCTGGAACTACGACTATGAGGGCGGCTCGAACATCGTGGACGTCTATGTCGGCTATCTGCGCAAAAAGGTGGACGCCGATTTCTCCAAAAAACTGATCCATACCGTCTGGGGCGTCGGCTGGGTCCTGCGGGAGGATGCGTAATGTCTGCAAAACTGCGCCTGACCCTTTGGTTCACGCTCATGGTGCTGCTGCTCAGCGCCATGGTGCTGGTGTTCGTGTTCGTCATCAACGCCAACGCTGTCACGGACGACCCCGCGCAGCGGCTGGTGGACGCCGTGCTCGACAATCTGGACGAGACGGAGCTGGCGCACGGGCAGTTCGAGCTGGACGACGTGCGCCTCGTCAGCCGCGGCGTCTGCAGCGCGCTCTATGACGAAAGCGGCCGAGAGCTTCTCGGCGCGCTGCCGGAGGGACTGGATACCGCGCTCCCCTTCCGGGCCGGTACGCTGCGCACCGTCTCGATCTCCGGCGTGCCGTACTATCTCTATGACGCCCACCGCGAGCTGGCGTCGACGGGGCTCTGGTCGCGCGGCGTCGTCCGCACGGACGACCGCTCCGGGCTCATGCACGTCATCGTAATCCTGACGATCACGCTGATTCCCTCGCTGCTCGTGCTCTCCACGGCGGGCGGCTGGTTCATCGCGGTGCGGACCTTCCGGCCCATGGAGCGCATCACCAAAACGGCGAACGAGATCTCGCGGAGCGGCGAGCTGTCCGGGCGCATCCGCATGAAGCGGGGGCCGAAGGAGATGCGGGCGCTGGCCGACGCGTTTGACCGGATGTTCGACCGGCTGGAGGCCTCCTTCCTCGCCGAGCGGCAGTTCGCCTCCGACGCCTCGCACGAGCTGCGCACGCCGCTGACCGTCGTTCTGGCCGAGTGCGGGCACGCGAGGCAGCACTGCAGCACGCGCGGGGAGTTTCTTGCCTCCCTCGGCGTGATCGAGGAGAAGAGCCTGCAGATGTCCGGTCTTGTCCGGCAGCTGCTGCTGCTGACGCGGATGGAGCACAAGTCAGACGCGTTCAGAATGCAGTCCGGCGATCTGAGCGCGTTTGTGCAGGCGGTCTGCGGCGATTTCACCGCCTCCCACCCGTCCGTGCAGCTGGAGACGTCGCTCGAGCCGGGCCTGCGCGCCGTCTTCGAGCCGGGCCTTCTGGCCATGCTCCTGCAGAATCTGCTCGAGAACGCGGAAAAATTCAGCGCCGGCGATCCCCGCGTCGGGGTGTCGCTCGCAAGCGGCGGCGGCACGCTTTCCCTGTGCGTCCGGGATCACGGCGCGGGCATCGCGGCGGAGAATCTGGACAGGGTCTTTCAGCGCTTCTGGCAGGCCGACAGCGCCCGCAGCGAGGGCGGCAGCTCCGGCCTCGGCCTGGCGATCGTCCGCGAGATCGCGCGCTTCCACGGCGGCGAGGTCCGGGCCGAGCGCGTCCCGGACGGCGGCAGCCGCTTCACCGTGACGCTGCCGTGCAAGTCCCCGGACCTTCCCTGACCGGCAGCCGAAGCGGCGTCTATCGGGGCTTTTCCGGCATACAAACGGGACCGCCAGGCTTTTTCAGCCCGGCGGCCCCGTTTGTATGCGGCGTGCAGTCGACGCCGGCCGCCTCGCCTGTTTCGGTGTCCACGAAGCAGTCGTAATCCAGCCATTCCGTTTCAATCCGGAATTCCTCGTACGGCCCGTCCCGGCCCACAAAGACGGCAGCCGCCTCCTCCGCGCGCAGGCCGAGAGCCTCCAGCGCCGCGCGCAGCGCGCTGCTTTGTACGTCCCGTTCCATTTTGTTTTCCGCCTTTCTTTGTGATAATCACAGCATAGCGGACAAATGTGAGAAAAGGGTGAGAAGCGGCGTTTTCTTTTTTTCGTCTCTTTAGGTAGTTTTGAGGTTCATGCCCCCATAATAAGGCATTCCAGCGGACGCCGGGGCGCCCGTTCCGGCGCCCCATCTCACAACCTTCAGAAACGAGGTCTTACCCATGAAAAAAATCATTGCAGCGCTTTTGACGCTCGCCATGCTCCTGACCGCGGCCGCCGCCCTGACCGGCTGCACGTCGGTCGAAGCGGAGACCGCATCCGCCGCATCCGAAACAGCAGCAACAGCAACGACAACAGCAGCAGCAGCCGATACCGCATCCGCGCAGACTTCTGCGGCTGCTTCCTCCTCCGGCACGCTGGCCGATACCTCCAGCCTGTTCACCGACCGCGACCAGACCCAGACCGCGGACACCTCCGGCGCCGTCTCCTATACCGTGGAGGACGGCACAGACATCACGATCACCGAGGCCGGCGTCTACATCCTCAGCGGCACGGCCAGCGACTGCACGATCATCGTGAACGCGGCGGACGAGGACGCCAAGGTCCAGCTTGTGCTGGACGGCCTGCACATCACGAACACCGACGCCCCCGCCATCTACGTCGTCGCCGCCGACAAGTGCTTCGTCACGACCACGGACAGTGACAACTCGCTCAGCGTGACCGGCGCGTTCACGGCGGACGGCGAGACCAACACGGACGCCGTCATCTTCTCGAAGGCCGACCTTGTCCTGAACGGCGTCGGCACGCTGACGATCGAGTCCACCGGCAACGGCGTCACCTCGAAGGACGACCTGCGGGTCACCGGCGGCGCCTATGTCATCACTGCCGCGAAGCACGGCCTGGAGGGCAAGGATTCCATCGCCGTGAGCGGCGGCACCTTCACGATTGACGCCGGGCAGGACGGCCTGCACAGCGAGAACAGCGACGACGACACCCTGGGCTGGGTCTGTCTCACCGGCGGCAGCTTCACGATCACGGCCGGCGACGACGGCATTCACGGCACGGCGTTTGTCGAGATCGACGGCGGCACGTTCGCGATCACGGCCGTCGAGGGCATCGAGGCCACCTATGTCCAGATCAACGACGGCACTGTCAGCATCAGCGCCTCGGACGACGGCATCAACGCCTCGGCGAAGAGCACGGCCTACGACGTTGTGATCGAGCTCAACGGCGGCGAAATCACCATCGTCATGGGCAGCGGCGACACCGACGCAGTGGACGCCAACGGCAGCATCTACGTCAACGGCGGCGTCATCGACATCACGGCCAGCTCCGCCTTCGACTACGACGTCACGGGCGAGCTGAACGGCGGCACCGTGACCGTCAACGGCAGCCAGCTCACCAAGATGACGAACTCCATGCCCGGCGGCGGCATGGGCGGCGGCCATGGCCGCGGCTGACAGGCGGCCCGTCCAAGTCAATACGGCAAACGCGGCGCGGTTCCGGCGGAATGGCCGGCGCCGCGCCGCGTGTCTGCGGGGCTTGTGTTTTCCGTCCCGTTCTGCTATCATGGCAGCAAAAAGGAGGCGCTGCGGTGAACATTTCTCTTTTGTCCGCGCAGTTTGCGGTGCGAAGCCTGTCGGCTGCCGACATTCCCGAAATTCTGCGGCTGTGCGAGGGGAACCCGGAATACTACCGGTACTGTCCCCCGCCGGTCAGCGCCGAGACGATCCGCTCCGATCTGGCGGCGATGCCGACCGGCAAAGCCGATGCGGAGAAATATGATCTGGGCTTCTGTCAGAACGGACGGCTGGCCGCGGTCATGGATCTGCTCTGCCGCTATCCGGACGACGAAACCGTCCTGATCGGCTTTTTCATGGTGGACCGGAGCCTGCAGGGCGCGGGCGTCGGGTCCCGCGTGATCTCCGACTGCCTGCAGTATCTGAAATCCATCGGATTTGCGCGGGCCAGGCTGGGCTATATGAAGGGCAATCCCCAGCCGAAGGCGTTCTGGGAGAAGCTCCGGTTCGCCCCCACCGGCGCCGAGCACGCGCGCGGGCACGGCACCGTCGTCGTCATGGAGCGCGCCCTTTGAGGCTAACACATAAAAAGCTGGCAGGTTTCAACAGAAACCTGCCAGTTTTTGGCGGAGAGGAAGGGATTCGAACCCTTGATACGCTCACCACGTATACACGATTTCCAATCGTGCGCCTTCGGCCAGCTCAGCCACCTCTCCACAGCGGCTGCCGCTTCCTGCCGATACGGGAAACAGCCCGATTATCATACACAAAAAGCGCCGCGTTGTCAAGGGTTTTCGTTCAGGAATTCTTGAGCGCGTCGATGCAGGCGCTGAGCACCGCGCTCGCGACCGGCGCGGCCTGCGCGCTGCCGGAGCCGGCGTTTTCGATGAAGACCACGAACGCCAGCGGATAGGTGTCGTCCTTCAGGAAGCCCGCGAACATCGCGTTCGCCTTTTCCCCGTCGAGCTCGGCGGTGCCGGATTTCGCGCAGGCGTAATACGGCGGGAACTGATCCTCGCCATACATCTTCACAACGTTGTAGTGCATCATGGTGGCCATTTTCTTCGCGGTCTCGGCCTCGATCAGCTGGCCAGTCGTTTTGGTTTTCGCCTCGTAGCTCGTCAGAACGCCGTTCCGGATGCTCTGCATGAGATACGGCTCGGCCGCCTCGCCCCCGCCGCCCAGGATGCCCATGAAGCGCATGTAGGCGTAGGCGTTCACCTGATCGGTGTACTGCCCGATGCCGGCCCAGGCCACGTCGCCCTCCTCGGCCTTGGAGAGATCATAGTGGCCCGCCGCCGTCTCGTAGCCGTCGCAGGAGAACGAGCTTGTCAGCCCCAGCTTCTCGGCGTAGCGCTGCAGCGTCGCCGCCCCCACCTCCACGGAGATGGCCCCGAAGGTGCAGTTGCAGGAGTGCGCGAGCGCCTCGGAGAAGTCGGTCGTGCCGTGCACGCCGTTGCAGTTGATCTTCTGGCCGCCGATGATGCTCGAGCCCGCGCACTGGAATTTCTGCTGGTAGATGTCGGGGATCGTCTCGATGGCGGCGGTCGAGGTCAGCAGCTTCATGATGGAGCCGGGCGTGTAGACGGCGTTGAAGAATCGGTTTACATAAACTCCGCTGTACGCGCCCGTCGTGTCGTGCTCGATGTCCGGCACGTTGTCGGGGTCATAGCTCGGCGAGGACACGGCGCAGAGGATCTCGCCCGTCTTGTAGTTGTAGACGCCGACCGTGCCGCTGCGGCCCTCGAGCGCCTTCAGGGCCGCGTTCTGCACGGCCGCGCTGATCGTGAGCTTCGCCGTGATGGTATGGCCCAGCAGCGTATAGGTGCCGTTGACCTTGTCGTAGCCGATCAGCTTGTCGGCGTAATTGCCGAGCAGCGGCGCGCTGATCGCGCCGTTCCGGTCGCCCAGAATGTGCAGGGTGGATTCGCGCGTGGCCTCGTCCTGCGAGTAGACGCGGCCGTCGGTCGCGTCGAGCAGCTCCGTCCCGTCGCGGTCGGTCACGACGCCGCAGTTGAGATTGAGGCCGGAGTAGACGTGCGGACTGCCAGGGAAGACGACCCAGTCTCCCGCCTTGACGAAGTATTTGACGGTGAACACCGCCAGCCCCAGCGTCAGGACGGCGGCCAGCGCCAGCGCGAAATACGTCCGGATGGATACCTTTTTCATTCAGACCTCGCCTCCTTCCGGGAGGGGAGCTTGATGGCAAAGCTCGCGTTCTGCCGCGTGTCGGCCGCTTTCACAAAGGCGAGCAGCCCCCACACGCTGAGCATGCTCGAGCCGCCGTTGGAGACGAACGGGAACGTGACGCCGGTCAGCGGCAGGAAGTCCACCGTTCCGAAGAAATTGAGCAGCGTCTGCGTCATGAGGATCGTAACGGCGGCGCAGGCGCCGATGGTATAGAAGCTGCTCCTGCCGAGCGGAGCCGAGCGGATCACGAACGCCGCCAGCAGCACGACCGCCAGCACCATCAGAACGGCCATGATGAGGCCCCATTCCTCGGATACGAACGCGAATACGAGGTCAGTGTCGGAGGCGGCGACGTACTTGAGCCAGCCGTGGCCCGCGCCGAGCCCGAACAGGCCGCCGGAGGCGATGCACATCATGGCGCGCGTCTGCTGGTAGCCGGTCGTGAGGGCGTTCTCCCACACGTGGCCCCAGGCGGAAAAGCGCTTTTTGATATAGGGCTTGAATTTGAGCGCCAGCACGCCGGCAAAGCCCGTGCCCGCGCAGGCCAGGGCGATGGTGGCGAAGTCGCCGGAGCGCAGGAATGCGATCACGAGGAAGGTGATGAAGAAAATGATGGCCGTGCCGAAGTCGCTCAGCAGCGCCAGGCAGCCGCAGATCGCGGCGGAATAGGCGATGAACAGGATCAGGTTCCGCTTCGTCATGAGCCGGTCGAGCGTGGACGCGCCCGCGAAGATGAAGCAGAGCTTGACGAGCTCCGACGGCTGGAAGGAGACGGGGCCGAGCTGCACCCAGTTTCTCGCGCCGTATTTCTCGACGCCGAATACGAGGTTCAGCAGCAGCAGCCCGATGCCCGCCGCCGCCGCGAGATAGCGGATCTTTTTCGCCCGCTCGAGGTCGCGCAGCGACCAGCCGATGATGAGGAACACGAGGATGCCCGCGAGGATCGCGAAGATCTCCTTTTTGAGCTCGGAGGGGTCGGACGAGGCGATGACCGAGACGCCCATCGTCGTGAGAAAGAACGCGACGGTCTCCACATCAAAGCCGCTGCGCCGGACAAGCTTGAGTCCGAAAAAGAGCGCCCACTCGATCACGATGAGGGCCGCGAACGCGAGCATCACGCTCGGCGCGTCCTGCGCCCCGACCGCCAGCAGCAGCTGCACGGCGGAGAGAAGCTGGAAAAGCGTCAGAAGCAGCAGCGTCAGGCTGGGCTTGACCTCCCGGCCGGCCCGCGTGCGCGCGGCCGCCTGGATCGCCTCCTGCTCCTTCGTGATCGGGACGAGCGCGAATTCCACGCCGCCGAGCGAGATCACGTCGCCGAACGACAGCGGGCTCATCGCCGTCTCCTTGCCGTTGACGCAGATGCCGCCCTTGGAGCCGACGTCGGAGATGCTCCAGCTGCCGTCGTCATAGCGCGTGAGCACGGCGTGGCTTCTGGAGATCGTCGGATACTCCAGCATCACGTCGCAGTTTTTCCCGCGGCCCAGAAGGTTTTCCCAGTGGGTGACGGGGATGCGGTCGCCGGTCGGAGCCGCGAGCCAGGCCCAGATTTCGGGCTCCTTCTTAAAAAACAGCAGCGAACGGCCGCACCGGCAGAGAATGATCAGAGCCAGCGCGGGAAAGACGTAGCGCAGTATGGCGCTGTAGACGCTCGCAAACTGCAGCTTTGCAGCCGCCGTCTGCAGCCATGCGGTGATAGCCTGCATTGTTTTCTCCTTGGTTCAAAGCGCGCCGCGAAACAGACGCCGGCGGGAGGCTCTCCCGGTCCCGGGCCGTCTGTCTTGCAGCGCGCCGCATCGTTATGGTGTTTTTCCGGCGGGCTCCGGCGGGGCTTCTGCCTCCGCCTCCTGTTTTTCCAGGTCCGCCACGCTTTGAATATCGTGGTAGTCGGCAGTCACCGTTGTGCGCTGCTTGCGCCGCAGGGCCGAAGACACCGCGTCGCTGATGAGCAGATAGATGACCGCGAACACCGGGACGCCCAGAATCATGCCGGTGAAGCCGAACAGGCTGGTCGCCAGCGTGATGGAGATGAGCACCCAGAAGCCGGAGATGCCGACCGTGTTGCCCAGGATCTTCGGGCCGATCACGTTGCCGTCGATCTGCTGGAGGATGATGACGAAGATGATGAAATAGAACGACTGCAGCGGGTTGACGAGCAGAATCAGCAGCGCGCTCGGCACCGCGCCGATGATGGGGCCGAAGAACGGAATGACGTTCGTCACGCCGACGATGGTCGCGACCAGGGCCGGGTACGGCAGCTTGAGAATCAGCATGCCGAGGTAGCACAGGACGCCGATGATGGCGGAGTCGATGATCTTGCCGATGACAAAGTCGTTGAAGATCTTGTTCGTCTCGCGCCCGATCCACATGAGGTGGTCGGCCGCGCCAGGATGGAAGATTGCGACGACCATTTTCTTCGCCTGCGACTGGAACGAGTCCTTCGACCAGAGGATGTACACGGAGGCCACCAGGCCGATGAGCAGGTTCGCAATCGTCTTGATCACCGCGACGATGGAGGTCGTGAGCGTGGTCAGGATCTTCTGCATGTCGCTCAAAAGGCTCGTGTTGACCCAGTTGTTGATGTAGTCGTACGCCTTCTGCAGCGCGGTGTCGGCGTAGGTGCGGATATCGGGGTTGTTCTCGAGGATGTTCTGCACCCATTTTTCGATGCTCGCGTAGTAGGTCGGCGCACTTTTTACGATGCCCTTGATGCTGTCGTAGAGCTGGGGCAGGAGCATGGAGAAGAACGCGTAGACGATGAGGATTGCGAAGATCAGCGCGAAGACGATCGAAAGCCCGCGGCTGAGGCGCCGGGCCGAGTCCGGCTTCTTCTTCTTCTTTTTGCTCAGAAGCGGAAGCAGCCTCTTTTCCGCGAACCGGACCAGCGGGTTCATGAGGAAGGCGAATACGATGCCGTAGATCAGCGGCGACAGGATTCTCCCGAGCGAGTCCATGACGTTGAAAAATCCGGGCAGGTTCGTGAAGATCACGACGAGGAGGATGCTCGCAAAAATCACCAGAAACGCCGTCAATCCCCATTTCACATAGCGATTGTCTCTTTCGGGCTTCATGCATCCGCCTCCCCGCACTTCTTTTTGTTAGAGTATCACAACCGGTCCGAAACGTCAAGAAAAGGCGAAACGCGGAAGCTTAATTTTCTGTTAAGATGCGGATTTCCCGCGCATAGCCGTCCAGCTCGTTCGGGGTCTCGAGGATCATCGGCAGCCCCATGAGCGCGGGATGGTGCACGACGGCCCGCAGCGCGCGCAGGCCGAGCGTCCCCTCGCCGATTTTCTCGTGCCGGTCCCTGTGCGAGCCGGGCGGGTTCTTGCTGTCGTTCACATGGATCGCGCGCAGCCGGTCCAGGCCGATCACGCGGTCGAATTCGGCCAGCACGCCGTCGAGATCGTTTACGAGATCGTAGCCCGCGTCGCTCACATGGCAGGTGTCGAGGCAGACGCCGAGCCTGTCGGGCAGCCGGCAGCCGTCCAGGATCGCGCGCAGCTCCTCGAAGCGCCCGCCCACCTCGCTGCCCTTGCCCGCCATCGTCTCGAGCAGCACCAGGGTCGTCTGCTCCGGTTTCATGACGTCGTTGAGCGTCTGGCAGATGAGGCGGATGCCCGCCTCCGTGCCCTGCCCGACGTGGCTGCCGGGGTGAAAATTGTAGAGGTTCCCCGGCAGATACTCCATGCGCGCCAGGTCGTCCGCGATCGTCTCGCGGGCAAAGGCGCGCGTGCGCTCGTCCGCGGAGCAGGGGTTCACCGTATAGGGCGCGTGCGCGACGATCCGCCCGAGGCTTCCGTCCTCCTGCATGGCGCGCAGCGCCGCCGCGTCGGCGGGGTCCACGGCCTTCGCCGCGCCGCCGCGCGGGTTTCTTGTAAAAAACTGGAATTTATTCGCGCCGATCGAGCGCGCGGTTTCGCCCATCGCGGCAAAGCCGCCCGCGCTCGAGAGATGACAGCCGAGAAAGATCATGCGGTCCTCCTTGTATTTTCTGTAAATGTCCTGTAAAATGGACTGGGAGGCGAGGAATATGGCGAAATCGGAACGGCAGAAGCTGAAGCTTCTGTATCTCAAAAAGCTGCTGGAGGAGCGCTCGGACGAGGCGCATCCGCTCAGCATGCAGGACATCCTGGAGGCGCTGGCCGCCGAGGGCATCGAGGCCGAGCGCAAGAGCGTCTACTCCGACATTGCCTGCCTGCAGGATTTCGGGATGGACATTCTTTTGAAGCGCGGACAGAACGGGGGCTACTACCTCGCCTCGCGCGAGTTTGAGCTGCCGGAGCTGAAGCTGCTTGTGGACGCCGTGCAGGCCTCGAAATTCCTGACCACGAAAAAGTCCATGGAGCTGATCTCGAAGCTCGAAACGCTCGCCAGCCGCAACGACGCGGGCGCCCTCCGGCGGCAGGTCGTCGTCTCGGGCCGCGTCAAAACGATGAACGAGAGCATCTACTACAACGTCGACCGCATCCACGAGGCGATCGCGCACAATCTGCAGATCACCTTCCGCTATTTCGAGTGGGACTTCGGCGGCGAACGCAGATTCCGGCCGGGGCTCTACACCGCGAGCCCCTACGCGCTCATCTGGGACGACCAGAATTACTATCTCGTCGCGCACTCCCAGCGCCACGGCCTGACCCACTACCGCGTGGACAAGATGAGCCGCATCACCGAGACCGGCCAGCCGCGCTTCATGGACGCCGCGTCCAAAAAGCTCGACCTTGCGCGCTACGGGCGGAACGTGTTCAGCATGTTCGGCGGCGAGCTTGTCCCCGTCCGGATGCGGTTCCACAACTCCCTGCTGGGCGTCGTGCTCGACCGCTTCGGCCGCGACGCCATGCTGATCCCCGACGGCCCGGAGCACTTCCTCTACACCGCCGAGATCGCCGTCTCGCCCATCTACTTCGGCTGGCTCGCGGGCTTCGGCGACCGCGCGAAAATTCTCTCGCCCGACAGCGTCGCGCAGGCGTTTGTTGCATTATGTAAACCGTCCGTGGAGCAATACGACTAGACGATCAGTGCGGAATTGCGCCGCTCTGTCATAACAATAACGGGGCTGCCGCAAAATGCCGTGCATTTTGCGGCAGCCCCGCGCTTTTATTCTGCCTTTGCGATGAGCTCCGCGGCGGGCAGGAGGGCGGAGACGTCGGCCTTCTCCATCTCGCCGGCGTCAAAGCGCGCGGCCACGGCGGGGTCGATGGGCAGCCTGGCCAGCACCGGCAGGCTGTAGGACAGGGCGATCTCGTCGAGCCCGCTCTTGCCGAAGACCTCGATGCGCCGGCCGCAGTCGGGGCAGTCGAGATAGCTGTAGTTCTCCACGAAGCCGTAGAGCGGCACGTTCATCATCCGCGCCATGTTGACGGCCTTGGAGACGATCATGGCCACCAGCGCCTGCGGCGAGGTGACGACGATCACGCCGTCGATGGGCAGGGACTGGAACACCGTCAGGGGCACGTCGCCCGTTCCTGGCGGCAGATCGACAAACATGTAGTCCACGTCGCCCCAGCACACGTCCGTCCAGAACTGCTTGACGGCGCCCGCCAGCACCGGCCCGCGCCAGACGACGGGGTCGGACTCGTTTTCCAGCAGGAGGTTGATGGACATGACCTTGATCCCGCCCTCCGTCTGCGCGGGCAGGATGCCGTCGTCCGTCGCCGAGGCCTGCGTGCGCAGGCCGAACGCCTTCGGGATGGACGGGCCGGTGATGTCGGCGTCCAGCACGGCGGTACGGTAGCCGAGCTTCGTCATGGCGACGGCCAGCATGGAGGTCACGGTCGATTTGCCGACGCCGCCCTTGCCGCTCACCACGGCGATGACCTTTTTCACATGGGACTGGGGATTGGCCTCGGCCAGCAGGCTCTCCGGCTTGCGGTCGGCGCAGGATTCCTGGCAGCTTTCGCAGTTGCCGCTGCAGTTTTCGCTCATTGCAATCTCTCCTTTTATTCTTCTGCGGCCAGCGCGCGGGCTTTGACGAACGCAAAGACCTCGCGCAGCTCATAGTTGACCTTCAGTATCCAGGGCGTCGTCGTGCTGGCGAGCCCGGACGGCTCCATGCCGAGGGTTTTCGCGATGTATTTTGCCCGGCAGAGGTGGAAATCACTCGTGATAATCAGCACGCGCGCGGTGTCGATTCCCTGCTGCCGCGCCAGCTCCTGCGAAAACAGCAGGTTCTCCCGCGTGCTCGAGGCCTCGCTCTCCTCGACGATGCGCGAATCCGGGATTCCCTTTCCGGCCAGGTACGCGGCCATGACGGAGGCCTCGGTCTGCGTCTCGTCCGCGCCCTGCCCGCCCGAGACGAACGCCTTGGCGGCGGGATTCTTTCCGAGATAATCCGCGGCGAGGTCGAGCCGCTCGCGCAGCGTTCTCGACGGCTGGCTGCCGTGGATCTGCGCGCCCAGCACAACGACGAAGTCCGGGCTGCCGCTTCCCAGACTGTCGGAGCGGCCCTGCACCGCGATGACGGCCATGCCGCCGAAGACCGCGGCCATACAGACGGCTGTCAGCGAGATCAGCAGGACGCTCCACCCCTTTTTACACTTTTTTCTGCGCAGCAGCCACAAAAGCGCCAGCACAGCGGCCAGCCCCAGCAGGCAGATGCCCGTCATGGCGACGTGCAGCGGCAGCAGCAGCGCCGCGACGCCGAGCGCTGCCAGCGCGCAGGCGATCCATAAGAGCGTCATATCTCCGCCTCCAGCTGCGTCGAGAGCGTCTCCCACTGCTCCATGAGCCCGGAGAGCGCCTCGTCGGCCTGCGCCTTTTCCTCCATCAGCCGCGTGAGCTCCTGATAGTCGGAGGCGGCGGCTTCGATCTGCGCGTCGTACTGCTTCATCTGCTCCTCGCGCTGCGCGATCTCCCGCTCGACGGCGCGCACCTGGCGCTCGAGCGTCTTGTCCGTCCCCCGCGGCTTTTCGCGGCGGGGCTTTTTTTCCTTTTCGGCCGGGGCCGGCGCCGCCATGGCCTCGTGCGCGAGGATTGAGCGGTATTTCTCGAACCCGCACGGGAAGTCTCGGATCGCGCCGTTCTCCAGCACCCATACGCGGGTGGCGAACTTGTTCACGAAATAGCGGTCGTGCGAAACAAACAGCAGCGCGCCCTCATACTGCCCGAGCGCGTCCTCCACCCATTCGCGCGAGGCGATGTCCAGATGGTTCGTCGGCTCGTCGAGGATGAGCAGGTTGATGCTCTCGTCCATCAGCATGCACAGCCGCAGCCGGCTCTGCTCGCCGCCGGAGAGACTGCCGACCAGCTTGAACACGTCCTCGCCCTCGAACATGAACGCGCCCAGCCTGTCGCGCGCCGTCTGCACGGTGCAGTTTTTCTCATAGAGCATCGTGTCGAGCAGCGTCCTTTCAGGGTGGTCGAAGCGGATGATCTGCGGCAGATAGGCCCACTTGACCGTGGGGCCGAATCTGATCTTTCCCTCGCCCGGCTCCTCGCCCAGCAGCACGCGCAGAAATGTCGATTTGCCCGTGCCGTTGTCGCCCAGCAGCGCGATGCGCTCGCCGCCCGCGACCGTCAGCTCGACGCCCTCAAAGAGCGTCCTGCCGCCGTAGCGCTTGGACAGGCCCTTGACCGAGAACACCTCGTCGCCGAAGAAATCCCGCTCGGCGAAGCGCGCGCGCATGGTCTTGTCCTTCGTGGGCTTGTCGGTCTTTTCGATGCGGTCCATGCGGTGCTGGATGGACATGGCGCGGCGGTAGAGCGAGCGGTTGTTGATGCCCCAGCCCTTCATGCGCTCGAGCGTGAAGCCGAGCTGGCCGAGCTTGGCCTGCTCCTTTTCGTACTGCTTCATCTGCAGCTCAAAGCGCGCCTGTTTCTCCTGCACGTAGAACGAATAGTTGCCGTTGTAGAATTCCGCCTGCCCGTCGTGGATCTCCACGATGCGCGTGACGACGCGGTCGAGAAAATAGCGGTCGTGCGAGATGGCGAGGACGGTGCCCTTGAATTTGGAGATGTAGTCCTCCAGCCATTCCACGCTCTTCATGTCGAGGTGGTTCGTCGGCTCGTCGAGCAGCAGGATGTCGGTCTTCTCGAGCAGCAGCCGCGCGAGATTCACGCGCGTCTTCTCCCCGCCGGACAGACTGGAAAACAGCTGCCCGCGCATGGCGTCGGGGATGCCGAGGCCGTTGCAGATCTTGTCGGTGTCGGTCTCCATCTCGTAGCCGCCGCCGACCGTGTAGCGGTTCGTCAGCTCGTCGTAGCGGCGCAGCTGCTCCGCGGGCGCGTGCTCGGTCATCTGCCGCTCGAGCTGCTCCATCTCCCGCCGGATGCCGTCCAGCCGGGAAAAGGCCGTGCGGAGCACGTCCGCGACCGTGAAGGGCGCGGGATAGACCGGGATCTGCGAGATGAGGCCGACGCGCCTGTCCGGGGCGAAGGCGATCTCGCCGGCATTGGCGCTGAGCTCGCCCGTCAGGATCTTAAAGAGCGTGGTCTTTCCGGCCCCGTTCTTGCCCAGCAGTCCGACGCGCTCGCCGGCCTGTATGTCAAAAGAGATTCCGTTCAGAACATTCTGGTCGGAATCGAAGCTCTTGACCAGATTTTGTACGGAAATATCGATCATGTTGCTTCCTCAATATTGATTTCCGCGAGAAACGCCTCGCGCGTACAGAGCAGGTTCAGCGCCTGCAGCAGCCCGTTCGCGCTCAGGTGCGCGGGCAGGCCCAGCCGCTTCTGCAGCGCTTTCCGCTTTTTTTCGCTCTCCCGTCCGCCGCTCAGACCCGCGGCATAGAGATCCGCCTTGGTGATGGCGGGGCCGCGCGGGGCCGCGTCCGGCTCCGCGCCCGCGTTCTGGAGCGCGCGCAGCAGCACCTCCGGGCGCATTCCCTCGACGCCGAGCAGCCCCTCCCTGCCGGGGACGCGCTTGCGGCGCTCCTTGCCGGGCAAGTCGGGGATGTAGGCGTGATAGACGCCCTTTTTGGGCAGAACGCCCTTGAGATAGTTGCGGATGACGAAGCCCGCGCCGTCGGAGTCCGTCAGGATGATGAGCCCGCGCGTCTCGGCCGCCTCGCGCAGCAGCGCCACGAGCGCGGGATCGTTCATCACGCCGAAGCCGCGCGTCTCGAAGATCGGCGCGTCCACAAGCTGCGCGAGCGCGTTTTTGTCGTACCGCCCCTCGACGACGACGGCCTGGCGCAGGGCGATCATCGCCTGGCCTCCGCAGCCAGCTCCGCCAGCAGCAGCTCCAGCAGCCGCTCCGGCTCGTCTGCGCTGGACTTGAGCTTCCGGTCCGTCTCGAGCACCAGCTGCGCGGCCCTTCTGCAGAACTCGTCCGAGACCTTGCGCGCCGCCGTCATCGTGAGCCCGGCGGGATAGCTCTTGAGCCCCGTGAGCTGCATGAGCGTCTCCTGCCCCTTGCCGGCGGCGGTGATGAGCTTCGCGTAGTGCAGCCTGCGCAGCTGCGAGCCGATGGCCCCGAGGATGAGCGTGCAGTCCTCCTGCATGGCGAACAGCTCCTCCATCCTGGCGAGGGCTCTCTCATACTGCCCGTCCGCGATCGCGTTGGAGATGTCGAAGGTTTTGGCGTTCAGCGCGGGGATGACCACCGCGTCGAGGTCGGCGCGCGTCACCTCCGGCCCGGCGGCATACACGGCCGCCTTGTCGATCTCCGGGCCGAGCGAGGTCATGCTGCCGTCCGTCAGGAAGATCAGATACCGGCACAGCTCGTCGGAGATGTCCTTCCCGTGCGCGCGGAAGTGGCGGCTGATCCAGGCGGCCAGGTCGCGCTCGGACTGCTTCGCGAACTCCACGACGGAGGCCTTCTCCGCAAAGACGGCGGCCAGCCGCTTCATCGTGCCGTTCACCCGGAATTCCACGGTATCGTAGTTCAAAACGACGCAGCAGTAGTCCGGGATGTCCGAGAGGATCTGCCCGTACTGCTCCCTCGCCTGTTCGTTCTGCTTGAAAAAGTCCACGTCGTCCACGCGGACCAGCGTCCGCTCGGCCATCATGGGCATGGCCTCCACCGCGCTCTGCAGCGCCTCGGGCGTGAGATTCTCCGCCTGGAAGCGGTGGTCGTTGAACGCGCCGGCCGGGCCGCCCGTCAGCTTCTGCGTCAGAAGCGAGAGGTAGTGCTCGCGCAGGTACGCCTCTTCCCCGCAGAACACATAGAAGCTGCCGGGCGTTCCGTTTTTGAGGTCCGCCTTCAGCGCCCGCAGCGCGGCGCCCGCGTCGTCCCGGTCGGTCTTTTTCGCCACAATTTCACCCTCTGATCGTCACGGTCCCGCACTCGTCGGTCCGGTAAATCTCCGCGCCCGTGCTCCGGATGCGCGCGAGCGTCTCCGGCGCGGGATGGCCGTAGCGGTTTTCCCCGACGGATACGAGCACGGTTTCCGGCGCCGCCGCGTCCAGCAGCGCCTGGCTCGCGGAGTCCTGCGCGCCGTGGTGTCCCGCCACCAGCAGCTCGGTGTCCGGCAGCGTATGCAGGGACAGCAGGCGGTATTCGCCCGCCTCGCTCAGGTCCCCGGTTATCAGAATATCATATTCCGCCGCGCTTGCCAAGACGCAGATGCCGGAATCGTTCTCCGATTTTCCCGCCGTCGGGGCAAAGAGCGTCAGGCTCCCGCCCGAAACCGGGAGCGTTTCATCCTCTGTCAGCTCCACAACGCCGCAGCCGTGCGCCGCGGCCGCCGCCAGGATCTGCGCCTTGACGCCGTATTCGTCGTCGTACGCGGGCAGGATGACCGTCCCGACGCGCTCTTTTTCCAGAAGCCTGCACACGCCGCCGGCGTGGTCGGCGTCGTAGTGCGTGAGCACCAGCGTCTCCACGCGAAATTCGCCGGCCGCCTGCAGAAAGCGGGCCGCCTGCTCCCCCGCCCGGGGCGGGTCGCTGCCGCCGCAGTCCACCATCACGGTCCGGCCCTTCACGTCCCACACGAGGCACTGTCCCTGCCCCACGTCCAGCGCCGTGAAGGTAAAATCGGGCGCGTGGAAATCGAGATACGACAGAAGGGCGGTCAGGCCCAGCGTCCCGGCGAGGCAGACCAGCGCGGCGGGCTTCAGGAATTTTTTCGGCGCGGCCGCGCACGCGAGCACGCACGCGTAGAAAAAGACGAACCAGAACAAAAAATACGGGTTCTCCGTCCCGACCGCGGCATAGGGCAGGCCGGACAGCAGATCCGTCACCGCGAACACATAGCGCACAAGCCACGCGATCAGCCACGCCGGGCCGAGCGCCAGCGGCGCGAAGGCCAGCCCCAGCAGGCAGACGAACAGCGACGCGGTAAAGACGAGCGAGATGACCCACAGCACGAGCACGTTGGCCAGCGGCGCGACGAGCGAGACAGCGCCGAAATGCCAGACTGTGAGCGGCAGGGAGAACGCCATGGACGCGACGGAGCAGCTGAAGGCCGCCAGCATGGCCCTCGCCAGCCAGCCCGCCGCCGGCAGCGCCGAGGCCCTGATGAACCACGCCTTCTCCGACACGGGCCGGTAGAGCCTCCCGGCGAACAGGAGGATGCCCGCGACCGAGGCGAACGAGAGCTGCAGGCCCACGTCCCAGACGGACCACGGGTTGACCAGCAGCAGAAACAGCAGCGCCGCCGCCAGCGATGTGGGCGGGTCGTTCTCGCGCCGGAAGAGCGGCGCCAGCAGCAGAATCGCCATCATGCAGCCCGCCCGCACGGCCGACGGCGTCGCCCCGACCATCAGAATGAAAAAGCCGATCGCCGGCAGCCCGACGGCGGACGCGAGGCGCGGCCTGCCGCCGCAGAGGAGCAGAATGACGCCGAGCAGGATGGACACGTGCATCCCCGACACCGCGACCGTGTGGTACACGCCCGCGTCGGAGAGCCGGGACTGCTGCGCGCCGGACAGCCCGCTCCGGTCGCCCGTCAGCAGCGCGGTGACAAAGCCGGAAGTGTCCGCGGGAAAGACGGCGGCCGCCGTGTCCTTCAGGAGCCTGCCGAAGCGCGCGGGCGCGTCGCGGAGCGAGGGCGTCCCCTTCTCGAGCGCGGCTTCGCCCCTGGCCCGCGCCGTGAGCCAGACGCCGCGCGAGCGGTAATAGACGCTCTCGCCGTTCAGCTCTCCGTTCGCGAGCGCCAGCGCCGCCGTGACGCGCACCGTGTCGCCCGGCTCGAGCGCCATGCCCGCCTCGTCCAGATACAACACGCTGCGGTACGTCCGGTCCTCCAGGGTGATCTCCGCCGTGACGGACGCGCCGTAGGCCGAGGCGAGCGGATAGTCGGTCACGCGGGCCGCGATCTCCCGCTGCGCGCCGTCCGCGCGCTCCGCCGGGCCGAGATATACGGCGCGGTAGCCCGCGCACCACAGAAGCCCGGCGCACAGGCCCGCCAGACAGATCGCCGCGCGGCGAAGCGCCCGCCCGCGCAGAAGCCGGGCGGTCAGCGCCAGAACCGCGCACGCGAGCGCGAGGATGACCGCCGCGCGGCCCGGCAGCAGGCAGACGTACAAAATATCCGCCAGCGCGAAGGAAATGGCAAACAGGAGCAGCCGTCTCATGTGCTCTTTCTCCCGCCCCGCATGTCTGCGGCGGCGTTTCTCTCTTTTTCCCTCTCATGAAAAGCCGTGCCATTCCGGGCCGCTGGCCGAAGAATGACACGGCTTTGTGTGTGCTGTCTGTCGCTGGGTGGCGTTTACTGCGGGTCGTCCTTGTTGTCGTCGACGACCTCGATCTTGATCTCATGGGCTTCCTCGGGCGTCTCGGCCGGGGTCTCGGCGGGCGTCTCGATCGGCGCGTCAACCGGCTCGTCCTCGGGCGCTTCGGCCTTCAGCTTGTCGATATAGTCCTTCAGCTCCGCGATGAGCTTCTTGGACTCGTCGATCTTCTGGCACCAGGGCAGGTACTCGGCGTTGTCCATCTCCTCGCCGACGGCGTAGTCGCGGTAGTACAGCTTGCCGAGCTGGAGCTGCGCCTTCTTGATCTTGTCCTCCTCGGCGTAGATGGACAGGTTGGCCTTTGCGATGGCGGCGAGCTGCTTGGTCTTCTTCGCGGCCTCGTGTGCGGTTTCTACGGCGAATGCCTTTGCGGTTTCATATGTTTCAGAGAAATTCATTTTGAGCACTTCCTTTCAGAAATTGAATATACCTGTATGATTTCACATTATACCACGTCGTATTTTTTTGGGAACCCCTTGCGGCCAAATTTTTCAAATTGTTCACAATGCGGGCGGTTTATTGGGTATCTTCCGGCTTTTCCGCCTCCCGGGCAGCCTTGATGTTGACATACAGATCCTTCCTGTCCGGTTTTTTGCGCACGTAGACCCACACGATCACGCCGATTGCCGCAACGCAGGAGACCGCCGCCAGCAGCTGGCTCACGCGGATGCCGGTCGAGAACAGATACAGGCTGTCGGTGCGCAGGCCCTCGATCCAGGCCCGGCCCAGACCGTACCACGCGATATACAGCAGGAAGATCTCCCCGTCGAACCGGCGCTTCTTCTGATAGAAATGGAGCGCGAGAAAGCCGGCGAGATTCCAGACGGATTCGTACAGGAACGTCGGGTGGTAGTAGATCACCGTGCCCGTCGCGTCCTGCAGGCCCATCTTGAAAAAGGAGTCGGTCACGGCGCCGTAGGCCTCGCGGTTCATGAAGTTGCCCCAGCGGCCGAAGATCTGGCCGATCAGCACCGCCATGGCGGACAGGTCCAGCATCGTGCGCGCGGGGAACTTCTTCACCCGGCACACGACGAGCAGCGTGATCACGCCGCCGATGATGCCGCCGTAGATGGCCAGCCCGCCCTCCCAGATATACAGGGCGGAGATGGGGTTGTCGGCGTACAGGTCCCAGTAGAACAAGCAGTAATAGATCCGCGCGCTGATGATGCCGATGGGCACCATCCACAAAACGGCGTCGAGGACGTCGTCCTGCACGAGTCCGAAGCGAGGGGCCCGGTTCATCATGTAGAGCACCGCGAGCAGGAATCCCGCCGCGATGATGATGCCGTACCAGTAGATGTCTTTGCCGAAGACCGTAAAGGCCACGGGGCTGGGATCGACCGAGATGCCGAGGTTGGGGAACGTGATCGGAGAAAGCAGAAACATGGGTGGTACCTCCCTCACGCCTGCCGGGGTAGGATGACGGAAATCGCCGCGCGCTTCTCTAAGACGTTTTCGCGCAGGAATTGTTCCGCATCCTCGACGGTAAGGCTTTCATAGATGGCGGGATAATCGAAATACTCGGCGCCGTCGAAATACGACGCGCACATGTGGTAGCAGGTGCTCTCGAAGCTGTCGAGCTCGCGCGTCCGTCTGCCGAGCGCGGATTTTTTGAGCCGGTCGAACTGCGTCCGGTCGAGCCCCTCGCGGCACAGGCGCTCGGCCTCCCGGACGATCTCGTCCGCCACCTCGTCGGGGCATTCGCTGTCGCCCGAGGCCTCGAACAGGCTCATGCCCTTCATGCGCTCGAGTCCGGCGGAGAAGTCGGAGTCGATCTTGTTCTGTTCATAGAGCCGCCGGTACAGAGCGGAGGACTCTCCGACGAGCATTTCCGCCGCCAGATCGCCGAGCGCCTCCTGCCGGATGCCGTCGGGCTGGCATTTGAAGCCGAGCACGAACGTCGGCATGGAGACCTCCATCCGCGCCTCCACGCGCGCCTCGTGGCCCGTCATCGGCTCCGGCGGGCCGTAGTCGCGCGCGGGCGCGGCATAGGGGCCGGGGTCGGGCACGGCCGCCTCCGTCTCGCGGAAGACCTCCTCCGGCTCCAGATCGCCCATCACGCAGAGCATCATGTTCGCGGGGTGGTAGAACGCGCCGTAGGCGTCGGAAAGCGTCGCGTCCGTGATGTCTCCGATGCTCTCGACCGTGCCCGCGATCGGGACCCTCGCCGGGTGCGCGCGGTACATCGTCCGGAACAGGTTTTCAAACACGGCGGAATCCGCGCTGTCCTCGTACATGCGGATCTCCTGCGCGATGATGCCGCGCTCCTTCTCCACGGATTCCGGGGTGAAGTACGGCGTCGTGACCATCCGGAGCAGCACGCGCAGGTTCTCGGAGAAATGCTCCGTGCACTCGACGTAGTAGGCCGTCATGGTGTAGTTGGTGAAGGCGTTGTTGCTGCCGCCCCACCGGGCGAATTCGTCCATCGCGCTGCCGTCCGGCAGGTCGAACATCTTGTGCTCGAGATAGTGCGCCACGCCGTCGGGCAGAGTGTGCCGCACGCCGCCGGCCGTGAAGCGCGTGTCAATGGAGCCGAAATTGACGGCCAGAAACGCGTAGCTTCTGGCAAAGCCGGGCTTCGCGATCACGCGAACCGGCAGCCCGCAGGCAAGCGTCTTTTCAAAGTAGTGCTCGCCAAGGGCGGGAAATTCTTTTCTCATGCCTCCGCCCCCTTCAGGAAATAGACCGTGTCGAGGCTCACGCGCGCAGCCGCCCGCGCGGCCTCGTCCTTTGTGACGGCGGCGATCCGCTCGGCCAGCTCCGCCGGCGTGCCGTCCAGGCCCTCCATGATCTGGCCCATATAGTAGTCGTCCAGCCGGCCGGGGCTGTCCGTCGCGGCGCGCAGGTCGGAGACGAGATAGCGCTTGGCGGCGTCCAGCTCCTCATCCGTGATGTTGCCCGCGCGGCACTCGTCGAGCTGGCGCAGGATCTCCGTTTTCGCCTTTTCGCAGTCGGAAAACTCGATGCCGGAGCTCACAACCATCACGCCCTTGAATTTTTCCACGGACGAGCTCGCGTAATAGCACAGCGACTGCTCCTCGCGCACGCGGCGGAAGAGCTTGCTCGTGATGCCGCCGCCGTAGACCGTGTTCATGACGACGAGGGCCGGATAGTCGGGGTCTTTGACCGTGCAGCCGGTGCGGAAGCCGAGCGACAGCTTGCCCTGCGTCACGTCGAGCGACTCCGTGAGCTCCCGGACGGCTCCGGCGCGCGGGACGACCTGCGTGCCGACCGGGACGGCCGCGCCCCGCGGCAGCCCGCGCAGCGCCGCGCGGAACAGCTCGCCCGCCTGCTCCGGCGTCTGCCGGCCCATATAGAAGATCTCGACCTGCGAGCTCTCCAGAATGCGCCGGTAGTGGGCGTAGAGGTTCTTTTCGTCGAGCGCGTCCAGATCCTCCAGCTCGCCCAGCCGGGGCACGCCGTAGATCTCCTCCCGGCACATGGTCTTGAGCATCTGGGAGATGGCGTAGCTGCGCTTGTCGTTGAGCCTGGCTTCGATGGCGTTGGCGAGGTTGACCTTCTCGCCCTCCGCGGCGTCCGTCTGAAAGTGTCCGTCCTCCGGAAGCGGATGGAGCAGGATCTGCGCCAAAAATTCCGTCATCGGGGCGAAGACCGGCTCGCCCGCGAAGGCGTCCTCCAGATAGTCCGCGTAGAACCCGACGAACTGCACCTCGCCCTTCTTGCGCACGAGCGTGCCGAGGCTTGCGCCGTACAGCTCGTCGAGGCGGGCGGAGATGCTCTGAATATCCGGATATTGCTCGCTGCCGCGCAGCAGAACGCTCGGAATGAGCGCGTTCGCGCTCGCCTCCGCGCGGCTGAGCGGGCGCAGGAGGTTCACGCTGAAGCACCCGGTTTTGAATTTCTCGGTCTGCACGGCCGTCAGATGCACGCCCGGCAGCAGCTCGGTTCGATCCTTCATAAAAACGTCCTTTTTTCATGTTGTTTTGGTATTATACCGCAGTTTTCTGGAAAAGTAAAATATCTCTTGTCATTCCGGCGCAATTCATGTAAACTAAATGAGAATTCCGTATGGGAGGTCATGCCATGCAGTGGCTGGAACTGACCGTCAAGACCGTCTCCGGGGCCATCGAGCTTGTCGCGGACCGGCTGACGGTGCTCGGCTTCGACAGCTTTATCATCGACGACGGCGCCGATTTTGAAAAATTTCTGGAGCAGAACCGGCAGTACTGGGACTATGTGGACGAGGCGCTGCAGCAGAAAATGTCCGGTCTGTCGCAGATCCGCCTGTATCTCGAGGACGACCAGAAGGCCATGGAGACCGTCTCCTATCTGAAAGACCAGCTCCAGAGCCTGCGCCGGCAGAACCCGCAGACCGATTTCGGCTCGCTGGAGATCGCCCTTGCCAACGTGCGCGACGAGGACTGGGAGAACAACTGGAAGCAGTATTACCAGCCCCTGCCCATCGGCGAGCGGCTGCTCGTCGTGCCCGAATGGCTGCGCCCCGACAATCCCGAGGGCCGCGTCGAGGTCCTGCTCGACCCCGGCATGATCTTCGGCACCGGCGCGCACGCGTCCACGCAGATGTGCATGCGCGAGCTGGAGCGGCGCGTCCGCGGGGGCGAGCGCGTGCTCGATCTCGGCAGCGGCAGCGGCATTCTCTCCATCACCGCGCTGCTGCTCGGAGCCGCGAGCGCCGTCGGCGCGGACATCGACCCCAAGGCCGAGGACATCGCCCGGGAAAACGCCGCGCTCAACGGCCTGTACGCCGACCGCTTCACCGCCCTGACCGGCGACGTGATCGCGGACGCCGGCCTGCCCGCGCGGCTCGGCTGCGGCTATGCGATCGTGCTGGCCAACATTGTGGCCGACGTCATCATCCCGCTGGCCCCGCATGTTCCGCAGTTTTTGCAGCCCGGCGGGCTGTTCATCTGCTCCGGCGTCCTCGACACGCGGGCCGGCGAGGTCTCCGCGGCCATCGAAAAGGCGGGGCTGCGGATCGTCTCGTCCGCCGCGCAGGAGGACTGGCGCTGCTTCGCCGCGTCTTTGTCGTAAGGAGGCTTTTCCCTTGCGTATCTTTTCCTATCGCAACAAACATATCATGAAGCGCGTGCTGCTCATTCTGCTCGCGGTGCTGCTCGCCGTGCTGGCGTTCGTGATCGGCCGCTTCCTCTATGTGCAGCGTTTCATCGTCTATTCCGACGGCGACGCGCATCTGGACTACAATCAGAAGCTCTCGCCCACCGGGAAAACCGCGCAGACGCCCGACCCGGACGCCTATCCCTTCGACACCGTCGTGGAGACCGCCGCGCCGGCGGACGGCGAGGCGGCGGCTGTACCCGCCGTGCACGGCTACTGGATCACCACCTCGATGCTGGCAAAAAGCGTGGACGACGTGCGCGCCGCGCTGGCGGCCGCCGACGACTACGACGCGGTCATCGTGGACGTCAAGAGCGTCTACGGCAATTTCTATTATTCCACAAAACTCAGCGGGGCCTCCGTCGCCACCGACGGCGTGGACGCCGCCGCCATCGACGCGCTCATCGCGGAGCTGACCGCGAAGCAGGGCCTCACGGTCATCGCGCGCGTGCCCGCGTTCTCCGACTCCAACTACGCCCTGGCGCACCAGCCGGACGGGCTGCCCCTCTCGAACGGCGCCCTGTGGACCGACGAGAACGGCTGCTACTGGCTCAACCCGTACAGCAACGACGTGCAGGGGTATCTGTCCTCCATCGGCATCGAGCTGTCCAAGCTCGGCTTCGACGAGGTGCTGTTCGACAATTTCTATTTCCCCGAATCCGACCGCATCGTATGGAGCCTGCAGGATGTGACGACGCAGGCCGCCGTGGCGGACGCGGCGAAGAACATCGCCGCCGATCTCGCCGGCTACGGCATCCGCGTGGACTTCGGCTCCTCCGACCCCGCCGTCGCGGCCTATGCCGGGCGGATCGCCGTCGCGACCGACGACGCCTCGGCGGTGGACGGGCTCGTCTCCTCGATGGCGGACGCGCTGCAGACGCCGGCCTCGCAGATCGTCTTTCTGACAAACTCGCGCGACACGCGCTTCTCCGCCGGCTGCGTCTTCCGCCCGCTCATCGAGCAGAGCGAATAAAACAGAAAGCGCCCGCCGCGGGCCGGAACAATCCGGTTCGCGGCGGGCTTTTTTTACAGGTTATTTGATGAGCTCGCAGACGAGATCCGTGTATTCGCCGGGGTTCTCGAGCGGCAGGTTCGCCATCAGAAGCGCCTGCGCGTAGAGGATCTTGACGTATTTTTTGGCCTTCTCCGGCTCCTGCGCAACGGCAAGCTGGAGCGCAGCGAACGAGGGATGGTCGGGATTCAGTTCGAGGATGCGCTCGGCCTTCATGCCCATCTCGGGGTTCAGGCGCTTAAAGTATTTCTCCATCTCGAAGGTCATGCCCTCGGCCGGGATGCAGCAGGCGGCGTGGCTGCCGAGCTCCGCGCTCAGGCGGACCTCCTTGACGCCGTCGCCCAGCGTCTGCTTGACGAAGTCGAGCGTCGTCTTCGACTGCTCGGCCTTCTCCTCGGCGGCCTTTTTCTCCTCGTCGGTGGCGAGGCCCAGATCGTCCCGCGCGATGCTGCGGAACTCCTTGTCGGCGTACTTCATGAGCGTCTGCGGCACGAACTCGTCCACCTCGTCGGTCATGAACAGCACGTCGTACTCTTTCTTTCTGAGCTGCTCGAGCTGCGGCATCTGCTCAAGCAGCGTGCGGTTCTCGCCGGAGGCAAAGTAGATGTACTTCTGCCCCTCCGGCATCGCGTCCGTATACTCCTTGAGCGTGACGAGCTTGTTGCTCTTGCTCGACCAGTACAGCAGCAGATCCTGCAGCAGCTCCTTCTTTTCGCCGTAGTCGGCCACAATGCCGTATTTGAGCTGCTGGCCGAAGGCGGCGTAGAACTTCTCGTATTTTTCGCGGTCGGTCTCCTGCAGCTTCGCAAGCTCCTGCTTGATCTTCTTTTCGAGGTTGGAGGCGATGAATTTGAGCTGGCGGTCGTGCTGGAGCATTTCACGCGAGATGTTGAGGCTGAGATCCTGCGAATCGACGACGCCGCGCACGAAGCGGAAGCAGTCGGGCAGCAGGTCGGCGCAGTTCTCCATAATCATGACGCCGGAGGAATAGAGCTGCAGTCCCTTTTTAAACTCCTTCGTGTAGAAGTCGTACGGGGCCTTGGACGGGATGTACAGCAGGGCCTTGTAGGTCACGGCGCCCTCGACGCTCGCGTGGATGACGGCGGCCGGGTCCTCGTAGTCGTAGAATTTTTCCTTGTAGAACTGGTTGTATTCCTCGTCCTTGACGTCCTTTTTGTTCCGCTGCCAGATCGGCACCATCGAATTGAGCGTCTCGTTTTCGGTGTAGCTTTCGTATTCGGGCTTCTCGGCGTCCTTCGTCTCTTCCTTGACGCGGGACTTCTCCACGTCCATCTTGATCGGATAGCGGATATAGTCGGAGTATTTTTTGACCAGACTCTGCAGCTCGTAGCTCTGAAGGAAGCGCGAGTACTTTTCGTCCTCGGTGTCGTCCTTGAGCTTCATGATGACGTCGGTGCCGGGGGCGTCCTTCTCGCACGCGGTCATGGTGTACCCGTCCGCGCCGCTCGACTGCCACATCCAGGCCTCGTCGCTGCCGTATTTTTTGGAGATCACGGTCACGTTGCTCGAAACCATGAACGCGGAATAGAAGCCGACGCCGAACTGGCCGATGATGTCCACGTCGTCGGTCTTCTCCATCGCCTTTTTAAAATCCAGGCTGCCGCTGCGGCAGATGGTGCCGAGGTTGCTCTCCATCTCGTCTCTCGACATGCCGATGCCGTTGTCCGAGACCGTCAGCAGGCGGTTTTTCTCGTCGGCGGTGATGCGGATGGCGAAGTCGCTCCGGTTGAGGCCGACCTTCTCGTCCGTCAGCGCCGTGTACGCCAGCTTGTCGATGGCGTCGGAGGCGTTGGAGATGATTTCACGCAGGAAAATCTCCTGATGCGTATAAATGGAATTGATCATCAGATCCAAAAGGCGCTTGGATTCCGCTTTGAACTGCTTTTTTGCCATGATGTTCACGTCCCGTAAATTTGATATTAGCACTCAATTGGTTCGAGTGCTAAGCCCATTATAATGCTTCCGCCCGGTTTTGCAACCCTTTTCCATAAAATTCACGTTCTGTTCACAACTTCCCTTTTCATCCTCGAAAAAATATGTTAGAATACCTTGAAAACACAGCGCAAGGAGATAGAATCATGATTACGATCAGCAACCTCGGCATGCAGTTCGGAAGCGACGCGCTTTTTAAAAACGTCGATCTCACCTTTACGCCCGGCAACTGCTACGGCGTCATCGGCGCGAACGGCGCGGGCAAATCCACCTTTCTGAAGATCCTCTCGGGCGAGCTGGACTCCACGAGCGGCAGCATCGACATCAAGCCCGGCGCGCGCATGTCGATCCTCAAGCAGGATCAGAACCGCTACGACGCCTATCCCGTCCTGGACACGGTCATCATGGGCAACCAGCACCTCTACGACGTGATGAAGGAGAAGGACGCGCTCTACGAGAAGGAGGACTTCTCCGAGGCGGACGGCCTGAAGGCCAGCGAGCTGGAGGCGGAGTTTGCCGAGATGGACGGCTGGGAGGCCGAGTCCGACGCCAGCCGGCTTCTGCAGGGCCTCGGCATCCCGGTGGAGGATCAGAGCGCGCTCATGGCGAACACCGACCCGCGCGCGAAGGTCAAGGTGCTGCTGGCGCAGGCGCTGTTCGGCAAGCCGGACATCATCCTGCTCGACGAGCCGACGAACAACCTTGACATCGAGGCCATCAACTGGCTCGAGAACTTCATCCTCGACTACGAGGACACGGGCCTCGTCATCGTCGTGAGCCACGACCGGCACTTTCTCAACACGGTCTGCACCCACATCATCGACATCGACTACGGCAAGATCAAGCAGTACGTCGGCAACTACGACTTCTGGTACGAATCGTCCCAGCTCGTCCAGCAGCTCATCCGCAACAAGAACAAGCGCAACGAGGAAAAGATCGCCGAGCTGCAGGCCTTCATCTCCCGCTTCGCCGCCAACAAGTCCAAGAGCAAGCAGGCCACCTCGCGCCGGCGGCTGCTGGACAAGCTGTCGGTCGAGGAGATGCCCGCCTCGTCGCGGCGCTATCCCTTCGTCGGCTTCGAGCGCGAGCGCGAGGTCGGCAAGGACATCCTCTTCGTGACGGACGTGTCCAAGACGGTGGACGGCGTGAAGCTGCTCGACCGGGTCACGTTCATCGTCAACAGGGGCGACAAGATTGCGTTCGTCGGTGAAAACGAGCTGGCGCAGACGACGATGTTCAAGCTCCTCATGGGCGAGCTCGAGCCCGACGAGGGCACGATCAAGTGGGGCCAGACGACCACGCGCAGCTATCTGCCGAAGGACAACACCGCGTATTTCGACGGCTGCGAGGATTCGCTCGTGGACTGGATCCGCCAGTACTCCGCCAAGAAGGACGACGTGTACCTGCGCGGCTTCCTGGGCCGGATGCTCTTCTCCGGCGAGGACGCGTTCAAGCCCGTGAACGTCCTGTCCGGCGGCGAGAAGGTGCGCTGCATGCTCTCGCGCATGATGCTATCCGGGGCCAACGTGATCCTGCTCGACCAGCCGACGAACCACCTCGACATGGAGGCCATCCAGGCCGTCAACAAGGGCATGACCGCCTTCCCCGGCAACGTGCTCTTCGCCTCGCACGACCATGAGCTTCTGCAGACCGTCGCCACCCGGATCATCGAGTTCCAGCCCGACGGCTCCATCATCGACCGGCTCTGCAGCTACGACGACTATCTCGAGTGGAAGCTGGCCAGATAACGCGCGCAGCAGTAAAAAGCACCGCCCCGGGCCTTACGGTCCGGGGCGGATTTTTATCTATGGCAATTCCGTACAATTCCAAGCGCGGAATTGCCATGGTGTCGACGATAAATATGGATTTTGGCGGTAGATATAAAGCGGCTAATCTGGTATAGTTGAGTTAAACAGCACGATCAGCACGATAAACCGGAATTTAGAGAGGAGGTATTCCTTATGAAATGCCCTTACTGCCAAAGCGAAATGGAGCGCGGAAAACTGAAAAACCGCGGCGGCGTGTTTTTCCTGCCAGATGGCGAAACAATGCCAAAACTATATATTAAAGCAGAATTTGAAAAACATAGAGCAATTTCTTTTCCACCGTATCTGCTTGATACAAAACCGGAGTATCCAGCTGCCTATGTATGCAGGACGTGCGGTAAAATCATAATGGACTTCCATGGTGCCTGACAATTTGTGATCTGTAAGAAAAATTCCGATTTATCAGTGAGTCCATGTAATCATTTGAGCACGGCCAGTGGCAACAACCTCTGGCCGCTTTTCATTACCGCTCCACTGTGAGGTTTCCCGTCCGGGGCGGATTTTATCTCTTATCCCACGCAGGCGCTGTGCGGGCGGTAGCCGGCCTTGACGGCGTCCTCGTAGCTGTCGAAGTACACGCGGTTCGCCTCGGACGGCAGCTTCGGGCAGTCCGGGGCGTGGAACACCTTGGTGTTGACGTTGCCGATGTACTGGGTCTGGGTCGCGGAGGTCGGGTTGACGGCTTCAGCGCTCACGGCCTTCTGCGTCGTGACCGTGACGGTCCTGCCGTCGCTGACCGCGGTGACGGTGCCCTGCAGGTCCGTGCGGCAGACGGTGACGCCCGCGTCGCGCAGGCGGCTGAGCGTGTCGGCGGAGGGATGGCCGTAGGTGTTGTCCGCGCCCACGGAGATGACCGCGTACTGCGGCATCACCTCGCGCAAAAATACGTAGCCGGTGGAGCTGTCGCTGCCGTGGTGGCCGACCTTCAGCACCGTCGCGGAGAGCGCCGCGCCCGAATCCACAAGGTCGTCCTCCGCCTCGTGCTCGGCGTCGCCCATGAAGAGAAACACGGTCTTGCCGTATGTCACGCGCAGGACGATGGAGTTGTTGTTGTTGCTCTCGTACGTCTTCAGCGGTCCGAGCACCGTGACCTTCGCCGTGCCGAGCGCAAACGTGTCGCCCGCCGTGGGAATCTCGATGCTCCGGCCCTGCTGGCGGGCGTATTTGACGAAGTTGGAGAACGCCTTCGTGTCGTAGCTCGTCACGGACGAGAAGACGCGGCCCGCCTGAAACTTGGCGAGCACGCCCGCAAGTCCGCCGCAGTGGTCCTCGTCGCAGTGGGTGTTGACCACATAGTCGAGGCGCTTCACCCCCAGCGACGTCAGCGCCGAGACGACGTAGCTGCCGTCGTCCGCGTTGCCGCCGTCGATGAGCAGGTATTTCCCGCCGCAGCACACAAGCGCGGAGTCGGCCTGCCCCACGTCCAGATACTTCACCCAGAAATCCGCGTCTCCGGGCGCCGCCGCGGAGGCCGTCACCGCGGCCGCGGCGGAGGTCCGGCTGTCGGAGATCGTCAGAAGTCCGCAGCCCGCGAGCGACAGCAGCAGCGCGGCCGTCAGCAGCAGCGATAAAAACCGTTTCATCTTCAGCCCTCCAGCAAAAGGTATCGGATCAGGCCCAGCGCGAGCAGGTGGACGGGATAGACCGCGTAGAACCACCGCTGGCCGCCCGGCCCTTTCCTGCCGTTATACAGCAGGACCGGCGCCGCCGCGAGGCAAAAGCAGCCCGCGTAGATCCAGTTCTGCGTGCAGACGTAGTCCGTCAGGTACAAAAGGTACGCAAAGACCGCCAGCACAATCGGATCCTGCCATTTTTTCCGGCACAGATACAGCCCGACGACCAGCAGCGCGCCGAACACGCCGTAGTCGAACGCGTACAGAACGGGAAACAGCACCGCAACCGGCAGCCGCCAGACGTCCCGCCACGCGGGCTTTCTGAGGCACGACAGCAAAAACAGCGCGTAGGCCAGCGTATAGAAGATCGACTGCTCGCGCCAGAGGACGGCCGCGCCTCCCACGCTGAGCGAGATCCCCGGCAGCGTCAGAAACGCCGCCGTGAGCAGCGCCGTCCGCCAGTCCCCGCCGTCCGCGCCCCAAAGGCAGCCGTACAGCGCGCACAGAAGCAGCAGCGCGAACAGCGCGCTCTGCCAGCCGTTCCAGTTCCACGCAAGGCCCGGCGCCGCGTCGTAGGCGAAGGCCAGCGCGTACGGGACCGCCGACAAAAGCCCGCCCGCCAGCATCCGGCGCAGATACGCCGCGCGGTCGCGCGTCTTTTTCCAGCCGACGGCCGCGAGGAACGCATAGATCGGAAAGGACAGCCGCCCGATCTCGCGCAGGACGAGCGTGGTGCTCCAGTCCAGCGCGCCGGCGTCGCCGAACACCGCCCCGCAGTGGTCGATGAGCATGGTCAAAACCGCGAGCAGCTTGAGCGCGAATGTCGTCACAGGCGTGCCTCCTCTTTCTACCGGCAGGGCCCGCCGGGGCGTCAGAATTTCCGCTTCATCTGCTGCAGATAGAATGACCGGCTGTCCACGGCCCGCATGGTCGCCAGGATTCCGTCCAGGTGATCGTATTCGTGCTGCAGAAGCTCGGCGTAGTCGCCCTCCAGGTGCATCTGCCGCGGCTGCAGCCCGGCGTCCAGATACCGGATGTCCGCGCGCCTGTACCGCGACACGCGCACCACGAGCCCCGGAAACGACATGCAGTCGTCCATGAGCTCGTACTTCTCCCCGTCCGGAAAGGTCAGGCTCGGGTTGACAAACACGTACGGCCTGTTGTCAAACATATACAGCAGGCGCTTCTGCACGCCGATCTGCGGCGCGGCCACCGCGCGCCCCGCTCCGTAGACCCTTCTGTATTCCATCAGCGTGTCGTGCAGGTCCGCGATCCAGCCGGCGAGCAGCGGCGCGTCCGCCGGCGTCACTTCGGCGCTGGTCTCATACAGCTTTGGGTCGCCGAGCAGCAGAATTTTCCTTACCATCGTCATACCTCTTTCCGGGTTCATCCCCGGCAGAATCAGAAAATCACTGCGAACCGGTTTTCCTTCGCAGTGATTTCCGCTTTATGGACGCCTGTCTATCCGCGGCAGGGCTCCGCCTGCGGCAGCTTCGCCGTCTCCTCGGCGATGTGGGCCTCCGAGGCGCGCATGGCCTCGAGCGTGCGCTCGAGCAGCGTGTCGAGGTTCCAGCCGAGCAGCTCCGCGCCCTGCTCGATGACCTCGCGGGAGCAGCCTGCGGCAAAGCGCCGGTCTTTAAACTTCTTTTTGAGCGACTTGAGCTCCATGTCCTGCACGCTCTTGCTCGGGCGCATCAGCGCCGCCGCCCAGATCAGGCCCGTCAGCTCGTCCGACGCGAAGAGCACCTTTTCCATCTCGTGCTCGGGCTTGATGTCGACCGTGATGCCGTAGCCGTGGCAGGCGGTCGCACGGATGGTGCGCTCATCGACGCCGGCCTCGCGCATGAGCTGCTGGCTCCTGACGCAGTGCTCCTCCGGGAACTGCTCGAAGTCGAGATCGTGCAGCAGCCCGACGTTCGCCCAGAAGTCGGCCTCGTCCCCGTAGCCCAGCTCGACGGCGTACCAGCGCATGACCGCCTCGACCGTCAGCGCGTGCTGGAGATGAAAATGATCGGTATTGTATTTTGTGAGCAGCGCCCACGCCTGTTCGCGTTCCATGTATCTTCCTCGATTCTGTTTAATCCGCGATGACCGCGGCCATTTCCTCCGGCGACGCGCCGTAGATTGCGCCGCGCATCCCGCCGTCCTCGAGCGCCTGCTGCACGGCGGCCCGGCTGTATTCGCAGCCCGTGAGCAGCGCCGCCAGCCCGTCCGCCTTCTGCGAGGCGAAGAAGTCGCCGTAGACCGCCGCGCCCGTGATGCGCCCCTTCTGCACGTCCAGATGGAATTCCATCTTTCCGCCCGGAAGCCGGCCGGTCTTGACGATCTGAAATTTGGGATTCTGCCCGTATATGCTCTGCCAGTTGTCGAACCGCTCGGCGGCCAGCTCGCGGATGCGCGCGCGGTCCGCGTCCGTCGGCTCGTAGCGGCCGCCGCCGCGCAGGATATACGAGATCATGTGCTCCTTGAACGCCTCGGGACTGAGCGGCGTCTGCATATGCTCGGAGATGTTCGTCACGCGGTCGCGGACGGACTTGATGCTCTTGGAGAGGATCTTGTACTCGTCCACGGTCGTGGCGGCCACCATCTGCGCGATGTCGGTCGCGTACAGCAGCGACCCGTGGTGGACGGTATTGCCCGCCAGCTTGTACTGCGCGTTGCCCGAGAACTTTTTCCCCTCGATCACGAGGTCATTCCGGCCGTTGAATTCCGCCGGGATGCCCAGCGCGCGCAGCGCGTCGATGACGGGCGCGATGTACTCCTGAAAGTGGATCTCGTCCGAGTCGCCGTAGTCGATGAAGGTGAACTGCCAGCCGCCGGGGTCCGTGTAGATCGTGCCGCCGCCGGACATGCGGCGCACGACATGGATGCCGTGCTGCTCGGCGTAGGGGCCGTTGATCTCCTCGAGCGTGTTCTGGTATTTGCCCACCATCAGCGTCGGCGTCGTGCGCCAGAAGAGGAACACCGGCTCCGGCAGGCGCTTTTCCACCGTGAAGTAATATTCCAGTCCGAAGTTGTAATACACGTCCTCGGAGCCGGTCTCGACATAGATCATGCGCGCGTCTCCTTCGAGGCGTCCAGCGCCTCCGCCGCGCGGTAGGAGCTGCGCACGAGCGGGCTGCTGGCGACGAAGCGGAAGCCCTTCTGCAGAGCGAGCTGCTTCCAGCGGGCGAATTCCTCCGGCGTCACATAGCGGTCGAGCGGCCAGTGCGCGCTCGTCGGCTGGAGGTACTGCGAGATGGTCAGAATGTCGCAGTCCGTCGCGCGCACGTCGTCGAGCAGCGTCAGAACCTCGTCGTCGGTCTCCCCGAGGCCCAGCATGAAGCCGGTCTTGGTGAGGATGTCCGGGGCCAGCCGCTTGCTGTCGGAGAGCACCTTTAAAGACCGCTCGTATTTTGCCTGCGGGCGGACGTCGGGGTAGAGCCTTCTGACCATCTCGACGTTGTGGTTCATCACGTCGGGCCGCGCGTCCAGCACGGTTTTGAGCGCGTCCTCGCTGCCCCGGAGGTCGGAGATCAGCACCTCGACCGTCGTGCCGGGGCACAGCTCCTTGATCCTCCGCACCGTCGCGGCCATGTGGGCCGCGCCTCCGTCGGGCAGATCGTCGCGCGTCACCTGCGTCACAACGACGTGGCGCAGGCCCAGCTTCCGGGCGGCCTCGGCCACGTGCAGCGGCTCGTCCGGGTCGAGCGGCCCGGATTTCCCGCAGGTCACGTTGCAGAACCGGCAGTTTCTCGTGCACTGGCTGCCCATAATCATAAAGGTGGCCGTGTGCTTCTGGTAGCACTCGCCGAGATTCGGGCAGTTGGCCTCCTTGCAGACGGTGTTGAGCTTCAGATCCTTCATGAGGCCGGCGACCTCTTCGACAGCCTGCCGGTTGTACGGCACCTTCAGCCAATCGGGTAATTTCTGCATGGCGGTCCCTCTATTCTTCGATTTCCGCGACCGGCGCGCCGGCGGCGACCTCGTCGCCCTCTTCAAAGAGCTGCCTGCCCATCACGCCGTCCTGCTCGGCCTCGATCTGGCTGACCACCTTCTCGGTCTCCACCTCGAAGATCGGCTCGCCCTTTTTGAAGGCCTGGCCGGGCTCCTTGAGCCACGCGCACAGGACGCCCTTCTCCATCTCGGGCCGCAGACGCGGCATGGTTAGTTCGTTTTTCATCGTGTTCCTCCTGCTTTATAAGAAATATTCCCAGAGCGCGCCGCACACGGCCTGCAAAAGCTCCGGCCGCAGCGCGAGCCCGACGAGCGCGCGCTCCATGTATGCCAAATTTTCCGGCAGCTTCGCCGCCGTGATGACGCCCTTTTTTGCCTCGTAAGCGATCTGCAGCTCCCGGCCCTGCCAGGTGAATTCCCGGCGGAAGGAGAAGGCGGGCGTTTTGCCGAACGTCCAGTCCCAGCTCCGGTATTTTTCCTCCGCCAGCCTCCGCACCTCGGAAAGCCCGCCGGCGGAGAGCGCGCATCGGACGCCGTCCGGCCCGGCCAGCTCCGCGAGCAGCGCCTGCGTGAACGCTTCCGTGTCCATGCGCGCGTACCGCTTCATGTTGTCGACCGGCCACGGCACGGACGCGATGCCCTTCGTTTCGTAGTGCGCCTGCCGGCCGTTGGCGAGCGCGCGCAGCGCCGTGAGATCGGTGTCGTACAGCAGCGTCCCGTGGTGCAGGACCCTGCCGCCCGCGATCTTCTGCGCGCTGCCGGAGACCTTGCGGCCGTCCACGGAGATATCGCACGTGCGCGTGAATTCCGCCGGGATGCCCAGCCGGTTCAGCGCCGCCGCGACAGGCCGGATAAAGCGGCCGTAGTCCGCGCCGTCCGATTGCTTCGGCGCGATGCGGGTGTAGTTGACGTTGCCGCGGTCGTGGTACACCGCGCCGCCGCCCGTGGGCCTGCGCACGATGGCGACGCCCGCCTTCTGCGCCGCCGGCACGCTGACCTCGGCGAACGGGTTCTGGTAGCATCCGCAGACGACCGCCGGCCGGTTGCGCCAGAGCAGCAGAATGTCGTCCTCCGGCGCGTGCTCGAACAGATACTCCTCGAACGCCTGGTTGTAGTACGGGTCGTCTGATTGGTTTACATAATAGTACATGTCCGCCTCGCGATCATTTTTCCTCGTATAGAGTACCCTGTTTTCCCACAAAAGTCAACATCAAACAACAGAAGGCAAACGTTCCCCCGTCAGGCAAACGGGTTCCAGAAGCGGCTGCCGTTGATCGTGTTGAGCGCGATGGCCGCGAGCAGCAGGACGAGGCAGCCCGCCATCGACGCGATGTCGGCCGGGGCGAACCGCCGGCCCATGTACCAGGTGCGCTTTTTGTACTTGCCGAAGCCGCGCAGCTCCATCGCGTTGGAGATGATCTCGATGCGGTCCATGCTGGTCATGATGAGCGGAATGAGGATCGCGCTCGCGCTTTTCAGGCGCTTGCCGAGGCTCTGCTTCTTGCTCATCTCAATGCCGCGCGCCTGCTGCGCCTGCGAAATGTCGTGGTATTCGCGCTGGATGTCGGGGATGTAGCGCAGGGCGAGCGCGACGGAATAGGCCACGGAGTATTTGACGCCGATGCGGTTGAGCGAGGCCGCGAATTCGCTGGGGTTCGTCGTGCAGACGAACAGCAGCACAATGGGGATGGTGGAAAGGTACTTGAGCACCAGATTGAGGTGGTAGAACAGCTGCTCCTTCGTGACGGCGTAGCGCCCGCCGAGGGAGAACAGCACATGGCTCGTCTTGTAGAGCTCGACGCCGTGCTGCGGGGAGAAGACAAAGATCAGCACGTTGTTGAGCACCAGGAACACCGCCGTGAAGCCCAGCATGAACGACACGTCGCGCAGCCGGATCTTCGAGATCCGGAACAGCACGAAGCTGATGACGGGCAGCAGGACGAGAAGCCGCGTGTCGTAGGTCAGCATGGCGGCAAAGCTCCACAGCAGCAGGCACACGAGCTTGGTCGCGCCGGTCAGGCGGTGGATGGGAGAGGGCCGGTCGATGTAGTTGAAAATACTCGTCATCTGCCCCGCACCTCCCGGTCGTAGTCGATGAACCGCTGGACGAACGCGCGGCTCTCCGGCAGCTCGCAGCGCAGCGCGAGCTCATAGAGCGACGTCTCCTTGAGGCTCGCGCGCGCGATGACGGAAGCGTCCGTCAGGATGTTCGCGGAGGTGTCGTTCGCGATCACCCGCCCGTCGGAAAACACGACGGCCCGCTCGGCGTATTCGAGCATCAGGTGCATGTCGTGCGTGATCATGACGACCGTGATGCCGCGGCGGTTGAGCTCCGCGAGGAAGTCCATGATGTCGGTGTAGTGGCGGAAGTCCTGTCCGGCCGTCGGCTCGTCGAGGATGATCATTTCCGGCTCCATCACGAGGATCGAGGCGATCGTGACGCGCTTTTTCTGCCCGAAGCTGAGCGCCGACACGGGCCATTTGTGAAACGGCCGCAGCCCGCAGATCGTGAGCGTCTTCTCGACGCGCGCGGCCACCTCGTCTTCGGGGACGCCGCGCGTGCGCAGGCCCAGGGCCACCTCGTCGAAGATCATCGTCTTGGAGAGCATCTGGTTGGGGTTCTGCATGACGTAGCCGATGCGGTCGGCGCGCTCCTTGATGGACAGGGCCATGAGGTCCTCGTCGCCGAAGCGGAGCGTGCCGCGCTGCTGCGTCTCAAAGCCGCAGATCAGCTTGGAAAACGTGGATTTGCCCGCGCCGTTGCGCCCGACAATGGCCATCAGCTCGCCCTTTTTCACCTGCACAGACACGTCGGTCAGGGCCTGGTGGCCGTTGGGATAGGAAAAATCCAGATTCCGGGCGTCGAGCAGCACGGGCTTCTCCGGCTTCGGAGGCGCCGGCGGCGTGGCGCGAAACCAGTCGCGCACCTGCTTTTTCGTTTCGCCGGAGAGGACGACGGTGCGGATGCTCGCCGGGCGCAGCGCCGGCGTGATCGCCGCGCCCGCGTAGCGCAGGGCGGTGAGGTAGAGCGGCTCGCGGATGCCGTTTTCCGCGAGCAGGTTCTGCGCCAGCAGCTCGTCGGGCGGGCAGTCGGCCAGGATGCGCCCGTCCTGCATCAGCACGATGCGGTCCACGCTGCGCCAGAGCACGTCCTCGAGCCGGTGCTCGATGATGACGACGGTCGCGCCGGTCTTTTTCTGGATCTCGTCGATCAGCTCGATGGCCTGCTTGCCCGTCGCGGGGTCGAGGTTGGCCAGCGGCTCGTCGAAGAGCAGCACCGCCACGTCGTCCACCATGACGCCCGCGAGCGAGACGCGCTGCTTCTGTCCGCCGGACAGCTCGTTCGGCGCGTGGCCGAGGTGGTCGTCGATAAAAACGGTGTGCGCGGCCTTTTTGACGCGGTCGTGGAGCTCGGGCTCCTGCACGCAGTCGTTTTCGAGCGCGAAGGCGATGTCCTCGGCCACGGTCAGGCCGATGAACTGCCCGTCGGAGTCCTGCAGCACCGTGCCGACCAGCTTGGAGATCTCAAAAATGCTCATCTCGCGCGTCTGCTTCCCCATCAGGCGCAGGCTGCCCGTCATCTCGCCGCGGTAGGCGAACGGAATGAGGCCGTTGATGCAGTGGGCCATGGTGGATTTGCCGCAGCCGGACGGGCCGGCGACGAGCAGCTTCTCGCCCCTGTGCACCGCCAGATTGATGTCGTACAGCGTCGGCTCCGCCTGCGCGTTGTACTGAAAGCCGAAATGCTCAAACTGGATGATCGGTTCGTCCATCGGGTATCCTCCTTCGCTTTCCGGTACAGAGGCAAACAAAGGGCCGCCCTTCCCTTGCCTCCATATCGGGTGCGGCAGGAGAAACTCTCCTGCCGCATGCCGTGCCGCGTTTCAGGCAATCCCGCGCCGAAGGCGCCAGCCGCGAATTGCGCGGTGCTGCCTTTATTTTTCGTCCTTTTTGAGGCTGCCCTTCTTGGGCTTGGCCGCCGCGAAGGCGATGCACAGAAGCGTGCCGACGATGGCGGTCGTGACGATGTTCACAACGCCCGCGGTGAGGCCCTGCAGAAACACCTTGTTGGCGGGCTCGGCATAGATGAGGATGTCGAGCGCCGGCGCGATGAGGCCCCAGGCCAGGATGTGGGAGACGAGCTGCGTGAGGTTGAAGGTCAGGATGCCCTTCTTGCCGAACTCGCCGTCCTCCAGCTTGAGGCGGCTGCAGCCCAGGCCCGTCAGCAGGCCGAACACGCCGGACGCGATGACCCAGCTCCACCAGATGCCCCAGCCGTAGCTGAAGTCGATGAGCGCGTGGCCGATGAGGCCGATGAGCAGTCCCGCGATCGGGCCGAACAGGGCGGCCATAAAGGCGAGCAGACCGTACTGGATGGAGATGTTGGTGTTGGGCACCGGGCTCGGGATGGCGACGAAGCGGCCCAAAACAAAGAACAGCGCCGCGCCGATGCCGATGGCAACGATGGTTTTGACGGAAAACTTCTTCATACTCTCTTTCCTCCATGACGTATTTATTGCAGGCGCCGAAGCGTCCTCAATATGTGTTTACCCGCGCGGGTCGCGCCGGATCGTGATTTTCCAGCTGTTGCCCGTGCCGATGTTGTAGGCCTTGGCAAAGCTGCCCTGGTTGATGGCGACCGCCATACAGTCGAGCGAGTTTACATAAATAAGCGGCTCGCCGACATAGACCTCGGCGAAGGAGTGGGCGTAGGTCAGAATGTTGCGGTAGAGCGTGCGCGTGTCGTTCTGAATGGTGATCTCCGCGCGCTCGCCGGGGGCCACGCCGAGCTTTTTGAACATTTCGCGCGGGATATTCGTCCAGAGGCTTCCGAAGCGGATGTCCAGCACGTCGATGGTGCCGGAGACGAAGCCGCCGCCCTCGGTCGGCGGCACGGTCGGCAGCTCGACGATGGACCCGACCGGCACCTCCGGCCCGACCTCGGCGAACGAGATGACGCCGCTCGCCAGGCGCGCGCCCGTGAAGGCGTAGACGTCGCGGCCGTGGAAGGTGTAGGACTCCTCGGAGCCGGTGAGCCGGTTGACCCGCTCGTCGATGACGCGCGATTCGGCAATACCGATCATGCGCTTGACGTGCGTGAGCGTGCCGTTGTCCGGCGAGACGACGTACTGCCCCGTTTTCGTGCGCGCGGCGATGCTGCGCCTCGTGGAGCCGACGCCGGGATCGACCACGGAGACGAACACGGTCCCCTCCGGCCAGTAGGACACGGTCTGGATGAGCCGGTAGCTGGCCTCCCAGATGTTGTAGGGCTCGATCTCATGGGTCAGGTCAAAGATCTTGAGCGTCGGGCAGACCGAATAGGCCACGCCGTACATGGCGCTGACCGCTCCGTCCTGCATGCCGAAATCGGTCTGAAAAATCAGCGGGTTCATGCGCTCACCTCCTGCCTTCCAGAATAGCAGAAGAGGAAATTCGTGTCAATCGGCACGGTAAAAAATCGCGTCGATTTCGCCCGGGTCAGGAAGCGGGCTGAGGCAGGTATTCTGCTTCAGCCCGCAAGTGCGGAGATTTCACGCTCTGCCGGAGCCGGGCCCGGCGAAGCGGGCCGCCGGGAAAAGCCCGGTTTTTCGGCTGTCAGAGCGGCGTGTGCTTGTTTTCGTGATCGATCAGCTTCCAGGTCGCGTCGATCAGGTTGGAGAACAGGGGATTTTCCATCGCGCGGATGATGAACGACTGGCGCGGGGAGTTGATGTCCTCGCCGGAGACCTGGAACAGCCCGTTTTCGTCGCAGAGGCGGCGCAGCCTTGTGAGCTGCTCCATCGTGTTGCGGGTGGGCATGTACGTTACCGCGCGCACGCCGAGCTCCCGGAGGCAGGCGATCACGTCGTCGAGGTAGTCGTCTTCAAACTTCTGCGCCTTCTTGTCGCCCGTGACGCTCTGGCCCACGTCGCCGAGGTAGGCGTAGCACAAAAGCGCGTCGATGCGCCGGCACAGGGCCACGACGTCGCGCACGTTCGGGCACTCGTCCGTCGCGTCGATGTAGATCTGGGGCACGAACGCGGACTTGAGGATGCCGAGCAGGTCGTAGTCGTAGAAGGGATAGGCGGTGTCGAGCATCTGCGCCTGCTGCTTCTGCGAGAGCGTCAAGCCGATGGACCGGAGATAGTCGACCATGCCCTGTCCCCTGCCGGCCTTCGCGATCATCCTGCGCGCGAGCGCGAACATGAGGTGGCGCTCGGTCACGCCGCCGCCCTCCCTGTACTCGGACAGCGGCAGCACGTCGCGGTCGTAGTCGAGGCCGATGCCGGGCAGCAGCTTGTCGATCTTTTCGACCATCGCGCGGTTGCGGCGGCCTCTGGCCTCGCGGTAGGGCGCGAAGAAGCCGTTGAGCTCGTCGATCTTGTCGTGCGGCACGCCCTGGATGGTCATGTAGCTGACGCCGAGCTGGTCGGGGTTGTTGGTGCGCCGGCCCTCCATCGCGGTGCCGTCCATGGACGCGCGGCACTCCATGCCGATGGTGACGGGCATGCCGATCATCCGCGCGGCCTCGAGAAATTCCCGCGCGCCGGAGATCGAGTCGTGGTCGATGATCCCCGCGGTGCACAGCCCCTCCATCCGCGCGGCGTACACCGCCGCGGTCGGAGAATACGGGGAGAAGGAATACGTCGTGTGGATGTGGTTGTTGATGTACTCCGGCACCGCCGGCGGGAAGGCCGTCGTCTTCAGAACCTCCGCGAGATTCCGCAGGCGCTCCTCCCCGGTCGGCGCGTCGAGCTTGTTCAGAATCGCAATATCAATCATGGCTGACTCCTTTAGATCAATGCTTTTTAGCCTCGCAGACAAGATTCTTCGGTTCAGTTCAGCATGACCTGGCCGCCGGTGACGGGGATGGCCTGGCCGGTTTCGTACTTCTGCTCGACGCAGTACATGACGGCTCTGGCCACGTCGATGGGCAGGCAGCCGCGGTTCATCGGCACCTTGGCCTCGTAATAGCGGCGGACGTCCTCCACCGTTTTGGCGCCGGGCACCTTGCCGGCCGCGAGGTACTGCACGAACAGGCCGCGCACGGGATCGCTCCACAGCGGGCCGTCGAGGTAGTTGCCGGGGCAGACGGCGTTGACCTTGATGTTGTAGGCGCACAGCTCCAGAGCGAAGCTCTGGGTGAGGCCGATGCCGCCGAACTTGGAGCCGGCGTAGGCGAAATTCTTGTTGGAGCCCTCGAGCCCGGACTTGGAATTGAGCGTAACGATGTCGAACATCTTCTCGGGCGCGGCCTCGTGCTCGGCCTCCATGATGATGGCGGCATACTTGGCGCAGAGGAAATAGCCCGTGTAGTTGACGCTTGTGACGAAGTCGAAATCCTTCTTCTCCACCTGCGAGACGGGGCCGGAGCGCACGACGCCCGCGTTGGAGAGCATGAGATCGAGCCCGCCGAAGAGCTCCACGGTCTTGCCGACCATCGCCGCGACGCTCTCCTCGTCGGATACGTTGACGCCGATGGCGACCGCGCGCTCGCCCAGCTCCTTGGCCACCTCGGCGGCCAGCGGCTCGTTCATGTCGGCGATGACGATCGTCGCGCCTTCCTTGTGCAGCTCCTCGGCGATGCCTCTGCCGAAGCCCTGCGCCGCGCCGGTGACAATTGCGATCCTGCCCGCCAGACGGCCGACGCCGGCCGGGCGGACGTTGATGTTCTTCTTTGCGAGCTCACAGTATTTGCTCATATCGACTGACATAGAGAATCCTTCCTTTACTCAAGAAAATGGGGATGCCGGACCTTTGCTTTCGGCCTCTATTATATATTGCTTCATGGTCCGGTTTCAAGAGCTTTTTTCTTTCTTTTTTTGGTTTTGTGTTTCTTTTGTGAAAATTTACGTCACTTCATGTAAAGACCGCAGATTTTCGCGTCGGCGTCGATGCTGATCGTATAGGTCGCGCTGCCGTTTTTGTATTTGCAGACGAGCACCGCCACGGCGTATTCCCCGAGCTTGTCGTCCTTCCCGCCCGCGACGGCCGAGGACGTCACGCTGTCGTAGGCGCCCAGCTTCTCGAGCTGCGGCCCGAGCGCGCTTTTGAGCGAGTCCGCGCTGAGCGCGGCCTTCATCTCCGCGCTGAACAGTTCCTCGACGGATGCGTAGTCCCCGGCGGAGAGCAGCGCGACGGCGTTCTCCGCCTCCTTCAGGACGTCCGCCTCCACAAACCCGTCCGGCAGCTTACCGGACGAGCAGCCCGCGAGCAGCGCCGCGGCAAAAACAAGAGCAAGCGCGATCAGCAGTCCTCTTTTCATAAAAATTCTCCTTTTCTCTCCATGTTTTTCTGCAGGGCGGCGCTCCCGCCCAGAAAGACGAGCGCGAGGACCGCCGCGGCCAGCTCGGCGGGCCAGGAACCGGCCGCGCCGATCATCACGGTCGCCGCGAAGTCGATGGCGCCGTGCAGCAGCACGGCGGCCGGCAGCAGCCAGCGCTTCTTCGCGCGCACGCCGCACCAGACGAGAATCGAAAGCCCCACGTGCGCCGTCATCGCGATCAGCCGCTCGACGCCGGCGAGCAGGAAATTCTCCGCCGTCTGCCCTGCATAGCTTCGCGTGACGAGCAGATATACCATGCTCACGCCCACGAGCGCGATCGCCTCGATCCCGCCGTGGCCGACGCCGAACGACACCGCGTCGGCGGGCGCGCTTGTTCTGAGAAACAGGCGCATCGTGAGCGCGCGCCCGCACTCCTCGAACACGCCGGCCGAGAGGCACAGCAGCAGCAGATACGCCGTCGGATGCGAGGCCTGGAAGAGCGCGTACGCCGCCGAGCGCGGCAGCACGACCTGCAGCAGAGGGATGCGCGTGAGCAGCTGGAACACGGTGAAGCAGGCCGCGCCCAGCAGCACGGGCGCCGCCTTTTTCGTGCGGAGCGCCAGAAACGTCCCCGCGCCGAGCGGCAGCAGCAGCGAGCAGAACAGCGCGAACAGACAGGCGAGCAGCGTCATGGCGTCCTCCTTCGGGCGGGGCCCGGCCGGCAGTTTTTCTTCTGCTGTATTCTACCATACCGCAGCGGAAATGGGAAGCGGTCAGGCGCCTCCGGGCCGCGCGGCGGAGCGGAAAAATTCCCGGACAGGGCGGGTCATTCCGCCGGTTTGCCGGCGGACTTCGCGCAGTCCGCGGGCCCTCCGCGGAGCATGGTCAGGCCGTGCTCCAGGGCGGGCAGCACGGCGTCCAGATTCTCTCCCGCGGCCTTCGGGCTGCCGGGCAGATTGATGATGAGACTGCTTTTGCGGATGCCGGCCGCGCCGCGCGAGAGCATGCCGCGCGGTGTGATGCGCATGGAAGCCGCGCGCATCGCCTCGGGGATGCCGGGCGTCAGACGCGAGCAGACCGCAGCCGTGGCCTCCGGGGTCACGTCGCGGGGGGCAAAGCCGGTGCCGCCCGTGGTGACAATGAGCGCGATGCCGCGCTCGTCGGACGCGTCCCGAAGCGCTTGCGAAATTTGGTCCTGCTCGTCCGGGACGATGGCTGTCAAAACGACTTCATATCCTGCCGCCCGCAGGCGCGCGGCCACGACAGGGCCTGCTTCGTCCGGCCGCTCGCCCCGGGCGCTGCGGTCGCTGACAGTAATCACTGCTGCCGTATACATAGGCGTACCCTCCATCATTTTTTATAAGTATAGCACCTGACCGGGCCGAATTGCAATCCGTACCGTGTCCCCCGGCGCAATCGCCGCATCGCGCGGCAGCTCCGCACAGAGCATCGCGTCGGTTCCTCCGCCGTCGGGCAGCAGGAGCACGGAGGCAGACAGCCGGCCGCGCGTCACGCTGCGCACCGTGCAGGCGAGGCTTCCGCCCGTCATGCCGATGGCGTCGGACGGAATCCCGACCGTCGTAAAGCTCCTTTGCGGCGCGTCCGGAAGCAGCAGCCCGAGCGCCGGTATGCGCGCGCCTTCCCGGCAGCGCTCCGCCGGAAAGAAGCTGCGGCAGCCGGTCAGCCGCGCGGCCCCCACGGTGGCGGGGCTTTTCAGCAGCGCATCCATCGCGACGGGCTCGCCCGCTTTTCCGTTTTCCATGACCGAAACCCGCGCGCAGTTGCGGCAGCACTCGTCGAGGTCGTGCGATACCCACACGACGGGGCCGCCAAAGTCCGACAGCAGCTCCGAAAGCTCCTGTTCCAGCTCCCACCTCAAAAAACCGTCGAGGGCGGAAAGCGGCTCGTCGAGCAGAATCGCGCGCGGCTCCGACGCCAGAATCCGTGCGAGCGCGACGCGCTGCTGCTCGCCGCCGGAGAGCTGGGCGGGAAGCTTTTTTTCCAGCCCCGTGAGCCGGAAGGCGCGGATTTTCTCCGCCGCCTGTTCGTCCTTTTCTCTCGCGCTGCCCGTGCGGATGGCGCAGCGGATGTTCTTTTCCACCGTCATGTTGGGAAACAGCGCGTACTGCTGGAACAGATACCCCACCTGCCGTTTCTGCGGCGGCAGATGGATGCGGCGCTCCGAATCAAAAAGCGTCACACCGTCCAGCTCAACCGTTCCCCTGTCCGGCATCAGAATGCCCGCGATGCACCGGAGCGTCACGCTCTTGCCGCAGCCGGACGCGCCGAGCAGGGCCAGGCGGCCGGATTCCGCGGTGAATTTGGCGCGCAGCTGAAATGCGCCCAGTCTTTTTTCAATGTCTACCTTGAGCATGGCTATGCGCCTCCCTTCCTGCCGCGCGCGGGATTTTTGCGCTCGAGCATATTGACGGCCAGCAGCACCACGGCGGAGATGGCAATGTTCACGAGCACCCACCGAAAGGCCAGCGCATCGTTGTCGGTGCGCCAGAGCTGATAGACCGTGGTGGAGATCGTGGCGGTTCTGCCCGGCGTATAGCCCGCGATCATGCTGGTTGCGCCGTACTCGCCGAGCGCGCGCGCAAACGCCAGCACCGTCCCGGCCAGTACGCCCTGGCGGCAGTACGGCATGCGGATGTGCCAGAAAATGTAGCGGTTGGACAGGCCGAGCGTTTGCCCCGCGCAGGCCAGCGTCTCGTCGAACGACTCAAATGCGCCGCGCACCGTGCGGTACATGAGGGGAAAAATCACGACCGCCGTGGCGAAGATGGCAGACCACCAGTTCATGACGAGCTTCACGCCGAACACCGACAAAAACCACGCGCCGACAGGCCGCTTCGGCCCCAGCAGCCGCAGCAGCAGATAGCCCACCACGGTGGGCGGCAGCACAAGCGGCAGCGTCAGCACCACATCCAGCACGCCCTTGACAAGCCGCGGCAGCTTTGCAATGTAGTAGGCGAAAAAAAGCCCGGCGAAAAAGATGACAAATGTGGAAATCGCCGCGATTCGCAGGGAGTTGAGCAGCGGGTACCAGTCCATGGGCGTTCTCCTTTTTCCATGTTAAAATAGAAATTCCTGCCGCCCCGGGCAACGCTGCCTCGGGGCGGCAGGGAGGATGCGGCGTCTCAGCCGACCGCCGTGAAACCGACCGCCTCAAAGACGGCCATGCTGTCGGGCGTGCGGAGGTAGTCCAAAAATGCCTGCGCCGCTTCGGCATTCTTCGAGGCCTTGAGAATGGCGGCGGGATAGATGACCTGGCCGCACATGTCCTTTGTCGCGGTGTCCACAACCTTGAGGTTCGCGGAGAACGCGTCGGTCGCGTAGATGACGCCGCAGTCGACGGCGGCCTCGCTCACCTGCGAGGTGACCTCCTTGACGTTTGAGCCGTAGCTGATGAGTCCGGCGTTTGCAAGCGCCGTCTCGTCAAGGCCAAAATACGTCAGGATTTTCTGCGTGTACTGGCCCACGGGCACGTCGGCGTTGCCCATCGCCATGAGCACGCTGCCGCTCTCGAGCGCAGATTTGAGATCGTCAAAGGAATTGATGTTCTTGGGATTGGTGTCGGGCACCACGAGCGCGACCTTGTTTTCGAGAATATCCACGCGTGTGGCGGCGTCGATGAAGTCCAGTCCGTCGGGGTTCTTCTCCGCGTCGCACGTCGCGTCGAGCTGGTTCATCTGCTTCTGTGCGGCGGAGATGAACAGGTCGCACTCCGCGCCCTCTTCAATCTGCGTTTTGAGCGTGCCGGAGGAATCAAAGGTGAACACCACCGTGACATTGGGGTTTTCCTTCATGTATTTCTCTCCGAGCTCCGTGAGCGTCTCCGTCATGGAGGCGGCGGCAAACACGGTCAGCGTGACCGGCTCCGCGTCCGTCTCCGCCTCTTTGGAGGTGTCCGCCTCTTTGGAGGTGTCCGACTCTTTGGAGGTGTCCGCCTCTTTGGAGGTCTCCGACTCTGCCGCCGTGTCCTGCTTGTCCTCTTCGGCGGTCTGTTCCGTTTCTGCCGCCGTCGTCTGCTCTGTTTTGGAGGCGCAGGCCGCCAGTCCCAGCAGCAGCATCAGCGTCAGCAGAATTGCAAGAAGCTTTTTCATATTGTATCTCCTTTTTTATTTATTTGCCAAACGGGCAGACGGGGTACCGGCAGCTTTCGCAGCCGAGGCACAGCCCGCCGTTGCCCATTGCAGCAATCTCTTTTTTGGTGATCTCGGCCCCCGCCGCGATTCTCGGCAGGACGAGATCAAATACCGTGGCCCTGGCGTACATGACGCACCCGGGCAGGCCCAGCACGGGCAGGCCGTCATCGTAGTACCCCACAAGCAGCATGGCCCCCGGCAGCACGGGCGCGCCGTAGGTGACGATCCGCGCGCCGCTTTTTTTGATTGCGCCCGGCGTGTTGTCGTCGGGATCGACGCTCATGCCGCCGGTGCAGAGAAGCAGGTCGATGTCCTTTTTCCGCATGTCCTCAATGGCCTGCGTCACATGCTCCAGCGCATCGTCGGTCGTGACGTGCTGCGTCACCCCGATGCCGTACGCGCGCAGCTTCTTCTCCAGAATCGGCGTGAAGCTGTCTTCAATGCGCCCGTAGTAGACCTCGTTTCCCGTTGTGACGACGCCCGCTCTTTTGAGCTTGTAGGGAAGCAGCTCGAGAATCGGGCTGCCGCCCGCGATTTTCTCGGCCTGTGCGAGCTTTTCGTCCCGGATGACGAGCGGAATCACCCGCGTGCCGCAGAGCTTGTCGCCCGCGTGCACGGCGGTATTGGAGTGCCGGATGGCGACCATGATCTCGTCGATGGCGTTGATCTCGTACAGCTTCTCCAAATCTGCGCGGAACAGGCCGTCGCAGTCGGCCCGGAGTTCAATTTTCCCCTCTTTGACCTCGCCGCGCGTCATGCACTCATTTTTGCAGATGGCGCAGAGCCGCTCGGCGGCGTCATTTTCGTGCACCATGCCCTCCTCCAGCTCCCAGACATAGAGGTGGTCCTTTCCCATGGACAAGAGCATCGGGATGTCCTCCGGCGTCACAATGTGTCCCTTTCGGAACTGCGGGCCTTTGAACTCCCCCGGCACGATTCTGGTGAGGTCGTGGCAGAGCACCTGCCCGACCGCATCCTCGGTTTTGATAAGCTTCATTTCGTCTCCTCCAAAATCGTGATCTCGTCGCCCTTCTGAATGCGCCCCTCGGTCTCCACCACCGCGAAGATGCCCTCGGTGGGCATGACGCAGGTGCCGGTCGCCTGTTTGATGGCGCAGTCGCTGTGGCACTGCTTGCCGATCTGGGTCACGCACACGACCGTGCTCCCGATCTGAAGCCGCGTGCCGACCGGCAGCGTTTTGAGCTCCAGCCCGACGGTGTCGATGTTCTCGGCAAAGGCGCCCGCTGTGAGCGTCAGGCCGAGCGCGCGCATTTTGTCCACGCTCTCCTCTGCCAGCAGGCTGATCTGCCGGTGCCAGTCGCCCGCGTGGGCGTCGCCCACGATGCCGTGGTGAAGCTTGATGTCGATGTAGGGCACGGCATGCTTTCGGATGCCCTTCTTTTCGCTGATGCAGACAGCAGTCACGTTTGCCATGTCAGTCGTCCTCCGCCGTAAATACGCCGGACTTCCCGCCCTCTTTGAAGAGAAGATGGATGTCCGTGATTTTCATATCCCTCTGGATGGCCTTGCACATGTCGTACACGGTCAGCGCCGCAGCGGACACCGCCGTCAGCGCCTCCATCTCCACCCCGGTTTCCCCCTTGCAGCGAACCTCGCTGAAAATGTGCAGCGCCGTCTCTTCGAGCCGAAAGTGCAGCTCCACGCCGGTCAGGAGAATCGGGTGGCACATCGGAATCAGCTCGCTCGTCCGCTTGGCCGCCATGATGCCGGCCACCTGCGCCACGGCCAGCACGTCGCCCTTGCCGACGGTGCCTTCGCGGATTTTTGCCATCGTCGCGGCGTTCATCTGCACCTGTCCCGCCGCGCGCGCCGCGCGGAACGTGATCGCCTTTTCGCTCACATCCACCATATGCGCGCGTCCCTCGGTGTTAAAATGGGTCAGCTCCATACTAGCCTCCGATTTCATTCATATTGCGTCCTGCGCCGCTGCCGCGCTCGGCGAGCGCGTGCCGGGCGGGCTTTTTTGATACGGCTTCTGAAAAGGCCCTGTCGAGCGCCTCTGCGCGCAGGCCCCGCAGCGGTATCTCCGCGTCGGAATGCAGGCAGGGCTTGAGCTTTCCGTCGGCTGTCAGCCGAATCCTGCTGCACGAGGAGCAGAACGCGCAGCTCATGGGGGAGATGAGTCCCACCGTCCCGGCAGCGCCCGGCAGACGGTAGCGCACCGCCACGCCGTCCGTGGTCTCTTTTTGCAGCTGCGGGCAGCGGGAGAGCACCGTGCTGCCCGGCAAAAACGCGTCCCGGCTCCAGGCGGCGCACGGCCCCATCGGCATCAGCTCAATGAAGCGCACCTGCCACGCGTGCTCGCGCGTAAGCGCCACAAAGCTTTCGATCTCATCGTCGTTGACCCCGCCGATGAGCACGCAGTTGAGCTTCAGATTCTCAAAGCCCGCCTCCTCCGCCGCGCGAATGCCGTGCAAGACGTCGTCGAGCTTCCCCAGCCGCGTGATGGCGGCAAACCTCTCGGGCCGCAGCGTGTCGAGGCTGATGTTGAGCCGGTTCACGCCCGCCTCTTTGAGCGGCCCCGCAAGCGTCGGCAGCAGGCTGCCGTTCGTCGTGAGGCACAGCTCCCGCAGGCCCGGAAGCCTGCGAAGCATCCGGCAGAACTCCGGCAGGCCGCGCCGCACCAGCGGCTCTCCGCCCGTCAGCCGGATTTTTTCAATCCCGCACCGGACTGCCGATTCCGCCATGAGAAAAAGCTCCTCATACGAGCATATTTCGCCGTGCGCGCGCTTTTCCACGCCCTCCGGCGGCATACAGTACCGGCAGCGGTAATTGCACAGGTCTGTGACCGAAAGGCGCAAATCCGTGATCTGTCTTTGATAGGCGTCCTGCATTTCGTTATCCTCTTACTAATATAACGATCATTCTATCAGATACGGACGTTTCCCGCAAGCTTTTCGTTCGCTTATGCCGAATCTTATAAATAATATTCGGTATTTCGGAACGTTTCCTCGTCCCTCCCATTAGGAGATCTAATATTCAATATTGAAAACAGATGATTTACTAATGCCGCGCGGATGGTATAATACGAAATGGCCGCGAGCGCGGCCGGAAGCTGTGTGGAATCAACGGAAGGAGTCTTATTTTATGAGCAACTGCGCGATTGTCGGCATCAACTGGGGCGACGAGGGGAAGGGCCGTATGGTCGATCTCATCGCACAGGATTATGATATTGTCTGCCGCTACCAGGGCGGCAACAACGCCGGGCACACCGTCGTGAACGAATACGGCAAGTTCGCCCTGCACCTCATTCCCTCCGGCATCTTTCTCAAAAACGCCGTGAACGTGCTCGGGAACGGCGTCGTGATCGACCTCGAGAGCCTCTGGGGCGAGATCACCAGCCTGCGCGAGGCGGGCGTGTCCGTCACGCCGGAGAACTTCAAGATCTCCGACCGCGCGACCATCGTCTTCCCCTTCCACCGCGCGCAGGACGGGCTGGAGGAGGCCCGCCTGAAGGACCGGAAGTACGGCTCGACCCTGCGCGGCATCGCGCCGGTCTACTCCGACAAGTACCAGAAAAAGACCGTGATGATGGGCGAGCTCCGCTATCCGGCATATCTGGAAAAGCACCTCGGCGCGATCCTCGAGTGGAAAAACCTGACCATCCAAAACGTCTACGGCGCGGAGCCGTACAAGCTCTCCGACATGCTCGACTGGGCGCACAAGTTCGGCAGCCAGCTCGAGCCGTTCCTCTGCGACACGACGAGCTATCTCTACGACGCCGAAAAGGCGGGCAGGAGCATCATGTTCGAGGCCCAGCTCGGCGCGCTGCGCGACATCGACTTCGGCATCTACCCCTACACCTCCTCGTCCTCCTCCATCGCGGGCTACGCCTGCATCGGCGCTGGCATCCCCGGCAGCCATGTCGACCGCACGGTCGGCATCGTGAAGGCCTACTCCACCTGCGTGGGCGAGGGCCCGTTCACGGCGGAGTGGTTCGGCGGCGAGGCCGAGCAGCTGCGCGTGGCCGGCGGCGAATACGGCGCGTCCACGGGCCGTCCGCGCCGCGTCGGCCCCGTCGATCTGGTCGCCACCCGCTACGGCTGCCGCATCCAGGGCGCGACAGAGCTGGCGCTCACGAAGCTCGACGTGCTGTCCTATCTGAAGGAAATCCCCGTCTGTGCGCACTATTCCCTGCACGGCGAGACGACCGACGAATTCCCCTTCCCCGCCGCCATCGGCGAGGCGAAGCCCGTCTTCACAACTGTCCCCGGCTGGAACTGCGACATCTCGAAAATCCGCCGGTACGAGGAGCTGCCGCAGGCGGCGCGGGACTATGTGGAGCTGATCGAAAAGGCCGTCGGCTGCCATATCTCCTACGTCTCCGTGGGCGCGAGCCGCGACGAGGTCATCTACCGATGAAGGACGTCTACGAAAGCCCGCTTGCCTCGCGGTACGCCTCGCAGTACATGCTGCACCTGTTCTCCCCGGACATGCGCTTCGGGACGTGGCGGCGGCTGTGGGTGTCGCTCGCCAGAGCCCAGCACGCGCTGGGCCTGCCCGTGACGCAGGCGCAGGTGGACGAGCTGGCCGCCAACGTCAGCCCCATCAACTACGACGTGGTGGCTGAAAAGGAAAAAGAGCTCCGCCACGACGTGATGGCGCACATCTACGGCTTCGGCGTGATGGCCCCCGGCGCGAAGGGCGTCATCCACCTCGGCGCGACGAGCTGCTATGTGACGGACAACGCCGACCTCATCATCTTCCGCGACGCGCTGCAGTACCTGCGCGGACAGCTGCTGGCCGTCATGGCGAATCTCTGCGATTTTGCCGACGAATGGGCCGCCTGCCCCTGCCTCGGCTACACGCACTACCAGCCGGCGCAGCTCGTGACCGTCGGCAAGCGCGCCTGCCTGTGGCTGCAGGACCTGCTGCTCGACCTGGAGGAGCTGGACGACACCCTGCGCGCGTTCCGGTTCCTCGGCTGCCGCGGCACCACCGGCACGGAGGCGAGCTTCGTCTCCCTCTTCGACGGCGACACGGCGAAGATCGACGAAATGAACCGCCTGATCGCGGCGGACTTCGGCTTTGACCGGCTCTACGACGTGTGCGGGCAGACGTACCCGCGCAAGCTCGACAGCCGCATCCTGAACGCTCTGTCCTCCGTCGCGCAGAGCTGCTACCGGTTCGGAAACGACATGCGCCTGCTGCAGCACGACCGGCAGCTCGAGGAGCCGTTCGAGTCCACGCAGGTCGGCTCCTCCGCGATGGCGTACAAGCGCAACCCCATGCGCTGCGAGCGCATCTGCTCGCTCAGCCGCTATGTGATGGCCGACGCCGCGAACGGGCCCATGACCGCCTCGACCCAGTGGCTCGAGCGCACGCTCGACGACTCCGCCAACCGGCGCATCTCGCTGCCCGAGGCGTTTCTGGCCGTGGACGGCATTCTCCGGCTCATGCAGAACGTCACGAAGGGGCTGCGCGTCAACGAAAAGATCGTGGAACGTTATGTAAACGATTATCTGCCCTTCATCGCCACGGAGAACCTGCTGATGGCGGCCGTCAGGCGCGGCGGCGACCGGCAGCAGGTGCACGAGATCATCCGCAGGGCCTCGATGGAGGCGACCGAAAAGATGAAGGCCGGCGAGAGCTGGGATCTCATCGCGGCGCTCGCGGCCGACCCGGCGTTCGGCCTGACCGAAGCGGAGATCCGCGCCGTCATGAAGCCGGCGCACTACATCGGCAGATGCCCGGAGCAGGTGGCCGCGTTCACGAAGCGCGTCCGCGCGCAGACGCAGGGCGCGCAGAGCGCGGAGGACGAGATCAGCCTGTAGGCGGGCGCTTCTTTGAAAACAGAAAACCCGCCCCGGAGCGAAACGGTCGGAACCGTTCCGCTCCGGGGCGGGTTTTTCTGTGTAAGGCCGGTTTTCCGCCCGCCTACGGCAGCGCGTCGTAGACGGACTGGAGCGCCTGCATCTTCGTCAGGCTGCACATGGCGTTCCAGGCCATGAAGCCGCCCGTCAGGCCCGCGTCCCGCAGCGCCTGGAGCTCGCCTCCGACCTCGGCGGCGCCGTAGGCGTTGTAGGGGTAGCGAATCGCGTCGTAGGCCTGGATCCAGGTGCGCACGATGGCGGGGCTGGGCGTCTCCTTCTGGCGCTGGGCCGCCTTCTGCGCCCAGGTGAGGATGGTGTCGTAGGGATGCTCCCACGGGCGGTAGCTGCCGTTCTGGCTGAAATGATCGGGATAGGGCATGCCGCTGATCACGTCCACGACGTTGCTGATCGCGGCCCAGTACTGGCCGTAGGAGGTGACGTAGGTCTCACAGGTCTCGCCGAACACGTCAGCGGAGACGTAGACGCCGAGATTGTGCAGCTCGTCGCAGGCGTACATCAGAAACCGCTGGATGGCCTGCGCCTTCGTCTCGCCGTATTCGTTCCGGTAGTCGATGCCGCCGTTTTTTTCGTACTGGTACGTGCCGTCCGGGAAGCGGACGTAGTCGAACTGGATCTCGTCGAAGCCCATCGTTTTAACCGCGTCCTCGGCCAGGGCCACCTTGTACTCCCAGGCGTAGCGGCAGTAGGCGCTCGGCCAGTAGCTGGCCGCGATGTACAGGGGCTTGCCGCCGCTGTCGCTGATCGCGCACTCCGGGTGGTCCTCGGCAAAGAAGGAATCGTTGAAGGTCGTGAGCCGGCCGATCACGTAGAAGCCCGCGTTCTTGAGCTTTTGGATGGCGGTCTTGTATTCCTCGCTCGTGTTGTTGGCGTATTGGTAGGCCGTGGGAGAGTAGGTCTTGTAGACCTCGGACGGATAGCCGACCGACGTGCCGTCCATGATGTTCACGACAAAGGCGTTGATCTTCGTGGTCTTGGCGTAGGCGATGTAGGCGTCGATGTTGGCCAGCACCTTCGCGTCGCAGGTGAGATAGAGGCTGTAGCACGGGTCGGGCATGACGTTGTCGGAGAAGCTCGCCTTCTCCCGCGGATAGTAGTCGAGGCTGCCGCCGTCGCCGCCGCCGTAGAGGTCCTCTCTCGCCGCATGCGTGGCGTAGACGCCGAAGCGGTCGTAGATCTCCGTCGCGGCCTCGGGCGTGGTCGCGGTATACGCGCCGCTGATGTAGCCCGTCTTGCCGCCGCTGCTGACCTCATAGAGGTGGACGACGCCGCTGTCGAGCCTGTCGTAGCCGGTGACGGTCAGCTCCGTGCCCTGGGTGACGAGCCCGCCCAGCTCCGCGCCGTCGGCGGAGAGCCGCAGGTTCTGCGGCGTGCGGACATAGACGGTCTTCTCCTCCACCACGGCGTCCGGGTCCTGCGTGATGCTGCCGGAGGCGACGTAGCCGTAGGTCAGGGCGTCCAGATAGGTCAGGTAATACGTAACGCCGTCCTTCTCCAGCGGATCGCGCGCGGTATAGGTGATCTCCGCGCCGCGCGGCGCGGTCCCCTTCTCGGCGAGGCTCTTGTCGAAGTAGGCGACCGTGGGCTCCATGGCGCAGAGATACCCCTTCTCATAGCGGGCGCCGGCGGCCGGCGCCTGCGTCTGTGTCTGCTGTCCGGTCGTCTTTCCGCCCGCGAGCACCAGAATGAGCAGGACCAGCGCCACCACGCACAGGCAGGCGAGCAGAACAATCCAGTTGTTCTGCCGCAGATAGCTCCGCAGCGCGGCGCGTTTGTCCCGCCGGGACGATTCAGTTGTATGCTTTGCTTTTTTATTTCGTTTTTGCCGCATACGACGCTCCCCTACTTTTCAGGTCAGCGTCATTATACACCAACTTTTTGAGGATTTCCACCATTTTACCCAATATTCTGTAATAATCGGTAAAATGCGGGTATTTTTGGCCGGTCTCGCTCCATTCCGCCGGGCAATAATTTCAGAATTCGCTCGCCATCCACCATTTTCACCCAATAATCTTTGTTTTTTCGTCTTTTATGTAAACCCGATTTCCAAACTTTTTCCGAACTTCTTGCCATTTTTTCGTTTTCCGCGCAAAAATCTGCCCTTGCAAATTTACTCATTTTTGCTATGATAGATTGGGATATTGTAGATAAGGAGAACTTCCATGCTGGGTGTGATTGTCAATACGCTGACTGTCCTTTTGGGCAGTACGGTGGGGCTGGTTTTTAAAAAGGGAATCCCGGAAAAAGTAAGCCGCGCGGTCATGCTGGCCATCGGCCTGTGCACGCTGTACATCGGCATTTCCGGCACGCTCAAGGGCGAAAACACGCTGGTTCTGATCCTGTCCATGGTCTTCGGGGCCGTCGTGGGGACGCTGCTCGATCTGGACGGGCTCATCAGCCGGCTGGGCGGCGCGGTCGAGCGCCGGTTTTCGCGGGAGGGCGGACACGTCTCGCTCGCGGAGGGCTTCGTCACGGCCTCGCTTCTGTTCTGCGTGGGCGCGATGACGATCGTCGGCTCCCTGAACGCGGGGCTGCGCGGCGACAATGAGATGCTCTACACAAAATCGCTGCTCGATCTCATCTCCTCGTGCATGCTCGCGGTCAGTCTCGGCGCGGGCGTGCTGTTCTCCTCGGTCTTTGTGTTCGTGTTCCAGGGCGCGCTGGTGCTGCTGGCGCGCGTGCTCGCCCCGGCGCTGACGGACGCCGCCGTCGCGGAGATCACCTGCGCCGGTTCTCTGCTGATCGTGGGGCTGGGCCTCAATCTGCTGGGTCTGACGAAGCTCAAGGTCGCAAATTATCTCCCCGCCATCCTCTTCGCCCCGCTCTTTGTCTGGCTGTTCACGCTTCTGCCGTCCACCCTCTTTTAAATTGTTAAAACGAAGAGCGAAGCGGATTTGAAATCCGCTTCGCTCTCAGCTTGTCGAAAAAGCCTCGCAGAGTTTGCGCCCGCAGGCGCAAATAAATTGTAAATCACGTGTTTTCCGGCGGCGTGTACGTCGGAAAACACACTTTACGGGCTGCAAGTGTGGAATTTTCGCGTCCCACGCCGCGAAAATTGCGCGCGCAGCAGACCGCAGCCTGTTGTTGAAAAAGGCCGACAGGCCTTTTTCAACAGTCTGAGAGCGAAGCGGATTTGAAATCGCTTCGCTCTCGGTTTTCATTCTGATTTCGCCGCCGTCACGTGCTTTCGGGGACCTCCGCCTCGGTTTCTTCCTTCAGCTTTTTCCGCATGCGGCTCAGCGTCACCGGGGTGATGCCGAGGAAGGAGGCGATATGTCCGTGCGTCACGCGGTCGATGAGGCCCGGGTAGCTTTCCAGAAACCACCGGTAGCGGGCCTCCGCGTCCTGGCGGTACAGCGCGTATTTGTGCGCCATCTGGCTGCAGTAGGACTCCGACAGCAGCCGGCAGAACAGCTCCATCAGCTCCGGTTCCCCGCGGATGACGGGCAGCAGCTTCGGCAGATCCAGCCGGATCACGCTGGTCTCCGCCATCGCCTCGGCGTTCGCGCCGAGGCTGTCCTCGGGACCCGTAAAAAAGTCCAGCCGCCCGGAGAATACATCGCCGTAGCGGAAAAGGAAGGAGTCCGTCACGTCCTCACCGACCGGGTTGAGCACGAAGCAGCGCAGGATCCCCGTCTGCAGCACGTACACCTCCGCCGGCTTTTCGTCCGTGCGCAGCAGCAGCTCTCCCTTTTTCATGTGCCTGACGGCCGCCGAGGGGGCCACCTTGCCGCGCGCTGCCTCCGACAGGGAAAAAAAGTCGGCCAGCTGCCTGAAATACTCTTCCATGCGCCAGCCTCCCAAAGCACTGTCATTATGATGTTAAATGTTAGCACATCAGGGAATGTTTTGTCATTATCATAGGATAACGATTCTGTGAATTCGTCTGCGGACGCAAAAGACCCGCCGCGGGCGGACGGATGAAACCGTCCCGCCTGCGGCGGGGGTGGCGCGGGCGCCCAGGGGCGCCGCCGGGCAGCCGCTCGTCCGCGCGCCTTATCTTGCGAGAAATCTCGACAGAAATTCGCGGGTCTGCTGCTTCTGCGGATGGCCGAACAGCTCGGCGGGCGTGTTGTCCTCGCAGATGACGCCCTCGGACATGTACACCACGCGGCTGCTCACGTCGCGGGCGAACGCCATTTCGTGCGTCACGACGAGCATGGTCATGCCGCTCTCGGCAAGGCTGCGCATGACGTCAAGCACCTCGCCCACCATCTCGGGGTCGAGCGCGGAGGTCGGCTCGTCGAAGAGCAGGACCTCGGGCTCCATGGCCAGCGCCCGCGCGATGGCGACGCGCTGCTTCTGCCCGCCGGAGATCTGGCGCGGCTTGGCGTTCTGATACGGCACCATGCCGACCTTCTCCAGATACCGCAGCGCGTTTTCGCGCGCCTCGCTCTTGGAGCGCTTCAGCACCTTGCGCTGGCCGACCATGCAGTTTTCCAGCACGGTCATGTTGTTGAAGAGGTTGAAGGACTGGAACACCATGCCGACCTTGGCGCGGTAGGCCGCCGCGTTCACGCCGCGCCCCGCCACGTTCTTCCCGTGGAAAAGCACCTCGCCGGACGTGGGCGTCTCCAGGAGGTTGATGCAGCGCAGAAGCGTCGATTTGCCGGAGCCGGAGGCGCCGATGATGCTTGTCACGTCGCCCGTGCTGACGGTGAAGTCGATGTCCTTCAAAACCTCGTTTTTGCCGAAGGTCTTGGACAGGTGGTTGACCTGCAGAATGATCTCTCCCATCTCAGCGGTCCCCCCTCGCGTCCTGATTCTGCTTCCAGCGGGCGGCACGGACGGCCTTCTCGTGCTCCGGGTTCCGCTCGTCGTAGTTGCTGCCCTTGCCGGGATAGTTGTAGTTGCCCGCGGTGGAGGTCAGGGAGTCCGTCTGCACCAGCTCGTAGCTGTCCGCGCCGTCCATCTTCTTTTCCAGCCACCGCAGCAGGAACGACGCCAGCAGCGTCATCGTGAGATAGCCCGCCATCTCGATCGCCGCGGACGGAAAGTAGGCGTTCGTCGCGCCGGCCACGGACTTGTGCACCGTGAAGAACTCGGCGAAGCCGATGATGAACATGACGGAGGTATCCTTGATGTTGATGATGAAGTTGTTGCCGATCTGCGGCATGATGTTGCGCAGCGCCTGCGGCAGCACGACGGAGAGCATCGTCTGCACGTGCGTCATGCCGATGGCCTTGGCGCCCTCCGTCTGGCCGGGATCGACCGAGAGGATGCCGCCGCGCACGGATTCGGCCATGTACGCGCCCGTGTTGATGGACACGACCAGAATCGACACGCTCCAGATGTTCTCGAAGCGGACGGTGTTGTTCGTGAAATACGGCAGGCCGAAATAGATGAACACCGCCTGCAGAATCATCGGGGTGCCGCGGAACACCTCCACGTAGATGCGGAGGATGACGCGGATGAGCCAGAGGAAAAACCGCTTGACGGGATTGTCCGTCTTTGCGTGGGGGATCGTCTGCAGGATGCCGCACAGCAGCCCGATGAGGCAGCCGATAAACGTGGCGATCGTGGCCAGCGCCAGCGTGCGGCCCATGCCTCCGAGATAGGTGGAGCCGTATTTGGCCCACAGTTTGACGATGTCCGCGCCCAGCTTCGCCCAGATCACGGCGTCACGCTCCTTTCAAAAGCCGCCGGAAAAGGCCCGCGGCCCTTTCCGGCAGGGTTGTTTTCTGTTTCTCTGTGTCCGCGGGCCTCAGCCGTTGCTGACGGGCTGGATGGCCGTGGCCTGCGCCATCAGCTTGTTGAAATCGTCGGCGGTCATCTTGGAGAGCACGCTGTTCATGGCGTCCTTGAGGTAGGTGTTGCCCTTCATGACGGAGATGCCAATGTTGATGTCCTCGTCGGAGACCTGGAAGTTGTCGCTCGAATCGGTGAAGTCGAGGATCGTCATGTCGGGATAGGCGATCAGCGCGCCCTGCGCGGTGGGCATGTCGGTGCAGATGAAGTCCACGGTGCCGGTCTCGAGCGCCATCAGCATGGCGGGCGCGGACTCGGAGGCGGTCTGGATCTTGGCGCCCTTGATCTGCGGCAGGCAGGTGTCGTACCAGATGGTGCCCATCTGCGAGGTGCAGGTGCCGCCGGACAGGTCGGAGATGCCCTTGGCGGAGGCAAACTTGCTGTTCTTGAGCGTCACGCAGACGATGGAGGCGTAGAGATACGGGCCGGCAAAATCGACCTGCTCGGCGCGCTCGGCGGTCATGGACTGGCCGGCGATGATCGCGTCCACGGTGCCGGACTGCACGGCGGGGATCAGGGAGTCCCAGTCGAGCCGGACGACCTCGAGCTTCCAGCCGTTGGCCTCGCAGAGCTTTTTGGCCATCATGACGTCATAGCCGTTGGCGTATTCGCTGGAGTCCTTGATGGGCACGGCGTCGTTGGAGTCGTCGGGCTGCGACCAGTTGTAGGGCGCGTAGGCGCACTCCATGGCGACGGTCAGCACGCCGTCCTCCACGCCCGTGGGAACGGTCTGGCCCGAGGCGGACCCGGCCGCCGAGGTCGCGGCGGAGGCGGAGGCGGCGGATACGTCCGCGGCGGGGGTGACGGAGGCGCAGGCCGCGAGGCCGAGCGCCAGCAGCAGCGCAAGTGTCAGTGCAAGTAATCTCTTCATTTTTTTGTTTCCCCTTTCCGAAATAAAAAGAACCGCTTGTGCCAAGCGGTTCATGAAAGGCGAAACAAAATGCGTTCCGGGCCCACTTCTGATAGCGCTTCACACGAAAATCATGTGACAGTCCGACGGGTATTTCCCGGCGGCCCAGCCTACCCCGGAGCAGGCGATCCGGAGCGCTTCGGCGGTGCACCCTTTCGCACCGGACAGCCGCCTGTCTTTTCCGGTGGTACTCATGAGCCCCGCGCCTCTATTCTCAGCGATTCAATTTTGCATATCCTAGCACCGAATGTGCCGTTTGTCAACACATTCGGTGCCGATTTTCGCGAAAAAAAGCGGAAAATTCCTTCCGGCGGCGCCGGAACGTCCCCGCGCCGCGCGTCCGGCTATTTCTGCGCCGTCAAAAACGTGCAGATATGCTGATACTCCGTCTTGACGGCGGGGAACAGCGATTCCGCCTGCGGCAGGTCGCCCGCGCCGCGCAGCGCGTCCGTCAGCGCGACCAGCTTCTGGTACAGCCGGTCCATGCTGAGATTTCCGGTCACGCCCTTCAGCGTGTGCGCCGCCTGAAAGGCCGAGGACATATTCTTCTCTCCCATGGCCGTATCCAGCAGGGCAAACGTCGGATCGGAGAGGAATTCGTTCAAAAAGTGCTCGTACATTTCCGCGTTCCCGACAAAGCGGGCAACGCCCTCGTCGTAGTTGATTCCGGCATCCAGACAGGCTTGGCGATTCATAACAAGAAAGACTCCTTTTCATCATTCATTGGGTTGATCGTTTTTTGAAAACAGCACGAACAGCACGAACAGCACCGCGGCGTTTTTGTTTTCGCCCCAGTACTGCACGTCCATGCGGACGCTCCGGGTTTCGCCGTCCGCGAACGGCAGCGGGATCCGGCAGGTTTGCGTCTGCCGTGTCCCGGCGGCAGCCCGGAATGCGGCGAGCATGCGGCGGCCGCTCTCCCCGGCCGCGCCCTCTGTGAGGGCCGTCCGGCGGCCGATGCCGTCGCGGAAGCCGAAGAAGCTCTGATAGCGCTTGTTGACGCGCACGGTGCGGTACTCGTTGTTCTCCAGCTCGCAGACGGCGGCGGCCTGCGGCAGGCTGTTGAACAGTCGCTCGCACGCCGGCTCCTGCGACCAGATCAGACGCGAAAGCACCTCGTGATCCTCCGTCTGGGCGTGCGCGGGGCCGGTCTGCGCCGAGGCGATGAGCTTCTCATAGTCCTCCACCGGCATGGGGCGGGCATAATAGTAGCCCTGGGCATAGTCGCAGCCGATGCTCTTGAGGAACGCGGCCTGCTGCGCGGTCTCCACGCCCTCCATGATGACCGGAATGTCGAGCCACGCGGCCATGTCGACGACCGAGGCCATGATGCACTCCCTGCGCCCCGCGCTCCCGCCGCCGGAGAGGAACTTCAGGTCGATCTTCAGCACGTCGATGGGGATGTCCTTGAGGTTGTTGAGAGAGGAATAGCCGCTGCCGAAATCGTCCATCATGACGACGAAGCCCGCCGCCTGCAGCTCCGCCACCATGCGGCAGATGGCCTCGGGATTGTCCATGTAGGCGCTCTCGGTGAGCTCCAGGTTGAGAAGCCGCGGCGGAATGCCGTATTTCTGCACAAGCCCGCCGATCAGGTGCGCCAGATTCGGGTTGTACATGTTGACGCGCGAGACGTTCACGGAGATGGGCGCGGGATCGAGCCCGGCGTCGAGCCATCTGCGCAGCAGCCGGCAGACGTGCTCCCACATGTAGAAGTCGAGCTCCACGATGAAGCCGTTGCGCTCGAAGACCGGGATGAACACGCCGGGCGGCAGCAGGCCCTTCTGCGGATGGAGCCAGCGGACAAGCGCCTCCGCGCCGTAGGGCTTCTCGGTGTTCAGGCTGTATTTGGGCTGCAGATAGACCTGGAACTGCTCCTCGTCTCTGGCCTGCTGCATTTCGTTGGCGATTTCCTGGTCCTGCTCGACCTGCCGGCTCATCTCGGGGGCATAGAAGCTGAGGAAGGTGCGGAAGCTGCCCTTACACTCCTTCGCGGCCAGCGTGGCCAGCTCGTACATGCTCTGAATGGAGTCCTGCGGGCTGCGGATGACGTACACGCCAAACGAAGGCTTGATGAGATAGTTTCGGTTGTAGGCGGCGAGCGCCTCCCGCAGCGCGTCGGCCTGCCGCCTGATCGCGGGCTCGTCGAACGGCTCGCAGATGCAGAAGGCGTCGGCGCTGATGCGCGCGTAGGTACACAGCGGGATGCCGAGCGCGGCTCCGCGCAGCAGCTCCGCCGCGCGGCGCAGAAAACGGTCGCCCTCTTCCTCGCCCCAGAAGGAGTTGAGAAGGTGGAAATGGTCGATGTCGAAGCGCAGCAGCGCGAACGTCGTCTCCGGATTCGACTCAAGCAGCACTCTCGTCTCGGAGAAGAACTTGGCCCGGTTGTACAGTCCCGTGAGCGCGTCGTGCTCGTACGCGTGGCGCATCTCGCTCAGCAGGTAGAACTGGCTGCGGATGATGGCGTTTTTGAGGCGGAGCAGCAGCACGCTCGCCTGATACGGCTTGGACACAAAGTCCCAGGCGCCGAGGTTCAGGACCTTCTGCTCGGTGTCGGGATCGCGGTCGGCGGTCACGGCGATGACGGGGATGGAGGCGTGCGGACCGCCCCGGAATTTCTCCAGGAAGGTATACCCGTCCATGACCGGCATCATGAGATCGAGCAGGATGGCGGAGATGTCCTCCCGCTCCCCGAGGATGCGGAACGCGTCTTCGCCGTTGGCCGCCTCGGCCACCGTATACTCCGCGCCCAGAATCTGGCGCAGGAGCTGACGGTTCATCAGCTGATCCTCTACGATCAGTACCGTTGGTTTCTGGTTGCTCATATCGCCGCTGGCCTCTTTTCGACCGCTTCGTCAGGAAGAAGCACATATTCGTGTCCGGATTGCAAATTCCGATACACAGCAATTATATTTTACACGCTGCGGCGGGAATTGTCAAAATTTTTCAGTCATTTTGTCGAAAAATAATTTTGTCCTCCGCCGCCCGGCGCGCCGGCGCGCTACAGCTCCAGAATGTAGTAGCCGCAGGCGTTCACGAGCGTGGTATCCGCGTACTGCTGGACGCGGGGCAGCCCCGCGCCGTAGCGCAGATGCACGTGGCCGTGCACGAGGTAGCGCGGGCGGTATTTCTCCAGCATCGGGCGGAAGGACTCGAAGCCCCGGTGGGCGTAGTCGTCCGCGTCGCCGCAGCCGCGCACCGGCGCGTGCGTCACGACGAGATCCACGCCGCCCGCGTGCCGGATGGGAAAGCCCGCGCGCCAGATGCGGCGGGACATCTGCCGCTCGGTATACTGGTCGGGCCCGCCGCTGTAGAAGGGGCTTCCGCCGAGGCCGAGGATGCGCAGCCCGCCCGCGGTGACGAGCTTGTTTTCGATGCACTCGCACCCCTCCGGCGGCCGCTTTTCATAGCCGGCGTCGTGGTTGCCGCGCACATAGTACAAAGGCGCGCGGCCCATGGTCACCAGAAACGTCAGATACTCCGGCTTCAGATCGCCGCAGGAGAGGATGAGGTCGATGCCGTCCAGCCTTCCCGGCTTGTAAAAATCCCAGTAGTAGGGGCTTTCCTCGTCGGACACGAGCAAAATCTTCACAGGATCACGCCCTCCTTTTCCGGGGGGATGCTGTCGCGGTAGAGGCCCAGCAGGCGCACGGTGTTGCGCGACATGGGCAGCAGCTCGTCGAAGGACGGGATGCGCCCGTCCACGCTGTCGAGCAGCCAGTCCATGCCGAGGATCTCCTCCGGGGACAGCCAGCGGCTGCCGTCGCTGCGCGCGGCGCCGGACTGGTCGGTCATGGGGCAGTGGAACGGCTCGAGCCAGCCGCGCTCGACGCCGCGCTGGAGGATCTCCGCCAGGCGCGCGACGCCCTCCGGCAGCTCGCGGCCGAGCGAGAGCCCCACGACGCCGCTGTTCATGCCCCACCAGTAGTTGACGGCCCTGCCGTCCTCGCGCGGGCTCACGTCGTCCCAGCTCCCGTCGAGAATGGAGCGGACGATCTGCGTGTAGAAATCGCCCCAGTTCCAGCAGGCGGAGACGAGCGGGCGCAGCTCGCCGCTGCCCAGCAGCTGGCTCGTGCTCAGCTCCCAGATGTGCCGGGCGCTGTCAGGGCCGGCGGCCTCGCGGTTGGAGACGACGCGGATGCCCTTGTCCAGAAAGCGCGCGATCGGGTCGCCCGGCACGCACGACCACTGCAGCTCGACGCGCGCGCGCGGATTCGTCAGGCGCACGCCGAGCGCGAAGGCGTTGATGCTCGCCGGCACGCCGAAGATGGGATAGTTGGCCACATAGCCGACGCTGTCCTCCTCGGCCATCGCGCCGGCGACCGCGCCGGTGATGAATTTTCCCTCGTAGATGCGCCCGTAGTACGTCCGCACCCCGGTGTAGGGCATGGACAGCGAGCAGTTGAGAATCCGGACCGCCTTGTGCCGCACGGCGATTTTCCGGCAGGCGCCCATCATGGTGGGCGCGGTGGCGAAGAGCACCTTCGCCCCGTCCCCGATCGCCTGCTCCATCTCGGCCTCGCCGTCGCTGTCGGGCGCGAGCAGGTATACGCCCGTCGTCACGCTTTCGCCGAGCGCCTTTTCCAGCTCCCGCCTGCCCTGCTCGTGGGCGAAGGTCCAGGTGCTCGTCTCGGGCTCGCCCGCGTAGAGGAACGCGGCGGTCACATGGTTCGGGCGCGGCTCGAACAGGTGCGCGATCAGGCCCTTGTCGGCGGGCTCCGGCTCCGTGCTGATGGCGATGGGCACGCTCTTCTGCAGAATGCGCACGTCGGGCATGACGGCCTCGAGGCTCTTCGTCAGCTCCGCCGCGCTCATCTCGCGCAGCTGCGGGAACGCGTATACGCGCAGCCACACGAGCAGCGCCGCCGCCGTGGTGGCGCTCAGCTCCCGTCCGCCGCCCTTGAGGTACGCCTCGCGGAAGCGGTAGAAGCCCGCCAGGAACGCGCTGCGTTCGGCGTCCGTCCAGACGTGGTCCGGCTCGAAGCCGAGCGCCGCCTGCAGCCGCGCGTAGCTCTCGGGCTGGCGGAAGCGCACCTGATAGATCCTCGCGAGCCTGTAAAAGCGCAGAAACGCGTAGTAGGCGCGCACCTCCTCGTCGTCGGAGTCGGCGGGCAGGATGCGCACGACGTGGCCCGTGATGGTCGGCGCGTCGTAGCTTTTCAGAACGCTCACGCGCTTGTTGCCCTCCTGCACGTAGAACCGGCCGAGATACTCCACGCAGCGGATGTAGTCGCGAATGCCCTCGGGGCCGAGATGCGCCTCGCAGAGGGCAATCCACTTGCTCGCAAATTCCGTGCCGAGCGGCATGAGCGGCATGAAGTCCGGGGAAAAGGCCGTCTTGCGCCCGGCGTCCTTCGTGCCGACGATGCGCTCGGTGGGGATCTCCACGAGGCCCAGATCGACGCGGCCAGCCGTCATCGATTCGTCGAGAAATTCGTCCAGGACCGGCAAATAGGGATATTCGCCCCGCAGAACGCAGCTTTTGTATTGTTTTTGCCCGAGCTTGAGGGCCTTCATGTACTGTTCCAGCGCTTCCTTCCGGCTCATGCGCGCCGCCTCCCCCTGATATTTTTATTTAGTATACCACATCCGGGCCGAATATGGAATGCGGACGCGCCGGAAAGAAGCCGCGCGCTTTTTTATTGCATTTCCCGGGAAAACCGTCTATGATAATGGCTGATGAATAAACCGCAAAGCGGTTTATTCGCGCGGCAGCACCGCGCAAAACCGATAAGGAGAATATCAATATGGAGCTTCTGTTTTTTTACCTGCCCGGCTGCCCGTACTGCCGCCGCGCCGAGGAGATCCTCGCCGGCCTGATCGCCGAAAAGCCGGAATACGGCGCGGTGCAGATCCGCCGCGTCAATGAGTCCGCGGAGGCCAAGCTGGCCGGACAGTACGACTACTGGCGCGTGCCGAGCTTCTTCCTGGACGGCAAAAAGCTCTACGAGGCCGATCCCCGCGAGAGCGAGCAGGCTGTCCGCAGCGCGCTGCGGGCCGTTCTGGACGCGGCTCTGGAAAGGTCCTGAGGCGCATGTCCGCGCTGCTTCAAAACCGCCTTCTCATCTGCGCGGTGCTTGCGTGGCTCTGCGCGCAGGTCATCAAAACCATTCTCTACGCGGCCGTCAACCGTCGGCTCGACTGGCAGCGGCTTTTCGGCGACGGCGGCATGCCGAGCGGGCACTCCGCCACGGTCACGGCGCTGGCGGCCTCGGCCGCGCTGGAATATGGGCTGGACTCCGCCGCGTTCGCCGTTTCGGCGATCCTCGCCATCGTTGTCATGCACGACGCGATGGGCGTGCGGCGGCAGGCCGGCAAGCACGCGAAGGCCATCAACGAGCTGATGGAGCTGCTCGGCAGCAGCATCGCGCCCGAGGAAAAGCTGCAGGAATTTCTGGGCCACACGCCGATGCAGGTCGTGTTCGGGGCGCTTCTGGGCCTCATTGTGGCGCTGATACTGGGTTAGGGGGACGATATGTCGGATTTTTTGCCCGTCTCGCGGGCGGATATGGAGCGGCGGGGCTGGACGCAGTGCGACTTCGTCTATGTGATCGGCGACGCCTACGTCGACCATCCGTCCTTCGGCCACGCGATCATCTCGCGCGTGCTGGAGGCCGCGGGCTACAAGGTCGGCATCCTGTCGCAGCCGGACTGGAAGGACCCCGCCTCCATCCTCGCCCTGGGCGAGCCGCGGCTCGGCTACCTGGTGACGGGCGGGAACATGGACTCGATGGTCAACCACTACGCGGTGTCCCGGCGGCACCGGCAGACCGACGCGTTCACGCCGGGCGGCGTCATGGGCCGGCGGCCGGACTACGCGACCGTAGTCTACTGCAACCTCATCCGCCGCACGTTTCCGCGCATCCCCATTCTGATCGGCGGCATCGAGGCGAGCCTGCGCAGGCTCGCGCACTACGACTACTGGTCGGATAAGCTCAAGCGCTCGATCCTGCTCGACTCGCAGGCGGATCTGCTGCTCTACGGCATGGGCGAGCGCAGCATCGTGGAGGCGGCGAACGCCCTCAACGACGGCATGCCCGCCGCCGACATCACCTGGATCGACGGCACCGTTTTTAAAACGAAGGCGCCGAACGAGCAGATTCCCGCCCTCGCCCTGCCCTCCTGGCAGGCGCTGCAGGCGGAGCGCAGCGCATACGCCGAGAGCTTCCGAATCCAATACGAAAACACCGACCCGTTCACGGCGAAGCGGCTGATCGAGCCCTACGGCGAGCGGGAGTTCGTCGTGCAGAATCCGCCCCAGAAGCCGCTTTCGCAGAAGGAGATGGACGCGGTCTACGACCTGCCGTACTGCCGGACGTATCACCCGTCCTACGCGGCGCTCGGCGGCGTGCCCGCGATCGCCGAGGTGCAGTTCAGCCTGGTGTCCAACCGGGGCTGCTTCGGCGCGTGCAGCTTCTGCGCGCTCACCTTCCACCAGGGCCGCATCGTCCAGGCGCGCAGCCACGAATCGATTCTCAAAGAGGCGCGGGCGATGACGCAGGAGCCGGATTTCAAGGGCTACATCCACGACGTGGGCGGCCCGACGGCCAATTTCCGCCGGCCGGCCTGCCAGAAGCAGCTCACGAAGGGCGCCTGCCCGAACCGCCAGTGCCTCTATCCGACGCCGTGCAGGAACCTGGACGCCGACCACGGCGACTATCTGGCGCTCCTGCGGGAGCTGCGCGCGCTGCCGGGCGTCAAAAAGGTCTTTATCCGCAGCGGCATCCGCTTCGACTACCTGCTGGCCGACAAAAACGACGCCTTTTTCCGCGAGCTCGTCAAATACCACGTCTCCGGCCAGCTCAAGGTCGCGCCCGAGCACGTGTCCGACGAGGTGCTCGCCGTGATGGGCAAGCCGCGCCACAGCGTCTATCTGCGCTTCCTCGAGAAATACGAGGCGCTCAACCGCGCGTGCGGAAAAGAGCAGTTCGTCGTGCCGTATCTCATGTCGTCGCACCCCGGCTGCACGATGGCCGAGGCCGTAAAGCTCGCCGAGTACCTGCGCGACACCGGCCACAATCCCGAGCAGGTGCAGGACTTCTACCCCACGCCCTCCACGCTTTCGACCGTCATGTATTACACGGGGCTCGACCCGCGCACGATGCAGCCGGTTTACGTGCCGACCAATCCGCACGAGAAGGCCATGCAGCGCGCGCTCATCCAGTACCGCGACCCGAAAAACGCCGGGCTCGTGCGCGAGGCGCTCACGCTGGCCGGCAGACCGGAGCTGATCGGCTACGACCGCGGCTGTCTCGTCCGCCCGGCCGGAAAAAAGCCGCAGAAGCAGGCGGCGCCGCGAAAGCCGGGCGCCGCGCGAAAAAGGAGATAGGCCATGTCAGAGGAAATCAGGCCCGGCCGCTACCGCCATTTCAAGGGAAACGAATACGAGGTGCTCTTCGTCGCCACGCACTCCGAGACGAGAGAGCCGATGGTCGTCTACCGCGCGCTCTACGGCGAGCGCGGACTCTGGGTGCGTCCCGCGTCCATGTGGAACGAGACCGTGGAGCGGGACGGCCGGCAGTACCGCCGCTTCGTCTACCTCGGTCCGGGGCCGGAGGAGCCGTAAAAAAATACGCCTGCCGCGGGGAAGCACGGTTCTGTCCGTTCTTTCCGCGGCAGGCGTTTTTTCGTCAGTCTACAGGCACCTGTAGTACACGGTGCTGGCGCGCTCCTTGCCCTGGTAGCGCTTGGTCTTGTACTTGTCGGGGAAGGCGCTGATGAGCTTGAGCAGCTTCGAGTAGCCGTAGCTGCGCGGGTCGAAGTCCGGCTTGGCGCGCTTGATGAAGTCGCCGGCCTGCGAGACGTTCGCGTAGCCGTCTTCGTTCTGGTACTTGTCGCAGGCGGTGTTGAGCAGGCTGTGAATCTCCTGGATGTCGGGCGCGGAGTCGTCCGGCTTCGGCGCTTTCGCGGCCGCCTTTTTCGTCTCGGGCTTTGCCTCCGGGGTTTCGGCCTGGGCTGTCTTCGCGGGCGCCTCCGGCGTCTCCGGCGCGGCCTTCGCCGGCGCGGGCTGCTGGTCGAGGTACTCGAGGAAGATGAAGTCGTCGCAGGCGTTGCGGAACGCCTCGGGCGTCTTCTGCTCGCCCACGCCGATGATATACACGCCGGACTCGCGCAGGCGGATCGCCAGCGGCGTGAAGTCGCTGTCGCTCGAGACGAGCGCGAACGCGTCGTAGCGCTCGGTGTGCAGCAGGTCCATCGCGTCGATGGCCATGACGAGATCGGTCGCGTTCTTGCCGGAGACATAGTCGAACTGCTGCACCGTCTTGATGGCGAGCCGGTTGACTTTGGCCTCCCAGTCCTTGAGCGTCTGCTTTTTGAAATTGCCGTACGCTTTCTTGACGATGATGCGCCCGTGCGCGGTCAGCTCGTGCAGAATGCTTTCGAGCTTGGCCAGGCGCGTGTTGTCGGCGTCGATCAGGACGGCAATGGCTTTGAGATCATCCAAAGTGATCCCTCCTTGTGGTTTACGGATGCGGCTTGCCCTCGCGATAGGCAGCCATGATGTTTTTGAAGATGTCCCCGTTCGACGGCGGCGTCCAGGTGATGGCGTTCGCGCCGGCCTCGATGGTCTGGCGGATGGAGTCCTCCGTCGGGCCGCCGGTGGCGATGACGGGCAGGTCGGGATAGAGCCGCTTGATGCGCTGCACGACCTCCGGCGTCCTGCCGGCGGCGGAGACGTTGAGGATGTCGGCGCCGGCCTCGACGCGCGCCCGGATGTCCGTGTCGGCGCGCGCGACCGTGACAACGATGGGGATGTCCACGATGTCGCCGATGGTGCTGACGACCTCGTTGGCCGTCGGGTCGTTCACGACGACGGCCGCCGCGCCCTGCATTTCGGCGAACATGGCGAGGTTGCACACGCGCTGGCCCTGCGTCAGCCCGCCGCCCACGCCCGCGAAGACGGGGATGTCCGCCGCCATCAGCAGCGCCTGCGTGATGATCGGCTGCGGGGTGAAGGGGTACACGGCCAGGATCGCGTCCGCGTTGACGTTTTTGATGATGCACAGATCCGTGGAAAACACGATGGACTTGATGCGCCTGCCGAACACGATGATGCCGCTGCAGGCGTAGATGCACTCCGGCACGCGGAGCGCGAACTTGCGGAGCGTGCCGTCCAGCCGGACGGGGCGCTGTTTTTCGGTCATACGCAGTCCTTTCCCGGCGGGTTTTCGCCGATTGACAGAATTCTTCTGTAGATCTCCAGCCCGTCCAGCAGCGCCTCTTCGTCGAAGTCGAAGCTGCAGCTGTGCAGCGGCTGGCCGCCGCGCCCGCCCTTGACGCCGAGGAAGAAGAACAGGCCCGACACGCTCCGCTGGTACTCGGCGAAGTCCTCCGCCGCCATGACGGGCTCCACGAGCACGGCGTCGTCCATCGAGTCGAGGAACGTGTAGAATTCCTCCACCATGGGCCGGGGGTTGCTGACGCACGGATACTGCGCCTGGTGCGCGATCTCGAAGGTCGCGCCGGTGGCCGTCTGCAGGCCGTTCATCAGCGCGCCCATGCGCTTGGCGAGGTCGCGGTAGAGCCCGTCGCCGAACGTGCGGAGCGTGCCCGTCATGACGACCTTGTCGGCGATGATGTTGTGGCTCGTGCCGCCGTCGATCTTTCCGAGCGTCAGAAGCGCGTCCTGGTGGGGATCGACGTTGCGCGTGATGACCGACTGGAGCATCGTGATGAGCTCCGCGGCGACCACGATTGCGTCCACGCCCATCTGCGGGGTCGAGGCGTGCGCGCTCTTGCCGCGGACGGTAATGGAAAAGTCGCTCGTCTGCGCCATCATGGGGCCCCAGCGGACGCCGATCTTTCCGGCCGGCACCGTCGGCCACAGGTGCAGGCCGTAGATCCGGTCCACCGTCGGATTGGCGAGCGCGCCCTCCTCGATCATGCGCTTGGCGCCGGCCCAGCCCTCCTCGCCCGGCTGGAACAGCAGCACCACGTTGTATGCAAGCTCGTCCCGGTGCCGCGACAGCAGCTCCGCGAGCAGCAGCAGCACCGTCATGTGCCCGTCGTGGCCGCAGCCGTGCATGCGGCCGGGATTCTGCGAGCGCCAGGGCACCTCGTTCGCCTCGTCCTCCGTCAGCGCGTCCATATCCGCGCGGAAGGCGATCGTGCCCTTCGGGTCCTTCGCGTAGAACACGGCCTTGACGCCGGTCAGCGCGATCTTGCGCAGATAGTCCGGCCGGCAGGCATAGAGCTTCTCCAGGACATACGCCTGCGTTCTGTAGAGCTCAAAGCCCACCTCCGGAATTTCGTGCAGCTCCCGCCGCGTCCGGATGCAGACGTCCAGCAGGGCCGTCACTTCTGAACTGCGCTTCATAAATATCCTCCGCCCGCTCGTTTTATTCAGGCAATCCCGCACAATTCCAAGCGCGGGATTGCGCCGTCAGATTTTTCGTCAGATGTGTCAAAAAGCGCAGCGAATCCTTTGTGGATTCGCGAGCATTTTTGGCGCATATGACGGAAAAGATGCCAGCAAGACCGTGCTTGAGGCGTCAGCCGCGAATTGTGCGGTGTTGCCTTCAGTATAGCAGTCTTTTCAGGCTCCGTCAAGAAAGGCTTTCCGCCCCTGTTTGTGGATATTGTGCGCGCGATTCGCACTTTTTGCCGGGAATTCAGCAATTTTTCCTATTGACGAAACCGCCCGATTCGCGTACTATGAATGAAAATGAATAGAGCAATTCAGAATAGAGGCGCAATTGCAAGGAGTATTTCGCGGCGTACAAGGCTTTCGCAAAGCCGCTGCCGCGAAGGAAAGGTGCCGTTGCCGAAGGAAGCGCGGGCGCGTGTTTCCTGGGCGGGCGAATAACATTCGTCCGACTGTCGCGTATGCGGAGAGCTATTGAAATTGTGCCGATTTCCCCGGCGTCTGTCCGGGCGGAGTCCTATTTCAGCAGCCGTGTACGCATGGCTGCTTTTTTGTCGTATCCGGCGCATGAAAATGAATATATATAAAGGAGATACCTGCCATGACAAAGAATCTGATCTTCCGCGGCGTCGCGACCGCCCTCATCACCCCGCTCACCGAGACCGGCGTGGACTACGACACGCTCGGCCGGCTCATCGACTGGCAGATCGACAAGGGCATCAACGCCCTCGTGATCGCGGGCACCACCGGCGAGGGCTCGACGCTCTCGGACGAGGAGCACCGCCGGGTCCTGTGCTATTCCATCGACCGCGCGGCGGGCCGCGTGCCCGTCATCGCCGGCACCGGCTCGAACGACACGGCCTACGCCGTCTCGCTCACGCGCTACGCCTGCCAGGCCGGCGCGGACGGCGTGCTCGTCGTGACGCCCTACTACAACAAGGCCACGCAGAACGGCCTCATCCGCATGTACACCGCCATCGCCGACGCCTCGACGAAGCCGCTCATCCTCTACGACGTGCCGTCGCGCACGGGCGTCGGCATCGAGCCCGCCACCTACGCGGCGCTGGCCGACCACCCGATGATCGCGGGCATCAAGGAGGCCAACGGCAACATCTCCAAGATCGTCGAGACCGCCTCGCTGGTGAACGGCCGCCTGGCCATCTACTCCGGCAACGACGACGAGATCGTCCCCATTCTGTCCATGGGCGGGCAGGGCGTCATCTCGGTGCTGTCCAACGTCGTGCCCGCCGAGACGGTCGAGATCTGCGACCGCTGGTTCGCGGGCGACACCGCGGGCGCGGCGGCGCTGCAGTGCCGCTACCTGCGGCTCATCCGCGGGCTGTTCAGCGAGGTCAACCCCATCCCCGTCAAGGCCGCCATGGCCGCCATGGGCTACGGCGAAAATTATCTGCGCCTGCCGCTCACGCCGATGGAGCCGGCCCACGAGGAAGCGCTGCTGGCGGAGATGCGCCGCGTCGGCATTCTGTAAAATGAAGAAGCGGGAGGAACTCCGAATGAAGATACTGGTACACGGCTGCACCGGGCGAATGGGCAGAACCGTTCTTTCGATGCTGGCCGATCCGGGCAGCCCCCATACGCTCGCGGCCGGCGTCAGCCCCGAGTGCGTCCCCGGTACGCCGGGGCAGTACGTCTCGCTGGATGAATTCACCGGCCCGGCCGACGTCGTGGTGGACTTTTCCAACCACGCCGCGACCGGCGCGCTGCTGGACTACTGCGAAGCAAGGCTTCTGCCCGTCGTGCTGTGCACGACCGGCCAGACGCCGGAGGAGCTGGCGCGCATCCAGCGGGCGGCCGTGAAGATCCCCGTGTTCCGCTCGGCCAACATGTCGCTCGGCATCGCGGTGCTCGCGGACCTCGCGCGCCGCGCGGCCCGCATGTTCCCGGACGCGGACATCGAGATCGTCGAGGCGCACCACAACCAGAAGCTCGACGTACCGAGCGGCACGGCCCTCATGCTCGCGAACGCAATCCGCGAGGTGCGGCCCGGCGCGCAGTTCGTCGTGGGCCGCCACGAGAACGGCAAGCGGCAAAAGCGGGAAATCGGCATCCACTCCCTGCGGCTCGGCAGCGAGGTGGGAATGCACGAAATCTTCATCACGACCGGAAACGAGACGCTGACGCTCCGCCACGAGGCGAGCAGCCGCGCGCTGTTCGCCGAGGGCGCGCTCGCCGCGGCCGGCTGGCTCGCGGGCAAGCCCGCCGGGCTCTACGGGATGCCGGAGCTTCTGGAGGAGCAGCTATGATGGACGCACAGCAGATTATTCAAACAATCGCGCAGGCGAAAAAGAAAACGCCCGTGAAGCTCTACGTCAAGGAGCGCGCGCCGATCGACTACGGCGGCGCGCAGGTGTTCGGCGCGGGCGACAGAATCGTCTTCGGCGACTGGGCGGAGCTCGGCCCCATCGTGGAGGCCAACCGCGAGAACATCGCGGACCTGGTCGTGGAAAGCGACCGCCGCAACAGCGCCATTCCCCTGCTCGACACGAAGAACCTCGCCGCCCGCATCGAGCCGGGCGCGATCATCCGCGAGCACGCGGAGATCGGGAAGAACGCCGTCGTCATGATGGGCGCGATCCTCAACATCGGAGCCGTCGTCGGCGAGGGCACGATGATCGACATGGGCGCCGTGCTGGGCGGCCGGGCCACCGTGGGCAAAAACTGCCACATCGGGGCCGGGGCCGTGCTCGCGGGCGTCGTCGAGCCCGCCTCCGCCGTGCCCGTCGTCGTGGAGGACGGCGTGCTGGTCGGCGCGAACGCGGTCGTCATCGAGGGCGTGCACGTCGGCAGGAACGCGGTCGTCGCCGCCGGCGCGGTCGTCATCGCCGACGTGCCGGACAACGCCGTCGTCGCGGGCTGCCCCGCGCGCGTCATCAAAATGAAGGACGAAAAAACCAGCGCCAAGACCGCGCTCGAGGAAGCCCTGCGCACCCTGTGATCCCGGCACCTGTCGTTCTGAGGGCGGAAAAGGCGCTCGCCGCGGCCCTGCGCTGAGATTCTTTATTGCTGCGCTCCTCAGAATGACAAACGCGCTCACATTAATAATTGGAAAGGTCATCCGCTTCATGGATTCATTTCTCTCCGACGCCCGTGCGCTTGCGCCGGCGCTGGGCGCGCTGCGGCACGGCATTCACCGCGCCCCGGAGCTCGGCGGGCGCGAAACGCAGACCGCGCTGACAATCGAGCAGTTCTTCGCCGGGCTCGGCGTTCCGACGCGGCGCGTCGGAAAGACGGGCGTCACGGCGACGCTCCGGGGCGCGCTGCCCGGCCCGCTTGCGGCCTTCCGCGCGGACATGGACGCGCTGCCCGTCGCGGAGCAGACCTGCGCGCCGTTCGCCTCCGAAGCGCCGGGCGTCATGCACGCCTGCGGCCACGACTTCCACATGGCCTCCGCGCTGGGCGCGGCCTCGCTGCTGGCGGCGCGCGCGGAGTCGCTGCACGGCGGCGTCCGGTTCCTCTTCGAGCCGGACGAGGAGGGCGACGGCGGGGCCGCGGGCCTCATCGCCGCGGGCTGTCTGGACGGCGTTTCGGCGGTCTTCGGCGCGCATGTCTCGCCGGAGCTGCCGGCGGGCACGTTCGGCTTCCGCTTCGGCAAATTCTACGCCGCCTCCAACCCCTTCACCGTGGCCGTGACCGGAAAAACCGCGCACGGCGCGGAGCCGGAGAAGGGCGTGGACGCGCTGTACGCGGCGGCGGAAACGGCGTGCGCGCTCAAGCAGCTGCAGGCGCCGCTCACGGCGCGGTTCGGCAGAACCGTCGTCACCGTCGGCACCCTGCACAGCGGCTCCGCCTGCAACATCCTCGCGGGCGAGGCGTCGCTCTCCGGCATCCTGCGCACGCTCGGCCCCGAGGCGCGGCGGGAGAGCCTGCTGGCCCTGGAGCAGACGGTGCGCCGGGTCGCCGGCGAGACCGGCGTGCAGTACAAGCTCTGTGTGACGGACGGCTATCCCGGCATCGTGAACGCCGACGCGCCGACCCGGCTCGCGCTCGCCGCCTGCGGCGAGCTGGCCGTTCCGGCCCGGGTGCTGGACGCGCCCACGATGATGACCGAAGATTTCGGCCTCTATCTTGACAACGTGCCCGGCAGCTTCTATCATATCGGGGTCGGCGGAGACGCGCCGCTTCACAGCCCGCAGTTTCTGCCGTCCGATTCCCTTTTGCCCGCGGCCGCCGCGGTAAGCGCGGCAATTCTTTGGAAATTCTTGCAGGAGGAACCTTCATGCAGACCATCGCTCTGAAATTCGGCGGCAGCTCGCTCGCTTCGGCGGAGCAGTACCGCAAGGTCGCGGCCATCATCCGCGCGGACCCGGCCCGCCGCTATATCATCGCCTCCGCTCCCGGCAAGCGCAGCAGCGGCGACACCAAGATCACCGACGCCCTGTACGCGGTTTTCGAGACCGCGCAGGCGGGCGGGGACTACGAAAGCACGCTCGCCGCGATCGCGGACCGCTACCGGGGCATCGCCGGGGAGCTGGGCGTCCGCTTCGACATCGACGGCGAGATCGGTAAAATCCGCCGCCGCATCGAAACGCGGCCCGAGCGCGACTATCTGGCCAGCCGCGGCGAATATCTGGGCTCCCGTCTGCTCGCCTCGTATCTGGACGTGCCCTTCGTGGACGCGGAGGGCACCGTCGTCTTCCGGGAGGACGGCACTCTCGACGCGCAGGCCACCAACCGGGCGCTCGGCGGCGCCCTGATGGGGCTGGCGCGCGCGGTCGTCCCCGGCTTCTACGGCGCGGACGCGCACGGGACGATCCACACCTTTTCGCGCGGCGGCTCGGATGTGACCGGCGCGCTGGTCGCCAGAGCCGTGCGGGCGAGTCTGTACGAGAACTGGACGGACGTGTCCGGCATGCTGATGGCCGATCCCCGCATCGTCGATTCCCCCGCGGGCATCGCGCGCATCTCCTACCGCGAGCTGCGCGAGCTCTCCTACATGGGCGCGACGGTCCTGCACGAGGACGCGGTGTTCCCCGTCCGCTCGTCGAACATCCCCATCAACATCCGCAACACGAACCGCCCGGACGATCCCGGCACGATGATTCTGCCGCACCTGCCGGCGGACGCCGCCGTGCGCCCCGTCACCGGCATCGCGGGCCGCTGCGGCTTTTCGGCCATCCTCATTGAAAAAGACCTTATGAACGCGGAGATCGGCTTCGGCCGCAAGGTGCTGGAGGTGCTCGAGCACTACGGCATCTCCTTCGAGCACCTGCCCTCCGGCATCGACACCATGTCGCTCGTGCTGAACACCGAGCACCTCAACGAGCACCGCGACGCGATTCTGCACGAGATCCACGACGCCGTGCATCCGGACTCGCTCATCGTCGAGGACGGCCTGGCGCTCGTGGCCGTCGTCGGCCACGGCATGGTGCGCTCGAAGGGCACCGCCGCGCGCGTGTTCGAGGCCATCTACCGTGCCGGCATCAACATCCGCATGATCGACCAGGGCTCGAGCGAGCTCAACATCATCCTCGGCGTCGCGGAGACCGACTACGCGGCCTCGATCCGTGCGATTTACCGGGAGTTTATGGGCGCGTGACGCCTTTTCGGCGCGGAGGCGTTCGGTTTTTTCCCGTCTCCGCGCCGCGAAAAAAACACGTTTCCGCGATTGTTGACATTTTGTGCAAAGGTGCTATAATGCTAATCATTCGATAGACGCTGAATGCACGGCGCGTGCAGCGGGAGAACCACAACCGGGGTGTATTCGCTTATGCGATAGGAGACCTTCTTCTCCGAACCCGTCAGCTAATCTCGCAAGCGAAGGAAGGGGCCGGAGCTATCCTGTGAGGGGACAGTGCGGCCAAATCCGCCGCCGCTTGCCGAGCAAGCGGCGTTTTTATCTTTTCAGGAGGCAATCTGATGGCGTCAACCTGCAATCTTTGGCTCGACGTGGTGCGCAAGCTCTATTCCTACGCGCCCAAGGAGGGCTACAGCGAATATCCCTATGACACGGAAAGCGTCGCGCAGCATATCGTGCATATGCTGGAGGCGGAGGGCTACCGCGAAGACAAAAGGGCGACGTGATGGCCGGCGTGCTGCTGGGTCTGACCTTCGGCGCTCTGCAGCTCTGGCTGCTTATCACGGGCGTGCGGTCGGTCGGAGCGGGTAAACTCAAAATCTGGGCTCTGGCGCTCCAGTTCCTGTGTCCGCTCGCGGGGCTGCTGCTGTGCGTCTGGCTGTTCCGGTCCCAGCTCGTCGCGTGCGCCGCCGCCATGGGCGCGGTGCTGCTCGCGGGCGCCGGGATCTGGGCGCTCCGGAACCGGCGCGGCGGCCGGAAATCCGGAGACGATCCTCAAAAGAAGGTGTAAACTTGCTGCTGTATATGATCCTGAAATGGGTGCTGCTCGCCGTCGGCGCGGAGCTCGGCGTCGGGGGCTGGTTCTGGCGGAAGTCCGCCGTCAAGGCTTGCGACGCGGAGCCGAGCAAGCCCCATAAAAAGAAGAAGCTGCTTGCCACGATCCTGATGCTCGTCGGCGGCTGGCTTTTTGCCGAGCAGCTGCTGCGCGTGATCTTCGGCACCGAGCCGTCCGAGAAGTTCACGGTGAGCATCTGGGCCCCGCGCGTCACGGTCATGGGGTATTCCCTGTCCACCACGGTCATCATCACCTGGATCATCCTGGCCGTCTGGCTCGTGCTGGGGGTGCTGTTCCGCCTGATCGTCGTGCCGCGGATGACCGAGATCCCCCACGGGATCCAGAACGCGGCCGAAACCGCCGTGGAATACGTCCGGAGCTATACGGTGTCCAAGGTGGGCGACCTCGGCGACGGACTGCCCGGCTTTTTGTTCGCGGTCGTCCTGTTCATGGTCAGCTGCGCCGCGGTCGAGCTGTTCGGCTACCGCGCGCCGACGACCGACATCACGATGACCTTCGCGCTGGCCCTCACGACGCTCTTCTGCATCAACTACTACGGCTTCAAGAAGAAGGGCGTGGGCGGCCGGCTCAAGCGATACTTCCCGAACGTGATGAACCTCGTCTCCGACATCTCCACGCCGGTCTCTCTGGCGTGCCGGCTGTTCGGCAACATGCTCGGCGGCATGATCGTCATGGATCTTCTGTACTACGCGATGGGCAACTGCGCCATCGGCTTCCCGAGCGTCGTGGGCCTGTATTTCAACCTCTTCCACCCGCTCATCCAGACCTATATTTTTGTCACACTTTCGCTGACCTTCATCGGGGAAGCGGTCGAATAATCAGGAGGAATTATCATTATGGATTCGAAAGGTCTTATCGCAATCGCGGCCGCTCTGGCGCTGCTGCCCTGCATGGCGGCGGCCCTCGTCATGGGTCTTGCCACCGGCAAGGCGGCCGACGCCACCGCGCGGCAGCCGGAAGCCTCCGGCAAAATCCAGTCCGTCCTCATCCTGGGCCTGGCTCTGACCGAGTCCTGCGCCATCTACAGCTTCGTCACCGCGCTGCTCATGATCTTCACCATGGCATAAGATAAGGGGATACATTATGGAAATCTATCCGCTGGACATCGCGATCCACCTCGTCAACATCGCGATCTTCTACCTCATCGTGCGGTTTCTCGTCTACAAGCCCGTGCGCAAGTTTATGGACGCGCGCTCGGCAAAGATTCAGGGCGATATGGACGAGGCAAAGGCGCTCGCGGAGAAGGCCGAAAAGACGCAGGCGGAATACGACGGCAAGCTCGCCGAGGCGGACAGCGCCTGCAAGCAGATCATTGCCACCGGCCGCAAAATCAACACCGAAGCCGGGCAGAAGGTGCTCGACGACGCGCAGCAGGATGCCGACAAGATCCTGAAGGACGCGCGCGCCGAGGCCGCCGAGCTGCGCCTGCGCGCGCTCGACGACGCCAAGACCGACATCACCGACGCCGCCGTCACCATGGCGGGCCGGATTCTGAAGCTGGACGACGCGGTCAAGGAAAACGTCAAATCCGGCGCGCCCGTGCTCCAGGGCACCAGGGAGGGTCTTCTCAAAACGGCCCGCCCCTGCTCCGACGCCGAGCTCGCGGAGATCCGCGGCCAGCTCGAGCACATGCTCGGCTGCCATCTGCGCTTCGAAACGCTGGTCGATCCCAGCCTGATCGGGGGCTTCTGCGCCTATCTCGACGGCACGGTCTACGATTTCAGCTACGCCGCGCAGCTCGGCGCCATGAAGCAGAAGCTGTCTTAGGAGTGGCGCCATGCTGAATTTCGATCAGGCCCCCATCGGGGGCTTTCTCAAGGAAAAGCTGAAAAACTGCGAGCCCAACTTCATCACCTACGAATACGGCACGGTCGAGAGCTGTGCCGACGGCATCGTGCGCGTCCGCGGCCTCACCCATACCCGCTACGGCGAGCTGCTGGCGTTTGAAAACGACGCCTACGGCATGGCGCTCGATCTGAGCATGGAAGGCGTGGGCGCGGCGCTGTTAAGCAAGGCCGACGCGGTCACGCCCGGCTCCGTCGTGCGCGGCACCGGACGGGTCGCGGACGTCGGCGTGGGCGAGAGTCTGCTCGGCCGCGTCGTCGATCCCATCGGCAGGCCGCTGGACGGGCTGCCCCTCATTCCGAAGGATTTCCGCACCTGCGAGTTCCCCGCGCCCGCCATCATCGACCGGGCCCCCGTGGACACCCCGCTGGAGACCGGCATCCTCGCCATCGACTCCATGATTCCGATCGGCCGCGGCCAGCGCGAGCTCATCATCGGCGACCGGCAGACCGGCAAGACCTCCATCGCCCTGTCCGCGATGATGAACCAGAAATCCACGGGCGTGCTGTGCGTCTACTGCGCCATCGGGCAGAAGACCGCCTCCGTGGCGGCCCTCGTGCACGATCTCGAGAAGACCGGCACGCTCGATCACACCGTCGTCGTGGCCTCCACCGCCGCCGACAGCCCCGCCATGCAGTATCTGGCCCCCTACGCTGCCTGCGCGATCGCGGAGGGCTTCATGTACGAGGGCAAGGACGTGCTCGTGGTCTACGACGACCTCAGCAAGCACGCCGTCGCCTACCGCACAATGTCGCTGCTGCTGCGCCGCCCGTCGGGCCGCGAGGCCTATCCAGGCGACGTGTTCTATCTCCACTCGCGCCTGCTCGAGCGGGCGGCGAAGCTGTCCGAGGCCAAGGGCGGCGGCTCCATGACGGCGCTGCCCATCGTCGAGACCATGGCGGGCGACATCTCCGCCTACATCCCCACGAACGTCATCTCCATCACCGACGGCCAGATCTATCTGGAGTCCGAGCTGTTCCACTCCGGCGTGCGGCCGGCCGTGAACGTCGGCCTGTCCGTCTCGCGCGTGGGCCGGGCCGCGCAGTACGACGCGATGAAAAAGGTCTCGTCGTCTCTGCGGCTCGAGGTCGCGCAGTACCGCGACATGGCCGTGTTCGCCCAGTTCGGCGCGGACGTGGACGCCTCGACGCAGAAGCTTCTCGCGCGCGGCGAGCGCATGACGGAGCTTCTGAAGCAGGGCACCGACGAGATTCTGCGCCTGTCCCAGCAGACGGCGCTGCTGTGCGCCTATTCGATGAACGCGATGGAAAAGATCCCCGTCAAGCAGGTCGGCGCCTACAAGCACCGGCTGCTGGCCTGGCTCACCGGCGAGGCGCCCGCCGCCATGGGCGCCGTGGACGACACCAAAAAGCTCTCCGACGACGTGCGCCGCCAGCTGACGGACGCCATTCGCGCGTTCGGCACGGGCGCGGAGGATCAGGATGCAGAGCGTCAGTGAGATCCGCCGCCACATGTCGGCGGTCGGCGAGACCCGCAAGATCACGAACGCGATGGATCTGGTCTCGTCCGCCAGAATGCAGAAGTTTTCGCAGTATATCCCCTACAACACGCACTACTACCGGCGTCTGCAGTCGGCCATGAAGGACATTCTCGACTCCGCCGCCGAGATCTCGCATCCGTACCTGCTGCATCACCGCGGCACGCGGCGCGCGTATATCGTGGTCGCGGGCGACAAGGGACTCGCCGGCGGCTACAACGCGGCGCTGCTCAGCTTCGCGATGAAGGAATTCCAGGGCCACACGGTCGACCGGCTCATCACCGTCGGCCTGATGGCCGACACCTTTTTCCGCAAAAAGGGCATCATCCCGGACGACTCGACCGTCGGCATCGCGCAGAACCCCACGCTCTTCAACGCCCAGCGTCTGTCCGACCGGGTCACGGCGCTGTTCGACGAGAACGAGATCGACGAGGTCTTCGTCATTTTCACGCTCTACGCCAAGGGCCCCGGACGGATTGTGAACCAGCCCGTCATCCGCCGGCTGCTGCCCCTGCGTCTGAGCGACTTCGAGGATGTGCTGGCCGACGACCGCCTGCCCGACCGCGACGTCATCTACACGCCGTCGCCGCAGGAGGTGTTCGACCAGCTCGTGCCGCAGTTCATCGCCGCGCGCATCTACGACGCGCTCATCCAGTCGTTCGCCGCCGAGCATTTCGCGCGGATGAACGCCATGCGCAGCGCCACCAAAAACGCGGACGATCTCATGAAGCGGCTGTCGCTCAACCTCAACACGGCGCGGCAGGCGCAGATCACGCAGCAGATTTCCGAAACCAGCGCGGGCATGGCGCAGGCCGCGCCCGCAAGAAAGGAGGAACGGCCCATGCAGACGCCGGAAACAGCCTTCATCTCACAGATCAGCGGCCCGGTGCTGACCGTTCGCTATCCGACAACCGAGCACTATTCCCTGCACGACCTGCTCGTGAGCGAGACGGGCGTGCACATGGAGGTCGCCGCCCACTCCGCCCCCGGCGAGGTCCGGGCCATCGCGCTCGACGCGACCTACGGCCTCTCCTGCGGCATGAGCGTCACCAACACCGGCTCGTGCATCCGCGTGCCCGTGGGCGAAAAGACGCTGGGCCGCGTCATCGACGTGCTGGGCAACCCCATCGACAATCTCGGCCCCATCGAGGCCCCGACCATGCCCATCTACCGCGCGGCCCCGAGCTACGAGGAGCAGACCGGCGTCACGGAGTTCCTCGAGACCGGCATCAAGGTCATCGACCTTCTGACGCCCTATGCCAAGGGCGGCAAGATCGGCCTCTTCGGCGGCGCGGGCGTCGGCAAGACGGTGCTCATCATGGAGCTCATCTACAACGTCGCCAAGCAGCACGGCGGCTACTCCGTCTTTACGGGCGTCGGCGAGCGCAGCCGCGAGGGCAACGACCTCATCCACGACATGAACGAGACCGGCGCCATCTCCAAGACGGCCATGGCCTTCGGCCAGATGAACGAGCCGCCCGGATCGCGTATGCGCGTGGCGCTCTCCGGCCTCACGATGGCCGAATATTTCCGCGACCAGATGCAGCAGGACGTGCTGCTGTTCATCGACAACATCTTCCGCTATGTGCAGGCCGGCAACGAGGTTTCGGCCATGCTCGGGCGCATGCCCGCCGCCGTCGGCTACCAGCCGACGCTCTCCGAGGAGCTGGGCGAGCTTGAAGAGCGCATCACGTCCACCTCCCGCGGCTCCATCACCTCCGTGCAGGCCATCTACGTCCCGGCGGACGACCTGACCGACCCCGCGCCGGCCACGATCTTCTCCCACCTCGACGCCACGACGGTCCTGTCCCGGCAGATCTCCGAGCAGGGCATCTACCCCGCCGTATCGCCGCTGGAGTCGTCGTCCCGCATCCTGGACCCGGCCATCGTCGGCCAGGAGCACTACGACGTCGCGCGCAAGGTGCAGGAGTGCCTGCAGCGCTACAACGAGCTCAAGGACATCATCGCGATCCTCGGCATGGACGAGCTGGCCGAGGAGGACCGGAAGATGGTCTACCGCGCCCGCCGCATCCAGATGTTCCTGTCCCAGCCCATGAACGTGGCCGAGGCGTTCACCGGCAAGCCCGGCCGCTTCGTGCCGCTCAAGGATACCATCCGCAGCTTCCGCAGCATTGTAGACGGCGAGGTGGACGACCTGCCCGAGCAGGCGTTCTTCATGGTCGGCGACATCGACGAGGCGATCGCCAAGGCGAAGGAGCTGCAGGAAAATGGCTGAGAGCACGTTCCTGTTTGAAATCCTCACGCCCCAGCGGCAGTTCTTTTCCGGCGAGATCGAGGCGCTCACCTTTCAGGCGCACGACGGCGAATGGACGATCCTCAAGGATCACGCGCCGATGGTCGCCGTGCTGCACCCCGGCGTCGTGAAGATCAAGCAGAACGGCGCGTGGAAGGACGCGATCAACTCCGAGGGCTACATGGAGGTCGGCCACAGCGGCGTGATTCTCTTCGCGCAGACGTGCGAGTGGCCCGAGGAGGTGGACGTGAACCGCGCCGAGCGCACGCGCCTGCTGGCCGAGGAAAAGCTCCGCCAGAACCAGTCGCTCGCCGAGTACCACACGAGCCGTATCATGCTCGCCCGCGCCATGGCGCGCCTGCGCAACAGCGGCAAAAATGTCAACCTGGACTGAGGAGGCTCCATGGGCTTCTGGATCTTCATGCTGGTCATGGCGCTGCTGCTGCCGGCTGTCATGACGGCCGTCGGCGCGTATTACCGCAGCCGCCCGCCCGGCAGGATCAACGCGTTCGTCGGCTACCGCACGGCGCGCTCCATGAAAAACGAAAAAACCTGGGCCTTCGCGCACCGGCTCTTCGGCCGCATCTGGTTTTGCGCGGGACTGGCGGCGCTGCCGGCGTCGGCGGCGTTCATGCTCCTCTTCCTCGGGCAAAGCGAGGACGCCGTGGGCCTTGCGGGCGGCGGACTCGTGCTGGCGCAGCTGGCGCTGGTGATCGCGGCGATCTTTCCCGTCGAGCGCGCGCTGAGGCGGAATTTCGACGAATCCGGCAATCCCCTGCCCGGCGCGGACGCGGAATAATTGCCTCTTTACAAACGCGCGCCCGCGCGGTATAATAATGTCAGCAATTGAATAAACGCATTTTGTGGCCGCTTCGGGGGGCTGAAAACAGAACCGAAGCGGATGAACAAGGGAATCGGAAATCGAACGCCAACCGGCACTGTATCCACCGAGTCCCCGCAGCTTATGGCGAAAGCCGGTCATTGGGAAACCGAGAAGGCTGCTGCGGAGGCGTTGAGCGAACGCTCTGAAGATGGGAGTCAGGAGACCTACAGGAGTGCGGAAGTCTCTGCTTTGGCAGGGATTTTATAGGCAGATAGGAAAACGGCTATCGAACGGTTTTGTGCGGCAGCCGTTTTTTATTCTCTTCTTTTTTGCAAGCTCGCGCGGCCCGATCCCCCTCGGGCGGCGCCTGCCGATATGGGAGCCGCGCTCTCCGCCATCCCCCTGGCGGAGCACACCGCTCCCCCGTCCCGGAGCTCTGGCGTCGGGAACCGCCAGAGCTCCGGCCCCCTTCACATTGCAGGCGGCCCCGCCGTCATCCGGATGAGCTTCGCTCAGAAGGCTGACGGCGGGGCTTTTTCAGTCCGGCTGCGCCTGCGCAAAAGCGCAGCGGGCGAAATCTGTCACACAGACCGACAGATTTCGCCTGCTGCGCTTTTTTGCGGCGGACGCGGGTCCGTTACGGCGTTTTTAGCTGCCCGGCGCGGCTGTCCTCGTCGCTCCGCTCGCTCATCAGGCCGCGCAGGAACCGCTCGGCCTCGCGGACCATGACGGCCGACAGGTCGTACTCCCCGTTGTAGATGCACCAGTCGAAGCACACGCCGCGCAGGACGGCGAATACGCTCCTGACGCATTCGTCCGTGGAGAGCGACTTCGGCAGGACGCCAGCCCGCCTGCCGTTCGTCAGGATGAGCTCGAGCGCGGCCTGCATGGGGCGGTATTCGGAGAACCAGACGTTTTCCGGGTTGTACAGCACGCGCATGGCGCGCAGGCCCGTGTCGATGTTGAGCTGCGCGTAGGCGCGGACGTATTCCCGGTACTGCTCGGCAAAGCTCATGTTCTCCAGCTTTTTGTAGAGCTCGTTTCCGAAGTACTGGTCGGAGTTCTGAAAGAAGATCTTCAGCAGATCGCTCTTGGACTCGTAGTAGAGGTAGAACGTGGCCGGCGAAACGTGCGCGCCGGCGCAGATCGCGCGGATGGTCGCGCCCTGATAGCCGACGTCCATCATGATCTCCAGCGCCGCGTCAAAAATACGCTGCCGCGTCAGCGCCGACTTTTTGTAATTCGTCTTTCCCTGTTTCATCCTTCGCGCTCCTCGTCACAGCTTCCATTTTTATTTTATCATACCACATAAAGGCCGGAGTAGCAGCATTTTCTCCAAATTATCGGCGTTTTTGCAAATGTCAACTGTGACATCATACAATTTTGGCCGGGTTTCCACTGTGCATGCTGATGAATTTTGCAGGTTTTGGCATTTCCCCTCTGCATGGGGATTGACAAATCCGCGGCTTTGTTCTAATCTGAGAACGTAAAAACTGAACGTGTTCAGTTTTTCTGAAAACGGTATGAAAAGAGAATTAAGGAGGAGCTCCCATGGACGAGAAACAGACGCAGACCAAAGCCCCAAAAAAGTCCCTCTCCACCGCGCTCAAGTACTTCTTCGGCGTCGGCGACGCCGGCTTCGTGCTGATGAGCAACATTGAGACCTTCTATTTCATGACGTTCCTCACGGACCTCGCGGGATTTGCCGTCGGCATCGCCGCGGTCATCAACTCGGTGTTCTCCATCATCGACGCCTGCCTGTCGTGGATCTACGGCGGCATCCTGAACGGCACCAAGGCCAAGCGCTGGGGCCGCTACCGCTCCTGGCTCATCCTGACCCCGTGGATCGTGCCCTTTATCTTTGCGTTCCAGTTCATCCGGCTCGGCGACAACGAGATTCTCTCCGCCGTGATCATCGTCATTGCGGCGGTCGTCTCCCACGTGATCTGGAACATCGGCTATGTCGCCAACGCGACGCTCGTCAACGTTGTCGGCAAGACGCCGGATGAGAAGGCCACGCTGGCCTCGTCCCGCGCGACCTGGAACAACATCGGCGGCCTGCTGTTCTCCTATCTGGGCCTGCCGCTCGCCACGCTTCTCGGCGGATTTATCGGCGAGAAGAACATGTTCGCGGGCGCCGCGTTCTGCCTGGGCATTCTGATGGTCGCCGGCTACTTCGCGCACTTCAAGATGACCGAGGGCTACGAACTCGCCGAGCAGCCCGACGCCCCGAAGTCCGTCAAGAAAAAGATCACCGTGCGCGAGATGTTCGCGTCGCTGTTCAAAAACCCGCAGCTCATCATCCTCATGCTGGCAGACCTTGCCAAGTGGTGCGTGAAGTTCGTCACCGCCGCCTCCGCGATCTACTATTTCCGCGACGCGATCGGAAATCCCGGTCTGATGAAGCCGTACCTGCTGTGCATCGCGCTCGGCGCGATCATCGGCGCGTTCATCATGCGTTACCTGGCCAAGAAGCTGTCCTCGCGCACGGCAATGATCGTCTCCTATTTCGGCATGGCGATCTTCCTTGCGGCCATCTACTTCGGCTACTCCAATCCGGGCCTTGTCATCGGCCTGATGACCGGCGCGCAGTTCTTCTACGGCATCGCCTTCGCGGCCTCCCCCGCTCTCTACGCCGACACGGTCGTCTACACCACCTACAAGACCGGTACGGATGCCTCCGGCTGGATCATGGGCCTGCAGAACCTGCCGCTCAAAATCGCCATCTTCCTGCGCGGCGCGATCCTGACCGCCTGCCTCGCCGCCGTCGGCTGGAAGTCCGGCGTGGTGCTCGAGGGCACGGCCCGTCAGGGCATGACCATCGCGTTCGCCCTGGTTCCCGCCATCTTCTGCTTCGTCGGCGCGCTGCTGCTGATCTTCGGCTTCCGGATCACCAAGGCCAAGGTCATCGAGTACCAGAAGGCCATCGACGCGAAAAAATAAAATCTGTCGCTGCTTCGCCCCTTCCGCGCCCGCCCGGGTGCGGAGGGCAACACCATAACAAGGGGGATTTCACCATGCTTTCCGCAAAACAGAACTTTCTGGAGACCATCAAGCCGGACGGCAAGCCCGACCGCCTCGTCGCGCAGTTCGAGGGCACGGCCTTTGTGCCCGTGAGCGCCGTCAGCTTCTACGAGCGCGGCGCGCGCCGCCCCGGCATGCCGCCCACGCCCGACCGCTTCGGCACCACGATCCTGTGGCCCGAGAACCAGATCGCGGCCATGCCGCATGTGACGGACGACAACAAGCCCGTGCCCGACGTGACCGAGTGGAAAAAGACGCTCGTGATTCCGGACCTGTTCGAGGTCTGCGGCGATCCGAAGCTGTGGGAGCCGTACGTGGAGAAGGTCAATTCCATCGACCGCAGCCAGTATCTCGTCATGGCGTTCATGCCGACCGGCGTGTTCGAGCGGCTGCACTTCCTCATGGGCTTCGAGGATACGCTCGTGAACCTGCTGGCCGAGCCGGACGACATGAAGGAGCTCTGCGACGCCATGGGCGAGTACCGCTACCAGTACGCGAAGATGATCGTCGATTACATGAAGCCGGACATGATAATGAGCCACGACGACTGGGGCTCCAAGAAGTCCCTGTTCATGAGCCCCGACACCTGGCGCGAATTCATCAAGCCGACCTATGTGAAGCAGTACGGCTACATGAAGGAGCACGGCGTCATCGTCATGCACCACGCCGACTCGTTCATGGAGCAGATCGCCGAGGACATGGTGGAGCTCGGCATCGACATCTGGCAGGGCGTGCTGCCGGAGAACGACATCGTGAAGCTGCAGAAGCAGCTGCACGGCAGAATGACGCTCATGGGCGGCATCGACGCCTCGATCGTGGACCGGGCGGACGCGACGGAGGACGTCATCCGCGCCGAGGTCCGCAGAGCCTGTCAGACCTACGGCCCCGGCGGCCATTACATGCCCTGCATCACCTACGGGGGACCCGGATGCCTGTTCAAGCACGTCGATCCCATCATCGACGACGAGATCGCGCGCTACAACCGCGAGACCTACGGCGTATAACCGACAAACCGGCCGTTTTCGGCTCCGGGCCGGGCAGTCAACCCGTCCGGAGCCGTTTTTTCAGGGCAATTCCGCGCTGAGAATTGTGCGGCGCTGACAAAGGAGCTTTTATGGATCTGGACGCCTATCTCCGGCGCATCGGCCTTTCCGGCCCGCTCCGCGCCGACCTGGATACGCTCCGCGCGCTCATGTGCTGCCAGCTTCGGACCATCCCGTTTGAAAATCTGGACATCTTCGATTTTCACCGGCCTGTCTCGCTGGAGCCGTCCGCGCTCTTTGACAAGCTGGTGACGGCGCGGCGCGGGGGCTACTGCTTCGAGCTCAACGGTCTGTTTTTCGAGGTGCTGAAGGCCGCGGGCTTCGCCTGCTATCCGGTGGCGGCGCGCGTGCTCTGGCGAAAGACGGTCCGGCCGCCGCTGACGCACCGCGCGAGCATCGTGGAGCTGGACGGCGAGGCCTGGTGGTGCGACGTGGGCTTCGGCGGCCCCGGCCCGCGGGAGCCGCTGCCGCTGCGCGCGGGCGAGCCGCTGCTCTGCGGCGCCGATGTCTTCCTGCTCCGGCCCGCCGGGCGGGAGCTGGCGCTCCTGCGCGTGAAGGACGGCGTCCGCGAGCCGGTCCTGTCCTTTGAAAACCGCCCGTTCGACGAGGCGGATTTCGCCCTGCTCAACTACTACTGCAGCCACAGCCCCGACGTGCTGTTCACGCGCCAGCGCGTCGTCAGCCTGACGACGGACGCGGGATACGCCGCGATCACGGGCGACATGCTGTGCGCGGACGGCCGCGAAACGCCGCTGGACACGCCGGATTCGCTCCGCAGCGCGCTGCAGGATCGCTTCGGAATATCGATAGAAAGGGGATTCCCCTGATGGAACGCAAATATCCGAATCTCTGCAAGCCGATCACGCTCGGCAGAGTCACCTTCCGCAACCGCATGTTCTCCGCGCCGATGTCCGGCGCCGACATCACGCCCGACTGCGCCATCGGCCTGCGCTCGACCTATTTCTACGAGATGCGCGCGAAGGGCGGCGCGGCCGCCGTCACGGTGAGCGAGCTCGTCGTGGACCCCAAAACCGACGCCTCGTTCATGTACCACCTCAACCGCCAGAACCCCGCCTCGATCCCCAGCTTCACCTACACCGCCGACGCCATCAATCGCCACGGCTGCGTGGCGAGCGTGGAATTCTCCCACGCGGGCGAATACGCCGGCACGTATCTGCTCGACAAGGATAAGAAAAGCGAAATGGTGCAGTACGGCCCCAGCGACGGCGTGCGCCCCGACGGCATCCCCGTCCGCGCGCTCACAAAGGAGCAGCTGGCGGACATGACGAACACCTACCGCGAGACGGCAAAGCTTGCCAAGCTCTGCGGCTTCCGCATGATTATGCTGCACGCGGGCCACGGATGGCTGCTCAACCAGTTCCTCTCCCCGTATTTCAACCATCGGACCGACGAATACGGCGGGAGCCTGGAAAACCGCGTGCGCTTCGTACGCGAGCTGCTCACCGCCATCCGCGAGGGCGTCGGGCCGGGCTTCCCCATCGAGCTGCGCATGAGCGGCTCGGAGTTCTTCGAGGGCGGCTACGGGCTCGACGAGGGCTGCCGCATCGCCGAGGCGCTGGAGGATCTCGTCGATCTCATCCACGTTTCGGCCGGCTCCTACAAGTACGGCTTCTCCATCACGCACCCGTCGATGTTCCGCGAGCACGGCTGCAACGTCTATCTGGCAAAGGAGATCAAAAAGCACGTCCATGTGCCGGTGGCGACCATCGGCGGCCTCAACGACCCGGCGATGATGGACGAGCTGATCGGCTCCGGCGCCGTGGACGTGGTATACATGGGGCGGGCGCTGCTGGCGGACCCGGAGCTGCCCAACAAGGTCGCGCAGAACCGGGACGACGAGATCGTCCGCTGCCTGCGCTGCTTCGTCTGCATGGCGGAGCGCGGCATGACCTCCACCAGGCGGTGCAGCGTCAACCCGCGCATCGGCCGGGAGATGGAGGGCATGGAGGTCACGCCCGCGCGGAGGCAGAAGCGGGTGCTCGTCGTGGGCGGCGGCGTCGCGGGCCTGGAGGCCGCGCTGACGGCGGCGCAGCGGGGGCACCAGGTCGTGCTGTGCGAAAAGACCGGACAGCTCGGCGGCATCCTGCAGTGCGAGCAGGCGCTGGATTTCAAGTACGAGATGTATCAGCTCGGAGTGACGCTCGCCCATCAGGCGGCGCTCGAGGGCGTGGAGATCCGTCTGAACACCGAGGTGACGCCCGCGTGGGCGGAGCAGGCGCGCTTCGACGCCGTGATCGTCGCGGTCGGCTCGCGTCCCATCGTCCCGCCCATTCCGGGCATCGACGGGGCCAACGTCATCGTGGTCAACGACTATTACCGGGAGAAGGACCGCCTTCCGGCGGGCGACACGGTGGTGCTGGGCGGCGGTCTGGCCGGCTGCGAAAGCGCCGTGCATCTGGCGCGCGAGGGCCGGAAGGTGCGGCTTGTGGAGATGCTCGACACCATCTGCCGCGACGCGAACATCCGCCACAGGCCGATTCTGCTCGCCGAGCTGGAGCGGCTGGGCGTCGAGGTGTACACCGGCCACCGCGCCCTGGAGATCGGGCCCGGCGGCGTGCTCTGCCAGACGGCCTCCGGCAGCCGCGTCACCGTGCCGGGCAGCGGCGTCATCTGCGCGGTCGGCCAGCGGGCCAATGCCGCCGAGGCCGACAGCCTGCGCGAGATCGCGCCGTTCGTGCGCCTGATCGGCGACTGCGTGCGCCCGGCCAACATCTGCACCGCCGTCTACGAGGGCTATCACGCCGCTCTGGACATCTAGCGCAGCACCGCACACATCCGGACGGAATCTTTCGCGCCGTGCGTGCGGGAACTGTCCGCGAATCCGCGGCGTATCCGCTGCGCGCCCCGGCGCGTCCGACGAAAAATCTGACGGCGCAGTCCCGCGCTCTGCCTTGCGCGGGATTGCCCTGGGAGGGCATATGAAGACAACCTACCGACTGGGAACCTGGGTCCGGTTTCTCCTTTTTTCCGCATTCGGCATCTTTGCCTTTTTCATCAACTTCCGCGTCCCCGCCTATCAGCTCACGCTCGGCGCGTGGCAGTGGGGCGAGGTGGCGGCGCAGTCCAACGTGCTTGTCTCGCACTTTACGAATTTCGTGAAGGCCGCGCTCTTCACCGGCAATCTGAAGGCCATGCCCGCCATCGTGTGGGCCATCGGCGTATACAGCATCATCGATCTGTTCTGGCTTCGGCCCGCGAAATTCTGGCACACCACCCGTGTGGCGGCGGCGTTCGCCGTCTTCAAGCTCATCGGGTTCCTGCTTCTGACGTTCGCGGTCGTGCAGCTGTATTTCGGCTGGTATCCGGGCTTCCTCGGCTGGTTCTTCGAGCCGGTCGCCTCGCTGGGCGGCAAGCGCATCAGCGCGTTCATCATGAACAACATCCTCGTGTCCATCTGTATTTCGATCCCGGCGGCCTCGCTGTTTTTGCCGCTGCTCATCGACTACGGCCTCGTGGACTTCGTGGGCGTGATCTTCCGCCCGGTGATGCGGCCCGTCTTCGAGCTGCCGGGCCGCGCGGCGGTCATCACGATCTCCGCCTTCCTCGGCAACTTCTCCGTCGGCCACATCGCGGTCAACGACCAGTACCGCTCCGGCCGCATGACCGAGAAGGAGTCCGTCATCATCGGCACGAGCCTGTCCACCGTCTCCGTCGGCTTCCTGCTGGTGCTGGCCAACAACACCGGGCTGATCGAGCGCGGATACTGGAATCTCTATTTCTGGACGACGTTTTTGATCACGCTGCTCGTCACGGTCATCGGCATCCGCCTGTTTCCGCTGCGCAGGGTGCCGAACACCTGCTGCCCCGGCGTGGAGCCGAAGCCCGAGCCCGTCATCCGCCAGAAGATCCTGCGGTCCGCCCTGCGCGAGGGGCTGGAGATCGCGCAGAACCAACAGTCGTTCGGCAGGCGTCTCGGCTACATCATGAAGGAGACGCTGGGCGTTCTGGGTACGGTCGCCTCCGGCACGGCCTTCTTCGCCACCGTCGGCGTGCTGCTCTACACCTACACGCCGCTGGTGCGCGTCGTGGGCTACCTCTTCTACCCCTTCATGCGCATTGCCGTCCCCGCCGGCGAGGCGGTCACGGCCTGCACCGGCGCGGCGGTCTCCTTTATCGAGGTCACGCTTCCGGCGCTGCTCGTCACGGTGGGCAACTGGTCCCTGCGCACGCGCTACATGCTGGCGGTCATCCCCGTCACCTCGATCATCTTCCTGGCGAGCTTTGTCCCCTGCCTGATGGCGACCGACATCCCGGTCAAGTTCGGCGACATGGTTCTCATCTGGCTCGAGCGGATGCTCCTGTCCGTCCTCATCACCGCGCTCTTCGCGCTCGCGCTCTTCCCGGCCGGCTAGCCGCAGCCGAAAAAAACCAAGCGCCGCAGGATGCTTTTGCATCCTGCGGCGCTTGGTCAGTGAAAATTTATTTGTCGTACAGCTCGATGAGCTTGAGCAGGTGCTCGTAGCGCTCCTTGGCGTTCTCCTCGTTCTTGGCGAAGAGCACGGTGGCGCGGTCCGGGAACTCGCGGGTCAGACGGCTGTAGCGGGCCTCGTTCATGAGGAACTCCTGATAGCCGCCCGCGGGCGCCTTGGAATCCAGCGTGAACTTCTTGCCGGTCTCGGCGGCGGGGTTGTACCGGAACATGTTCCAGTAGCCGCAGTCGACAGCCTTCTTCATTTCCTTCTGGCAGTTGGCCATGCCGCCCTTGATCGAGTGCATCTCGCAGGGCGAGTAGCCGATGATGAGCGACGGGCCGTGATAGGCCTCGGCCTCTTCGATGGCCTTGAGGGTCTGCGCGGCGTTGGCGCCCATGGCGACCTGCGCGACGTAGACGTAGCCGTAGGACATGGCGATCTCCGCGAGGGACTTGGCCTTGATCTCCTTGCCGGCTGCCGCGAACTGCGCGACCTGGCCGATGTTGGAAGCCTTGGAGGCCTGTCCGCCGGTGTTGGAGTACACCTCGGTGTCGAACACGAAGATGTTGACGTCCTCGCCGGAGGCGAGCACATGGTCCACGCCGCCGAAGCCGATGTCGTAGGCCCAGCCGTCGCCGCCGAAGATCCACACGGACTTCTTGCCGAGATACTCGGCGTCCTTGAGGATTTCGCGCGAAAGCGTGCAGGCCTCGCAGGTGCAGCCTTCGACGATGCCGTCCTTCAGAGCGGCCTTGTACGCCTCGGCAGCCTCGTTGTTGGCCTTGCTGTCTTCCATCGTGTCGAGCCACTTCTGCGCGGCGGCCTTGAGGTCGGCGTCGGTGTAGTCCACGGCGATGAGCTGCTTGGTGAGGTCGGCCAGGCGCGCGCGGATGGCCTTCTGGCCGAGGTACATGCCGAAGCCGTGCTCGGCGTTGTCTTCAAACAGGGAGTTGGACCACGCGGGGCCGCGGCCTTCCTTGTTGGTGCAGTACGGAGAGATGGCGCCCGGGCCGCCCCAGATGGACGAGCAGCCGGTGGCGTTGGAGATATACATTCTGTCGCCGAAGAGCTGGGTGACCAGACGGGCATAGCTCGTCTCGGCGCAGCCCGCGCAGGAACCGGAGAACTCCAGCAGCGGCTGATGGAACTGGCTGCCCTTGACGTCGGTGCCCTGCAGCTCCTTCTTCTCGGCGACCTTGGACACGCAGTAGTTGAACACGTCCTGCTGGGCGAGCTCCTCTTCCTGCGGGACCATCGTCAGAGCCTGCACCTTTTCGGGGCAGGAGGAAGCGCAGACGCCGCAGCCCATGCAGTCGAGCGGCGACACGGCCATTGTGAAGGAATAGACGCCCTTGCCCTTGCCGGCCTTTACGGGCACGATCTTCGCAGCCGCGGGCGCGTTCTTGGCCTCTTCCTCTGTCATGGCAAACGGCCGGATGGTCGCGTGCGGGCAGACATACGCGCAGGTGTTGCACTGGATGCACTTGGACGAATCCCATCTCGGGACCATGACCGCGACGCCGCGCTTTTCATACGCAGCCGCGCCCAGCTCGAACTGGCCGTCCACATGCGGCAGGAACGCGGAGACAGGCAGCGAGTCGCCGTCCATCTTGTCGATCGGGATGAGCAGGTCCTTGACCTGGCGGAGCAGCTCGGGCTTGCCCGCAAGATTCTGCGCTTCGGACTCGTCTTTGGCGCTTGCCCAGTCGGCGGGGATCTCGACCTTCACGAACGCCGTCGCGCCGGCGTCGATGGCCTTGTGGTTCATGTCCACGATGTCCTGGCCCTTCTTGAGGTAGGACGCGGTGGCCTTTTCCTTCATATAGCGGATGGCGTCTTCCTGCGGAAGCACCTTCGCCAGGGTGAAGAACGCGGACTGCAGGATGGTGTTGGTGCGCTTGCCCATGCCGATGGACTGCGCCAGGTCGATGGCGTTGATCGTGTAGAGCTGGATGCCGTTTTTCGCGATATAGCGCTTGGAGGCCGCGTCGAGGTGGTGGTTCAGCTCCTCCGGCGTCCACTGGCAGTTGATCATGAACACGCCGCCGGGTTTCACGTCGCGCACGATCGGGAAGCCCTTCGTGATATACGACGGATTGTGGCAGGCGACGAAGTCGGCCTTGTTGATATAGTACGGGCTCTTGATGGGCTTGTCGCCGAAGCGCAGATGCGAGATCGTGACGCCGCCGGTCTTCTTGGAGTCGTACTGGAAATAGGCCTGCACATACTTGTCGGTATGGTCGCCGATGATCTTGATGGAGTTCTTGTTCGCGCCGACGGTGCCGTCGCCGCCGAGGCCCCAGAACTTGCACTCGATCGTGCCTTCGGCCGCGGTGTTCGGGCAGTTCTTGTCCTCGGGCAGGGACAGGTTCGTGACGTCGTCCACGATGCCGATGGTGAACTGGCGGCGCGGCGCGTCCTTCTTGAGCTCTTCATAGACGGCGAACACGCTCGCGGGGGGCGTATCCTTGGAGCCGAGGCCGTAGCGGCCGCCGACGACGGTGGCCTTGACGCCCGCGTTGGCAAGCGCCGTGACGACGTCCATATACAGAGGCTCGCCGAGCGCGCCCGGCTCCTTCGTGCGGTCGAGCACCGCGATCTTCTTCGCGGTGGCGGGGATCGCGGCGATGAGCTTGTCCGCGCAGAACGGACGGTACAGGCGGCACTTCACCAGGCCGACCTTCTCGCCGTGGGCGTTCATATAGTCGATGACCTCTTCGGCCACGTCGTTGATGGAGCCCATCGCGATGATGACGCGGTCGGCGTCGGGCGCGCCGTAGTAGTTGAAGAGCTGGTAGTTGGTGCCGAGCTTTTCATTGATCTTGCCCATATACTTTTCCACGACGGCGGGGAGCTTGTCATAGAACTCGTTGCAGGCCTCGCGGTGCTGGAAGAAGATGTCGCCGTTCTCGTGGCTGCCGCGCATGGCGGGGCGCTCGGGGTTCAGGGCGTGGCGGCGGAACGCGTCGACCGCGTCCATGTTGCACATTTCCTTGAGGTCGGCGAAGTCCCACACGGCGACCTTCTGAATCTCGTGCGAGGTGCGGAAGCCGTCGAAGAAGTTGATGAACGGCACCTTGCCCTCGATCGCGGCCAGATGGGCGACGGGGGAAAGATCCATGACCTCCTGCGGGTTGGTTTCGCACATCATGGCGAAGCCGGTCTGGCGGCAGGCCATGACGTCGGAGTGGTCGCCGAAGATGTTGAGCGCGTGGGTCGAGACGGTACGGGCCGATACGTGGAACACGGCGGGGAGCTGCTCGGCCGCGATCTTGTACATGTTCGGGATCATCAGCAGCAGGCCCTGGGAAGCGGTGTAGGTGGTCGTCAGCGCGCCGGCGGCCAGAGAGCCGTGCACCGTGCCGGATGCGCCGGCTTCGGACTGCATCTCGACGACCTTGACGGGCGTGCCGAAGATGTTCTTGAGACCGGCTGCCGCCCACTGGTCGACAAAGTCCGCCATGGGCGAGGACGGCGTGATGGGATAGATGCCGGCGACCTCGGTGAATGCATAGGAAACATGCGCCGCGGCATTGTTGCCGTCCATGGTTTTGAACTTACGAGCCAATTTATATTACCTCCTAAAAGTAATTACATAAACATGCAGAATCATCATAACATATTTTTTTGTCAAAGTAAATGAAAAATCCCGGCAGCAGAGGCGATGTTTTGGGGCAATCCCGGGCAATCCGCCGAAAGCGGGCCGGCGGCGCAAATTGCTATTGGTTTTTGGGAAAAAATGCGATATGATAAGAAAAAAGTTTGCGGGAGGCGAGCGCGTGCTGAGTCACATCCGCTCTCTGGGTCTGAACGGCCTCGAGGGCTACGAGGTCTTTGCCGAATGCTACATCACGAACGGCCTGCCGGCGTTTGAGATCGTCGGCCTGCCCGACGCCGCGGTGCGGGAGGCGCGCGAGCGCGTCCGCGCGGCGGTCAGGACCTGCGGCTACAAATTCCCCGTGAGCCGCATCACGGTCAACCTCGCGCCCGCCGGGACGAAGAAGTCCGGCACGCTCTACGATCTGCCGATCCTGCTGGGGCTGCTCGCCGCCTCAGGCGAGATCCGCCAGCCCGGCAGCGACTGCGCGTTTCTGGGCGAGGTCAGCCTCGAGGGCGCGCTCCGGCCCGTGAGCGGCGTGCTGCCGATGGCGCTGGCTGCGCGCGGGCTGGGGATCAAAAGCCTGTTCGTCCCGCTGGAGAACGCCGCCGAGGCCACGCTTGCCGACGGCCTGACGGTCTACGGAGCCGGGACGGTGAGCGAGCTGGCCGCCCACTTAAAAGGAGAGTCGCCGCTTTCGCCCGCGCCGGTCTGGCAGCCCGCCCGCAGCGAAGCGCCCCTGCCCGATTTCTGCGACGTCAAGGGGCAGGAGAACGCCAAGCGCGCGCTCGAGATCGCGGCGGCCGGCGGGCACAACGTCCTTCTGATCGGCCCGCCCGGCTCGGGCAAGAGCATGCTCTCGCGCCGGCTGCCGTCCATCCTCCCCGACATGACGCGGGAGGAGGCGCTGGAGGTCACGAAAATCTACTCCGTCATGGGCTTTCTGTCCGCCTCGCATCCGCTCGTGCAGACCCGGCCCTTCCGCAGCCCGCACCACACGGTCTCCGCCGCGGCGCTGGCCGGCGGCGGCTCGAGCCCGCGGCCGGGCGAAATCTCCCTCGCGCACAAGGGTGTCTGATTACGGCTTGGAACGCTCTGCTGGGGCGTTTATTTTTTTGCCCAAGTGCCGAGAAACCGCCTAAACACGGGCTTTTGGGGCTGTCCGAATATGTGATTGCCCTAATCGACCACATATTCTCTGCTGTGTTTTTGTGGTTTGCGCGGGGTGGATTGCCCCGAATATATGAAGTTTTACCCCACCCACACATACGCCTAAAAGCGGTGAATGAACCTTATAGCAAAAGCCTCTTTTCCGTTGAACCATTTGGCATAATGTGCCTACTTTTTGGCGTAAGTACCTTTTAACAAAAGCGGCTCCACATTGCCGTTTTTCATAGTAATGCAGCCCGTTCTGTGCTAAAATGAGAGCTACACCTTATTTTGGATAGGAGGCGGTTTCCACGGGCCTTTTTGATAAGTTCTTCGCTTTCCAGCAGCAGAAGCAGGACGAGCGCAATGCCCTGTGCGCTTCTGCGCTTTCAGATATTACAGCGGCCAACATTGCCCTGTCGAAGTTGCTGAACGATAACCCCGGCTATATCTACGACTACGCCTACACCGCGCCTCTCAACGAGTGGCAGCGACTGGCAAAAACTACCAGCACCTTGTCCCGCCAGCTTCGTAAGGCAAACGGCTACCGGGATTGGCAAAAGCAGTCTCAACAGTTCCTCACCACCCTCAATGGTTTGGGTGCTTCCGTATCAGCCCACAACAAAGCCTACCTTAACGAAGCCATCGCTGATGCATACAAGAGGATTGGAAATGTCGAGGGGCGCCCTTTGGACACCCAGCAAATGGCTTGCATCGTGAAAGATGCACCGAACCACCTTGTCGTGGCCGGAGCCGGAACTGGAAAGACCACGACCATACTCGGCAAGGTCAAATACCTCCTTGCGACCGATGCTTGCAAGGCTGATGAGATACTGGTTCTGTCCTTTACCAATGCCGCTGCAAGCGAGATGAAAGCACGGCTTGCAAAAGAGACCAACCTTGATATTTTAGTGGCTACATTCCACAAGCTGGGGCTTGGCATTATCCGTAAAGCCGAGGAAAAGGCCCCGCTTATATACAAGGGCGATTCCCGTAAATTCATCCGTGAGCAGATTGACCGTTGCCTGGAGAACCCGGAATACGCACGGCTCCTCATGCTTTATCTGTTATTCCACCGGGTCAATCAGAAATCGGAGTTCGACTTTGACACCGAGAGTTCGTACAATGATTACTTGACTACGAACCCGCCCACCACGGTCAAGGGCGAAACGGTAAAAAGCTACGGTGAAATGGAGATAGCCAACTTCCTTGCGCAGTTCGGCATCGAATATCAATACGAGGCCCCCTACAAGGTCGATACCCGCACAGAGGAGTTCGGCCAATACTATCCCGATTTCTATTTGCCGCAGTACGACATCTACATCGAATACTACGGCGTAAACAAGCAAGGCGAAGTCCCCGCATACTTCTCTGGCCGAGATGGCAAAACGGCTACAGAGGTCTACCGTGAGAGCATTGCCTGGAAAGAAAACACCCATCGGGCAAACGGCACAACGCTTATCGAGTGCTATGCCTATGAGAAATTCGATGGAGTGCTGCTCGACAACCTAAAGATAAAACTCCAAAAGCACAATGTGCCGTTGGAGCCTGTCAGCGTTGACCAGCTTTTTTCCCAAATGGACACGGGCAAGAAGAATGTGCTGGACAGCCTTGCCTAACTGTTCCAGACTGTCCTTTCGCTTTCCAAGAGCAACCGCCTGGATTCCCAAGGGCTTATGAGCCTTTGCTCTACCCCGGCATACGCTGGGCAAATGGTGCTGGTGCAGCTATTCACACCAATATATGATGCGTATCAGAAGATGATCTCGGATACTGGCTCCATTGATTTCAGCGACATGATAAACCTCGCAACCGACCATGTGACCGCCGGAGCGTACCACCACCGCTTCAAGTACATAATCATTGACGAGTACCAGGACATCTCCAAGGCTCAGTACAATCTGCTGCAAGCCATGCGGAAGGATACCTTTTTCTCGCTATTTTGCGTAGGTGATGACTGGCAGAGCATCTATCGGTTTGCCGGAAGCGACATCGGCTACATCCTCAACTTTGCCCATTATTGGGGCAATGCCGAAACCAGCAAGATAGAAACAACCTACCGCTTCTCACAGCGGCTGATTGATATCTCCAGTCGCTTTATCATGGAGAACCCGAACCAGTTAAAAAAGTCCATCCGCGCCTCCAATGATACGGAGCGGTATGTGCTTGGCGAAATCCAGGGCTACGGCGACAAATGGGCTATTCAGTTCATGGTGTCCAAGCTGGAGGACTTGCCCCGCAACAGCACCGTATTCTTTATTGGTCGTTATCAGTTTGATGCCGACCTTTTGAAAAACGAGGGCCGGCTGCGTGTGTCCTACAACAATGTCACCAAGGTGCTGGATGTTGTCCTGCCTTCGCGCCCTGATCTGAAAATGGCATTCTACACCGCCCACCGCTCCAAGGGGCTGCAAGCGGACTTCGTTTTCATCATCAATAACCGCGCCACGCACATGGGCTTTCCGAGCAAGGTGCAGAACCCACCATTGATTGATTTGCTTTTGGAGAAGGCTGACACCTACCCCGATGCCGAAGAACGCCGCCTGTTCTATGTTGCAATGACCCGCGCCAAGAAACGGGTATACCTTGTCACCACCGATAAGAACCTGTCCAGCTTCGCCCAGGGGCTTAAGAGCCGCTACCAGGACGAGATGAAACGAGAGGCATTTACTTGCCCGCTGTGTGGCGCACCGCTGGTAAGGCGCAAAGGCCAGTATGGCGAGTTCTATGGCTGTTCGGCATACCGGGAGACCGGGTGCAGATACACGAGAAAAATCGGGCATTAAATTAGTAAAGCCGAGGCTTATTATGGCCTCGGCTTTACTAATTTTTATTGTATGTCTAAGAACAAATACTCTGATGGCTTCCATGATTGGGCATTTTGGTCAGCTTTTTTCAGCCAATATCTAATTCGCTCCTTCGGGTCGTTTATGTCAATCTCGTCAGAAATTGTCTCTCCCCAATATTCCTCAAACAGCTTTACCTCAAGGTAGGTGGCCGCCTTGCGCATATCATCCTCTAACAGTAATAAAGAACGCAAAATGTATATTCCATCAAAGTCTTTGCCTACCAGCTTATCATCCATTTTTGTAGCTTTGACTTTACCGTTCCCGCCAACACCAGCGGCTGACCCTGCCGAAAACAAATCTCGTGCTTGGTGGCACAGGATACCATGATATGTCAGCATAAACATTACAAGGTCATCATATTTATGACGACTACGACCAGAGCAAAGAACTTGCGGACAAAGCAAAACCGCTTCTGCCCTTAAGCGTGTTTTCTCCTCCATGTCCAAATTGGTATACAGCCGCGCATTGAGGGGTAGAGCGTGTTCGGAGCTATCATCTCCGTTATCATCCAGCCACCATAAATGCTCGCCCTCTTTTAGGCGCGACCTTGCATACTTCCGTATGTACACCATTTTGTCTGCCATTTCCAAGGCAGAAAATTCATCATAGGAAATCCCCATTGTTGTAAACAAAGAATGCGTAGCCCCAATTTCAAGTTCAAATCGTGGAACATGGGAGGTTCTCACGTGCATCACTGCGTGTTCCCAATCATCATAACGAACCTCTGGAACACCGCCCATTTTACAATACACTACACAAATGTGCTTTACGGAATGAACTTTATTCGTTTCCAGCACGGAATTTGCGATGCATCGCCAGGTGTCCGCTTCTGTGAACTTTACCTCAATTCCAACATCCCCAAGAACCACATCGGGGAATCCTTGTAATGGTGGGTTCATATCAACCGATAAGCATAATGGAAAATCGTGTGCATTCTCCTTATAAAACGGGTCTGTAAGGTCAGAGTCAAGTCGATTGGCAATCTCCTGCGTTACCTCACGAACCCTATTCTCAAAAACAAGTGCTTTCGTAAATCCAGTAGATTGCGCCTCACTGGTCAACTCCTTACACACTAAGTCCAGCAGATGATGAAACACTTTTAGTTCCATATTGTCACCTCAATTTTCTGTACTACGCAGCACATCCAGAAGTGCATTAGCAATATGCCAGGCAAACACCGGCGGCACAGCGTTTCCGACCATTCGTTCTGTTTCTCGGATTTTCGCTTGAAAAATGAAATCATCTGGGAATGACTGCAACCTTGCGGCTTCTCTCATAGAAATGCGGCGAGGTAAACTGTAGTGGAACTGAATATTTCCATGACACTCTGACCGCATTGTAGTTGCTGGGCTATCAGCCGTCAAGAAGCGGAGGCCCTGGCCTGAAGACGGCTTTGCTGCAGACCAAATATGATTTATGCCCTCATCCTCTGTTCTTTCTTCCAAATCCTGCAAGGCTTCTTTTGCGGTTATCTTTTTATGCGCGGTAGTGGGTGCTGGTGGAACAAACTCTGCTTTTATATCTTTTCGCACACCGACTATAATCACTCGTTCTCGGTTTTGGGGTACTCCATAGTCTGCCGCATCGTACAAGTGATAAGACACATTATACCCAATTTCCGAAAAATCCGAAATCACCCGTTGTAGTGACTGCTCATGGCGTTTCATCAGAAGCGCCTTAACATTTTCTGCAACAAACACTTTTGGTCGTAATTGCGCAATAGCTTTAACCATCCAAATGTAAAGGCCGCTTCTTTTCCCATCAACTCCTGCCATCTTTCCGTTAATTGAAATGTCCTGGCACGGAAAACCGCCAACAACGACATCGGCATAAGGAGGTAAAGAGAGGAACTCTTCCTCTATTGGGCCCTCGACAATATTGTCATCAACATTATGGCGATATGTCAAACACGCCGCTTTGTTGATTTCATTTGCCCAAATGATATTATATGGATTTCTCTTGTATTTTTTTCCCAAGAAAGTGAATCCACCTTTGAATCCAAGATCGAGCCCACCACATCCAGAGAACATTGATACTATCGAATAATCCTTTTTAGACTGGGGCATCTCTTGCTTATTCATTACTTTTACCTTGTCCGTTTCATGTTGTATTTCCATTATTTCCTCAATATTGCAATCAAGTGCAATGCATATTCGGTCAAGTACATCTGATTGCACTACTTTGTTCTGACTGAGTTTTGCGACTGTTGCCGAACTCAATCCAGCCCGCACTCGTAGGTCAGTTTTTTTCATATCTTTGTCTATTAGCAGCTTCCATAGGCGCCTGTAACTTATTGCCATACTCGCCTCCAAAGTCAGTTTCAACTATTGTACCACGAAAGCGCACCCAAGTAAACAAAATATTCGTGTACGCGAAAAATTATTGAAATATTCGCAGAAATGTCTTGACTATTTTCCCTTTCAGAGTGATTACTTAATGAGCAATCATCAAAATCATTTTAAGGGGGATTTCCACATGGCTTTCTCATACATATTATTGTTCACTCGTGAAACGGATGCAAATCGCATTCATATCAATTCAATGCTCAAAAAGACAAAACTGCTCAATCGAGACAAATTCGATTTGTGCGCCGATGACCGTTGGTCTGTAGTACAAGAACCTATGCCAGCATCCGCATTCGCTTCATGTTATTATGGTTTCATAACCGCTGAAGGCGAATTGATTGATATCGACAGTCTTGGATGGAAAGGGCTGGGGAAAACCAGGTCTGAATGCGTTGAAGTAATGCAACTTCTATTATGCGCATATATGAAAAAAACTACGCACAGTGGGTTGATTGCAACAACGGTTGAACTCCACGAATAACCACCGTTAACGGTAACTTTTATATTGCGGGCATCATAGCCCTGGTTTATTTGAAGCATATCTGCCATACTTAATTCCCTCGGCCATTGCATCATCCCAACCTTTCTTTAGTCTTATCCCGTGCCTCGCTGATGGTTTCACAGGTCAGGAGTGTGTCCAACATCGCCCAAACACGACCGTTTCTATAAATCTTGCCTGTCTTAATAGTCTGGGCTGGAATGATGGCTGGCCCAAGGTGATAGATGTAGCAGTCGTTGTCCCAAGCCTCATCCGGCATCTCCGGGATTTCATCGTGCATATTTCGTGACTCGGTATAGCTTTCAATATGATGGATAGACTGCAGCTTTCCGTAGTATCTGAATGCTATGTAGTTGGGCGGGTCCTTCGGCCAGCCGTTCCCACCAATGGGACAAAAGTAGCGGTCGTGCTGTTTAACAATGTCAATCCAACTAATATTGCACCCTTGCGGTTTGTCTGTGCCAAGTGCAACCACATACACCATATTTGAATCCTGTTTCTGCATACTCATCAGCCCCCATAAATAATCTGTGAATTGTGTAAGCAAGTGCTTCTGCTCATGGTTAGAGGCTCCTATCGACCGCTCTGCCAGTTGGTAGACCTCTTTGTACGGAAGATGGGTAACAGGCACACCATGAATGTCATGCGGCAAATACAAATCGGCATAGGTCCGTGAGCATTCCGATAGTGATACGATGTGTTTGTGTTGTGCAGCACTCGTGACGAAATCATTACGCACAGAGTATTTTGTCAACTGATCTATCCCTGGCAATACCCACCCGCGCTTCGCCTCAAAAATGATGTGTATGTCTTTTCCATCAAGGACTTCAATATCGGTCCTTCCAGTATCCGATTCGGTTGTTTGGTTTTTTACCGTCACTTCATCAGGGTTGACAACTATGCCAGTTACCACGGCAACAACTGCTTTTAGAAACTCCGGGCAACGAGCCAAGGCCCAGCACATACTCAATGTTATGGAATCTTCCTTTTCACCCAATAGCTGAAAAATACTGCTTACTTCTCGCCCATAGGATTCCAAAACCGCCATACTACTTACCACCCTTCATCTGCTCTATTTCCTCGACAGCCCTGTCCATATAACCGCAGTAGATTTCCGATTCGCTCTTGCCTTCAATCGCGGCAGCAAACGCCGGATAAACAATATCCCGAATAAAGAGGTGGTTGCCCATTCCCATATACACATGGTGCCAGCCTTCGGCAACTCCATTGACCTCGCCAAAAACTCCGCAGTCGAATGTTTTGAGCGGCGTGAATACTTCAGAGAAGCGATCAATGTCGAAGTCACCTAAGCAAAAATTAGCATGGCATATTTTGGCTTTTCCCTTCGATGCCAATATAATATTCAGCGCACCCGGTTCTCCCATAGCGCCGCCTTCGCCCAGTCCCACAAACATAATATCATCATACCGTAGCTTGCCAATATCGGCATTGCCAATTTGGTGAATATTCAAATCGCTCATTTTCCCACTCCCTTAGTCCTCGGTGTCAGACTGTGTTTCATCGGTCGCATAGCCGTACTCGGCATCATACTCGTTTTTTTCTTGCTCCGACATTTCCTCTGAAGCAGACAACGACCTGTTTGCTTCCTTTATCAGTTTTTCGACTGATTTGCCATTCCAAGAATTATCCACCATAATCCAACCGTCCTTATCTTTGCCTGTTGTAAATTTCGATGTACCTATGCCGTGACTTCGGTAACAACTCCCTTTTTTCATCATCCGTTAAATAGTCAAATTCCAGTACGGGGTAACAGTAATTCCCACGGATAGCGGATTTATATTTCTGCAGCACTTCAAAGGGTGGCTTCAGCTTAAGCATCAAAAACAGGGAGCATTTCTCATCTATAAGAGTGTCAAAAATTTCTGCCCGTGTTAGTTCCCGCAGGATTCTGATTTTGTTTGTTGTGAAGTAACCCTTGCCGTATCCGTCTGCTGCGTAGCGGAAACGCTTGATTTCGCCGAGCGGCTCAACCTCACAGATGCGGACTCCACTGTCAAAGTAGTTCAAAGTTGCACTCGCATATTGGGTGTAATGATACCATGACCAATTATCATCTATATCCGTTGTGTAGGTTCTCCCTACCTCAAACTGATAATCTTCCCAACCGCAGAGGTTCGCATCGAAGCCTTTGTAGTACATTCTCGCATTCCTCCTATGCCACCCGCCGTTCAACGAACCAGCGGCCGATGTTGTTTCCGGCGATAGAGGCATTCCGCTCGAAGAACAGATAACTCTGCCGCCCGTTTATCCACACCGTGTATCGGTCGCCCTGGCCACCAGCTTTCATGGCGGCAGCTTGCCGGATATCCGTGACACGGTCAATTTCAAATTCTCGCCCATCCTCCCATGTGATGCTGGTTGGGACGAGGTTGCCCTCATTGTCAAACCGCGCAGCCACGGCAACATAGACTTTAATATTCATCTCCATCGGTGCAGTTCACCTCCACTCCCTTGAGGAAGCACCCGGTCGCTTGGAGCGGCGGGTCGATAACCATGTATCCCTTGCGCTTGAGCATACGGAACTTGAAGTCCAGCAGTTCGGGCGGGACACGAAGAACGGAAGCGGCACCAAAGAAGGAGATATCATCATTCAGTTTTTCCAGAACATCCTCATCGGACATCAGAAACTCGGCCGCAAACACATTAGCCTCGTACTCCAACTTGGAGGTGGAGTCGAAGAGTTCAAAGTCATGGAAGGCATTAAGCCCCAGGGCTTTTCTGTGCAGGACGGCGTGACCCAGTTCGTGTGTTGCAATGATTCGCTGCAATGGCCTCGGCAAATCGCTGTTGATGGTGATTGACCGCTTTCGGCTCTGCACCAGGAAGAAGCCCTTGCAGGCCCCTTCGTATGTACCCATTGGAACGAACAGCACGATGATATTCATCGCGGCGCACAACTTGAACGGGTCGGTTTCCTTGTACCGCTGCTTGAGCCGCTGTACCTCGCGGCTAATATAGTCCACGGACATACCGATCCCTCTTTTCAGTTTTCCTCTATCATCCAGTCTACACTATTGCCTGTCCAATAAAACGGACATTAACCAGAGACCTTCGGCTTTTTTCTGCCGTAGGTCTTTTTTGCTTCATCCTTACAGGTCAGATAGGCTTTCATGACCGCCGCAAAGAAATCATCCTTTGCTTCTTGGGAGAGTTCGCCTCCGGCAAACAGCGCTGAGTTCTTCTCCAACAGGAAGTCCACCTCGGAGGCAGCTTTGTCGCCGTAGCCCTCACGCGCGGCATCCACATACTTCTGCTTCTCAATGCCGTAGGTGGGGTCAGTAATTTCCTCACGGGTCAAGTAGTCCACCGAAACGCGCAAGGCATCTGCCAGCTTTCGGGTGGTAGACGGACGGGCAATCGCTCCGCTGGATTCATAGGAAGCAATGGTGCGCTTGGACACACCAGTTAAATCCGCAAGCTGCTGCTGGCTTAATCCCCGCACCTCTCTGGACCTTTTAATCTTGTCAGAAAAAGTCATTGTTGAGTCTTCCTTTCAAAAAAATCGCCTCGTAACTTCATCAACTTCATCAAACCTATTGACGAAACTTCATCGCCCTGCTATTATGGCGGTGAAGTTACGGTGAAGTTCTGCATTTAGAATACATCGCAAACTTCATCATGTCAATACCTTTTTTATGAAGTTCCGAGGGGGTGACGATTTATGGCCGAAAGGGTTATCCTTCATAGCGACCTCAACTGCTTTTATGCTTCGGTGGAGATGATGCTAAACCCTGCCTTGCGAGGAAAGGCGGTTGCTGTTTGCGGAAGCACAGAGGATCGGCACGGCATAGTGTTGGCAAAATCCGAACTCGCCAAGCGGGCCGGTATCAAGACGGGTATGGTTGCATGGGAAGCAAAGCAGAAATGCCCGAACTTAATTTTTGTCCCACCGCAATATGACCAGTATCTGAAATACTCCGCATTGGCGCGTTCCGTTTACACACGCTTCACCGACCAGGTGGAGCCGTATGGCATGGACGAGTGCTGGCTTGATGTTACAGGCAGTTGGGGCATAGCCGGAAGCGGGATGGAGATTGCAGAAACCATACGCAAGACCATGCGGGAGGAGTTGGGGCTGACCGTTTCCATCGGTGTATCCTACAATAAGATATTTGCCAAACTCGGCTCAGATATGAAAAAGCCGGATGCGATTACTCAAATCACCTCCAGCGACTTCAAAGACAAGGTTTGGCCGTTGCCCGCAGCCGACCTTTTATATGTGGGCAGAGCCACCAACGAGAAACTGGCCCGCTATGGTGTTCGCACCATCGGCGACATTGCCCACCTTGACCCCGAAGCAATGCAGCGGTGGTTCGGCGTGAACGGTCTGTACATTTGGAGGTATGCTGCTGGCTTGGATACCGCCCCGGTCATGAACAAGGATTTCGTTTCCCCGGTCAAGTCGGTCGGCCATGGTATTACCTGTGTGGCTGATCTGCTGAACGAGGAGGAAGTGTGGAAGGTCATGCTGGAACTGTCCCAGGACATCGGTCATCGCCTCCGCATCCACAAGCTGAAGGCCAGCGGTGTGCAGATTGCCGTCCGCAGTAATGATTTGTCGGGGCGGCAGTTCCAAGGCAAGTTGAGCCTCGCCACCCAAAGCCCCATGCTCATCGCCGAAAAGGCTCGGAGCCTTTTTGCGGAGCATTACCGCTGGACAACGCCTGTCCGTGCCGTTACCGTCCGTGCCATCGACCTTCGCCCCAAGGATGAGCCGGAGCAGATTGATATGTTTGTTGACCCCCAACGGGTCGACCGAGCCGAGCGGCTGGACAACTGTGTGGAGGAAATTCGCCGCCGTTTCGGAAAGAGGGCGGTCTATTCAGCCACACTCATGGACGACATCAAAATGCCATGCGATGGGCGTGACCTTGTCCGAATGCCGAGCGCACTTGCGCGTTAACAAGTGCTACCCCTGAATTGTTAGCAACCGTTATCGGCCGCATCTATTGAAACCTGTATGTAGCCGTGATACTATGTAAACAACAGATACGAAACGCACCGATTGTTTACGGCAAACAATGTGCTTCACAAAGTAGCGATTGCTTACAGGAGGGTCACTTATGCACACAGTTGATTCGATAGGACTGACAGTAGAGTTTGATGGCAAAAAGAATGTGGTTCTTGCAGATGGGCAAGTAACAGAATACCCCATAGGTGGTATGGCTTGCGAATATGCGCGTTTGCATCCTACTGCCATCAAACAATTCATCTTGGATATGCCCTCGTATGGAGAAGCATTTTCTCCCGATGCTGTTGCCGAAGCCCTTATGCAAATGTACGAGGCTCTGTCTAAAGGCCTTGGACAACTGACTGGCATCATGATTACCACAGACTTTGCCAATTTGCTCACCGACTATACCCAGGCGACCGAAACCGAGTGCAGCGAATTGATTGCACATAACAACGAGGGTCTTGCAGAAGACTCCGTGAAGCAGTTTATTCTAAAGGATACCGGGTTCGATGAATTTGGCATATCAACCGTGGGTCACGCATTTTTGTCGGCATACAGTTCTTATGCCTATTCCTTTGTTGGGTTCCGGCATATGTTTGATATTCTCATGAGCGATGACAGCTTGACCGATGAGAACATTCAGGGCTTTTATTCAATGTTTGATGTCACCGATAATATCCAGCACTTTGATTTCAACATCTTGGCCTATGGCGGCGCATTCCATTCGGTATACACCATTAAATCCTCCGTTTCTCTAATGGTGTTTGAAGCCGCCCACATGATTGATACAGATGCAAAAGTGGTCAAGTGCAAAAACTGCGGGAACTACTTCGTTCCCGTTGGCCGCGCCGACCGAGTCTATTGCAGCTATCCCGCTCCGCAGGATAATGACAAAGCCTGCCGGGATATCGGGGCGCAGAACACGCTGATACGAAAACGCAAAAATGATACCATTGCCAGCGAGTACAGGCGCCTCTATATGCGGCTGACCATGCAGCAGAAACGCCATCCGCAGGATGAGCAGATTAAGGCAAAGTTGGCAGAACTGATCGAGACCATGCAGCGGCTTCGAAAGCAACGGGATGAGGGGGAAATTTCATCAGATAAGATACTGGAATGGCTGGAACACTTTTCCTCCCTTTTGGAGGGATAAACTCTTTAGCAAAATGGGGTTGACATCTCGCGCGTATGTGCATATAATATTGTTAGCCAGTTAGCGAACAAGCATAACGGCTAACACCGCCAACATAGTTGTCCGAAAAATGGAGGCGCCCTCATACATAATTGATTTGATGATGATTGGGTAAGAATAATGAGTAACGGACAAATAAGAGTAAAGGTGAATTGATTATGAACACATACGCTAATTTTGGAGATTTCATTGCACAGAAGAGGACGGAAAAAGGGATTACCCTGCGGAAGATGGCGGATATGCTGGGTTGCTCGGCTCCTTTCCTAAGCGATGTTGAAAAGGATCGTCGCAACCCATTTGACATGGACAAGCTGGGTCAGGTCGCACAGATACTGATGCTCTCGCCCGATGAGAATGCTCTCATGCTCGACCTTGCAGGAAAAAAGCGTAATTCGGTAGCACCCGACTTGCCGGATTACATCATGCAGCGGGACTATGTTAGTGCCGCACTACGAACCGCTCGTGACCTCGATGCTGGTGAGCAAGAGTGGCTGCGGTTCGTGGACGAACTAAAAAAGCGGAAGGGGTAAAACGCGCTTATGGTAAATCTCGGAATTCACAGGAAGCGATCCGGCGTCCCTGTCCTTAGTAGAAAGGACATCGATGTGCTTGGTGAGAAGCTGGTGGCAGACTTCTGCCCGGATGCGCTGAAAGAGCCGCAGGCTCTTGATGTGGACTCGTTTGCCCAGAACTACCTTGGCATGGAACAGGACTACCAGTACCTATCCCATTGTGGAGTGTATTTGGGGATGACGGTCTTCAACGATACAAACAAGGTTGCCGTCTATAATCCAGCCGAGCAGCGGGCCGAGTATATCAGCGCGCGGGCTGGCACGATTATCATCGACAACACGCTCTTGGAGGAAAACCAGGAGCATCGCTACCGTTTCACGATGGGCCACGAGGCTGCAGGGCATGGCGTTCTACACGAACCCTATTTCCACTACGACCGCAATCAGATGTCCATGTTCGATGAACCCAATGTAGCAATGATACAGTGCCGCACCGATGGCAGCAAAATCGCACAGAAGGAACAGCGCCTGTGGGATGACCGGGATTGGATGGAGTGGCAGGCCAACGCTATGGCCTCGGCATTTCTGATGCCCAAGAGCATGGTGCTGAAGGTTGTGGAGTACACCAAATCCAAATTCCCGTCCAGCACCGACACCAATATCCTCTGCTACAATTATGCAGATGCTATCACCAAGGTTTTCAATGTATCCTTTCAGGCTGCTACATATCGGCTCAAGCAGCTTGGAGTGATTCGGAAGGAACTGCAACTCAACCCCGCCGTCATGGATTTCCTTGACATTTTTAATACCGAGGGCATTTGCTGATGCCCTCTGACCGAAAGCGCACTATCAAATAGCGGGCATTCATTGATGTCCGCTATTTTTTATCCCATCTTGTAAGCAAGTTAGCTAACAGATATACGGAAAGGATTATGCTATTGAATAGAACATTTACCCGACATTACAAATGTCCCTGGTGCCAGAAAGGCGAAGCCCTGGCTGACGGAAAAGCCAAAGTCACTATTTCCCTCATCTGCTCGAAGTGCCAAAAGTGCTTTACTGTGGATTTGGACACAGGCCGCACGGAGCGTTCCGGGGCCTGCAAGCGGCAAGGCCGCAGACCATAACACTCGCTGACTGACCACCGGGGCATATGCCACCACTAAGGCCGGAGCGGGCTGCATTCGTGCAGTCATGCTCCGGCCTTTTTATTTTTTTTACACGGCACACAACAATCAGATAATCGGTGGTCCACCGTGTCAAAAAAAATTTGAAATTGTCATTTTAACTCGGACAAAAGGTGTCCGCATTAACCCGTACCATATAGCCACAGAGCAAACGAGAGGAGGTGTGAAAGCGATGAGTCCGAATGAACGGCGGCAGCGGTTGATTGAAGTTCTCTGTCAACGGCGGCAAGACACAATGGCAAATTTGGCCGAAGAGTTCGGTGTAAACGAGCGCACCATTCGGCGCGACATCGAAGCCCTCACGCTTTCATACCCGATCGATACGATTTGTGGTCGCTACGGCGGCGGGGTCAAGGTTGCGGATTGGTACCACCTCAACCGCAAAACTCTCTCGCCCGAACAGGCCGAACTCCTCAAGCGGTTGGCGCCAACCCTCACAGGAGCAGACCTTGCGACCATGAACAGCATCATCTCCCAGTTCGCTCCGTACTAACAACCACGGGATACACCCCCGAATGACAGAAAGGTTTAGGTGAATGATTTGAAGAAAGTTTTTGTTTGTTCCCCCTATCGTGGGGACATCGAAGCGAACACCAAGCTGGCGAAATTCGCCGCCCGCATTATCTATGGTTGCAACGACCTCCCGGTAGTGCCGCATCTGTACTTCCCGCAGTTCCTTGACGAGAACGACCAGTACGAGCGCATCCGTGGCATCAAGCTAGGCGTGGAACTGATGAAGGGCTGTGACCTCATTTGGGTCGTTGGCACCAAGATCACCAGCGGTATGGAGTACGAACTCAACGCCGCCAAGGAGTTCAAGGTTCCTGTTCGGCTTTATGACGAGCGTCTCTGCCAGATTGACCTCTCGACCATGTTGCTGGATGAGCGTCTGGATGCTGACTACCGCCGCATTGTTAAGGGCTTGGCCCTCGAAAAGTTTTAAGGAAGGATGACTAATATGAACGAAATGTATTCTGTTCTCGCCGAGAACTACGAAAAACTGGCTGCTGGCTTCCGCGCCCTTGCCAGCGAAGCCACCACCACAACCGAGCCGGAACCCGCATCCAAGGCCGAGAAACCCGCCGCCGAGACGGAGGTTCCCGCCCTCACCGAAGCGGATGTCCGTGCTGTGCTGCAGGGAAAGATGAAAGACCACCGCAAAGAGGTTCAGGCTCTGCTCCGCAAGTATGGCCCTGGCAAGCTGTCCGATGTAAATTCTGAAGATTACGCTGCTCTGATGGCAGATGCGAGGTTGCTGTAATGCCGGATGTACACGCTACTAATTCACCATCGGCATTGCACCGTACCATCAACTGCCCGCCCTCGCTGCTGCTTGCCGCTCAGTTCAACGATGACCCCGCAAGCCCGTATGCAGCAGAAGGAACGGCGGGTCATGCCCTGGCTGAATACCTGATTAAAAAGCACCTCAAAAAGCGGGTGCGCCGCCCGGTCTCTGATTACTACAACGATGACCTTTTGGAAGCCGTGGACGATTATGTCGCCTACTGCGTTGGAGAAATTGAGGATGCCAAGCGCGAATGCAAAGACCCATATTTCGCTGTTGAGCAGCGGGTCGATTTATCCGATTACTCTCCCGACTGCTTCGGCACTGCCGATATGGTCATCGTCACAAACGGTGTTGTCCATGTGATTGACCTCAAGTTGGGTCGCGGCGTTGAAGTGAGTGCCACAGAAAACCCGCAGCTCATGGCCTACGGTCTTGGCGTTTTGGAAATTGCCGAAATGCTCTACGACCCCAAAACCGTCCGGCTCACCATCTATCAGCCCCGGCTGAGCAATTACAGCACATGGGACATTGCCCCCGCCGACCTCAAGGCCTGGGGTGAAAATGTGCTGAAGCCCCGCTCCGCAATGGCTCTTGCTGGCGAAGGCGAGTTCAAGGCCGGTAGTTGGTGCCGTTTCTGCAAAGCACGCAATCAGTGCCGTGCGAGGGCAGATGAGTTCCTCAAATTGGCACAGATGGAGTTTCGCCCCCCGGCACTGCTGTCTGATGACGAAATCAGCGAAGTGCTGAAAGTGGCAGACGAACTCTCCAAGTGGGCATCGGATGTCTACACATTCGCCCAGGACCAGGCCATCACCCACGGTAAAGAGTGGACAGGCTTCAAACTGGTCGAAGGGCGTTCCAACCGCAAGTACACCTCAGATGTCGAAGTTGCCCAGGCAGCAGAAACCGCCGGGTACAGCGACATCTACAAGAAATCCATTATCGGGGTTACCGAGATGGAGCGGCTCATGGGCAAGGCCGAATTTGCCCGCATCATTGGCCCGCTGGTCTACAAGCCTCAGGGCAAAGTGACCTTGGTTCCCGAATCGGACAAGCGTGAAGCCATCAACAAAACGACCGCTGCGGCGGAATTTACGGAGGAATAAGAATATGAAAACCAACAACACCAAAGTCATCATCCCTTGCCGTTTCTCTTATCTGCATTGCTGGGTGCCGGATTCCGTCAACGGCGGTGACCCCAAGTACAGCGTGAGCGCCATTATCCGCAAGGATGACACCGCCACCGTCAACGCCATCAAGGCCGCAATCGAGCAGGCCAAGAAGGATTCCGTGGGCAAGTGGGGCGGCAAGATTCCCGCCAACTTGAAGCTGCCCCTGCGCGATGGTGACATTGACCATCCCGATGACGAGAACTACCACGGCTGCTATTTCATCAACTGCAACAGCCGTCAGGCTCCTCAGGTAGTTGATTCCAAGGTAAAACCCATTCTCGACCAGAGCGAGGTTTACTCTGGCTGCTACGGCAACATCAGTGTGACCTTCTTCGGTTATAACTCCAGCGGTAACCGTGGGGTGGGCGCAGGTCTTGGCAACATTCAAAAAATCCGTGATGGTGAGAGCCTGGGTGGCCGCACCAACGCTGCCGATGACTTCTCCACCGAAGAGGATGACGATTTCCTGTCCTAACGGCCTACGGGGGGTGGTGGGCAACCGCCACCCCTTACATATTGAAAGGAGCGTTTCCATGAGCCTGTTGGCGATTGATATAGAGACTTTTTCCGACCGGGACTTGCCCAAGTGCGGCGTGTACGCCTACACCGACAGCCCCCAATTCCAAATTCTGCTGTTTGCCTATGCCTTTGACGAGGGGGAAACACAGATTATTGACCTCGCTTGCGGCGAAAGGCTCACGCCCCGTATCCTTGCGGCGCTGGATGACCCCACCGTGACCAAGACAGCATTCAACGCCGCGTTTGAACGCACCTGTCTTTCCAGATACCTTGGGCATCAGCTTTCCCCTGCTGGGTGGGTGTGTACCGCCGTGCAGTCTGCCATGTTGGCTCTGCCGCTCTCGTTGGACGGCGTTGGCGAGGTTTTGAACATCTCCCGCAAAAAGCTGAAGGAAGGTGTCGACCTTCTGCGGTTCTTCTCCCTGCCGTGTAAACCCACCAAAACCAATGGTGGGCGCACCCGCAATCTTCCGTCAGATGCCCCCGAAAAATGGGAGCGGTTCAAAAGCTACTGTATTCGAGATGTCGATGCCGAGCGGGAGATCCGTCAGAAACTCCGCAACTACCCGATACCCGATAGCGAGATGGCCCTGTACCGCATGGACCAGCTTATCAACGACCGTGGCATCCTGGTTGACCGCCAGCTTGTCGCTGCGGCTGTGGAATGCGACCTCCAATACAAAGACACCGTCACCGCAAGAGCCTATGAACTGACCGGGCTTGCCAACCCCAACTCCCCAGCACAAATCAAGGGCTGGCTGACCGACCACGGCGTTGAGGTGGACAGCCTCGACAAAAAGGCGGTCAAGGGCATGATTGGCGATGCGGACGGCGAGGTCTTGGAGGTGCTGCAGCTTCGGCTGCTCATGGCAAAGACCTCCGTCAAAAAGTACGAGGCCATTGAGCGGTCGGTGTGTTCGGACGGTCGTGTTCACGGTCTGCTCCAATTCTACGGGGCAAACAGAACGGGGCGCTGGGCGGGCAGATTGGTTCAGGTACAAAATCTGCCGCAGAACCACATTGTGGATTTGGAACTGGCCCGCAACCTTGTACGAGATCGGCGTTTCGTTGACTTAGATTTGCTATATGATTCCACCCCTGGGGTGCTGTCGGAACTCATCCGCACAGCCTTTGTGTCAAAGCCCGGCTGTCGGTTTATCGTAGCTGACTTTAGTTCCATCGAGGCGAGGGTGCTGGCATGGTTCTCCGACGAACAATGGCGCCTTGATACCTTTGCCGGAGGCGGTGATATTTACTGTGCTTCTGCCTCGCAGATGTTCGGCGTTCCTGTAGTCAAGCATGGGGTCAACGGTCATCTTCGCCAAAAGGGAAAAATCGCAGAATTGGCTCTTGGCTATGGTGGTGCAGTCGGTGCCTTGACGGCAATGGGTGCATTGGATATGGGCTTGACCGAAGAGGAGCTGCAACCACTGGTCAATCAATGGCGAAACTCCAACCCCCATATCACTAAGTTTTGGTGGGAGGTGGATGCAGCCGCTACCAAGGCCGTGCGGGGGAAAACCACCGTGCCGATGGGCAATCTGTGTTTTTCCTATAAGGCCGGCATCCTGTTCATCACCTTGCCGTCCGGCAGAAAGCTATCCTACATCAAGCCCCGCATGGCGCAGAACCGCTTCGGCCGGCAGAGCCTTTCCTACGAGGGCATTGGCGAAAGCAAAAAGTGGCTCCGCATTGAAACCTACGGCCCGAAACTGGTCGAGAACATCGTCCAGGCCACAGCCCGTGATTTGCTTGCTCTGGCAATGCTCCGGCTCACCGAGGCGGGTTTCCAAATCGTGATGCACATTCACGATGAAGCCGTGCTGGAGGTTCCCAACGGCCAGTCCAGCGTTGACGAAATTTGCAAAATGATGGCTGTCGCACCCGATTGGGCAGCAGGGCTTCCGCTCCGCGCCGATGGGTACGAGTGCCAGTTCTACAAAAAAGACTAAGGAGGTTCACCTATGGGCATCAGCTACCGCAATGGCTCCGGCTATCCCGACCCGACCGCTTATGAAGCCGTCCGCTTGATGGAGGCCGAAGCGAAGATTCTCCGCATCGAGTACCCGACTGGGTACATCGAACTGAATATGGAGGCAGCGTTTCCTTCCACCCTGGACAGGGCAAAAAAGATATTCCGGCTCGTTCACCGTTACTGCGATGAAGCCGACCAACGCCGTCTGCTGGGCTTCCTTGCCAAGAAAGAGCAGCACTACGCCGCCCAGGCACAGACTTTTTTGCAGAAGGTGGCAAACAGCAAGCCCGATTCTGCCGAACAACATCAGCACGATGCCCGCTATCGGGAGGCCGTCCGGCTTCAGCAGCGTACACACCGAAACATTGAACTTTTCCGGGAGGGTTAAGCCATGAAAATCAGACTCAGCACGGGCAATTCCCGTATGGACAAAAAATGGAACCTGGTGGAGATGGAACTGGACGAGTTTCGCCAGCGTATCTCGCAAACGCATCGCACCGCTGAAACGGTGGAGCAGTACAAGAAGCTGTCCAAGGCCAAGCAGGACGACATCAAGGATGTGGGCGGCTTTGTGCTTGGCACCCTCAAGGGCGGTCGCCGCAAAAAGGACTGTGTGCTGACCCGCTCCGGGCTGTCGCTGGATATGGACTATGCCACGCCCGACATCATCGAGCAGTTGGAGATGTTCTTCTCGTTCCGCTGCCTGATCTACTCCACCCATAAAAACACACCCGAAAAGCCCCGACTTCGGCTCATCATCCCTCTTTCCCGTGAAGTGACCCCGGACGAGTATATGGCGGTCGCCCGCAAGGTGGCTGATGAAATCGGCATTGAACTTTTCGATGATACCACCTACGAACCGAGCCGCCTCATGTATTGGCCGTCCACATCGGCTGACGGCGAGTTCATTTACAAAGAGGTTGATGGTGGTCCGCTCGACCCCGACACCGTGCTTGCCAAATACACCGATTGGCACAACTCGGCCGAATGGCCTGTATCCAAGCGGCAGCAGACCGTGGTGCAGCGTGAAATCAAAAAGCAGGCCGACCCGCTCACCAAGCCCGGAACCGTTGGTGCATTCTGCCGTACCTACTCCATCACCAACGCCATCGACACCTTTATCCCGGATGTGTATAAGCACAGTGCCATGAGCGGCCGCTACGATTATATCCCCGCCGACTCCCAAGCTGGTGTGGTTATCTATGATGACCGCTTTGCATTCAGCCACCATGCCACCGACCCCGCTTGCGGCAAGTTGATGAACGCTTTTGATGTGATCCGCATCCACAAGTTCGGCGGTTTGGATGCCAAGGCTGACGAGGACACCGCCGCATCGCAGCTCCCATCCTTCAAAGCCATGCAGGAGTTTGCCGTGCAGGACGAACAGGTAAAAATCCAGCTTGCCAAAGAGCGGCAGAACCTCGCCATGACGGAGTTCGATGCCGCCGAAGACGATAACTGGCAGACCCTGCTGGAACTGGACAAAACGGGTGCCGTCAAGGACACCCTCACCAACATCGCCAACATCGTCCGGCACGACCCCAACCTCAAGAGCATCGTGTTCAACGAGTTCAAGAGCGTGGTCGATGTGATTGGGCCGTTGCCGTGGAAACAAGTCAAACCGGGGTGGAACGACTCCGATGTTGCCAACGCCAAGCTGTACTTTGAGCGGGTGTATGGCATTTGGTCGCCTACCAAGTTCAAGGATGCTCTGCTGGCGGTGGTTGCAGCCGAGCGGATTTATCACCCCATCAAGGAATACTTCTCCGGGCTGGAATGGGATGGCACCGAGCGTTTGGACACGCTGCTCATCGACTACATGGGCGCCGAAGATACGCTGTACACCCGTGCAGTCACCAGGAAAACCCTGTGTGCGGCGGTAGCCCGCATTTACGAGCCGGGTGTGAAGTTCGATTCCATGCTGGTTCTGAACGGCCCGCAGGGCATGGGCAAATCCACATTCTACAGCATCCTCGGTCGGCAATGGTTCTCCGATTCTCTGTCCATCGCCGATATGCGAGATAAGACCGCTGCCGAGAAGCTGCAAGGATATTGGGTTTTGGAGATTGCCGAAATGAACGGCATCAAAAAGGTCGATGTGGAAACGGTCAAGTCGTTCATCACCCGTGTGGACGATAAGTTCCGTCAGGCATACGGCACCGTGGTCGAGAGCCATCCCCGCACCAACATCATCGTGGGTTCGGCCAACAGCGAGAGTGGCTTCTTGCGGGACATCACAGGCAACCGCCGCTTTTGGCCTGTCAATGTGAACGCTTGCGGCAAATACCACCCTTGGGAACTGACCGAGGTCGATCAGGTGTGGGCTGAAGCCATCGAGCGTTACCGCGCCGGAGAGGAACTGTACCTCAAGGGCGAAGCAGCCACCCAGGCATACAAAGCCCAGCAGGATGCAATGGAAACCGATGACCGTGAAGGCATAGTCCAGGAGTACCTTGAGCGTTTGCTCCCCGCCGGGTGGGACAGCATGGATTTGTACCAGCGCCGTGGCTTCCTCGGCGGTAGCGAGTTTGAGGGTGCGCCTACTTCCGGCACCGTGCGCCGTCAGCGTGTCTGCGCTATGGAGATTTGGTGCGAGTGCTTCGGCAAGGAGCGGCAGAACCTCAAAAAGGGCGATTCCTATGAAATCGAAGCCATCCTCATGAAAATCGGTGGGTGGAATCGCTACAGCGCCAACTCTACGGGAAAGGTTCGTATCCCTGGGTATGGCATTCAAAGAGCCTACTGCCGTGTTGCCGAATAAGGCAATCGGCAATGGCGTTTTGTTTCCGATAGTAGCCGTTGAGAAGATTGGCAACAACGGTCGGCAACTTCCAAAAACCCTGTGCGGTAGCCAAAAAAGCTGGTTTGTTGCCATTGTTGCCTTTCTTTCTCTATTGACTATTCATAAAAGCAATAAAAAGGAACGGAAACGCCTATATACGCGCATAAGGGAAAAAACCACATGGGCAACGGCAAGGGCAACACTTGCAGAAAGGAGATGGTCTTTTGCGTGAAAGTACAGTCGAGCGGAAACTCGTCACCGAGGCAAAAAAGCGTGGTGGGTTCGCTCTCAAATTCGTGTCACCCGGATTAGATGGGGTGCCGGACCGTTTGGTCTTGTTCCCTGGTGGGAGGTTGGCTTTTGTGGAACTGAAAGCCCCCGGCAAAAAGATGCGTCCCCTACAGGTGAGGCGGGCAGAGCAATTACGAGCATTGGGCTTTCGGGTCTACTGCGTGGACAACAAAGAAATGATTGGAGGGGTCTTGGATGAAATACAAACCGCATAATTACCAGAAGTTCGCTACCGACTTCATTCTTGACCACCCGGTCTGCTGCCTCATGTTGGACATGGGCCTTGGCAAAACGATCATCACGCTGACAGCCCTTTGGGACATGGCACTCGACAGCTTTCTGTCCTATCGGATACTGGTGATTGCCCCCAAGCGTGTGGCCGAGGACACCTGGCCCAAGGAACTGGCGAAATGGGAACACCTCACCGGGCTGACCGCTTCGCTGGTTCTCGGCAGCAGAGCCGAGCGTGATGCCGCACTTCAGCGACCCGCCAACATATACATCATCAATCGTGAGAATGTGGCGTGGCTGGTGGAAAACCATAGCTGGGATTTTGATACCGTCATCATTGATGAACTGTCCAGCTTCAAATCCAACAAGGCCGACCGCTTCAAAGCCCTCAAACGGGTGCGGCCGCAGATTGAGCGGATTATCGGGCTGACAGGCACACCCGCCCCGAACTCGCTCATGGACTTGTGGCCGGAGATGTATCTGCTGGATATGGGCAAGCGGCTGGGTCGGTTCATCACGGGATACCGTGAGCGGTTCTTCAAGCCGGACAAGCGCAACCGGGAAATCATCTACAGCTACAAACCGAGGGACGGTGCCGAGGATGCGATTTACAATCTCATCTCCGATATCTGCATTTCCATGAAAGCGGTGGATTACCTCGATATGCCGGAGCGCATCGACAACACCATCGAGGTGCAGATGAGCGATAAGGAGCAGCGGCTTTATGATGATTTCTGCCGCGACATGGTGGTGAGCATCAAAGGCGAGGAACTGGATGCCGTCAACGCCGCCGCGCTCTCCGGCAAACTGCTCCAAATGGCTGACGGCGCTGTGTATGGCGAAAACCGCAAAGTGCTTCATATCCATGACCGCAAACTGGATGCCCTTGAGGATTTGGTCGAAGCCACCAACGGCAAACCACTCCTGGTAGCCTACTGGTACAAGCACGACCTGTCCCGCTTGCAGGAGCGGTTCAAGTCGGGTCGCTGCATCGACACCAGCAAGGACATTGACGATTGGAATGCCGGGAAAATCCAGGTCGCCTTTATCCACCCCGCATCTGCCGGACACGGCCTGAACCTCCAGGAGGGAGGCTCCACCATCGTGTGGTTCGGCTTGACCTGGTCGCTGGAACTGTATCAGCAGTTGAACGCACGGCTTTGGCGCCAAGGGCAGCGGCACACGGTGGTCATTCACCACATCATCACCAAAGGCACCCATGACGAAGATGTCATGCGGGCGCTTGAATTGAAGGACACTCGGCAGTCCGCCCTGATTGCCGCTGTTAAGGCCAGAATCGGAGGTGCCGCATGAGCGAACGGGTTGAAAAGTTGATAAAGGAATATCCCAAAATGAAAGTAGAGGCTCGGTGCCTCGAACTGCAAATCAAGGACTTCAAGGGTATCTCTGAGGATGAGATGATTGAGGCCATGAATTTCGGACAGCCGGAAGGAGAGCGTGTTCAAACCAGCAATATTTCCAACAAGCCCGAATCCATCGCACTCAGTTACCACGAGCGCATGGAGGAAGCCAACCGTGACTGGTATGAATACCTTACCCGGAAATACCTCGAACTGTCCGAGGAACTGCGTTTCTTTGAAAGTGCCGTCCGTTCCCTGCATGATACCGCCGGGAAGGTTCTGTATGATTTGACCGTTGGCAGCATGACATGGGATACGGTGGCTGAAAGCTACTTTATCAGCCGCCGCCAAGTCGGGTATTACAGGCGTACTGCCATTGCAGAACTGAGCCAATTATACGATGACCATGAGAAAGAAATGGTCGCTTACTTATTGAGTTGAAAGAGGTGCATTTTATGTGCAAGCGTGGAGATATCTACTATGTTGATTTTGGAACGAACACCGATAGCTGCAAGCAGCGTGGTATCCGTCCCGCTATGGTCATCAGCAACAACCGTGCAAACGAGCATTCCCCGGTCATCACCGTAGTGCCGATGACCTCCCGCACTTACAAGAAGCGCTTTATGCCCACCCATGTGTTTATCCCCCGTTGCAGCGGGAGCGGGCTGGAGAAAAACAGCCTCGCCCTGGCTGAACAGGTCGAAGCTATCGACAAAAAGCAACTTCGGGAACACAAAGGCACAGTGACCGATGCCCGCATCATGGAGCAGATCACTCGTGCTCTTCAAATACAGATTGGTGCCGTAGAGGCATATAATTAAAAAGGGCAGTCGGCCATAGTGGTCGGCTGCCTTTGGCATTTACTGCACAATGCCATTCGATGGTTTGAGCAGTTTTGCATAATACATAATAACATCTTCGGGAGTGGGTCGATTTCCTTTGCATGGAATCTGCCGCCATTTGGCTTGTACCTCCGGGTCGGGGTCATTCATGCCAATTGCGATGGCGACCTCCATTTCTCGAAGCACATTCTCCGTGGTTGTGTTGTTTTTCTGTGCAACTGCTTTTAGAATAGTTTTAAAGTTCTTCATATTCATACCTCCGTAGTATTGCAACTAATTCTTTAGCATCACTATACCACGGTTATCATGTCGAATGATAGCAGTATTTTGTCGAAGAAATGAAAAAAGAGCCGAGCGGCTCTTTCCTCTATGCTTTAATAATTGCCTCGATAGTTTTCAAAATGCGGGTTCTATCTTTAGGTGGCAGCCCAGCAATGGAATCCGACAATTCGCAGGCTTTTCCTTGATATGATTCACTGACCGCTTCAAAAAGCAGCGTATCCGCAGAAACACCGAGGGCGTTTGCAATGGCAACAAAAGTCTCCAACCTGGGCAGCTTCACGCCACGCTCCAGTGAACTGAGATGGTTTGGCCCAATATCAACCAGGGCAGAAAGCTGTTCCTGTGTCATTCCTTTTGCCTCACGGACTGCCTTGAGCCGTTCACCAAACGCTTTTGCATCCATTCACAACACCTCCTTTAAGATTACAACTAACGCTAAAGTTAGTATATCCGAGGAAGTTTCAATCAAACAGCCACGAAAGAATTGGCTCTAACGCTAAAGTGTAGATTGTGGGTTCTATTTTCAAAAAACTTTGCACTACCTTTTCACTGTTTTTTACTTTTGGGTGTGCTATTATTATACTTGCCAAGATAAGAACGAGAGCCGAGGAGCAATCCTCCGGCTCTTTTCTTTTTGGTCGGGCAGTGCTTTCATCCTTTCCACCGCCCGTACATACGAAAGGAGCGAGAGTATGATATTTACGAGCGAACAGGTGTCCTGCGGACACCCCGACAAAATCTGCGACCAAATCTCCGACGCCATCGTCACGGACTGCCTCCGTCATGATAAAAACAGCCGTGTGGCTGCGGAGTGCCTTATCAAGGATTACGACATCACTATTGCGGGCGAGATCACCAGCAGCCATGAGCCGGACTATTCGGCCTTGGTAAAGGATGTGCTTCCCCGCATCGGGCTTCCCAATGCCGAGAAGTATCGGCTGACTGTGCTTGTGAGCAAACAGAGCGCCGACATCGCCCTTGGCGTGGACGGCAATCAAGGTGCTGGCGACCAGGGCATGATGTTCGGCTATGCTTCCAACGAAACACCCGAACTGCTGCCTATCCCGTTTGCGGTAGCCACCCACGCATTACGCTTGCTGCGGGAACTGAATGAGCCGAGGCTTCTGCCTGATGCCAAGGCACAGGTTTCCTTTGACTATGACCAGCATCGGATTACCACCTTTCTCATAAGCACACAACACAGAGAGGACACGATGGTTGAGGACATCCGTCCCGTGGTAGAGGCTGTCATGGAAACCGCCGCGCAGGACTACGATTTGAATACCGACTTCGAGCGGCTGGTCAACCCGACCGGCCGCTTTGTCATCGGTTCCTCCTTTGCGGACACCGGGCTGACAGGTCGAAAAATCATCGCTGACACCTACGGCGGTATGTGCCGTCATGGTGGCGGTGCATTCTCCGGCAAAGACCCCACCAAAGTTGACCGCTCCGGCGCCTATATGGCGAGAAAGGTTGCGCGGGACATTGTAGCTGTGGGTTACGCCGACAAGTGCGAGGTTCAGTTAGCATACGCCATTGGCGTTGCTGCTCCCGTGTCCCTGGCTGTTGACTGCTTCCAGACAGAGCATATCCCTGTTGGTGCCATTATCGACTACATCCGTGGTTCGTATGACCTCACACCGAGAGGCATCATTGAACGGCTCGGCTTGCTGGATGTGGATTACAACGAGGTCAGTTCCTACGGACACTTCGGTAAGACCGGCCTCCCTTGGGAGGAGTAAGCCATGCCGCATCGTCCGAACACACCGTGCAAGCACCCCGGCTGCAACAGGCTGGTTCCCCACGGCACGATGTACTGCGAGGAACACGCACCGCTCCATGCCCACGATGTTCGTGGCACCAAGGAGAAAGGTTACGACAGCCGCTGGCGCAGAGCCAGGTCGAGGTTCCTCAAGGCACACCCGCTGTGTGTTCGTTGCCTCGCCCAAGGCAAGCTGGTCAAGGCTACTGTCGTTGACCACATCGTTCCACATCGAGGTGACCAGCACCTCTTCTGGGACGAGAGCAACTGGCAACCTCTGTGTAAATCGTGTCATGATACCAAGACCATGACCGAGGATAGATTCCAGGAGTGGGGTTACAGATAATCTTACCCCACCCAGGGGCGGGTCGAATCTCTGTGGGGGTGGGGTGAAAAGACCGGTGCCCCCTCAAGCGTGAATTTTCGCAGAATTTGTTAGGGGGGATACCCGCCCCGCGCCGCCACGGCCCAGGAAAACCATAAAAATCAGCAAAAGAGCCGACCGTGCCGAAGGAGTAGCCTCCCGATGAGCGGCGGCTCTTTTGCGTAAAAGTTCACCAAAGGGCTGTGAAACTTCACTTTTTCTGTGAAGTTTCCGGCCTTTTTCTTTTCTACTTTTCAGCGAAAGGGTGTGAAGCAATGACCGAATTCCAGGCAAAGCAGATACGCGACCTCCGTTTGCAAGGCGGTGGTTACCGCGCCATTGCTTCGGTCGTTGGGCTGTCTCGTGACATCGTGCGGAACTACTGCAAGAGCCACGGGCTGGACGGGTTGGCCTCCGTCTTGACCATCAACATGAAAGAGCAGATGGCGCTCGGAACGGTCTGCCTGTGCTGTGGGAAGCCAATCCAGCAGTCGGCGACTGGCCGCAAGCGAAAATTCTGCTCAGACAAATGCAGACGGGACTGGTGGACGGCGCATCAGAGCGACATCCAACGCAAGCCGTCTGCCTACTACGAATTGACCTGTTCCAACTGCGGCAAGACCTTCTTGTCCTATGGAAACAGGAACCGAAAATACTGCTCCCACGAATGTTATGTCCGTGACAGGTTTTGGCGGGAGGAAGATGGCAGAGAGCCGTATGTCGGCCCTGCTCAACTGAAGGAGGAAAACCAATGAGCGCAATGGAATGGGAAACGCTGTCGGTGGATGCTCTGCGCCCCGCCGCCTATAACCCCCGCAAGAAGCTGAAAGCGGGAGATAAGGAATACGAGAAAATCAAGAGTTCCATCCAGGAATTCGGGTATGTGGAACCCATCATCGTCAACTTCGATATGACGGTCATCGGCGGTCACCAGCGTTTGACCGTTCTGAAAGACCTGGGCTACACCGAGGTGCAATGCGTGGTCGTCCATATCGAGGACGAAACCAAGGTCAAGGCTCTGAACATCGCGCTCAACAAAATCACGGGTGCCTGGAATGAGCAGCTTTTGGCTGACCTTATTGTGGATTTGCAGACCGCCGAGTTCAACACGGACTTCACGGGTTTCGAGGCTCCCGAAATCGAGCAGCTCTTCTCCAAGGTACACAACAAGGAAGTCAAAGAGGACGATTTCGATGTAGATGCCGAATTGCAGAAGCCGACCATGTCCCGCTCTGGGGATGTGTGGCTGCTCGGTCGGCACCGCCTGATCTGCGGCGACTCCACTTTGCCGGATACCTACACCACGCTGATGAACGGCAACCGTGCCAACCTCGTGGTGACCGACCCGCCCTACAATGTGAATGTGCAGGAAACCGCCGGGAAGATCCAAAACGACAATATGCCCGATGAGGATTTCTACAAATTCCTCTTTGCGGCCTTTACCAATATGGAGCAGAGCATGGAGCAGGATGCTTCCATCTATGTGTTCCACGCCGACACCAAGGGACTGATTTTCCGTCAGGCGTTCCACGATGCCGGATTCTATCTATCCGGCTGCTGCATCTGGAAAAAGAACGCATTGGTGCTGGGGCGTTCCCCGTATCAATGGCAGCACGAGCCGTGCCTCTTCGGTTGGAAAGTTGGCGGCAAGCACCAATGGTACAGCGACCGCAAGCAGACCACCATTTGGGAATACGACCGCCCCAAGGCATCCAAAGACCATCCGACCATGAAGCCCGTGGCTTTGATGGCGTACCCGATTCAGAACTCCTCTATGAGCAACTGCATCGTGCTGGACCCGTTCCTCGGCTCCGGCTCCACGCTCATGGCTTGCGAGGAAACCGGCCGCATCTGCTACGGCATCGAACTCGACCCCAAGTTTGCGGATGTCATTGTAAAGCGGTATGTCGAGGCGGTCGGCTCCGGCGATGGTGTATTTGTACTCCGTGATGGGGTCCAGGTACCCTACGCAGAAGTGTCCCCTGCCGCGGAGGTGGGTCATGAGTGAGCAACTGACCTTTATTGATTTCTTCTCTGGCATCGGCGGCTTTCGCCTGGGGCTGGAACTGGCTGGAATGAAATGTGTCGGCTTTTGCGAAAAAGATAAATTTGCGGCGCGGTCATACCGTGCCATGTACGATACGAAGGGAGAATGGTATGGAGATGACATCACAGCAATTCGACCAGATGACATTCCTCACGCAGATGTATGGACTGCTGGGTCGCCTTGTCAGAATGTCTCGATTGCAGGAGGCAGGGCCGGAATTCACGGAGACCGAAGTGGACTCTTTTTTAACTTCGTTAACCTCCTCAAAGGCAAAAAAGAAGAAGATCGACCCGAATGGGTTATCCTCGAAAATGTTAAAGGCCTTCTCAACAGCCATGCCGGATGGGACTTCCTCGATTATCTCTGTGAACTGGCCGAAGCTGGGTACGATGTCGGGTGGCAGGTTTTCAACTCCAAAGATTACGGAGTGCCTCAAAACCGAGAGCGAGTGTACACTATCGGACATCTTAGAAGCAGAGGTGGACGAGAAATACTACCTGTCAGCCCAGAAAGCTGTGGAAATCTTAAGCAAATTGTAGGAGGCTCCCAGGGCTACCGTGTATATGACCCGTCCGGCATCTCCGCCACGCTGGCAAGTGAGGCTGGCGGCATGGGGGCAAAAACGGGGTTGTATCTGATTGACCAGAACGCCGTTGCACCCAAAATCACGGACACCGCCCGCTGCATCACCGCACGGTATAACGCTGGGGTGGTGAACCACACCGCACAGAACAGCGGTGTCCTTGAGGTCGGTGCCGATGCGGAGGAGCCACATCGCAAAGCCTACCCGGTGCTGACCCCCGACCGCCGTGAGAAGCGGCAGAACGGCCGGCGCATGAAAGAAGCGGAAGAGCCGATGTTCACGCTGACCAGCCAGGACAGGCATGGCGTGATGGTTGAGGTGGATGACCCTGCTGCCATTGCGCTTCGCTCTGCTACCAAGCAAGGCTACGAAACTGCTCACCCCGGTGACTCGGTCGATCTGGCTTATCCTGCTTTGCAGACCCGCCGCGCTCGTGTTGGGCAGGGCTTTGCCCACGCTCTTTCATGTTCTGGTGCGGTCGGCGTGGTAGTTTGGAATGACAAGCTGGTACGCATCCGTAGGCTTACCCCGAAGGAGTGCTTTCGGCTACAGGGCTTCACGGATGACCGCTTTGAAAAAGCTGCTACAGTCAACTCCGATGCCCAGCTCTACAAGCAGGCCGGCAACGGCGTGACCGTGAATGTTGTCTATGCCATCGGCAAAAAAATAGTCGCCGCAAACCCTTGATATTGCTTGACTTATGTGCCTTTTAGAGTGATGTATGTAGTACCAAAAAAACAAGGGAGGCACATACCATGAAGATCACCACAAACACGACCGACCGCAAGGCTCTGGTCAAAACTATCGCCGAGTTCACTGGTGCCGAGATGCACTATGCTGGCCCTCCGTCCTTCGCTTACACGGTCGGCGGCTTCACCATCGACCGCAACAGCGTGATTACCAGCGAAAACGAGGAAGGCTGTGATGCTTTGAAAGACCATCTGATTGAAAAGGGCTTCGTGGAACCCGAAGTCGATGAGCTGCACATCAAGGTTCCGATGGACACCGATAACGCCGCCTGGATGCGGAACCTGGTGTACACGCTCCACGCCCGCCAGTACCTTTTGAACAAGGTTACCGAGCGGGAGAACTTCGTCATCAGCGACAGTCTGGTGGATGCTCTGGAAAAGGCCCCCACCGATGATGCTGGCGTGTTCAGTTCCATCCTTTCTGAGGATACGGGCGAATGGAAAGGTATAGCCTTTGCTCCTGGCGAGGTCGAGTTTACCTTCCCCGTTTCGGAGGATGCATTCAAGAACCGTGCCTACGCCGAAGTGGCGGCGTTCATGGTCGCAAGAGCCAAGGATGCCCACCGCATCAGCCCCACCAGGGTCGAGCCGGAGAATGAGAAATACTACCTCCGCATTTGGCTCCTTCAGCTTGGGCTTACGGGCTTGGGTGGCAAAGAGTCCCGCAAAGCCCTGCTGGCGGGGTTGAAGGGCAACACAGCGTTCCGCACTGCCGAGGAGGTAGACAAGTTCAAGGCTGACCAAAAGGCCAAACGCGCCGCCAAAAAGGCAGAGATGCAGACCGCCGAGAGTGACTCTGACGAGGAATAAACTGCGATAATACACACAACTCCTGCCCCGAATGATTGTGTACTTTATAGCTGCGAATTGACTGGATAATATGTGCTTTTAGTGCGAATATGTGACTACCGAAAGGGAAAACAAACGCCGAAAGGAAGCACATATTATGAACGAAAAGACTACCAACCAAATCGCCGCCATGAAAAACCAGACCATCGGGGTCGAGGTTGAGATGTATAACATCACCCGCCAGAACGCTTGCAAAGCCATCGCAGCCTACTTCCACACCGAGAACACCGTCAGCCACGACTACGGTTCCTACGATTCCTGGTCCTGCAAAGACACGCAGGGGCGGACATGGAAAATCACACGGGATGTCAGCATCCAGGCAGCTTGCGACACCGAAAAGACCGAGATGGGAACCCCCATCCTGCACTACAGCGACATCGAGGACTTGCAGGAAATCATCCGCCAGCTTCGCCACGCTGGGGCGAAAAGCGACCCCGCCCATATGTGCGGAGTCCACATCCACATCGGCTTGGGCGACCACACCCCCAAGACCCTGCGGAACCTCGCCAACATCATGGCAAGCCACGAGAACCTTTTGATTTCCGCAATGCGCCTCGACCAGGGCCGCATCGCACGGTACTGCCGCACGGTAGACCAGCGGTTCCTCGAAACCCTCAACCGCAGAAAGCCCACCACCATGCGCGCCCTTTCGGATGTATGGTACGAAAGCCAAAACGCCGACTACCGCAGAAACGAGCATTACAACAACAGCCGCTACCATATGCTCAACTACCACGCTTGCTTCACCCACGGCACTGTTGAATTCCGCTGCTTCCAATTCGCCAACCCCAACGGCGACCGCAAGGGCGGACTTCACGCTGGGGAGTTGAAAAGCTACATTCAGCTTTGCCTCGCCTTGAGCCAAATGGCAAAAACCTCCTCCAAGGCAAGCCCGAAACAGCCTCAGGTCGAGAACCCCAAATACGCCATGCGGACTTGGCTCCTTCGCCTGGGCTTCATTGGCGAGGAATTTGCCACAGCACGGGACATTCTCACCCGCAACCTTGACGGCGACACAGCATTCCGCTTCGGGCGCGCCGCTTGAAGGAATTAGCCGCAGGCCCCCTTTAGACCGCTTCGGCGGTCTTTAGGTGGTAGAAGGGTCTTTCCTTCAGAAAGGATGGTTCAGCATGAAAGAAAAATACTACCTTGCCTACGGTAGCAACCTGTCGATGGGGCAAATGGCACAGCGGTGTCCCGATGCGGTGTATGTTGGCACCGCCGACATTCCCGACTATCAGCTTCTGTTCAAGGGAAGCCAGTCAGGCAGCTACCTCACCATCGAACCCAAAGCAGGATGCACCGTCCCCGTGCTGGTTTGGAAAATCTCCGAGCGGGACGAGCGAAACCTTGACCGCTACGAGGGTTGCCCCAGCTTCTACTACAAACGGCTTCTACCTGTTAGCATCCATTCGTTGCTTTCGGATTCGGAAGTCATCCAGGCCGATGCCATCGTGTATATCATGCATGAGGAGCGGCCGCTTGGTATGCCCACTCTCCACTACTACGATATTTGCCTTGAGGGCTATTACCGCTTTGGCTTTAACTCAAAGGTGCTGGAAAACGCCCTGGCTGACAGCGTGGGCAAAAAGCTGGCACGGAAGATGCTGAAGGAGGTTGGTTACTATGGCTGACATTCCCTTGGAGCAGCTTCGCACCAGCTTTCCCGCTGGCACCCGCATCGTGCTGATTGAGATGGACGACCCGCAGGCCCCGCCAAGCGGGGCACAAGGCACCGTGCGGGGCGTGGACGACATCGGCGACATCCTTGTTGCCTGGGACACAGGCGGGTCGCTGAACCTTATTCCGGGCGTTGACCGCTTCTCCAAGCTGCTGTGATTTACACAGTTCCATTTCCGTATCTTTGGTACATTTATTCCTCTGAAATGACTGGATAAATAGTGGTTTTAGAGCGAATATGTGTATAACAAAAGAAAGGAAGGTACAAACCATGTGGACAAAAGGAACGATTAACGGCTACGATTTTCAAATCAAGCACTTCGAGGAAGGCAGTGAGTTCGGCATCAACGAGGGTCGCATTTCCAAGCTGTGGATTTCTAAAGACCATAAAGCCCTCGCTAACTATGACAGGGGTTGGGATGTCCGCCCCACCGACAAAGGCGCTAAGGCGGTCTACGCCCACCTTTTGAAGAAGTACAACTAACACACATTCCCACAGAAGCGGCCCCTCGCTGGGGGCTGTTTCTCGTACACAAGACCTTTCGGGGTCTTTTTTTGTTGCCCATTTTTCATTGAGAGGAGGTGTGGGATATGGCACAGAGAGGAAGAAAGCCGAAGCCGACTGCGCTCAAGGTGCTGGAAGGCAACCCTGGCGGTCGCCCGCTGAATCCCAATGAGCCGTCCCCTGGCAAGAAAGCCCCCCGCTGCCCTGGGTGGCTTGAGGACGAAGCAAAAAAAGAGTGGAAGCGCATGGGCAAAATCCTCGAACAGTTGGGGCTTCTGACCGAAATGGATATGGCGGCTTTTGCAGGGTACTGCCAAGCCTACGCCCGCTGGAAGGAAGCCGAAGAGTTCATCACCCAGCATGGCACGATGGTCCGCACCCCCAACGGCTATCTGCAACAGGTTCCCCAGGTCAGCATCGCCCAAACCAATCAGAAAATCATGCTGAAGTTCTGTGAGCAGTTCGGGCTTACTCCCTCTGCCCGGAGCCGCATCGTTGGCGGTGATGGCGCGCCCGACCCGGCTGACGAAATGGAGCAGTTGCTGGGTGGTGGTGATGAGTAATGGCATACCAGTACAAATCGTCACCGTTCATGCTGCCGACCTCCCATTACGACAAGGCCAAGGCCGACCGGGCGGTTGCATTCATTCAAAACCTCTGCCACACCAAGGGCAAATGGGCTGGCAAGAAGTTCTTGCTGTTGCCCTGGCAGGAGCAAATCGTGCGGGACATCTTCGGCATCGTCAAGGCCAACGGCAAGCGGCAGTTCCTCACCGCCTATGTGGAAATCCCCAAGAAGCAGGGCAAGTCGGAACTGGCTGCGGCGATTGCGCTGTATCTGCTTTACGCCGATGGAGAGGCCAGCGCCGAAGTTTATGGTGCCGCCTGTGACCGCAACCAGGCATCCATCGTTTTTGATGTTGCCAAGCAGATGGTTCTAATGTCCCCCGCTCTGAACAAGAGGTCGAAAATCACCGCCGCCACCAAGCGCATCGTCAACTACAGCAATGCCGGATTCTACCAGGTGCTTTCCGCAGAAACGGGTACCAAGCACGGCTTGAATGTGTCTGGGCTTGTTTTCGATGAGATCCACGCACAGCCGAACCGCCGCCTTTACGATGTTCTGACCAAAGGCTCCGGCGATGCCCGTGAACAGCCGTTGTTCTTCATCATCACCACGGCCGGCACGGACAAACAGTCCATCTGCTATGAACTGCACACCAAAGCCCTGGATATCATGGCGGGTCGGAAAAAGGATGTGTCTTTTTACCCGGTCGTATATGGGCTGACCGATGCCGATGACTGGAACGAGGAAGCGAACTGGTACAAAGCCAATCCGTCCCTCGGACACACCATCGCCATTGACCGTGTTCGGGAGGCATATAAAAACGCCCTCGAAAACCCCGCCGAAGAAAATGTGTTCAAGCAGCTACGCCTCAATATCTGGACGAACTCCACCGTGGTGTGGATTCCAGAGCATATCTACGAGCGAGGTAATCTGCCCATTGACATTCCTTCGTTGGCAGGCAGGGACTGCTATGCCGGACTCGACCTTTCGTCCACTTCCGATATTACAGCGCTGGTATTGGTGTTCCCGCCCAGGACAGAAGATGAGAAGTACATCGTTCTTCCGTTCTTTTGGTTGCCGGAGGAAACGCTGGAACTGCGATGCCGCCGTGACCATGTTCTCTATGATGTGTGGGAACGGCAGGGCTTCATCCAAACCACTGAGGGCAATGTCATCCACTACGGTTTTATTGAGAAGTTCATCGAGCAACTCGGCGAAACCTACCACATCAAAGAAATCGCCTATGACCGTTGGAACGCCACGCAGATGGTGCAGAACCTTGAGGACATGGGTTTCCTCATGGTGCCATTCGGCCAGGGCTTCAAAGATATGTCTCCGCCGTCCAAGGAACTGTATAAGTTGTTGATGGAGGGCAGCATCAATCACGGTGGCAACCCCGTGCTGAAATGGATGGCGCAGAATGTTGTCATGGAGCAAGACCCCGCCGGAAACATCAAGCCCACCAAGGCAAAATCAGTAGAGAAGATTGACGGCATCGTGGCTCTCATCATGGGGCTTGACCGCTGCATCCGCAACGGCGGCGATACCACCAGCGTTTACGACCAGCGAGGAATCCTTGCTTTCTGATATGCAGCCGTGTTTGACGCTGGGTGGTTAAAATTATCTTTAACCGCTCCTCGTCAGTAACAGTGTTTGACGGCAAAGAATCAACTTCCCATACGCACCTTTCCGTGTTACTATGATGGAAAAGGAGGCGTAATACCATGAAAATTTCAAACAGCATGATAAGCTGTGCTTATGAATATGGCATCAAAGTCTACCGCAAGGAAATGGCTGGCATTGATGCCAGAGCCGAAGTATATCACCAGACTGGCATGGACCCCGGCTCTGCTGGTGACTACATCAACAATTTGCAATATATGCTGGCGGGGCAAGAATACAAGCGCACCATGAACATGGCAGCAACCGAATACTTTCTCATTCACATCGGAGAGGACTTCGGGCGACAGGCACAGCAAAAGGCCGCAGAGGCGGTCGCAGCTCATGTTCGGTATTATGAGCGCATCCACAGCTATTTGCCAAGCATCGACAAGATAGCACAGAAATACAAATAATTGCCATTTTGCTTTAAGCATCCACCCAATTCCGGGTGGGTGCTTTTTTCATGCCATTTTTCAGGAGGTAACGCCATGAAAATTCCCATTCTGTCCCGGTTCGGTAAAGCGCGGGACAAGCCCACCGACTACTATACAGGCTCCGACTACACCTTTTTGTTCGGCCCAACCACAAGCGGCAAGAGCGTGAATGAGTTTACTGCCATGCAGACCACAGCAGTTTATAGCTGTGTCCGCATTCTGTCAGAAGCCATCGCGTCCTTGCCGCTTCATGTTTACCGCTACAAGGGTGCTGGCAAGGAGCGTGTGTTCGACCACCCGCTGTACCACATCCTCCACGATGAGCCAAACAGCGAGATGACTTCCTTTGTGTTCCGGGAAACCCTTATGAGCCATTTGCTCATTTGGGGCAATGCTTACGCGCAGATCATTCGGGATGGTGCAGGACGGGTTGTTGCGCTTTACCCGCTGCTCCCGAACAAGATGACCGTCTACCGGGACAAAAGCGGAGAAATCTACTACGCTTACACCCGCAGTTCGGACGAGAACCCCAACTTCAAGGAATACGGCACGGTCATGCTCCGGCGTGAAGATGTGCTGCACATCCCCGGATTGGGATTCGATGGCCTTATGGGTTACTCGCCGATTGCAATGGCCCGCAACGCTGTGGGCATGACCATCGCCTGTGAGGAATACGGGGCCAGCTTCTTTGCCAATGGTGCAAATCCCGGTGGTGTGCTTGAACATCCCGGCGTTCTGAAAGACCCCGCCAAGGTGCGCGATTCCTGGAACAGCATCTATCAGGGCAGCAACAACGCCCACAAGGTTGCTGTGCTTGAGGAAGGGATGAAATACCAGCAAATCGGTATTCCCCCGGAAGAGGCACAGTTCCTCGAAACCCGTAAATTCCAAATCAACGAGATTGCTCGGTTGTATCGCATCCCGCCCCACATGGTCGGTGACCTGGAAAAGTCCAGCTTCTCCAACATCGAACAGCAGTCCTTGGAGTTCGTGAAATACACGCTTGACCCCTGGGTCATCCGCTGGGAGCAAGCCCTTGCTCGGTCGTTGCTTCTGCCGGACGAGAAAAAACAGTATTTCATCAAGCTGAATGTGGATGGTCTGCTCCGTGGCGACTACCAAAGTCGCATGACAGGCTACGCCACCGCAAGGCAGAACGGCTGGATGAGTGCCAACGACATCCGTGAGATGGAAGATCTGAACCCTATTGCCCCGGAAGAGGGCGGCGATCTTTATCTCATCAACGGCAACATGACCAAGCTGGCCGATGCTGGCATCTTTGCCGGACAGGCTCCGGCTCCCGAAGAAAACACAGGAGGTACTCAATGAAACAGAAATTCTGGAATTGGGTCCGCAACGAAGGTGAACCGTCCGTACTGGTTCTCAACGGTCAAATATCCGATGAGACCTGGTTTGGCGATGAGGTCACCCCCGGCTTGTTCAAGCAGGAATTGCAACAGTGCCAGGGCGACATCTCCGTGTGGATCAACAGCCCCGGCGGCGACTGCTTCGCCGCAGCCCAAATCTACAATATGCTGATGGACTACCCGCACAATGTGACGGTCAAGATTGATGGCCTTGCGGCTTCTGCCGCCTCGGTCATCGCTATGGCTGGCACGGAGGTGCAGATGTCCCCGGTTGCCATGATGATGATTCACAACCCAGCCACCGTGGCGATTGGCGATACCGCAGAAATGCAGAAAGCCATCTCCATGCTGGACGAGGTCAAGGAGTCCATCATGAACGCCTACGAAATCAAGACCGGGATGTCCCGTTCTAAGATTTCTCACCTTATGGATGCCGAGTCCTGGTTCAACGCCACCAAGGCGGTGGAATTGGGCTTTGCAGATAAAGTGCTGTTCTCTGACCCCGACCCGGAGCAGAAGGACGAGGAGGCTCTCCCGGCTATGATGTTTTCCCGTGCCGCTGTGACCAACTCGCTGCTCTCCAAACTCATGCCCCCGAAGCCCGCCGTGCCGGGTACACCCGCTGACCAACTCGAAAAAAGACTGAGCGTCATCGCTCACTAACAGGAGGATTTTATTATGAACAAGATTCTGGAACTGCGCGAAAAGCGTGCTGCCGCATGGGATGCTGCCAAGAAGTTTCTGGATGCCAAGCGTGATAACAAGGGCATCGTATCTGCCGAGGACACCGCCACCTACGACAAAATGGAGTCTGAGGTGGTTGCGCTGGGCAAAGAAATCGACCGCCTCGAAAAGCAGGCCGCGCTCGATGCCGAACTGGCTCGTCCGACCAGCGACCCCATCACCAATCAGCCCGGTACCACTCCGGCAAACGCTCAGAAGACCGGCCGTGCCTCCGATGCCTATAAGCAGGCGTTCTGGGACAGCATTCGCCGCCGCAACTTCTTTGATGTGAAGAACACTCTGAACATCGGCACCGACTCCGAGGGCGGTTACCTGGTGCCGGACGAGTACGAGCGCCAGTTGGTCGATGCGCTCAAGGAGGAGAACTTCTTCCGCTCCCTGGCGACCGTCATCCACACCGCCAGCGGTGAGCGCAAGATTCCCATCGTCACTGGCCACGGCGAAGCTGCCTGGATGGAAGAGGGCGGTCTGTATCCCGATAGCGAGGACACCTTCGGTCAGACCACCATCAGCGCCTACAAGCTGGGTACTGCCATCAAGGTTTCCGATGAGCTGCTGAACGACAGCATCTTTGATGTAGAAGCCTACATCGCAACCGAGTTTGCCCGCCGCATCGGTACCAAGGAAGAGGAAGCGTTCTTCGTTGGTGATGGCTCCAACAAACCCACGGGTCTGTTCGGCAGCGCACAGGATGGCGTGACCACCGCTGGTGCCAACATCACCTTCGATGATGTCATGGACCTGTACCACTCTCTGCGCGCACCTTACCGCCACAAGGCCGTGTGGCTGCTGAATGACACCACCGTCAAGGCTCTGCGTAAGCTGAAGGACGGCAACGGCAATTATATCTGGCAGCCCTCCGTTGTGGTCGGTCAGCCGGACATGATTCTGAACCGTCCCTACTACACCAGCAACTTCATTCCCGATATGACCGCTGGCAACAAGGTCATGGCCTTCGGCGATATGAGTTACTACTGGATTGCCGACCGCCAGGGCCGCAGCTTCAAGCGCCTCAACGAACTGTACGCTCCCAACGGCCAGGTCGGTTTCCTCGCTTCCGAGCGTGTGGACGGCAAGCTGATCCTGCCCGAAGCGGTCAAGACCATGACGCTCAAGGCGTAATCCCACGGTGGTCTGCTGGCTTCGGTTGGCAGACCACCATAGTTTTTAAGGAGGTGGGCTGTGTGCTGATTACCCTGGAAGAAGCCAAGCTGTATCTGCGCGTTGATTCTGCCGATGAGGATTCGTTCATCACCGGGCTGGTTGAAACGGCTGAACGGCTCTGCATGGATGTGGCGCGTGTGGACAGCAAGGTTCTGACCGAGGAAGCCGCATCCACCCGAATCGCTGTGCTGTATGCGGTGGCGTACCTGTACGAACACAGGGAGGAAGCTGACCACCATGAACTGGTGACCATGCTTCGCTCTCTGCTGTTCGGTGTGCGCCGGGAGGTGTTCTGATGGACATCGCCGCACTCAACAGCCGTATCACAGTCCAGAAAACCACCGTCATCGTGGACAAAGTCAGCAACCACATCAACCGCTGGGAGGATTACTTTTCCTGCTATGCCACCGTGAGCGGTGCCAGCGGCAATGAGAGCGAGAGTGCCGGAACCACAAACGAAACGGAAAATCTGGCCTTCACAGTCCGCTATTGCAGCGAACTGTCTGTCGTTACCCCCTCCGGCTACCGAGTACTGTTCCGGGGCCGGATTTACGATATTTCCTATGTTGACCCGATGGGCTTCAAGAACAACAGCTTGAAGTTCAAAGCTACCCTGCGAAAGAGGTGATGCGCATGGCGCAAAGAGTACAGATTGGCGATATGGCTGATGCCATCATGGAGGAAATGGAGAAGTACGCCACCGTGGCTACGGACACCCTCAAGGATGCCGTGAAGGATTCTGCCAAAACCGTCAAGAAAGAAATCGAGGCGACCGCGCCTGTGGACTCCGGCAAGTACAAGAAAAGCTGGCGTGCCAAGGCGACCGAGGAAACCTCCACCAAGCTGACGATGGTCGTCCATTCTGCCACCCGCTACCAAATCGCACATCTCCTTGAGCATGGTCACGCCAAGCGGGGCGGCGGCAGAGTGGCAGCGATTCCCCATATCGCTCCCGCCGAAGAAAAAGGCGTGAGTGAACTGGAAAAGAAAATCGAGGAGGGTCTGTCGGGATGAACCACGATGAAGTGCTGGCGATGGTGGCTGAAATGCAACTGCCATCTGCCTATGACCATTTTGCGGAGGGTGAATCCCCAGACCCTCCGTTTCTTTGCTTTCTCTATCCGGGCACCGATAACTTTGCCGCAGACGGTTTGGTCTACTTCAGTTCCAACGAACTGAACATCGAACTGTACACGGATATCAAAGACCCGGATTTGGAGGCCCGCATCGATGCGGTGCTGACCCAACACGAACTTTACTACACCAAAAGCGAAGTATGGATTGCCTCCGAGCATCTGTACGAAGTGCTTTATGAATTGGAGGTCTGAATCATGGCTGATAAAAACAACAAAGTCAAATTCAATCTGAAGAACGCGCACTATGCGCTGCTCACCATCGCCGAGGACGGCGCGGTATCCTTTGGCACCCCTACGCCGATGCCTGGTTCCGTGTCCATCTCCTTGGATGCCAACGGTGAGCCGGAAAACTTCTACGCCGATGGCGTGGCTTATTATGTCATCAACAACAACATGGGTTATGATGGCGACCTGGAACTGGCAATGATCCCGGAATCTTTCCGCACAGAGGTGTTGAAAGAGACGCTGGATGCCAAGGGTGTGCTTATCGAAAACTCTGAGGTTGAACTGGCTTCCTTCGCTCTGCTCTTTGAGTTTGATGGTGATCAGAAGCACATTCGCCACGCCCTGTATAACTGCTCTGCCTCCCGTCCCAAGATTGAGGGCAAGACCAACGAGGACAGCAAGGAAGTACAGACAGAAACACTCACCATCAAGGCTACCCCGCTTGCAAGCGGTATGGTCAAGGCCAAAACTGGCGATGCCACCGATGCCACCACCTACGCCAACTGGTACAAGACCGTGTATCTGCCGGCCGCTGCCGAAGAGGCTGCGGTGCTGTCCAAGGCTTCTACTACAACGGCAACCACCACGACTTCCACCAAATCCACCACTTAATCGGAGGTAAAGGATTATGAGCATGAGCAAAACCATTGAAATTGATGACAAACAGGTGGCCTTCAAGGCCAGTGCTGCCATTCCTCGCATCTACCGCATGAAGTTCCAGCGCGACATCTACAAGGATTTGCGTTCTTTGGAAAAGGCCGTGGGTGGCTCCGATGAAAAGGAGTCCAACCTCGACCTGTTTTCTTTGGAGATGTTCGAGAACATCGCCTATGTCATGGCAAAACACGCAAAGCCCGAAGAGGTGCCGGATTCCCCAGAGGATTGGCTGGATGGCTTCTCCACCTTCTCCATCTATCAGATTCTTCCCGAAATCATCAAGCTGTGGGGTCTGAACATCCAGTCCGATATCGAGTCTAAAAAAAACTTCGCCAGAGTGAGCGAGAAATGACGACCCCGCTGTTTTTGCTGCGCTGTGTACAGTTGGGCATTTCCATCCGTGACTTGGATTTGCTCTCCATTGGCCTTGTAAACGATATGTACGCAGAAAGCGGCAACGACAGCTACAAATACCCGCAGTTGGCTACGCAGGACGATTTTGACAGGTTTTAAGGAGGTGGAATAGCGTGGCAAACAGAATCAAGGGCATCACGGTCGAGATTGGCGGTGATACCACAGGTCTTACCAAAGCCCTCAATGATGTCAACAAGGAAATCAAGTCCACGCAGGCCCAGCTTAAGGATGTGGAAAAACTCCTCAAGCTGGACCCCACCAACACGGAACTCATCGCCCAAAAGCAAAAGCTGCTGGCGCAGTCCATTTCCGAGACCAAGGAGAAGCTGACCGCCCTCAAGGGCGCGCAGGAGGATTTGGACAAGGCTCTGAAAAATGGCGACATCACCCAGGAGCAGTACGATGCGTGGCAGCGAGAAATCATCGAAACCGAAAACGAACTCAAAAATCTGGAAAAAGCCGCCAAGGACACCGATAGTTCCATCCAGGCAACGCTGAAAGCGGCCGGTTCCAAAATTTCCGAAGTCGGTGATAAAATTTCCGGCGTAGGCACCACATTAAGCACCCATGTTACGGCTCCCATCGTTGCGGTGGGGGCCGCTTCTATTGCTGCTTTCAACGAGGTGGACAGCGGTTACGACACCATCATCCAAAAAACAGGTGCCACCGGGGATGCTCTCGAAAGTCTCTGCGATAGCGCAGATAATGTGTTCGGCTCTATGCCGACCGATATGGATTCCGTTTCAGTCGCCATCGGTGAGGTCAACACCAAGTTTGCGCTGACCGGGAAATCCCTTGAGGATATGTCCAAGGAGTTCATCCAGTTCGCCGAAATCAATGACACTGATCTGAACACCTCTATCGACAACACCGCAAAAATCATCAAGGCGTTTGGCCTGGAAACCTCGGATGCCTCCGGGTTGCTCGGCCTTATGACCAAACAGGCACAGGCCACGGGCATCAGCGTGGATACCTTGCAGAACAGTCTGCTCACCAACGGCTCCACCCTTAAAGAGATGGGGCTGAATGCCGCACAGTCCGTAAACCTCCTGGCGCAGTTGGAAGCCAACGGTGTCGATGCCACCACCGCTATGGCTGGCTTGAAAAAGGCTCTGAAGAATGCCACAGCAGATGGGCTGACGATGGACGAAGCCCTCAAGGCTACGGTTGATTCCATCAAGAACGCCAGCAGCGAAACCGAGGCTCTCTCCATTGCCACGGAGTTGTTTGGTGCCAAGGCCGCACCCGAAATGGTACAGGCCATCAAGGAAGGTCGTCTGAATTTTGATGACCTCTCCGCATCCATGTCCGAATACAGCGGTGTGGTCGGCGACACCTACGATGCCACCAAGGACGGCATCGACAATTTCACCACCGCCATGAACAACATGAAGCTGGCGGGTGCAGAACTCGGCGAGGCGATTTCCAATGTGCTGGGGCCAATTTTGCAAGACCTGGCACAGATGATTCGTGGCTTCACACAATGGTTCTCCGGCTTGTCGGACGGCACGAAAGAGATGATTGTTCGCATTGCTCTTATCGTTGCCGCCGTTGGGCCGGTTCTTGTTATAGTCGGCAAGGTCATCAGCGCGGTCGGCTCTATCGTTTCCGGCATCAGCGGGTTGATGGGCTTGTTCTCCACCTTGAGCGGTGCCATCAGCGCCATCATCCCGGTCATCGCCAGCGTTGGCTTGCCTGTGTTGGCTGTGGTCGCCGCCATTGCCGCGGTCATTGCTATTGGCTATCTGCTCATCACCCATTGGGAGGAGGTCAAGGCGGTCTGCATCAGCGTTTGGAATGCCATCGCCGAGTTCTTCTCGAACCTGTGGCAGTCCATCACCGAAGTGGCGACCGCTGCGTGGAACGGCATAGCGACCTTTTTCACGAACCTGTGGACGGGCATCCAAACGGTGGCTACTACGATTTGGAACGCCATCGCCGGGTTCTTTACTACGGTATGGACTGGCATTCAAACAGTAGTTTCTACTATTGTCACGGCCATTGCCAACTTTCTATCGGCGGCATGGACGGCAATCACCACGACCATTACCACCGTCCTCACCGCCATTCAGACCGTGTTCACCACGATTTGGACGGCAATCCAAACCGCCATCACTACCATCATCAATGCCATTGCCACGGTCATTACTAATGTGCTGAACACCATCAAGAACCTGTTTACCACGGTATGGAACGGCATCAAAAACACAGTCACCACGGTGCTGAATGCCATCAAGTCCACGGTCACCAGCATTTGGAATGCCATTGTTTCCGGCATCTCCAATGCCATGAATAATGTGGTCAACACCATCAAGACCGGGTTCAACAATGCGGTCGGCTTCATCAAGGGGCTGGCTTCATCCGCATTTAGCTGGGGTGCCGACATCATCAACGGCATTGTGGACGGCATCAAAAGCTGCATCGGCAAGGTCAAGGATGCGGTCAGCAATGTGGCAAGCACCATCAAATCGTTCCTGCATTTCTCCGTCCCTGACGAAGGCCCTCTGACCGACTACGAGAGTTGGATGCCCGACTTCATGTCGGGGCTTGCCCAGGGCATTGAGAAGAGCCGTGGCATGATTGCCAGCGCGGTGCAGGGCGTTGCTTCCGATATGGTCATCAGCCCCACCGTGGCGGCAACGCAAATGGCGGGTGCGGCTACCGTGTCCGGCGGCACTTCGGACGGCTCCGTTTCGGCTCTGCTGTCCGGCATCCGTGAAATGGTGGAAGCGGTCGCAACGCAAAACAACAGCACCATTTCCATCCCGGTGTATCTTGGTAACACGCTGTTGGACGAGGTCATTGTCAATGCGCAGAGCAGACAGAATCTTCGCTCCGGCGGCAGATAAGGAGGTGTGACCCTTGGCTTATATCCAATACCTCGCTTTTGAGGGCGAGAACCTTCCGCTCCCGACTTCCTATGATATTTCGATGGATGATGTGGAAGCGGACTCCTCCGGCGAAACAGAAGCCGGAACCCAGCAGCGTGATGTGGTTCGAGCCGGAGTACACACCATCGCTGTGGCATTTTCCGTTTCGCCGCTGTGGCTGAAGAAACTGACCGCCTACAAGCAGATGCCGAAAATCCATGTGGAGTTCTTTGACACCGAAACCTTGGAGGTGCGGCCGGCAGAGATGTTTATCGAGGGATACCGCGCCAAGCTGGAAAAGGACACCTCCTACAAAGGCTTGTGGACGGTGTCCTTCAACCTAAAGGAATTTTGAGAAAGGGGTGTTTTTATGTATTCGGTGAGTGAAGCGTTCCTGGAAGCGGTGCAGAAAAACACCCGCAGCTTTTACTGGACAGGCAAAATCACAACGGCAAAGGGCGTGGAGTACCCGTTCACCAATGACGATATCGTCAAGGGCAGCGGGTACATCACGCACCAATGCTGTGGGAGCAGCGAAATCGAACTCGGCACAGTGTATGCCGCTGAACTCGGTCTGACCCTGCTCCTGGACATAGACCGCTATACGCTGGACAGCGCACAGGTGGAATTGTTCTATCACCTCCGGCTGGACAGCGGCGAGTACGAGGAGGTGCCGATGGGAATCTTTGAGGTGTCCGAAGCAAACCGCACCATCCATTGCCTGGAAATCAAGGCATACGACCGTATGCTCTGGTTTGAGCAGTCCTTCGGCAACGCCATCTCAAGCGGTACGCCCTGGCAGCTTCTGACCCTTGCTTCCAAAGCCTGCAAGGTTGAGATTGGCATGGAGCAAGCCGACATCGAGGCTCTGCCCAATGGCAAAGAGGTATTTGGTGTATACAGCGACAACGACATCGAAACCTGGCGAGATCTGATTTACTACCTGGCACAGTCGATGGCGTGTTTTGCCTCCATCAATCGCGCGGGGCAGTTGGTGTTCAAGACCTACGGCACCTCGCCCGTGCTGGATGTGCCGAACACGCAGCGGTTTTCCAGCAGCTTTTCGGATTTCAAGACCCGTTACACGGCCATCAGTTCCACCAACCAGCGCACACAGACAGCAGAGTATTATGCCCTCGACCCGGACGATGGGCTGACCATGAATCTTGGTGTCAGCCCCTTGCTCCAATACGGCCTGGACGAAACCCGCAAGCGCGTCCTCGAAGCGGTGCTTCAAGCTATCTCTGTCATCGACTATGTGCCTTTCGACTCCACCACCATCGGCAACCCTGCCCTTGATGTGGGTGATATACTGACTTTCTCCGGCGGTCATGCCGATGAGCAGTCCCGCACCTGTATCACGGGATACACCTACAAAATCAACGGCAAGCACACCATCAAGTGCGTGGGCAAGAACCCACGGCTGGCTGATGCCAAGAGCAAGAATGACAAGAACATCACCGGGCTGCTCAACCAGGTGGAAGCGGGCAAAATCATCTACTACAACTTCATCAACGCTGCGCCGTTCCTCATCAAGACCACGCCGCAGGAGGTTCTCTCCATTGAGTATGTGGCGGCCGAGGAAACGAGCGCGACCTTTCTTGCGGAGATACTGCTGAAAGCCAACCCCGAAAAAGGCACACAGCAAGTGGTCGCCACGGACTCCGAGGGCAAGGAAATGACCCTCAACCTTCCGACCGATGGGGCGGTCATGCTCAAGGTCACCTACAAGAATGACCTGGAGGAAGAAACCACCTTTTACCCCATTGACAACTTCAAGGATGGACAGCACATTCTGACCCTGTTCCACCCGATTACAGCCGTTGCCTCCAATGTGGGGCAGCGGTTTGCTGTTCTACTTTCTGCCGAGAACGGCACGGTGGAGATTGGCGAAGGGCAAATCCGTGCTACCATCAGTGGCCAGGGGCTTGTTTCCGGCTTGTCCGGCTGGGACGGGCGCATTGAAGTCACGGAATTCGTGGAACGGATTGCTTCGGGTTATCCTGCTGCATTCGGCTATCGTGTGTTTACCGAGAAATACGGGGTCGTGGCAGAACCGCCGCAGGAGAGCGGTGCAAACGAAAGCATCTCCCGCATTCGTTACGATGCACAGGCTTATGTGGTTTTTGCTCTGAACGAAAATCTCACGGACACCGTCATCATCAAGACCTTTACGCTGGATGTCTACAACCCCGGTCATTACGACCACAGCGTTGTGTTGGTGGATGGCGATTCCTTTGTGCTGAAATCCGATTACAACTTCATCGGCGAGGATACCGACATCAACTATGGCCTTATGAAACACATCGCCATTGATACCACGAAATATGACCGCATCGACAGCTTGGAGGTGAGCCTGTGCTAATTGATGAATCCAAATACAAATGGCAACCGTGGACACAGCCCATCTTTACGGCTGATGATACCTGGGGGCAACTTACCGCCAGCAGTGTCCACAAAGCTGCTGGTGCTGACTACTCGGCCTTTAAGGCTCTGGACGGTGATACCGAAACCCAGTGGGAAGGTGGCGATGGTGTCCTGTTCGGCACATTCAAATGGCAGTTTCCCATACCCCTCCGAATTTACCGCATTGAATTGGTCAACAAGGCCTCCAACGGCACAATGGTCACGAAGAATATCACCGCTTACGCTGATGCGGAAAAAACTGTGGAAATTGCATCAGGCGTATTTGAAGCCTATGGCCGTAGTGCATTAGCCATTGAGCCGGAGACCCCTGTTGCAACTGACTGCCTTATTCTTACTTTAACCACGGAAAACAAGTATTTTGGCCTTTCTGATATCCGGCTCGTGGCTGAGGAGGGCATTCTCAAAGTCGATCTTGCCGATCTTTACGATACGACCGATGGCATGGACTGCATCCGCAGCACCCTCAACGATGACGGCACGGATACCGTTGCAGGCTTGGCTGGCTTCTTCTTCAATAATGTGGAAACAACCAATGTCTATGTAAGCGGCAACCACTGGATCGGCTTCGGCGTAGCGGCAGAGCAGCTTCAAATCCTGCGCCGTGATGGCACCTGTGACCATTTGTATCGTGGCACAGGTACGGTTGGAGATGACATTTCGTACCTCAAACTCCGATGGGAGGGCTACACCGTTTACAATTCCAGGGTTGAAGCCAACAGGCTGATATTTGAACTTTTCCTGCTCTCCAACAACGATATGGTGCTGAACATCATCCAAACGCCGACCAATACAGAGTACCTTGGCACTTCCGCTCTGATTTGCAACGGCAAAAACCAGCCCCTCAATCTTGCTGACGGCTCTGGCGGTGGGAAGCGTGTATGCTTCTATCACCAGGACGGCGGTGGGTTGAACTGGGTTATTGCCTATGAGGAGTACCAGGAAAGTGACTCCTATACCAACCGCTTTCTGCTAAAAGACGGCGATGTATATTACCGCCTCGATACCGTGCAGGACGAGGACTTGAATGATGTTCAGGTTTTAACCCCTGTGGACATTATCAATCTGACCGCTGCAATGTTCCTCAAGTTCGGCTTTGACGATACCCCGCCAGGGAAACTGCTCTTGCCGCTTACTGCGCCGGAGATATTCTACTGGTCATCCAACCCGCAGAAGATTGCCACGCCGAAGGTGGTCATGCGCGCCTATCCGTTCCCGCAGTCCATGTCGGTGGCAGTGGATATGTCCAGCGTGAGCATTACGGGCATTGAGCTGCTCTCCGCAGAATACACCGGCCACATTGGCGTGATTGCCTCTGTGGATAATGGCACCACCTACAGCGATGAAATGACCATCGGCGCTTGGCTCCATACCGATGTGGTGGAACTTTGGAACAGTCTGCCGGAGAACCGAATGCTGCTCCTGACTTTTATCCTGTACGAGGATGCTCATTTCACCCGCTTCAAAATCACCTACGAGAACTAAGGAGGCCACCATGCTTAAAGGCAAAACCATAATTGAGATGAAGGATGTCCACACGGGCGAAGTGGAGCATCTGGAAGAGACCAACCTTATCACCAACGCCCTCACCAAGTATTTCGAGCCGCTCGGCCATGTCAAGTATTCCGACACCCTGTTCAACTCGCAGTCTCCCTTTTGGGAGTATCCGCTGGGTGGGCTGCTCATGTTTGACGGTCCTATCGAGGAGCGGGCGGATATGCTCTATGCGCCCGCAAGCGTAAACCTCACGGGCTGTGCTGTTTACAACAAGCAAAATGACACCACAGGAAAAAAGCGTGGTGCCTTCAACACCACCGAGAGCGAGGTCAATGTAACCGATCGCTATGTGAAGTATGTTTATGACTTTGCCACCAGCCAGGCCAACGGAACAATCGCCACCATCTGTCTGTCACACAAAATGGGGGGTTATACGACCTTGGGTGCCGATGATGCTGTGCGCTTGAGCGGGTGCTATCCACTCGTCAATATCTGCACCAGCACTTTGCAGTATGTCTATCCCAGTTATACCGGGGGAAATACGGGAGACCGTTCCACCTACAGCACACCCGGCACTACCGAGTTCCTGTTTGTCATTGACAAGGATGAGGACTACGCCTACTACTTCAAGGTCAACAGCATGAAGTCCGTCTCCATTGTTAAACGAAGAGCGTACCTCAAATCCGTGTCTCTTTTTGAATGCCCATACACGCAGAAAGCTGTGGAGGAGCAGTTCACACTGCCAGATTTAGAGGTTGGGCTGCTCAACGCCAATTACTTTTCCTATAACTTCGACAACGAGGAGAAGGCACTGTACCTGGTATCCACCGCCAACACCAGTTCACTTGCTGCTGGCGGCACTTACCAAATCACAAAGATTTCTTTCGGGAATTGGGGGGTAACGGAGTATACCTGTACCAACCAGGCAAATACGCCGCTGATGATGAACAGTGCTTCCCATTACTCTGTTTTCATCTATCGGGGCTATCTGTATGTAAAAGCCTACAATTCGCCCTATACGCTTTACAAAATAGGTGTGAACAACCCAGCCGATGTCACCCAGATTCGGATGACCGAAACCATTACGCTGAATGCCTATCCTGTATTTGCACTCAATGGTCGCATTTTCTTTGAGTATATGACCAACTACGAGGGCAACTGCCGCAGCTATGTGCTGAACACCGCAAGCAACTATCTGGAACCGCTGGAATCGTACACCTTTGCCGGGTCAAGCAGCTATGTAATGACCTACACGCCATTCCTCGGTGATGATTTCTATTTCTTTGTCAGCTATGGCACTTACACCACAGGCACAATTCGCATTCCTGCGATGTACCTGGCGACCATCAACAATCTGTCCACCCCGGTCACCAAGACCGCCGATAAGACCATGAAGGTCACCTACATCATCCAGGAGCAATAAGGAAGCAAGCGACTGCCCATCCGGGGTAGCCGCTTTTTTCATACACAAAAACGAAAGTGAGGAAACGAAAATGAAGGAATTTTGGAATGTGATCCAGTTGGTGTTTGCCGCCATTGGTGGCTGGCTCGGCTGGTTCATGGGAGGATGTGATGGCTTGCTCTATGCACTGATTGCGTTTGTCGCCACCGACTACATCACGGGTGTCATGTGCGCCATCATCGACAAGAAGCTGTCCAGCGAGGTCGGCTTCAAGGGCATCTTCAAAAAGGTGCTGATTTTCATGCTGGTCGGTGTGGCAAACATCCTGGATGTCCAGGTCATCGGCTCCGGCTGTGTGCTTCGCACGGCTGTGATTTTCTTCTACATCTCCAATGAGGGCGTGTCTCTGGTGGAGAATGCCGGACACCTTGGTCTGCCTATCCCCGCAAAGCTGAAGGATGTATTGGAGCAGCTCCACGACCGCGCCGAAAAGGAGGACGAAAAAAATGAGTAACAGCAAACTGGTATCCTACACCCGCTTAAGCCCCAACTGCTCCAAGCCCCGCAATCACTCCATCGACAAGATTACCATTCACCACATGGCGGGTAACCTGTCCGTGGAGACCTGTGGTTCCGTGTTTGCCCCTGCTGGTAGAAAGGCCAGTTCCAACTACGGCATTGGCACGGATGGCCGTGTTGGGCTGTATGTGGACGAGGGCAACCGTAGCTGGTGCAGTTCCAATGCCGCAAATGATAATCGCGCCGTGACCATTGAGGTCGCCAACGATGATACCACGAGCGGCCAATGGCACATCAGCGACAAGGCACTCGCTACGCTGATTGACCTTTGCGTGGACATCTGCCAGCGCAACGGTATCGCTCGGCTCAACTTCACTGGGGACAAGTCCGGCGATCTTACCATGCACAAGTGGTTTGCTGCCACCGCTTGCCCTGGTCCGTACCTTGAAAGCAAGTTCCCGTATATCGCCGAACAGGTCAACGCACGGCTCTCCGGCTCAGTGGCAACGGATAAGACCGCCATCATGGGCAAGGCTGTGGCAACAGCAGAGCAGATGCAGACCTACATCAAGAAGGTCAATGCCAAAGTGGCACAGAGCGTTCTTGATATGATTCCACTGTATTTGTCCGAGGGTGAGGCAGAGGGTGTGCGCGGCGATATTGCTTTTGCACAGTCCTGCTTGGAAACCGGGAACTTCACCTTTGCTTGCTCTGCCGTTACCCTTGGGCAGAACAACTTCTGCGGTATGGGCGTAACCAGCAACGGCATGGTCGGGAACTCCTTCACCACACCTCAGCTTGGCATCCGCTCCCAGGTTCAGCACCTCAAAGCCTACGCCAGCACTTCGGCATTGGTGAACGGTTGCATCGACCCCCGCTTCAAGTATGTCACCCGTGGCAGCGCAGAGTTTGTGGAGTGGCTCGGTCAGAAGGAAAACCCGAAAGGCCTCGGCTGGGCTGCGGGAGCGGGATACGGCGAGAAGATTCTCACCATTCTGTCTGGCATCGTTGGCACGGCAGCAGACAAGCCTGCCAGCAAGGTTCCTTATCGGGTGCGGGTCAGCATCTCCGATCTGAACATCCGCAAAGGCCCTGGCACCAACTATGCCACGGCTGGCAAGTTCACGGGCAAGGGTGTGTTCACCATCGTGGAGGAAGCCACCGGCCAGGGGGCATCTCTGTGGGGCAGACTCAAGTCCGGGGTGGGCTGGATTTCCCTCGACTATGCAGCGAAGGCCTAATTCATTTTAGTATTGAGGACGGTGCCATATTATGGTGCCGTCCTCTTTTTTTGCCGTGAAAAATCCACCGAGAAATAGCGCGAATTAACTTGACTAATCGCCCCTTTAGAGTGATGTATATGACTACCAAAAGTGAGAGGAGGACAACAACATGAGGATAAAAGTGATAAAGTCCACGGCGGCAGCGGAGCGGAAACGCCTCAAGGTTTGCGCCTATGTGCGTGTTTCCACCGACAGCGACGAGCAGGAAGATTCGTTGGACAACCAGACCGAATACTTTCGCAACTACATCGCCGCCAACCCTGGCTGGGAGTTTGTTGGCATCTACGCCGACCAAGGCATCTCCGGCTTCAAGGAGAGCCGACCCCAGTTCCAGCAGATGATTGCCGATGCCAAGGCTGGGCTGACTGACCTCATCATCGTAAAAAGCGTATCACGATTTGCAAGAAATACCGAGACCGTGCTGAAGTTCTCCAGGGAACTCAAAAGCATCGGTGTCGGTATTTTCTTTCAATTACAGAACATCAACACGCTGTCGGGTGCGGGCGAACTCATGCTCACGGTCATCGCCGCCTTTGCCCAGGCAGAGAGCGAGGGTGCTTCTGATAACGCCAAGCTGACCTACAAGCGGAAGTTCATGGATGGCATTCCTGCATCGGGGTTGGAGCGCACCTTCGGCTTCAAGCAGAGTGCGGATGGCGACATCACGATTGACGAACTGCAAGCCGCAACGGTTCGGCTCATTTTCGACCTTGCCGCCCAAGGCGTGTGGCCCAGCAAAATCCGTGGGTATCTCAACGAGCAGCACATTCCCAACGGTACGAAAACGGCATGGAGCGACAGCCGGGTTTTCCGCATTCTCCATAACACCGCATACAAGGGTGACCTTGTCCTGCAAAAGACCTACCTCGACAGCCGCAGAAAACGACACAAGAACATCGGACAGACTGACCAATGGTACATTGCAGGAAACCACGAAGCCATCGTGCCGCCCGAACAATGGGATGCCGTCCAAGAGATACTCTTCAAGCGTAGTGAGCAGCTTGCTCCCACGCCCCCGCAGAAGCCCGCAGAACGCCGTTCCAGCCGCAATCAATACCCGTTGACGAATAAGCTATTCTGCCCGTTCTGCGGTGCCAAACTGCACCACAGATGGTCAAATGGCGGGAAGCAGGAGTATTGGACTTGCAGTACCAACATCAAGGTTTCGGCTTCGGCCTGCAAGGGCGTTTCCATCCCAGCGGCCATTGCAAACGGGTGGGGCGAGATTACAGAGCCCATCACGGTGATTGCTTACACAGACGAATATGGGATGCGGCAGTTTACCGCCTACCCCAAAGACGAATACGAGGCTTCTGCGGAATGCCCCTACACGAAAGGACAGAATGATTATGGCAAGAGAAATCGTACACATTCCTGCACGGCGGGATTTGAGCAACAGGGCAGCGATGACCACCCGCAAAATTCGGGTCGCCGCATACTGCCGAGTATCGACCGAGCAGGACGAGCAGCTCAACAGCTTTGAGAACCAGGTCACCTACTACACCGAGTTCATCACCAACAATCCACAATATGAACTGGCTGGCATCTATGCCGATGAGGGCATCTCCGGCACCAGCACACGCCGCCGTGAACAGTTCCAGCAGATGATTGCCGATTGCGAAGCGGGCAAAATCGACCTTATCATCACCAAGAGCATCAGCCGTTTTGCCCGCAACACGCAGGACTGCCTCAACTACTCCCGACACCTCAAAGACCTGGGCATCGGCATCCAGTTTGAGAAGGAAAACATCAATACGCTGGACAGCACGGGCGAGTTGCTTTTCACCATTCTGTCCTCGCTGGCACAGGACGAAAGCCGCTCCATTTCCGAGAACTGCCAATGGGGCATCCGCTCTTTGTTCAAGCAGGGCGTGTTGCACATCAATGCCAACCGCTTCTACGGCTATGACAAGGACGAAAAGGGGCATCTCATCATCAACAAGGAGCAGGGCAAAATTGTCCGCTGGGTGTTCGAGTCCTACATGGACGGCATCAACCCCGATGTAATTGCCCGTAAGCTGAACGAGCGCGGGGTGCCTGGATGCATGGGAGAGCCGAAGTGGACGGTCGCCACCATAATGAGCATCCTCGAAAACGAGAAGCACATGGGCGATTGCATTCTGCAAAAGACCTACACCGCCGACTACCTCACCAAGCGCATGGAAAAGAACGAAGGTCACATCGAGCAGTATTACATCAAGGATGACCATGAGCCTATCATCGACAAGGACTTCTGGAACGCCACGCAGATGGAGATTACCCGCCGCCGGGACTACATGAAAGAACATGGGCTTCGGACGATGGGGCGTTACACGGACACCCAGCCGTTCTCAAACAGGGTGTTTTGCGGGGAGTGCGGGAATGTGTACTGGCGCAGAACGCTGACCCGCTTGAACGGCAGCATCAAGGTTTGGATGTGTGGCAAGCGGTACCAGCAGAAAGGTGTGAGGGGCTGCAACAGCGAGAGCCTCAAGGAAGCCGATTTGCACCATGCATTCATCATGGCGTGGAATGCCATTCTGGAAAACCGCGCCGAGTTCCTTCCCAAGTGGGAAGAGCAGAGCCAAAGCGACAACCCGCTGATGGCTTTCCGCGCTCGGCAGTTCATCAAGGCTACCGAAAGCACCGAGCCGATGCAGGTGCTGGATTGCGCCTTGATCAGCATGGTTTTCGACCATTGCACGGTGGAGCCACTGGGCGTAGTAGGGTTCTACTTCTTGGACGGTACCCGCATTGGCATTGCCACACAGGAATAGCCGTTGGACAGCAATAGGCCACCCAGCTATTGTGCCGGGTGGCCTATTTTACATAGGTTAAAGCATATTTTTAACTATCGTTGAAGCATTGTTCTTTCCAGCTCGTGCATCGCTCGGTGTTTTGGCAAAGATGGTTTGGTAACGCCCATCACCATAATATGTCAGCTTATAATGCTTGCCCTCATCTGTAATGACAAAGCCAAACTCCATAAGCGCTTGGCGTAAGCGGCCTGGCATTCCTGTATAACCTTTCAGCAATCGTTTAATCTCTTCTGCTTTATTTTCAGACAAATGCTGGTAATCATTACTGCCCACAATGTCTTGCACAACGTTTAGTCTTCTTGATTGCGGCAGTAGTGTAGGCATTGCATCACTCAGAACGGAAAGAATGATATCCTTAATTTCGCCTTGATAGAACTCGTCCTCATCGCCCAAAAACAGAATTGGCACAACATCTGTTGCATTCAGCTTTGCATGAAGGCCCTCATTTTCCTGGCGCAGTGCCTCATTGGCACGGGTCAAGTCCTCAACCTGTTTTTGAAGTTTATTGAAATCATCATCAAAGGTTTCAAGTAACTGATCTGCTTCATCCTTGGTCTGCTTTTTTGCGTTCTCCGCTTCAAGCCGTTCTGCTCGTTGCGCCACAAGGCGGTCAGTCAAGAGTGCATTGCTGACCCCCTGCCACGTATAGAGACTATCAACATTTTGGGCGTTTGCGTATTGAATAACCGTTCGAATAACCTTGTCAAACAATACCTTTTCGCTGCCTGTATAGTAATGAAACAAGAATTTTTTATGTTCTACTGCTGGATTTGGGTAGTAAATCCCAATCGCCCCACCATATTCGTTCTTGTCATCACAAAGCCTTCTGCATTGGCTGCTGAGCCAGTTTGATTTTTGAACAAGCACATGAGCAACGCCCTTAAGTTTGCTTGCCAAGAACCTAACATCAACCGGGTCGGTGTTATCATATGTTTTTGAAATATAAACAATGGGCAAGTGGTATCGGATTGTCCCATTGACCACTCCCGCCAACAATTCAATATTTGAATCATCAATGATTAACGGTCGCCTCAAAACCGCAAGGTCATAATCATCCTGAAGGTAACCTTTTTCAATCAAAAGCGTTATAAAATGCGGCGTTGAAAAGTTCGGGTCGACCGCCAAGGCTTCTTCCAGAAAGCTACGATCTAATCTGATGGACATCTTCATTGCAGTAAAGTTCATCACATAATCCGTATCCCAGATTGCACCATCTTCTTCGATTTTTTCGTAGCGAACCGCAATAATATTCTGATTACGATACTCCTGGATTTCCATCCAAAGTCTCTCGTTCCCATAACGGATATTTCGTTCCCCGTGCCATTCTATGCCGGGAATAACGTTGTTCTCGTGTGGGCTACCTTGGTTCCATTCTATTGCCAGTTCAATAAATTTGTCTTTTGTGAGTGACTGATTTATTGACAGCACTGTGGAAAATAATAACACATTACTCCCTCCACTTCGGCAAACTACAAAATGGCAGTCTGCATTGTATTATGTCGCTCTTACATTGTAGCAACATACCGCCAACAAATCAACAAACAGTCATCGAATATAGTCATATTCACGGTTATTTTGCGACTCGGCTTTGAGCGCGACAATGCGATTCTATTTTATTGAATTACATCCACCTCTAAAGCGTTAGTTCCTGTTATAATCATTGAGGCCCTATAGGGAGGCGCAAACAATCCCTTACACGGTTGGCTCACCGTGGGGAGGGTGGTGATGATTATTGAGTAGCAAGCACAAGCCAAAATGGAACGGTTCTTCAAAGGCAGATCGGCGTAAAGCCGCCAAGGACAAAATCAAAACAGCATATAGGGATTCTGCCGAAGTGGAGGTTATACCCGCAACACGGGATTTGACTGCTGATGAACCGAAGATACTCCGTGTGGCGGCATATTGCCGGGTCAGCACTGACCAAGAAGCACAGGCCGGAAGCTATGAATTACAAGTTCAATACTACACAGACCTAATTCAAAAGAACCCCGCCTGGGAGTTCGTGGATATCTACGCCGATGAGGGCATTTCCGGCACAAACATCATGCACCGAAAGGAGTTCCAGCGCATGATTGCCGATTGCGTTGGTGGGAAAATCGATCTCATAATTACAAAGTCCATCAGCCGTTTTGCCCGTAACACACTGGACTGCCTGTCCCATGCCCGTCAGCTAAAGCAACTTACACCGCCTGTGGCTATTTTCTTTGAGAATGAGGGTATCAATACCACTGACCGCAATACCGAAGCCATGCTGGCTCTTTTGAGTTCTGTCGCACAGGGTGAATCAGAAAACAAGTCTGAAGCAATCAAATGGGCCTGCCGCAATAGGTTCTCCCGTGGCATCCCGCTGACCCCAACCTGGGCACTCCTCGGCTATGATACAGACGAGGATGGCAACATGGTCATCGTTGAGGATGAGGCAGAGGTTGTCCGCATGATTTACGAGGCGTACATCGATGGCTCCAACTGTCGGGAGATAGCAGAAAAACTGACCGCATTAGGCATTCCTACCGTGAAAGGGCATAAAGTATGGCCTGCCGGAAGCGTTTACAATATTCTCCGTAACGAGAAATATTTCGGCGATGTTCTGATGCAAAAAACTGTTACCCCAGACTGCCTTACACACCGCACAGTAAAGAACACTGGTCAGGAGCGGCAGTATGTTATGCATGAGCATCATCCCGCTATCGTATCTGAGGAAGATTGGCGTACCGTACAAGGTTTTCTAAAGACCCGGCGGTTTGAGCAGAGGCGAAAAATCAAGCCACCGCCTCCACCGCTCACGCTGATTTGGTCACGCCGAGGCAAAACAAAAGGGTTTCTGGAACTTGACCCATCGTGGAAAGCCAGGAATTTGGAAGAGGTGCGCGCTGGCATAGCCGCGCACAACAACAAACGAATGAGAGGTTAATTATTATGTTAGAAAATTTCAAAGTAATGGAAATCGTCCACGCCACCGAACCCGCCTGTGTCATCATTGACGATAAGCAGCTTCGCTTCACCAAGCCCGTCATTACAATGTTGGATTATGCCCCCACCACCAAATTGCTTATGGATGAGCAGGGCAAGCAGATTGCTATCCAGGTCACCCGTTCCAGCGACAGCAACAGCTTCTCGTTTTCCAAGAGCAAGGAGGAGCAAAAGGCATCTGTCACTTTCCAGAATGCCGTTATGGTTTCGCTGATTCGCAGCATGATGCCGGAATGGAAACTCGGAGAGAAGTTCTCTGTCGTTGGGCAGTACAGCAAAGAGGACAAGGCTGTCATCTTCGACCTCAAAACCGCCAAGCCCTACTGGCGCCGTTCTCCCGATAAGGCAAAATAAGCCCTAACCTTACAGCCCGAAGCCGATGGTGAGTTGAAATGCTTGCCATCGGCATTCTTTTTAGTTGAAAAGACCTGCTATATCGTCTATAATAATACGAAGAATCACATTGCTGAACTCGGCGACAATTTCATAGTGCTGTTTTTTTTTTAGTGGGGTGATTTACCCCTTGTGAGGTATCCCCAGGTAAACAAACGAGGTGCTGGTGTTTTTAGACGAGGTGGTGGCACACTACATATTGTGCCTTGCACTTTCAGTTACACCAGTTGTGCTGTTTGGTAGCTAACGCATTAGCTGTGGGGCGTCCTGTTCCTCGACGAGCTGCCGGAGTTCCGCCGCGACACCCTCGAGGTGCTGCGCCAGCCGCTTGAGGACGGCTTTGTGACCATCTCGCGCGTGCAGGGCTCGGTGTCGTATCCGAGCGAGTTCATGCTCGTGTGCGCGATGAACCCCTGCAAATGCGGCTGGTACGGCGACCCCAGCGGGCGGTGCACCTGCTCGCAGGCGTCGGTCGATCAGTATTTAAGCCGCATCTCCGGGCCGATGCTCGACCGGATCGATCTGATCGTCGAGGTGCCGGCCCTGCGCTTTGACGAGCTCCGCAGAAAAGGCACCGCCGAGCCGTCCGTCGACATCAAGCGCCGCGTGGACGCGGCCAGAGCGCTCCAGCAGGCGCGCTTTACCGGCGAAAAGACCCAGTGCAACGCGCTCATGACGCCCGCCGACCTGCGCGAATACTGCGCGCTGGACGAGCCCTGCGCCGCGCTCATGAAGTCCGCGTTCGAGCGCCTTTCGATGACCGCCCGCAGCTACGACCGCGTGCGCAAGGTCGCCCGCACGATCGCCGACCTCGCCGGCAGCGCCGAAATCCGCCCCGAGCATCTGGCCGAGGCCGTCCAGTACCGGTCGTTTCAATTTGGAAAATAGGAGTATTTTGTTATGAAGGAAATGTTTCTTCTGAAGCTCGGCGAGGTCGTCCTGAAGGGGCAGAACCGCCGCTCGTTTGAAAACAAGCTCTGCGCCAACATCCGCCGGCGCATGGCCTTTTTCGGCGAATTCAAGGTCTATATCATCCAGTCCACCGCCTATGTGGAGCCGCTTTCCGACGCGTGCGACCTGGACGGCGCGTGGGAGGCCTGCGGCACAGTCTTCGGCGTCGCGATGCGCTGCCGCTGCCGGCCGTGCGAAAAGACGCTCGACGACATCTTCCGCGCCGTCACCGACTATCTCGGGGACGAGCTTTCGCGCGCGAAGAGCTTCAAGGTGGAGTCCAAGCGCTCGGACAAGTCGTTCCCGTATAACTCCATTCAGATTTCCCAGGAAATCGGCGGCAGGCTCGCCGAGGCGTACCCTGACGTCCCCGTGGACGTGCACGAGCCGGACTACACCGTGGGCGTCGAGGTGCGCGACTACGCCGCCTATATCCACGGCCCCTCCGTCCCCGGCGCGGGCGGCCTGCCCACCGGCACCGGCGGCCGCGCGGCGGCGCTGCTGTCGGGCGGCATCGACTCGCCGGTGGCCGCGTACATGATCGCCAAGCGCGGCGTGGAGATCGAGTGCGTCCACTTCTTCTCCTACCCCTACACGTCCGAGCGCGCGAAGGAAAAGGTGCTGGAGCTGGCGCGGCTGCTCACAAAATACTGCGGCCGCATGACCGTGGACATCGTCGGCTTCACCGAAATCCAGGAGGCCATCCGCGATCACTGCCGCGAGGAGTATTTCACGATCGTCATGCGCCGGTTCATGATGCGTCTGGCCGAGCGGGTCGGGCGCGAGCACGGGGATGGCTGCATCGTGACGGGCGAAAACCTCGGGCAGGTTGCGAGCCAGACCATGGCCGCCATGGCCGTCACGGGCTCGGTCGTGGAGCTCCCGATCTTCTGTCCGCTCATCGGCATGGACAAGAACGAGATCGTCGAAATCGCGCGCAAAATCGGCACGATGGACACCTCCATCCTGCCGTACGAGGACTGCTGCACCGTCTTCACGCCGAAGCATCCCAAAACGCGCCCGGTCCCGGAGCTGGTCGAGGCCGAGGAGCGGAAGCTCGACGTGGAGGGCCTGATGGCCCGCGCGCTGGAGAACACCGAAAAGGTCACGGTAAAATATTATGAGGACTGAACAGGCGCTTATCGGGCGGCTTCTGGCGGAAAAAAAGACGCTCGCCACCGCCGAGTCCTGCACGGGCGGTCTCGTCGGCAAGCTCCTGACCGACGTGCCGGGCAGCTCGGGGGCGTACCTGGGCGGCGTGATCTCCTACACGAACGGCGTCAAGGAGCATGTGCTCGGCGTGCCGCGTGAAATTCTGGACCGCTTCACCGCCGTCTCGCCCCAGACCGCCGAAAAAATGGCCGAGGGCGCGAGGCGCGTCATCGGCGCCGACCTTGCGCTCGCCGTCACCGGCCTCGCCGGCCCCGACGGCGACGGCACCGGCCGTCCCGTCGGCCTTGTCTGCATCGCCTGCGCGGACAACCACGGCGCCGAGGTCCGTGAGCTCCGCCTTTCCGGCAGCCGCGCCGAGATCCGCGCGCAGGCCGCCGAAGCCCTCCTGTCTCTCGCGCTCGCGCGCGTCTGACCCGCGCGGGAGATCGCCCCCATCTGTCATTCTGAGCTCCGCACAGAATCTCGCCGCCCGTTCGCATGAGATTCTTCGTCGCTGCCGCTCCTCAGAATGGCAGGTGGGATTTTTTAAACGTAGCACTGGCCCATGCCGCGTCCGCAGGGGCCGGCGTCCACATCGGCCCGTCTGCACGGTTTTCGGCTTGCCGGTTTTTCGGCCTCCGCAGGGGTTACGCCCTCCGGGGGCCTCTTCTTTCCGCTCGTGCGGAAAGAAGAGGAAGAAAGGCGCGCCAAAGGGAAGGGCTTTTTACAAAGCCGCCCTTCCCTTTGGAATCCCATCCTCCGAAGTTTGCTTTTCCTCCGCGCCTTACGGATGCCGTGCACGCTGCCTCGCTCTGCTCGGCCCGCGCAATCACGGTGCGGCGGGGAATGTCGGAGGAGGGCCTGCATAGAGAATCAGCCTGTGGATACGCGGAAACGACCCTATTTGTCACTCTGAGCGCAGCGAAGAATCCAAACCGCGCACCCCGGGCGCGGCTTTCAAGCGGCCTGCGAAAATTCGTCTTTCGCGTACGAAAACGTTTCGTAAAAAGAAATGCCGCCCGAAAAATTTCAATTTGAACACTTTTTAAAATTTGCTGTTCCAAATTCATCCAAACCGTGATATAATAGCAAAAGCTGTTTTGCGCAGGACGGGCTGCTTCGCCGCCCGTCCGAAATGTTATATCATTGGGAAAAATTTTTTGAAATTTCCTCCGTAATGTAACCGATATATAACCGGTCGGTGCTATGATCGGATTATCAAAGGGAATTTCCGTCCCGTGAAAAACGAAATGATGAAACGGCAAACCTGTGCGAAAGCCGGGCGCGCAAAGCGGGGAGGCCAAAGCGGAAACGCCACGCCGGAACCGCTGCCAAGCACTTCGTTCTCATAAATTAAAAAGGAGAACGAAAAAATGAAGAAGACAAGCAAATGGATCGCCCTGCTGCTGGCACTGGTCATGGTCGTCGCCATGCTCCCGGTGAGCGCCGCAGCCGCAGAAATTGAGCCAACGGAGTGGGCCGTCTCCAAGTCCAAGGTTGCATCACCCACAGCGTTATCCGGCAGCAATACAACAACAGAAGTTACGCTCTCGCTGCCCTCGGCAGAATACACAAATACACTGGATATTGTGTTTGCAATCGATAAATCGACAAGCGGCGAAGAAGGCGGTTTCGCAGGAGCGGCTATTGGCTTGCTGAATCAGCTCAAAAATATTGAAGGATTGAATGTAAAAGTCGGCGTGGTCGTTGGTGATGCGCTGGCGCGCGATGCTGTTTCTGTAACAAGCAAAGGTGCTTACAGCGGCCTTGTTGACATCAGCAAGGAAGCTGGGCTGGCGGCAGTGACAACAGCAATCAATACAAAGCTGAACGAAAAGTTTGAGGGCTATTTGGGCGGCAGCAATTCGCAGGGACTTGTGGTGAAAGCGAATGAGATGCTGGCAAACGTACCGGCTGGTGACGATAAGAGAATCGTTTTATTAAGTGATTTCATGGTTTACTGCTATAACGGCGAAGTTACTTACAACAATGTAGCATACCAGGTACCATGCAGTAAATCCTTTGGAAGCGGCAGCTATTTAACCCAGATCGATAACAACTCTTCAGATCACACATCATCCATCGTGCCTGGGGGAGATGCTTCGACAAACGCCAAATATCAAACTTGGGACGACCTGAAAAATGCTTTTCTTAGCGGCGATCTTCAAAAGGAGCAAGGATGGGCAATCGATACTCTGTTCCTTAGCCCAGCTTCTGATACACGCAGAAATAATGCGCTTAGTTTAATACCTGGTTTAGAGATAGATGATTTCAACACGTACATTCACGCGGGGGGTGCCTGGAATGCCAATTTGGACGAAAACAAGCACACCGTTTCAGGTCCCGAAAAGGCTATCACTCTGACCTATCAGGCTCTTATGGATTCGCTCAATAGCAATACAAATATAACAATTATTACAAATTTAGTGTCCAAATTCTCAAATTCAGACATCTATCTGTGGTCATATAAATATGCGACCGGCTTGCTGTCGGATTTAAGTACAAATTCCAAGGTCAGCATTTTCCAAACCGAAGCAAAAGCAGAAACAAAAGATATTGCGAAAATTCTGACTAATGTTAAAAATCAGACAATTTATGCACTGAATAAGGGAACAGTTACAGATATTGTCGGTGATAAATTCGATCTTGCTATGAATGACTCTCCCTTCACTGTTAAAGTAAGCCAGAATGTCCTATCTGTAGAAAAGAAAGATAACGAGTGGTTTTTCGGCGTCCCTGATAGTAGCGGCATATATCCCTATTCAGTAAAGTATGACGCCAATTCGAAAGATGGCGAAGCAATTATATGGACAATCAATGTGCCGGTAGAGCGTTTAAACCGTGTTGAGTTATTATATAAAGTAAGACTAAACGACACATCAAAAACTGCGACCTATCCGACAAATAACAGTGCCGAATTGGTCTATACTTCATCTATCGGCGCGACCGGCAGAGAATTGTTTGAAGTGCCCACTGTCACCTATACCGTTCGGTCCACCACTCCCAATCCGCCTGCGGTGACCGCGGAGATCCCGACCGGCCTGAATGCCATCGACCACATCGCATACATCATCGGCCGGAACGGACTGTCCAAGCCGAACGCCACCATCACGAGAGCCGAGGTTGCGTCCATCTTCTTCCGCCTGCTGACGGATGAAATGCGGCAGACCTACCTCACGAGCACGAGCAGCTTCTCCGACGTCAAGGCGGGCGACTGGTACAACACCATGGTCGACACCCTGACCGAAATGG